>Ga0302314_10002015_pt1 | contig 37987 bp, 25 predicted proteins | sample III_Palsa_N2_3_FD_200533 | JGI IMG/M metagenome (GOLD analysis project Ga0302314, IMG submission 200533) | Peat permafrost microbial communities from Stordalen Mire near Abisko, Sweden - III_Palsa_N2_3 | ecosystem: Environmental > Terrestrial > Soil > Palsa > Peat permafrost | place: Sweden...
GACTTTCACTTGACCACAACGACCATGCGCACGCGCCTGCTGGCGTCGTCCATGATTTCCGGCGCCGCCATCGCGGCCGCGTCCGTCACGGGCGCTCAGGCCCAGGCAGTCGAACAGACGGCCGCTCCGACGACGGCCGTTCAGGAGCTGGTGGTCACGGGTTCGCGCATCCCGCAGAAGAACCTGACCAGCGTCAGCCCGATCACCACGGTCAACAATCAGTCCATCAAGCTGCAGGGCACGACCAACGTCGAAGACCTGATCAACAATCTGCCCCAAGCCTTCGCCGACTTCGGCCAGTTCGAATCCAACGGTGCCTCGGGCACCGCCACCGTCGACCTTCGCGGCCTTGGCAACTCCCGCACCCTGGTGCTGGTGGATGGCAAGCGCGTTCCTCCGGGTGACCCGAGCGAGCCAGTCGCCGACCTCAACTTCATCCCGCCGGCCCTGATCGACCGGGTGGAAGTGCTGACCGGCGGCGCCTCGGCCGTTTACGGTTCGGACGCCGTGGCCGGCGTTGTGAACTTCATCATGAAGCACAATTACGAAGGCCTGCAGATCGACGCCGAATTCTCCATCGGCGAACACGAAAACAACGACCAGCAAGTACGCAAGGCCAATGCGTTCGGTAGTTCGAGCTTCGGCTTCCCGCTGCTCAACCTGCCGTCGGGCGCGGCCTGGGCCGGCGCGCGTCACACGGTGAGCATCACCGGCGGCGCCAACACCCCGGACGACAAGGGCAACGTCGAATTCTACATGACGTACACCTCGATCGACCCGGTGCTGGAAGGCAAGTACGACTGGAGCACCTGCGGTCTGGCGACCAACACCTCCAACACCCACCAGCAGTATTGCTCGGGCTCCTCGACCGACGCCACTGGTCGCCTGTCGACCAGCGCCCTGACCGTAGGCGGGGTGAAGGGTGCGGCGGCCAACCCCGGGGACTACGATATCACGCTGCCGCCCGTGGACGGCCTGATGGCGCCGTTCAGCATCGGCCAAGCCTACAACTTCGCCCCGCTGAACTATATCCAGCGCCCCGACATCCGCTGGAATGCGGGCGAGTTCTCGCACTATGAAGTCGCTCCGTGGCTCGACCTCTATTCGAATTTCATGTTCATGGACGATCACACGGTGGCCCAGATCGCGCCGTCCGGCTCGTTCTATGGCTCGCAATACCAGATTCCCTGTAACGATCCCCTGCTGTCGACCGCTCAGGTCAACACCCTCTGCGGGGAGAGCGCGGGTGAGGCGGGCGATTACGCCACCGTCTCCATCGGCCGGCGCAACATCGAAGGCGGTCCTCGTGTGTCCGACATCGAGCACATGGATTACCGGGTGATCTTCGGCGCCAAGGGCGACCTCGGTTCCGGCTGGTCCTATGACGCCTCGGCGCAATACGGCCGCACCGAGTTGACCGACGTTACCACCGGCTACTTCCTGACCTCGAAGATCGCCAACGCGCTCGACGTGGTGCCGAACCCGGCGACCGGCGGTGTGAACGGCGTCGCGCCAGGCGCTCCCGTCTGCGCGATTGCGGTTTCCGGCCAAGACACGACCTGCGTGCCCTACAACCTGTGGAGCACCGGCGGCGTCACCCCGGCTGCCCTGAACTACCTGGAAAGCACGGCCATCAGCAAAGGTGAGCTCGATCAGCAGGTGGTCACCGGCAGCGTCGCCGGCGACCTCGGCCAATACGGCGTGAAGTCGCCCTGGTCCTCGGATGGGGTCGGCATCTCGCTCGGCGCCGAATATCATCGCGAGTTCCTGGCCACCTACTTCGACGAACCGATCCTCGAGGGTGACCTCGCCGGCGGCGGCGGGCCCGCGCTGCCCACGCGCGGTTCGCAGGCCGACAAGGACGTCTTCGGCGAAGTCCGCATCCCGATCATCCAGAACATGCCGTTCTTCAAGGATTTGACGTTCGAAGGCGGTGCGCGTTACTCGGACTACACCCACGGCGGTGGCAACTGGACCTACAAGGCCGGCGGCGACTGGCAGGTGACTTCGGACATCCGCCTCCGTGCTTCCTACGAGCGCGCCGTCCGCGCCCCGAACGTCAGCGAATTGTTCACGCCGGCAGTGCCGGGCCTGGTGTCGGGTACGGATCCCTGCGCAGGCGCGACGCCAAGCTTCACGGCCGCGCAATGCGCCCTCACCGGCGTGCCGGCGTCGGCGTACGGCACGGTCACGCCCTGTGTTTCAGGCCAGTGCGGCGACTTCTCGGGCGGCAATCCGAACCTCACTCCGGAAGTCGGCAAGACCTTCTCGGCCGGTTTCGTGTTCACGCCGACCTTCTTCCGGGGCTTCTCGCTGTCGGTCGACTACTTCGACATCACCGTTGACAAGGTCATCACCACCCTGCCGCTAAACTTGGTGATGAACGGCTGCGCCCTGAACGACATCGCCGCCCTGTGCGCCGACATCCACCGCGATCCGGCCTTCAACTATTGGATCGGCGGCAGCACCAACGGCTTCGTCAACCTGGCGGAGATCAACGCCGCGTCGCTCAACACCAAGGGGGTCGACGTCAACGCCGATTACCGCACGACGCTTAGCGATTGGCACCTGCCGGACTACGGCTCCCTGGACTTCAACTTCACGGGAACCTGGGTCGATAACCTGACTACAGCGCTTCCCGGCCAGTCGCCCTATGACTGCGCCGGACTTTTCGGCTTGACCTGCGGCACGCCGACGCCCAAGTGGCGGCATCAGGCCCGCATCACCTGGACGTCGCCGTGGAATCTCACACTGTCGCTGGCTTGGCGGTACTTGAGCGGGACCGGCCTGGATTTCGACAGCAACCAGGATTCTCTGCAGCTCGGCTCTCCTGGCGCTGGCCTGCCCGGCGTCAAGGACGTGCTGCCCACGGACGCTCACATCCCGTCGTTCAGCTACTTCGATGCGTCGTTCCAGTATAAGTTCCGCAATCGCTATACGGTGCGTGGCGGCGTGAACAACATCTTCGACCGCACCCCGCCGCTGTTGGATAGCAACAGCTTCGGCATTTCGGCGCCGCCCTTCGGCAACGGCAACACCTATCCGCAGGTGTTCGACCCGCTCGGCCGCGTGTTCTTTGTGGGCCTGACCGCCGACTTCTAGTCGCGATCACAACCGGCCTATTGCGGGCCGGGTCCAGCTCCCTCGCGGGGGTTGGGCCCGGCCCGTTTCTTTTGGGGCGATGCGCACCCGGCGTCGCCGCTTGTCCGGCCGCCCCGTCGTGACTAGTTTCCCCCCTATCCCCATTCCCTCTGATCCTGGAATTTCCATGGCCGACGGACCGCGCCCAGCAACCATCGATCCGGCGCAGCGATATGCTCAGATCGCCCGCGTGGCCGAGACCGATTTCCCGCGCGCAGCTACACTCGCCCAGGCGGCGCTCGACGAAGGGGCCGAGGATCCTCGCTTGCACGGCGTCATTGGCTATCACTTCAAGGACCTCGGCCGGTTCGAAGAGGCGATCGCGGCCTTCGGCAAGCTGCTCGAACATGATCCCAAGAATGCGCGCCTGATGTGCCAGGTCGGCTTCTGCCTGCTCGAGCTCGGTAGGAGGCAGGAAGCGGCGCGGGTGTTCGGCGCGGCCATCAACCTTGATCCCAAGTCGGCGGAAGCCAGCTTCGGCTATGGTTGGGCGGCTGAGCGGCTAGGCGCGCTGGATTCAGCCAAATCCGCCTGGGAGCGGGCGGTCAAATTGGATCCCGGCCGAGCCGACGCCCTCGCCGGCCTCTCCGGCCTCGCCGCACGCCGCCGCGACTGGGCCACGGCCGAGGATCTCGCCAAGCGCGCCATGGCCCTCGATCCGGGGCAGACCGACGCGCCGATGAACCTTGCCCGCATCGAGATCGGCGTCGGCCAGATCGACTCCGCCGAGCGACGCCTGCGTGAACTGCTGGCGTTGCCTCACTTGAATGCATTGGCCCGCGCCAACGCCTGGATCATGCTGGGCGACGCGCTCGACGCCGCCGGACGCTATGACGAAGCCCTGGCCGCCTATGCCGAGGGAAAAGGCGAGCTGAGGGTGTTGTTCGAGCCTCAGTTCGGCGCATCCGATCGGCCCTCCTCGCCAGACGTCGTGCGCGCGATGTTGGCGGAGTTCCTCGGGACCGACGCCGAGAGCTGGGCCGCGAGCGGGCGCTCCGGCCCCGCCGAGTCAGCGCGCGGCCACGCGTTCCTGCTGGGCTTTCCGCGCTCGGGCACGACGCTGATCGAGCAGGTCATCGCCACCCACCCGGACATGGCGGCCCTCGGCGAGCGTCCGGTGATGATCGACGCCGAGACTGAATTCCTCTCCCGAGCGGGCGGTATGACGCGGCTGTCGGGCGTCGTCAGCGACCTGCTGCAACCCTTCCGCGATTCCTATTGGCGGCGCGTTCGTGAATTCGGGATTGAACCGGCCGGTAAGGTTTTCGTCGACAAGCATCCGCTCAGCACAATGCGCCTGCCGCTAATGTCCAAGGTGTTTCCGTCGGCCAAGGTTATCTTCGCCCTGCGAGATCCTCGCGATGTGGTGTGGAGTTGCTTTCGCCGCAGCTTCAACATGAATGCCAACATGTATGAATTCAATACATTGGACGGCGCGGCGCGGTTCTACGACGCGGTCATGACCGCCGGTGAGGCCTATTTCGGTCGGCTGCCGCTGAAGGTCCACCGGCTACGCTACGAGGACATTGTGGCCGATTTCGAGACCCAGGGGCGCGCCCTCTGCGACTTCCTGGGCGTCGACTGGACCGACAAGCTCAAGGACTTCGCCTCGACCGAGCGGGCGATCGCCACGCCCAGCAGCGCTCAGGTCGGCCGCGGCCTCTACGCCGAGGGTGTCGGCCAGTGGCGCAACTATGCGGCGGCCCTGGAGCCGGTCATGCCGATCCTGCGGCCCTGGATCGAAAAGTTCGGCTACGACGCCTCATGACCGACGCTGGGCCCGCGTCCGGCGGGCAGCAAGCCGCCGTCGAGCCGGTCATCGCCGCCATCCGTTCGGGCGATCTGGCCCTCGCCAAACGCCTCGCGCGCCAGGCGCTCGACCGTGGGTTTGAACACCCCATGCTGCTCAACCTGCGCGCCATGGACTATGAGGAGAGCGGTTTCCTCAAGGAGGCGCTGCGCGATCTACAGCGCGCCCATCTGCTGGCTCCACGTGACTTCGCCATTCTCAACGCCTGCGGTCTCGCGCTGGCGCGCATGGAGCGGCACGACGAGGCCCTGTCCTGTTACGATCGCGCCCTGGCCGTCGAGCCCCGGTTCGCGCCCGCGTGGTTCAATCGAGGCTGGGTGCTGGAGCGTGTCGGCGAGCGCGTGAAAGCGGCGGAGTCCTACGCCCGGGCGGTGGAGATCGATCCGGGAAACGCCCTGGCCTGGGCCAGCATGGCCCTGCTGTCGGCGACACGCGGCGACACCGAGGGCGCGCGCAGCCAAGCCAATCGGGCGCTGGCCATTCAGCCCGGCCTGACGGCGGCCGAGCTGGCCCTGGCCACCACAGAGATCGCGGAGCCGGAGGCTGCCGAGCGGCGGCTGCGCGGGCTGTTGGCCGGTCAGCTTTCGGCCTACGAACGAGGACTGGCCCTCGGCGTGTTGGCCGACGCCCTCGATGCGCTGGATCGCGCCCCTGAGGCGTTCGCCGCCTACACTCAGAGCAACAACGAACTGCGGCAGGACGCCGCGCCGCGCTTCGAGGTCGCCGGCCAGTCGACCGTGGCCGCGACGGTGGTTTGGCTGCAATCCTGGGCGCTATCGCTCGATCCCGCCACCTGGCTATCGGAGGGACCTGGGCCCAAGATCGCGGGAGAAACAGGCCATGTCTTCCTGATGGGCTTTCCGCGTTCGGGAACCACCCTGATCGAGAGCGTGCTGGGCGGGCACCCGGACATCGTCACGTTGGAGGAACGCAACACCTTGACCGACGCCGTGTTGGCCTTCCTGGACAATCCCAAGGATCTGGCGACGCTTGCTGGCGCGCCGCCATCGCGGCTGCGGCCATTGCGCGAGGCCTATTGGGCGCGCGTGGCGCAATTCGGCGTGGAGACGCGGGGCAAGGTGTTCATCGACAAGAATCCGTTCAACGCCCTGAAGCTGCCCATCATCCGCAAGCTGTTCCCCGAGGCGAAGATCCTGTTCGCGGTGCGCGACCCGCGCGACGTGGTGCTCAGCTGCTTCCGGCGCCGCTTCGCCATCAACGCCTCGACCTATGAATTCCTGGATCTGGCGAGGACGGCCGCCAACTACGACGGGACCATGCGCTTGGCCGACATCCTGCGGACCAAGCTGCCGATGACCGAATACTTCCTCGTCTATGAGCGGTTGGTGGCGGACTTCGAGGCGCAGGCGCGCGCCGTGTGCGATTTCATCGGCGTTGAATGGCAAGCCGACCTGGCCGACTTCGCCGGGCGCGCCAGGCGGGGCGAGGTCGCCAGCGCCAGCGCCGCCCAGATCTCCCGCGGCCTCTATTCCGACGGGGCGGGACAATGGCGCCGTTACCGGGCTCAGCTCGCGCCGGTGCTGCCCGTGCTGGCGCCTTGGGTGACCCGCTTCGGCTATCCCGCCGATTGACCGTCTGTCAGACCCAGTCGCCGCCGCCGAACGTGCCGACCGCGCCCAGAAGTGCGGAGATCAGGGTCCGCTCTTCGGCCGACAGTTCCGGACGCCAGATGTCGAACAGCAGCACCACGCGCAGACGATCGCTTGTGTTCCAAGCCTCGTGCTCGATGCTGTCATCGAAGATCAGCGCCTCGCCGGGCGTCCACGACCGCGTCTCGTTGCCGACGCGCAGGCCGCATCCCTCCGGCACGATCAGCGGCAGGTGGCAGATCAGGCGGGCGTTGGTGTAGCCGGTGTGCGGCGGAATGCGCACTCCCGGTCGCAGCAAGGAGAACAGCACCGCCGGCGTGCGCCCCGGCGCATCGGTCAAGGGCGCTGCGGCCAGGGCCCGCACGGTTCGTGGGCAACGGGCCGCGGCCTCGGCCACCACCGACCCGCTGCGGATCAGATAGAAGGCGCTCCAGCCGACATTATCGAGCAAGGCCCCGTAGTCCATGGGCGGGCGGGCGCCGTCGCTCTGGATGTAGGGGCGAAATGCGCTGTCATCGGCGACCACCTGTAGCAGCTCGTCGCGGATGGCGGCGGTCTCGGCTTCGAGCGCCGCCAGCCATGGAAACTCCGACCGTTCGTAGAACTGGCGATGAGGCAGCTCGGGATAGAAGAAGGCGGTCGGTGACTGCAGGAATATCTGTTTGCGGCCGGCAAGCAGATCGAGGGCGTGGCTGAACCTGGGGCTCGACTTGCCGGCTTCGAAGCCGGCCGCTGCCAGCGCGGCATGGAGATGGTCCTGGTAGGACTTCGCGTATTGAGCGCTCTGTCGCTCGGCCCTCCGCAGCCCCTCGCGCAGCTCGGGGGATAGGGTCCCCGCCGCCGGCGCTCGCGCCAAGGCGGCGCGGTAGAAGGCGTCGGCGGCGCGGCCGTCGCCGGTCTGGGCGAAATGATCGGCCTTCATCAAAAGCGCGGGCAAATGACCGGGATCGCCGTTCAAAACCCGGTCGAGGGCGTCGATCTGACCCCGCGCGTCGCCCAACCCTCGGCAAGCGAGCGCCAGGCCGTACCAGGCGGCGACCTCGCCCGGGCGCGCGCCAACCACGCGCTCGAACAACGGCCGCGCGGCCGCGGGATCGCGGCGACGGAGGGCGTCCGCGCCGGCCTGCATCAACTGACTAGGGTTCGACGTATCCGTCACTCGCCTCGACTCTCGATGATGCGAAGGTTGGCGCCCGGGCCGATCCCACACAAGCTTCGCTTGACAGAGCGTCGAGGCGCGGCGACAGTCCATATTCCATTTCATTTTTGAAATATGTTTAATAATCAAATAGTTATGATCACAACTGGGCCCATGGACATTACCAGCTTGGAGGATCTGCGCCGTGCGGCGGACGCCGGCGACATCAGCGCAATGACCGAGCTCGGCGCCAGGTTGCTGGTGTCCGGCCCGGTCGACGCTCCAGAGGGAATCGACCTGCTCGCGAAGGCCGGCCAGCGTGGCGACGTCTCCGCCCTCGCCCTATCGGCCACGGTCGCCGCCATGGGTGTGACGGCCGAGCCCAACTGGCCGCGCGCACTCGACATCTTGGCGCGCGCCGCCGCCCTTGGGTCGGCTTCGGCCGGAGGGCAGCTCCGGCTCCTGTCGAGCGCGCCCGCGCAAGAATGGCCGGACCTTTCCTGGGAAAGCCTCGCCCGGCGGGTGGATACGGAGGCTTGGCGCGCCGCGCCTGACCGCAAGGCGTTGGCCGAGGCGCCGCGCATCCGCCTCTCAGAACAGTTCGCGCCGCCGGCGATCTGCGACTGGCTGATTTCGCGGGCGCGCGGGCGTATGCGCCCGGCGATGATGTACGATGGCGCCTCAAAGACCGAAAAGGTTGATCCTCACCGCACCTGCAGCGACTATCAGTTCGATATTCTCAACACCGACCTGGTGGTGCTTCTGGTGCGCGACAAGATTTCGGCGGCGACACGCCTGCCCACCGCGGCCATGGAGCCTCCCCGCGTGTTCCACTACGCCCTCGGCGAGCAGATCAAGGCGCATTACGACCGTTGCGGCGATGAGGTCGCCGGCTATGGCGGCAGCGGATATCAGGGCGACCGGATCGTTACCTTCCTGCTCTATCTGAACGACGACTACGACGGCGGTGAGCTGGCCTTTCCCAAGACCGGTTTTCAACGCAAGGGCGGCAAGGGCGATGCGATCTATTTCGCCCACGTCGACGAAACCGGTCGACAGGATCCCTTGAGCCTACACGCCGGGCTCAAGATCACTCGCGGTGAGAAATGGGTGCTCTCGCAGTGGATTCACGATCGCCCGTTCGGCGTCGCCGGAGCCTGACGCCTTGACCTCGCAGGATCCCGCGCGCGCGGTGGAAGCCTTGAAAGAGGCGGCGGACCAGGCCCTGCGCCGTCGCGACACGGCGGAAGCCCGTCGCAGCTTCGAACGCGCGCTCAACCTGGCGCCCCGACGTCTGGATCTGTGGATGGGCCTGGCCGCGAGCCAGCGCGCCGCCGGCGATACGGCGGCGGCCCTGGCGTCGGTGGGCGGGGCGCTGGCCGTCGAGCCCCGATTCTTTCCGGCCTTGCTGATGAAGGGGTCGCTTCTGGAAGCCCTGGGGCGCGACAAGGAGGCGGCGACTACCTATGGCGCCGCCGCCAAGCTCGCGCCGCCAGAGGCCAGCCTGACTGAAGCCACGCGCCGGGCGCTCGCCCACGCCGTCGAGGTTCACGACGCCTATGCCGATGGCCTGGCGGCCGAGCTCAAGGCGGCGGCCAGATTGGACGACCTCAGCGGCGGCGTCGGCCGCAAAGCGCATGCCTTCGCCGAGGCCGTCGCCGGGCGGCGGCGGATGTTCCATCAGGAGCCCGTCCAGTTCCACTATCCGGGCCTCCCGGCCATCGAATTCTGGGAGCGCGACGAGTTCCCGTTCCTGGCCGCGCTGGAAGCGGAGACGGCGGCCATCAGGGCCGAGGCGCTGGCCGTGTGGTCGGAGGGCTCGCCCGACCTTGTGCCCTATGTCGACTACCCGCCGGGCGCGCCGGTGGACCAATGGGCTGAACTCAACCGCTCGCTCCGATGGAGCGCGTTTCACCTTCTGCGCGACGGCGTTCGGGTGGAGGCCAACGCCACAAAATGCCCGGCGACCATGGCGGCCCTGGCGCTCGTCGACGGACCGACGGTGCCCGGTCGGTCGCCGTCGGCGATGTTTTCGATCCTGAGGCCCCGCACGCACATCCCGCCGCACACCGGCGTCTCCAACACCCGCCTGGTGCTACATCTGCCGCTGATCGTCCCGAACGATTGCGGCTTTCGCGTGGGGGGCGAGACGCGGCCCTGGCGCGAGGGCGAAGCCTTTGTCTTCGACGACACCATCGAACATGAAGCGTGGAATGGCAGCGACCGGCCGCGCGCCGTTCTCATCTGTGATGTATGGAACCCGCGCCTTTCCACTGAGGAGCGCGAGATGATCGCCCGGCTCACCGCCGCCTTCGACCGGTTCAGCGGCGCCGTCGGCGGCCAGGACCTGTGACATCCGTAGCTGACGATGGGCTGGAAACGGTCCGGCGGCTGCTGAGCGGCGGCTCTGTCGGCCAGGCGAGAGGCTTGCTCCGGCCTTTGCTCGCCGAGCGCCCCGACTGGCCCGCCGCCAACCTCCTGCTCGGCCAAGCCCTGATCGCCGCCGGCGACAAGATCGGCGCCGAATCCGCGCTGCGCGCCGCCTTGGCGGGAGATCCAACCGAGGCCGAGGCCGCGGCGAGGCTGGCGCCCCTGCTGACCGCCCGGCGCGCAGCGAGCGAAGCCGTCGCGCTGCTACGCCCGTTTGCGGCCGATCCGGCGGCGGACCTGCGCCTCCTCACCGCCTATGGCGAAGCCCTGAAGACCCTGGGCCGGCTTGGCGAGGCGGCCAGCGCCTATCTGCGGGCGGCGGAAGCAGCGCCGGGCAACGGCGCGGCCTGGCATAACCTGGCGGGCGCGCTGGGCGATGCGCATCGATTCTCCGAAAGTGAGGCGGCCTGCCGGCAGGCGCTGGCCGCCGGACTGGAGGCGCCGGAGACCTGGCTGGTGCTGGGCCGATCGCTGACTGGCCTCGGTCGCTTCGACGAGGCCGAGGCCGCCTTTCGCGAAGCCTTGCGCCGGCGAGCGGGCTATGGCGAAGCCCACGCCGATCTCGCCCAATTGATCTGGATGCGGACGGAGGATCTGGCCGCGGCCAGCGCCCACCTGGACGTCATGCTGAAGGCGTCGCCCCTCGACGGCGGCCTGATCATCGCCAAGGCGAAACTGGTCGAATACGCCGTCGGCCCGGGCGAGGCCTACGACGCCCTGGCTGACGTGTTTGAGCAGCTGTCCGCCGATCCACAGGTGCAGGTCGCCGCCGCCCTGCTGGCGGTGTGGCGCGATCCGGCCGCCGCGCTCATTCACGCCCAAAGAGCAGTGACCAACAGCGGGGGAGCCCCTCCCGCCCTTGCCGCCCTGTGCCAGGCCAACCTCGCCGCGGGCCGGCCAGCAGTCGCCGCGGAGATCGCCGCGGGGCTCATCCGCGAATGGCCGCTCGACCAGCATCCTGTCACCCTGGCGGCCACCGCCTGGCGCATGCTGGACGATCCCCGGTACCGCGCCCTCTACGACTACGAGCGCCTGGTCCGCAGCTATGAAATAGAGACGCCGGCGGGCTGGCCAAACCTCGAGGCGTTCCTTGCCGAGCTCGCAGACCACCTGAAGGCGCTGCACGTCCTGCGCGCGCATCCGATCGGCCAATCGCTGCGTCATGGCGCGCAGACCGGCCAGACCCTGGCTCGATCGGAGGCGCCGGTGGTGAAGGCGTTTTTCGCCGCCATCGACGCGCCGATCCGGTCGTACATCGAGGGCCTGAAGGGTCACGACGACGTGCTCGGCGCCCGCGTGGCGACGGGCTATCGGTTCGCGGGCGCCTGGTCGGTGCGCCTGAGGCCCGGCGGACTGCACGTCAACCATATCCACCCCATGGGCTGGATCTCTTCGGCCTTCCACGTCGAGTTGCCGACAGCGATCGAGAACGGCCACGAGGGCTGGCTGAAATTCGGCGAGCCTGGCTCGGCCACGGATCCGACGCTGACCGCCGAGTACTTCGTGAAGCCGAAGGCAGGGACCCTGGTGCTCTTCCCCTCCTATATGTGGCACGGCACCGAACCGTTCGCCGGCGACGAGCCTCGACTTTCGATCGCCTTCGACGCCCTGCCGGACTGAACGTGATCCCCTCGGATCCTACGGACGCCCTCAGAAACCTCGGCCGCGGGGCCGATCCTGCGGACGCCGCCGCCGCCATCCGCAGCGCCGCCGATCGCGGAGACCCCGACGGGTTCCGGGCGCTGGCCATTCTGGCCGCCGCGGGCGTGGGCGTGCCCCAGAGTTTTCCCGCCGCCCTGGACGCCTTGGCCGAAGCCGCGATGCTTGGCTGCCCCGCCTCGCGCGGACAGCTTCGCGCCCTCACCGGCCTTACGGGCGATCCGGAAGACTGGCGAGCCCTACGCGCCGGAATCGATCTTTCGGCCTGGGATGCGCCGTTCGAGAAGCGCGTCGTCAACACGGACCCTCGGGCCGTGGCCGTGGAACCGTTGATCTCGGCCGCCGCCTGCGACTGGTTGAGGTCTCTCGCCGTCGGCCGACTTGGCCCGGCGATGGTGTTCGGCGATTCGGCGCGAGCCGCGCCGTCGACAGGCAGATCCAACACCGCCTTTGAATTCGCGTTCAGCGACCTGGACGTCGTGGCGCTGCTGACGCGTCGGCGGGTCGCTTCTTGCATCGGCGTTCCGATTCAGGCCCTCGAGACCTCCCAGATCCTGCACTATGACCCCGGCCAGGCGTTCGCGCCGCATTTCGACTGGCTGGACCCGGATGTGGCGGCGGCGGAGATCACCACGCGCGGTCAGCGGATCGCCACCGTGCTCATCTATCTCAATGACGACTTCGACGCCGGAGAGACCGCGTTTCCACGCCTGGGTTTCGCCCACAAAGGCCGCGAGGGCGACGGATTCTATTTCGCCAACCTGGACCGCGACGGCGCCCCCGACCGCAGGACGCTACACGCCGGACTCCCCCCCACTCGCGGCGAGAAATGGGTGTTTTCGCAATGGGTCAGAAATCGCGCCGCACTCTGAAGTGACGCTTCGTCCTGCGCCGACGTGTCGCGTGCGACTCGCGTGCTAGAGGTCTATAGTCAAGGCATTGAAGGCGAGGCGGCCTGACATGGGCCACGACCTGACCACGCGACGGCAAGTGGCGACGGCGATCGGCGCGGCGCTATTTCTACCTGCCCCGTTCGTGAGTCGCGCCCAAACGGCAGCGCTCGATCTACGGCATGACGCGCCCAGCCGACTCGCCCGCCGTGACGCCGAAGGCTACGTTCCGCCGGCGGACCTGAAGGTCGTGGCGGACAACTACCGGCGAATGACCGTTCCGGTCCGGGTCAACGGCGCCGGTCCCTTCGGCTTCGTGGTCGACACCGGCGCCAACCAGTCGGTGATCGCCAAGGACCTCGCCGACCAGCTCGGCCTGCCCCAGGGACCGCTTGCACCCCTGAACGGCGTGGCCGGCATCCAGAATGCGCCCACCACCACCGCCAAACTCGACATCGGGCGGCGGATCCTGACCGGCCAGACGCTGTCGGTCCTACCGCACCTCGGAATCGGCGGCCAGGGCATGCTGGGCCTCGACACCCTGGGCGACTCGTCGCTCACGCTCGACTTCGCTGGTCAGAACCTGCGGATCGACACCGGAAGAGAGAACTGGCGCGATCCTGACGCCGTGGCGGTGAAAGCCCGGCGGCGGGATGGTCAACTGACGCTGGTGGACGTGTTCCTGGGCGAGATGCCGCTCACCGCCTTCATCGATTCCGGGGCCGAGAACACCATCGGCAACATGGCGTTGCGCCAGATGGCGCTTACCCGCAATCCAGCCGGTTCGTGGACCAAAACCTCGATCATCAGCTCCACCGGTCAGACCATCCCGGCCGAGATCGCCGATCTGCGGGCGCTGCGAGTGGGCAATTTCCGGATGAGCATGTGGCCAGTGGCGTTCGCTGATCTTCACACATTTTGGATGTGGAACATGGTCGACAAGCCGGCGATCCTGATCGGCGTCGACATCCTAAGTCGGTTCGACTCTGTGTGCCTCGATTTCGCCCGCGACGAGGTGCGATTCCGGATGGCCGCGAGCGCTTGAGCCCGCCTTACGGTTCGTAGTTGAGGATCGGTGAAAGCCAACGTTCGGCCGTGGCCGTGTCCCAGCCCTTTCGGTCGGCATAGCTGGCGACCTGGTCGCGCTCGATCTTGCCGACGCCGAAATAGTGCGCTTGCGGATGGGCGAAGTAGAGACCGGACACGGACGACGCCGGCGTCATGGCGCACGACTCGGTGAGCGCCACGCCAGCGGCCTGCTCGGCGGCGAGCAGACGGAACAGGGCTTGCTTCTCTGTGTGGTCCGGCTGAGCCGGATAGCCTGGCGCGGGGCGGATGCCGCGGTAGCGTTCGGCGAGCAGGGCGTCCAAGTCGAAGGCTTCGTCCGGCGCATAGGCCCACAGCTCGGTGCGCACCTTGCGGTGCAGAGCTTCGGCGAAGGCTTCGGCCAGGCGGTCGGCCAGGGCGGCGGAGAGGATGGCGGAATAGTCGTCCCCGGCGGCCTTGAACCTGGCCGCGATCTCGGCTTCGCCGTGGCCGGCGGTGACCGCAAAGCCGCCGATGTAGTCGGCGCCGGTCGGGGCGATGAAGTCGGCCAGCGCCACGTTGGCGCGGCCCTCGGACTTGGCCATCTGCTGGCGCAGGGTGTGCAGGCGCGCAGCCTCCTCGCGACGAGTCTCGTCGGTCCACACGACGATGTCATCGCCATCCGAGTTGGCTGGCCACAGGCCGACGACGCCCCTGGCCTGGAACCATCGCTCTTTGATAATGCGCGCCAGCATGGCCTGGGCGTCGGCATAGAGATCGCGCGCCGCCTCCCCGACCACATCGTCTTCCAGGATGGCGGGAAATCGCCCCACCAGCTCCCAGGCGGCGAAGAACGGAGTCCAGTCGATGTAGCGAGCGAGGTCGGCGAGATCCCAGGAGTCGAACGCCCTGACCCCCAGGAAGGCCGGCGTAGGTGCCTGATAGGCCTGCCAGTCGATGGCTGGGCGGTTGGCGCGCGCCACGGCCAGGGGCGTACGGATCTTGGCCGCGCGACCCCTGTCGAACTGTTCGCGAATGCGGACGTATTCGTCGCGCGTGACCGCTTCGAACTTGGGACGCTCAGTCTTGGAGATCAGGGCCGAGACCACTCCCACCGCGCGGCTGGCGTCGAGCACATAGGTGGTCGAGCCGCGCGTGTAGCCGGGTTCGATCTTCACCGCTGTATGGGTGCGGCTGGTGGTCGCCCCGCCGATGAGCAAGGGCACATCGAACTGGCGGCGCTCCATCTCCCTGGCGACGAACACCATCTCGTCGAGCGAGGGGGTGATCAGTCCCGACAGGCCGACGATGTCGACCTGCAGCCGGACGGCCTCGTCCAGGATGCGGTCGGCGGGGACCATGACGCCGAGGTCGATGACCTCATAGTTGTTGCACTGCAGGACGACGCCCACGATGTTCTTGCCGATGTCGTGCACATCGCCCTTGACGGTGGCCATCAGCACACGTCCGGCGGTCTGGCGCGGCTTGCCAGCGACTTCGGCCTCCATGAACGGCAGCAGCCAGGCCACCGCCTGCTTCATCACCCGCGCCGACTTGACCACCTGGGGCAGGAACATCTTGCCCGCGCCGAACAGGTCGCCGACGACATTCATGCCGTCCATGAGCGGACCTTCGATGACCTCGAGTGGCTTTGCGGCCGCCAGGCGCGCCTCCTCGGTGTCGACCTCGATGAAGTCGGTGATCCCGTGCACCAGGGCGTGGCTCAGGCGCTCGCTCACCGTCCCCTGACGCCAGACCAGATCCGGCGTGCGGTCGATGGCCTTGCCGCCTTTGAACTTCGGCGCGATCTCCACCAGCCGTTCGGTGGCCCCGGGCCGCCGGTTGAGCACTACATCCTCGACCGCCTCGCGCAACTCAGGATCGATCTCGTCCAACACCGGCAGGTCGCCGGCGTTGACGATGCCCATGTCCATGCCGGCAGCGATGGCGTGGTAGAGGAACACCGCGTGCAGAGCCCGTCGAACCGGTTCGTTGCCCCGGAAGCTGAACGAGACATTTGAGACGCCGCCCGAGACGCGCGCGTAAGGCAGGCGCTGCTTGATCGCCCGCGTGGCTTCGATGAAATCGACGCCGTAGTTGTCGTGCTCCTCGAGCCCGGTGGCGATGGCGAAGATATTGGGATCGAAGATGATGTCCTCGGCCGGAAAGCCGATCTTCTTGGTCAGCAGGTCATAAGCCCGCGCGCAGATCTCCACCTTGCGGTTACGCGTATCTGCCTGGCCCTGCTCGTCGAAGGCCATAACCACCACCGCCGCGCCATAGCGCAGGCATTGCGTGGCCTGATGCAGGAACTTCTCCTCGCCTTCCTTGAGGCTGATCGAATTGACGATCGCCTTGCCCTGCACGCACTTGAGGCCGGCTTCGATCACCTCCCATTTGGAGGAATCGATCATGATCGGCACGCGGGCGATGTCGGGCTCGGCGGCGATGAGATTGAGGAAGGTGGTCATGGCCGCGACGCTGTCGAGCAGCCCCTCGTCCATGTTGACGTCGAGCACCTGCGCGCCGGCCGCCACCTGATCGCGGGCCACCGCCAGGGCCGCCACATAGTCGCCCTCGCTCACCAGCTTGCGAAATCTCGCCGAGCCGGTGACGTTGGTGCGCTCTCCGATATTGACGAAGACCGGCCTCACCCGCCGGCCTCCACACCCCAGGCGATCCTCACGCGAGTTCGAACGCCTCCAGGCCGGAAAGGCGCATGGCCGGCGCGCGCGTCGGAACCTGGCGCGGCGCGCGGCCTTCGACGGCCTTGGCGATCGCGCCGATATGCTCGGGCGTCGTGCCGCAGCAGCCGCCCAGGATGTTGACCAGCCCGCTTTGCGCCCACTCGCCCAGGTGGCAGGCCGTCTCGTGCGGCTCCTCGTCATATTCGCCGAAGGCGTTGGGCAGGCCGGCGTTCGGATAGGCCGCCACCAGGGTGTCGGCGATGCGCGACAGCTCGGCGATATGCGGCCGCATCAGGTCGGCGCCCAGGGCGCAGTTGAAGCCCACAGCGAAGGGCCGCGCGTGGCGCACGGAATTCCAGAACGCCTCGACCGTCTGGCCGGAGAGCGTGCGCCCCGACCGGTCGGTGATGGTGCCCGATATCCACAGCGGCAGCGGCTCCAGGCCTTCGTCCTGAAGATCGAGGATGGCCTTGATCGCGGCCTTGGCGTTGAGAGTGTCGAAGACGGTCTCAACCAGGAAGAAATCGACCCCGCCCTGATGCAGGGCCCGGGCCTGTTCCAGATAGGCGCCGTGCACCTCGTCGAAGGTGACCTGGCGCGCGCCCGGATCGTTGACATCGGACGACATGGAGAGCGTGCGGCTCAGCGGACCGATGGCGCCGCCCACGAATCGCGGCTTGTCGGGTGTGCGCGCCGTCCAGCGATCGGCCGCCTCGCGCGCCAGCCTGGCGGCGGCGAGGTTGATGTCGACGGCCGCCTCTTGCAGACCGTAGTCGGCCTGGCTGATACGCGTGGCGTTGAAGGTGTTGGTCTCGGCGATGTCGGCCCCAGCGGCGAAATAGGCTTCGTGCAGGTCGGCCACCAGTTGGGGCCGGGTCAGGCACAGGAGGTCGTTATCGCCTTTGAGCGGCATGGGATGGGTCGCGAACCGCTCACCCCGGAAATCCTCTTCGGACAGGCCCTCGCGCTGAATCATCACGCCCCACGAGCCATCCAGCACCAGGATGCGTTCGCGCGCGGCCTTGGCGAGCGCGGCGTTCGCTTTCGCTCGATCGGTCATGTGGCCTGCTCCCGAAGGCCCAGCACCCGGCAGATCGCGTAGACCAGATCCGCCCGATTGAGGGTGTAGAAGTGAAAGTCGGTGAAGCCCTCCTCCTCGAGTCGGGCGCACATCTCCGCCGCCACCGAGCAGGCGATGAGGCGCCGGGTCTCGGGATCGCTGTCGAGCCCGTCGAACAGATTACCCATCCAGCCCGGCACGCCCACGCCGTTGGCGCCGGCCATCTTGCGCAGGCCCTTGAAGTTGGACACCGGCATGATCCCGGGGAGGATCGGGATGGTCACCCCGGCCGACCTGACCTGTTCGACGAACCTCAGAAATCCGTCGATATCGAAGAAGAAGTTGGTGATCGCCCGGGTGGCCCCGGCGTCGACCTTGGCCTTCAGCACCTCGATGTCATGGGCGCTGGAGGGGCTTTCAGGATGGACCTGGGGATAGACCCCCACCGAAATCTCGAACGGCGCGATGGCGGCGATGCCCGCGGCCAGTTCGGTGGCGTTGGCGTAGCCATCGGCGCGGGGGCTATAGGCGCCGCCGATCTGCCCCGGCGGATCACCGCGCAGGGCCACGATGTGGCGCACGCCGGCGTCCCAGTACTCCCGGATCACCTCATCGACCTCGGCGCGCGAGGCCTCCACGCAGGTCAGGTGCGCGGCCGGGGTCAGGGTGGTCTCGCGCAGCATGCGCAGCACGGTGCGGTGGGTGCGTTCACGCGTCGAGCCGCCGGCGCCGTAGGTCACTGACACGAAAGTCGGACCCAGCGGCTCAAGGCGCCGGATGGCCGCCCACAGGGTCTCCTCCGCCTCGGGAGTCTTGGGCGGCGAGAATTCGAAGGAGACGTTCAGGCGCCGCTGGTCGCGGCCGCCGGCGCGGGCGACCGGCCCGAGCGCGCTGATGGCGGGTTCCAGCATCGCGTTCACGCCACCCTCCGGACATGCGACGCCGCCCGGTTCGCGCTCCACACCTTCACCGTCAGGCCCCCGCTCGACGGCGGCGGCAGGGCGGTCGCGGTGATGTCGCCGAGGTCGGACGCCGCCAGCCACCGCTCCATCTCGTCATCGAAGAAGCCGAGACGACGATGGCGATGTTCGGCGCGCAGGAACTCCAGGCTATGGGGGGCGAAGTCGACGATGATCAGGCGCCCGCCCGGCGCCACCAGGCGCGCCGCCTCGGCCACGGCCGCGGCCGGCTCGCCCAGATAGTGCAGCACCTGATGGACCACCACCAGATCGCCCGCGCCATCGGCAAGGCGGGTGTCGAAGATATCGCCGTGGCGCAGTTCGCAGCCCCCCAGGCCGGCCGCCGCGACATTGCCTCGCGCGATGTTGAGCATCTGGCGCGAGAGATCGAGGCCGGCGCTGCGCCGGGCGCGACCGCCCAGCAGAGTGAGCATACGGCCCGTCCCGGCGCCAAGGTCCACCAGACGCTCGAAGGGCCCCTCCCCGGCGGCGCGGACGATCGCCTCTTCGACCGCGCTTTCCGAGGTGTAAAGCGAGCGGATCTCGTCCCAGCGCTCGGCGTTCTGGGCGAAATAGTCGGCCGCCTGGGCGGCGCGTTCGGCGCTCACCACCTTCAGACGCTCGGCGTCATGACGCAAGGTGGCGTCCTCCGGAGAGATCAGGGCCAAGGCGTGATCGACCAGAGCCCGGATCGGTTCGCTTGAACCCAGGCGATAGAACACCCAAGCGCCGTCGGGAAAGCGCTCCACCAGGCCGGCGTCCGCCAGCAGCTTGAGATGGCGGGACACCCGCGGCTGGCTTTGGCCCAGCACCCGCGAGAGCTCCAGCACGGCCAGCTCCTCGTGTGTGAGCAGGGCGAGAATTCGCAACCGCGTCGGTTCGCCCGCCGCGCGCAGCATCTCCACCGCTTGATCAGAGGTCAGCGTCATAGGGATATAAGGATATCTTTATATGAGAAAGTCAAGGCGCGGGGCGTAGCCGACTCGACGCTCCGTCAGGTTTTCGTGGCTCGCTATCGATAGGCCGTTGACAAACTCCGACACATGTTAGATATATCTTAAATGCGATATATCTCGCATAGTTCAAGATAGGTATTAATCACATGCATCGCTTTCATTTCAGCCGCCGCCAGCACGCGGCTCACTCCCCTGACTGGGGCAGCCACCGAGGCCGGGATTTCGTCCACGGCTTCGCGCGCCACGCCGCTAGTCGTCACGACATAGGACGGCGCGGCCGCCGAGGTCGTGTCTTCGAGCAGGGCGACCTGCGCTACGTGCTTCTGCAGCTCCTCGCTGACAAGCCGAGCCACGGCTACGAACTCATCAAGGAGATCGAAGAACGCCTCGGCGGCGCCTACACCCCGAGCCCGGGCGTGGTCTATCCGACCCTGACCTTGCTCGAAGAGCTCGGCTTTATCCGCGGTGTCCAGTCCGAAGGCGCCCGCAAGGCCTTCGAAATCACTGACGAGGGCCGCGCGGCGCTAGCCGAGAACAAGCACATCGTCGACGACATCTTCCGACGCATCTCCGAAGCGGCCGAGCGCTTCGGCGCCCCGCCGCCGCACCAGATCGTGCGGGCCATGGAAAACCTCCGGCTGGCGCTTCGCCTGCGGCTCGAACGCGGCAAACTCAGCGACGAACAGATCGCCGACGTGGCCGCCGCCCTCGACGCCGCCGCTCAGACGCTCGACCGGGAGTAGCCGCTAGTCAGCCGCTGGATTGGCCAGCGGCTCCCCGGCGAAGAACCGGCGCAGGTTCTCGCGCGTGAGGGCGATCATCTTCGGCACCGCCGCGTTGGTCGCCCCCGCCGTGTGCGGCGTGAGCACCGTGTTGGGAACATCGCGCCAGCGGGCAGGCGGTGTGGGCTCTTCCTGGAAGACATCAAGGGCGGCCATGCCCAGGCGACCGGAGGTCAGAGCTTCGATTACCGCCGCCTCATCCACCACCTGGCCGCGCGAGACATTGACCAGCAAACCGTCGGGACCGAGCGCGTCGACGATCTCCCGCGAGATGAGACCAGCGGTTTCCGGGCTCGCCTTGCAGGCCACGACCAGGATGTCGCTCTCAGCCGCGAGCGCCGTCAGGCTTTCCCGCCGAGGCCACGGCGCATCGGGCTTTTCCCGAGGGCCCCACCAAGCGGTGGACAGACCGAAGGCTTCGGCGCGGCGGGCCAGGGCCGCGCCGATCGCCCCGAGGCCCACGATCCCCAGATGGCGGCCGCCCAGCGAGGAGGTGACGGTCTTGGCCGTTGGTTTCCAGGCCCCGGCGCGCAGCTGGGCGTCCCCGGCGGCGATCTTGCGCCAGGCGGCCAGGATCAGTCCCATGGCGTGGTCGGCGACGTCGTCGTGATTGACGCCCGGCGAATGGCTCACCTGCAGCCCACGCGCCTTCGCCCAGGCCAGATCGACACCGTCAAAACCCGAGGTGAAGCAGGCGATGAGGCCGAGTTGGGGCAGGCTTTCGGCCAGATGCTTGTCGACGGGAAACTCGCCGGCCACGACCATGGCCCCGATGGTGCTCACGGCCTCGATCGGCGGCCCCTCCCAGAATCGCCAGACCACATAGTCGGGCTCCAGGATCGGGGCCAGGAACCCCAGGTGCGGTTGGACGATGAGCAAGGCTGGCTTCATGGTCATTCCAGGCGGTCGCCGGCGCGGACTTACATCCTCGGCCCATCCCTTGACTAGACCGGCGCCCCTCGTCATGCGCGGATCATGCAAAGGGTCGCCATCGTGGGCTGCTCCGGAGGGGGCAAATCGACCCTGGCCCGCGCGCTCGGCGAGCATTTCGGCCTTCCCGTCGTCCACCTCGATACGCTGTTCTGGAAACCCGGATGGGTTGAGAGCACGCTCGAAGAATTCCGGCCGCGCGTGGACGCCGCCGCCGCCAAGGATCGCTGGATCATCGAGGGGGGCTTCAGCTCCGCCTCGGCGCTGCGCTTCGCCCGCGCCGACACGATCATCTGGATCGAGCTTCCCATTCTGCTTTGCCTGTGGCGAGCCGTCCGACGCGCTCTGCTCAGCTATGGGCGAACGCGCGCCGACCTGGCGCCAGGGTGCCCCGAAAAGTTCGATCTGGCCTTCTATCGCTACATCTGGACGTGGAACCGGGTGACCCGTCCGAAGATGGCGCGCGCGCTCACCGAACACGCTCCCGAGGCGACAATCGTCCGCCTGGCCAGCGACACGGCCAAGGCCCGATTCCTGGCCGGGCTTGAACCGAACGGGCGCGGGAACGTTTAGAAGCCGCGGGGGGCTCGTTGCTGCAATTCGATCGGAGCAATCCCGTGAACACCAAGCTTCTCATCGCAGGCGTCGCCATCGCCGCAATCGCCGCCGGTGGCGCTTCCGCTCACACCGCCCGCAACTTTCACCGGGCCATGCGGGAGGCCAAAATCACCTATAGCGCGCCGGCTCAGCCGATCCCCTACGCCGAGCTCGACCACTATCTCCACGCCTCGCGCGCCGAGCGCCGTTCCATGGCCATGGCGTCGGCCAACACCGGCGGCGCCGCCAACACCTCGGCGAGCACGTCGGATTCGTCGCAAGGCGCGGCGCCCATGACCGAGCCAGCGCCCGCCGCGGCTCCGCCGGAAAACGCCGTGACCCCGCCGGCTTCGAGCGGCGCCGTCAACCCGCCGACCGGGGCCACACCAGGCGAGCCCGCCCCTCCGCCCGCCGCCACGCCTCCGACGGACATGACTCCGCCCGCGACGACACCGCCCCCGTCGTCGCCGAACTAGCGAAGGTCAGGCCGGCGCGAGCTTCCCAAGCACCGCGCCGGCCGCCCGCGCCTGCGGGCCCATGACCAGGTGAACCTTGCCCGCCGGCGTCACTGTTACGCCTCTGGCGCCGGCGGCGAGGATAGCCACCTCGTCGACCGGACCCCTCCCCGCCGGCGTCACCACCAGCCGCGATGAACGCACCTCCACGCCGGCGATGGGTCCCAGAGCCCGGGCCAGAGCTTCGAAGGAAATGGCGGGCGCCGGCGATGTCGAAGGGCCGGCTTCCAGCGCCTCCTTGATCTCACGGGCGATCTGATCGGCGGTCGGTCCGACCACCACCTGAAGATCGCGCTCCGAAGGACGGATGACGCCGCGAGCCCCCAGCGCCCGCAACGCCGGATCGTCGACCCGCCCCTGATCACCCACCACCAGCCGCAGGCGCGTGGTGCAGGCCGCGACGCTCACGAGGTTGGCGGCGCCGCCGAGCGCTTCGATATACCCCCAGGCGCGGCTGGCCGGCGTCGCGGCCGCGATGGCCCGGGGCGGCGCGGCATCCTCACGCCCCGGCGTCTTGAGGTCGAAGCGCCGGATGAACACTCGGAACAGCCCGTAGTAGAGCGCGAAATAGACCGCGCCCACCGGCAGCAGCAGCAGCGGCCGCGTCGCCTTGCCATAGTTGAGCAGATAGTCGAACAGGCCGGCGGAAAAGCCGAAGCCGAGCTTCACGCCCAGCAGGTTCATGATGACCATCGACGCGCCGGTCAGCAGCGCGTGCAGCGCATAGAGCGCCGGGGCCAGGAACATGAAGCTGAATTCGATCGGCTCGGTGACGCCGGTCAGAAATACGGTCAGCGCCAGCGACAGGAGCAGGCCGCCGGCCTCGGCGCGCCGCTCTGGACGAGCCTCGTGGTACATGGCCAGGCACGCGGCCGGCAGGCCGAACATCATCACCGGGAAATAGCCGGCCATGAACGCGCCGGCGCTGGGATCGCCTGCGAAGAACCGGTTCAGGTCGCCGGTGACGCCGTGATAGTCGCCGATGATGAACCAGACGACGTTGTTGAGGATGTGGTGCAGGCCGGTGACGATGAGCAGCCGGTTGAGCACGCCGTAGAGGAAGAGGCCCACCGGACCGGCGCCGACGATGAAGCGGCTCAGCGCATCGATGCCGGCATCGAGGCGAGTCCAGCCGAGGCCGAAGACGGCCGCCAGAGCCAGGCCGGCCAGGCCGCTCACGATCGGCACGAACCGCCGTCCGCCAAAGAAGGCCAGGAACTCCGGAAGCTTGATGGCCCCGAAACGGTTGTAGAAGGTTCCCCCGATCAGCCCCGAGAGGATGCCGAGCGGCACGCTCAGCTTGAACAGCGCGGCGCTGCGATAGTCGGCCGCCACAAGCGCGGCGGTCTTGGCGTCCAGGCCGACAGCCGGCGGCGCGGAGATCAAGGCCTCGGCTCCGTTGGTCGCCACCAGGAAGCAGACGACACCGGCCAGGCCGGCGGCGCCGTTGCCGTCCTTGGCGAAGCCCACCGCGACGCCGATGGCGAACAGCAGGCCGAGATTGTGGAAGATGGCGTTTCCGGCTGCTGCGATAAAGCCGATGTTGAGCAGGTCCGGCTGGCCCAGGCGCAGCAGCAGACCGGCGACGGGCAATACCGCGATCGGCAGCATCAGGGCGCGCCCGAGCGGCTGCAGCGCGCCCACGGACACCGTCACGCCGAAGAGCTTCATGGCGTTTCTCCCTGGAATTGCGCGACCAGCGCCCGCACGTCGGCGGCGCTGGCGCACGCGAGCGCTTGGGCGCCCAAGGTCTCGCAGGCGGCAAGCGTCAGCCGGCGCGCGGCGGTCTTGATCTCGGGGATCGCGGTCGGCGGGACCGAGAGTTCGGTGACGCCGAGACCGATCAAGATTGCGGCCCCCGCCGGATCGGCCGCCAGACCCCCGCAGACAGCGACTTGACGGTCATGAACCCGCGCGCCCCGGGTCGTCGCGGCGATCAGGCGCAGCACCGCCGGGTGCAAGGCGTCGATGCCGCTGGCCACCTGCGGATTTCCACGGTCCATGGCGAGGCCGTACTGCGTAAGGTCGTTGGTGCCGATCGAGAGGAAATCGGCCTCGGCCGCGAGCAGGTCCGCCGTGACCGCGGCGGCAGGCGTTTCGACCATCACGCCGACCTGGATCGGCCGGTCGTGGCCGGTCTCGGACCGCGCCGCCTCAACCATGGCGCGGACAGCGCGGAACTCGGCAAGCGAGGCCACCATGGGCACCAGGATTCGGCATTGGCCCTGCGGCCGCACGCGCAGGATGGCGCGCAGCTGCGTCGCCAGGATATCGGGACGCCAGAGGCCGACCCGCACGCCGCGCAGGCCCATGGCGGGGTTCTCCTCGGCCGGTAGGTCCAGGAACGGGACCGGCTTGTCGCCGCCGATGTCGAGCGTGCGGATGACCAGCGGCGCGTCGCCGAGCGCCGAGGCGATAGCTTGATAGCAAGCGGCCTGTTCGTCCTCGTCCGGCGCCTCGGTCCGCTCCAGGAACAGGAATTCGGTGCGCAGCAGGCCGCAGCCCTCGGCGCCGTTGGCGACCGCTGTGCGAGCGTCGACCTCCGAGCCCAGATTGGCGAACACCTCGATTCGCGTTCCGTCGGCCATGCGGCAGGGCTCCGCCGCCTCGGCCAGGGATTGGGCGAGGCGCGTCTGGCGCGCGGCCAGCCGGGTCTGCGCCGCCTCGATCTCGCGGGCGTCCGGCGCCACCTTCAGCTGTCCGGCGCCGCCATCGAGTATCAGGCCGGCGCCGTCGGGCACGCCGGCCAACGCCGGACCGAGCGCCACCACCGCCGGAATGTTGAGCGCGCTGGCCAATATGGCCACGTGGGAGGTCGGGCCGCCGCCGGCGGTGCAGACGCCAGCGAGGCCCCCTTCCAGGCCCATGAGCTGGCCCGGTCCGAGATCGTCGGCCAGCAGGATGGCCCCCGCCGGAAGCACCTGCCGCGGCTCGGCCTCGCAAGAGAGCTCGATCAACACCTGACGCTCGAGGTCGATGAGATCGTCGGCGCGCTGGGCGATGTGGGGATCGTCGACGCCGCGCAGCACCTGGACCTGAGCGCGGATCGCGTCGCGCCAGGCGACGCCGGCGCTCGCCCCCGCCGCCATGGTCCGTCGCGCCTCGCCGATCAGGTCCTCGTCATCGAGGAAAGCCAGGTGCGCCCGCACGATTTCGCGTTGCTCCCGAGGTCCGGTCGCGGCCTGTGAGGTCATGCGCGTGCGCAGCGCGCCAAGCGCGGCGTCGAGCGCGCGAGTCTCGGTCTCCACGCCCTTGGATCGTTCGTCCACGACGACGTCTCGGGCCACCAAGCGCACCGCCGTTCCAATGGCCAGACCCGGCGCCGCTGGCGTCCCCTGCAGCACGCCGACCGCGGTCGCCGGCGGGCCCGCCGGAGCCGGCGGCGCGGGCGCGGCGATCGTCGGCTCCGGCGGCAGGCCATGAGCGATGAGCTCAGCCAGCGCCGTGGCCGCCGCCTCCGCGTCCGGGCCCCGGGCGACGATCTCCACCGAGGCGTTGTGGCCGAGGCCGAGCGCCATGATCGCCACCGGACTCTTGGCGTTGGCTGAGCGGCCGCCCGCGGCGAGCGAAATGTCCGCGCGGTGGCGTTTGGCTTCCGTCGCCACCAGCGCTGAGGGTCGGGCGTGAAGACCATGGGCGAGCGGAACCGTCACCGTCCTGGAGGCCGTAACGCCCGCCTCCTCGGTTCCTGCGACGGCTCCACCGCGAATCTCCAGCAGTGGGTCGCCGACCTCGACGCGCCGACCCTGCACTCGGCTCACAATGGCGAACCCCTCGCCGTTGGTGATGACGATCGGGGTCACGAGGCTCTTGGCCCGGTCGGCGAGGAGATCGAGATCGAAACTGATCAGGAGATCGCCACGCTTGACCCTCTGGCCGTCGGCCACGTGACGCGTGAACCCCTCCCCGCCGAGCGAGACCGTCTCCAGACCAACATGCAGCAGCAGTTCCGCGCCATTCACCGTGCGAAGGCCGACGGCGTGGCCGGCCTGATGCAGGCTGATCACTTCAGCGTCGCACGGCGCGCGCAGTTCCGAGCCGGTGGGATCGATGGCCACGCCGTCGCCCAGCATCCGGCCGGCGAACACCGGATCGTCCACTTCGTCGAGCGGCGTCGCCCACCCGCGCATCGGAGCGGTGAGCATCAAGTCAGCCATGATCGCCGCCCAGACGCCGCATCAGCTCCACTTTTTCGACACCCCATATCGGATCGAGCTTTTGGCCATTGGCGTAGGCCAGGCACAAGGTGTGAACGCCGGTTCGCTCCGGCAACGGGGCGTCGAGCTCGATCTCCGCCCGCGCGTCCGGCAGCGCCAGGGTCGCCAGAAGCTCGCCGGTGTCGCAGTTGTCGAGCCGCACCTGGATCTCCCCGCGGGCCGAGTTCGCCTGGCGATGCACGACCTGGGCGACCTGGGCCCCAAGCTGCAGATTGAACGGCGTCGCCGCCAGTGTCAGCTTCACGCCGGCCACATCCGAGACGTCCACGCCGGGCCATAGCCAGCACGGATTCATGATCTCGGTGAGGAACACCGGACGACGTCCGTCAGCAGTCGGTTGGCCTTCCAGGTTGAGCGGCAGGGTCCCTGGACAGAGGGTAAGCTGCTGGCTGACCCGCGCGCGCACCGACCGGGCGTCGAGCCGCGCGTCCAACTCGGGCGAGACCTCCGTCCCGTCCACGAAGGCGGCGGCGCGCAGGTGGGCCGGCAACGCCAGGGTCAGCGGCCCGGCGTAGGTGGCGGAGTTCGCCGCGGGCGGCGCCCCATCCACGGTGTAGCGGATTTGACCGTAGCCGGTCTGGCTGGACAGCGTGATTTGGGCGCTATCGGCCCCATTCGCCGTCGCCTGGAGATCCAGAGCCAGGGCGCCGCGATCCTCGGCCAGGCCCAGGCGCTCGAACCTGGCGAATTCGGCCGGCATGCGGGCCAGGAAGTCCGGCCAATCGCGGTCCGACTGCGCGCTCCAGCCCGCTTCGGCGACGGCCGCGGCGCGCGGCCAGATCATCGTCTCCGCGCGCGCATCGGTGCGGACGTGCTCGGTCCACAGATTGCCCTGAACGCCCAGGATGTGAGCGCGGTCGGCGTCGGTAAGGGCGAGCGGCGGAGGTGGCGGCGGCGCGCCCACTGCGGGTTTCGCCGCCGGCGGCAGGGGCGGCGAGGCGGGGTCGAGGGCGTAGACATCGCGCAAACTCACCACCCAGCCGCGTCCGGGCGGCTCGTCCGCCAGGGCGCTCTGGCGGTTGTCGAAATAGAGCGTGGGCGCGATCCCCAACACCACGTCGTGCCCAGCTTCGACGGCGGTGACCGCGCTGGCGGCGCCTTGCCAGGAGGTGATGGCGGCATCTGGCGGCAGGGGTCCGCCCTGCAGGATTTCCTCCCAACCGATCAGGCGGCGGCCGCGGGCGGCGAGATAGGTGTCGATGCGGCGGATGAAATAGTTCTGCAGCGCCGCTTCGTCGGTCACGCCCAGCGCCTTCATGCGCGCCTGGACCGCCGGCGAGGTTTTCCACAGGTCGAGGGGAACCTCATCGCCGCCGATGTCGATGAACCGGCTGGGAAAGAGGTCGGTGACCTCGCCCAGCACCTTGTCCAGGAAGGCGAACACCGGCTCGTCCACACCGAAGGCGTCCGGGATCAGGCCCCAGTCGCTCTGCATCGACTTCGGCGGCAGGGGACCGGCCGAGAACTCCGGATAGGCCAGCAGCGCCGCCAGAGCGTGGCCGGGCATTTCGATCTCGGGCACGATCGTCACATTGCGCGCCTTGGCGTGGGCGACGATCTCGCGGATTTCCGCCGCCGTGTAGAAGCCGCCGTAAGGCTCGGCGCGTCCCGACAGGCTGGCCGGCGTGCGCCAGGCTCCGACGCTCGTCAGCCTGGGATAGGCGGGGACCGGCAATCGCCAGCCCTGGTCGTCAGTCAGGTGCCACTGCAGCACGTTGAGCTTGTGCAGGGCCATCCAATCGATGGTTCTCAGGATGAACGCCGGCGACTGCATGTGCCGCGCCGAATCAAGCAGCAGCCCCCGCCAGGCGAATCGGGGCTGATCCGAGATCGTCAGGCTCTGCAGGCGGACTGGTCCATCGCTGTCGCGCGCGGTCATCAATTGCCACAGCGTCACCGCGCCGTAGAGCAGGCCCGCGTCCGACGAGGCTTCGATCGTGACGCGACCGCGGCCGATGTCGATCCTATAGGCCTCGCTGGTCGGCGAACCCGTCTCGCGAACGAAGACAATGGCGGAGCCGCCGCGCGGCCGAGCCCCGCCCGGAACAAGCTCGAGACCGCGCGAGCGCCGGGCGAGCTGCGCCAGCCAGCGCGCGGTTCGCATCGCGCCCGCGTCGCCAGCGGGGATGGCGATCGGCGTCCCTTGGCGTAGCACCACCGCGCTCCCCGCCTCCGCCGTCACACTGCTGGGCTTGGGTACAATGTCCACGTGGACCGGCTGAGCGGCGGCGGAGAGAGCGCCGCACGCCAGGATCAGACCGCCGAGACCGAACCTCATGCTCACCCTGCGCCGACGGCGAGGGCTTCATGGTCTATCTCGCCGCCGATCCATGTGCCGCGCACGGTGAGATCGTCTCCCAGCAGCACGAGGTCGGCGCGGTAGCCGGCCGCGATGCGGCCCAGCTCCCCGCCAAGCCCCAGGAACTCGGCGGGATTGGCGCTCGCCATGCGCGAGGCCGTATCGAGGCCGACGCCGAGCAGCTCGACGGCGTTGCGCACGGCGCCGGCCATGTCCAGGTTGGAGCCGGCCAGGCGCCCGCGGTCGTCGAAGCATGCGCCGTTGCGCACATGGATGATCTTGTCCTGCAGCGTGAAGGTGCGCAGGTCCGAGCCGACGCAGGGCATGGCGTCGGTCACCAAGATAAAGCGCTCAGCCGGCCGACAGTGGAGGGCGAGGCGGAGCACCACGGGATCCACGTGCTGGCCGTCGACGATGATCCCGCACCACGACCTCGGATCGGAGAGGGCGGCCCCGACCACGCCGGGCGCCCGGCTGGCTATGGGGGACATGGCGTTGAACAGATGGGTGAAGCCGGTCAGGCCGGCGTCCAGGCCGGCCAGGGCCTGGGCGTAGGTGGCGTTGGTGTGACCCGCCGAGACAATCACGCCCGCAGCCGTGAGCCGCTCGATCACGGCCGTCCCAGCCATTTCCGGCGCCAGGGTGACCAGGGTGCGGCCGTCGCCCGGTGAGGTCAGAAGCTCCATCCCCGCCTCGTCCGGGCGGCGCAGCTTGTCGGCTTCGTGAATGCCTTTGCGCTCGATATTGAGGTATGGCCCCTCGATATGGACGCCGAGCACGCCCGGCGTTCCCCGGCGGATGGCCTCGCGGGCCGCCGCCTGCGCCTGGCGGACGACAGAGAGGTCGTCGCTGATCAGGGTTGGCAGGAATCCGGTCGTCCCGAAGCGCCGGTGCGCGGCTCCGATGGCGGCGACGGCCCCAGGCGTGGGCGTATCGTTGAACAGCACCCCGCCGCCGCCGTTGACCTGGATGTCGATGAAGCCCGGCAGCAACAATCCGCCGCTGAGGTCGAAGCGCCTGACGCCAGCCGGCAGGTCGGCCGCGGGGCCCACGGAGGCAATGCGGCCCTCCGCCAACCCAACCGCGAGACCATCTTGGAGGCCACGGTCGGTCATCACCCGACCGTTGACGAGCGCCAGGTCCATCAGATGGTCTCGGTGACCTTGGCCAGGTGCGAGGGCCGATCAGGGTCGAAGCCGCGCGCCCGCGCCAGCCGGTCGGCCAAGCGATAGAAGCTCTGAATCTGGCCGATGGGCTCCAGCGCCGGATGCGCCGCCGCCGACGGCAACCGAATCACCCCGGCGGTCGTCCCGCCGCCGACCTGGATCACCGGCGCGCCCTGCCGCGCGAACCCCGTCACCGCCGCTTCGACCCCCTCCTCGGTTTCATCGTTCTGGGTGAAGGCCAGCACGGGAAATGCCGGACCGATCAGGGCCATCGGGCCATGCCGGATCTCGGCCGAACTGAAGGCCTCGGCATGCAAGCCGCAGGTTTCCTTGAACTTGAGCGCCGCCTCCTGGGCGATGGCGAAGCCGACTCCGCGCGCGACGACATACAGATGCTCGGCCGTGGTGAGCGGTTCGACGGCCCCGCTCCAGTCCAGCGCCCACGCCGCGTCGAGCTGGTCGGGAAGCGCGTTCACGGCCTCGAGCACCTCTGGATCCTCACCCCAGCAGGCGACCAGCTGGGCGATGGCGGACAGGCCGGTGATGAACGACTTGGTGGCCGCCACGCTGGTTTCCGGACCCGCCTTCAAGGGAATGGTGACGTCGGCCTGGGCCGCCAGCGGCGACTCCTCATCATTGACCAGCGCGACCACCAGCGCCCCGGCCGCGCCGTGCGCCTGCGCGGCGGCGAGCAGGTCGGGGCTGCGGCCGGACTGCGAGATAACCAGGCACAGAACGTCGCCCATATCGGGAGAGGCCTCGTACACCGAACTCACCGAAGGCGACGACGAGGCCGTCATGACCCCGAGGCGCGTTTCGATAAGGTAGCGCGCATAGGTGGCGACATTGTCCGAGCTGCCACGCCCCAGCGTCGTCACGGCCCGCGGCGGCCGCCGGCGCAGGCGCTCGATCAGGTCGCGCACGCGACCCTCATTGGCGGCGAGCTGGGCGCGCACGCGGGCGGGCGCCTCACCGGCTTCGCGAAACATCTGGGTGACGCCCGAATTCATAGCGATCCGTCGTTGAGTTCGGCGACGAAATCATAGGCGTCACCGCGATAATAGGACTGAGTGAACTCCACGGCCCGGCCATCGCGCAGGAAGCCGCGCCGCTCGATCAATAGACCGGGCGCGCCCACGTTGACGTTCAGAAGCCCGGCCTGCTCATCGGTGAACAGCACCGCGCGCAGCCGCTGGAGGGCGCGCACCGGCCGGTAGCCATGACGCTCGAGCGCTTCGTAGAGCGAAGTCGCCACCGCCTCCTTCGAGGGCAAGCAGAAGCCGGGCACCGTCGAATATTCCAGCGCCATGGGCGCCTCGTCCGCGAACCGAATGCGGTTGAAGCGGAAAACCGGAGTCGCGGGGCTGAGACCCAGGATCATCGCCTCCTCGGGCGTCACCGCCCCGTCGGACCGGCGGAGCCAGGCGCTGCGGGGCATGCGTCCGCGCGCGAGCATATCCTCCGTGAACGATGACAATTTGGAGAAGCTCTTTTCGACCCGCGCGGCGACAAAGGTGCCCGCGCCTTGCCGGCGCGTGACCAGACCTTCGTCGGCCAGGGCGTCCAGGGCCTTGCGCACGGTGATTCGCGAAACGCCCAGGTCCTGGGCCATGTCGCGCTCGGCCGGCAGGGCCTCGTCCGGCGCCAACTGCTTGTTGGCGATGGCCTGACGCAAGGCGCGGTGCAGCTGCTGATAGAGCGGCCCCGGGGCCTGATCGCCCAGGCCGCCGATCAGTTCGGATAGCAACGCCGCCACACTGAACCCTTCGCCCTATTGGCCCCAATCCCAGTCGGCGACACGGACTTGGCCAGGGCCGCCTGATGCGTTTGTGCCACGATCCACGGCCGTTTGCATACCAAAATCTCAATTGGTATTGGATCGGGTCTATTTGGGCTTGCGCTAGAGCCCAAGATTGTGACAACCTCGCGTCAATTCGGGCCGGTGGTGTTGCGTCCGATGGCCGAATATGTCGAATTGGTATCGTATTGGCCTTTGACGAAGAGCCAGCGGCTCTTTCTGGGGGAGACTAGAATGAAACTTCGCACAACCGTGCTGGTCGGCTCGGCAAGCATCGCGGCGCTCAGCCTGGCGGTCGATTCGGCCATGGCGGCGGACAGTTCGACAACCGTTCAGGAAGTCGTGGTGCCCGGCATCCGCCAGTCCCTGGAAAAGGCCATCCAGATCAAAAGGGTCAGTGAGAACTCGGTCGACGCGATCTCGGCGACCGATATCGGCAAACTGCCCGACAAGAACATCGCCGATGCCCTGCAACGCCTCCCTGGCGTCGCAATCCAGGGCGCGGCCGGCGGCGAAGGCGGCTTCGACGAAGCCGACCGCGTGAGCATCCGCGGCACCTCGCCCAGCCTGACCAATGTCACCATCGACGGTCACGACGTGTCGACCGGCGACTGGTTCATCCTCGACCAGTACAGCGTGGTCGGCCGCAGCGTCAGCTTCACGCTGCTGCCGGCGGAAATCGTCCAGAACGTATTGGTCTATAAGACTCAGGACGCCTCGATCCTCGAGGGCGGCGTCTCCGGCGCGGTCGATATTCAGACGCGCAAGCCCCTCGACCTCGCCAAGATGTTCACCTTCGAAGCCTCCGCCGAGGCCGCCTACAACACCAACGCCGGCCAGCACGGCAGCCAATGGCAACCGCAGTTCAACGCCCTTGCCGGGTGGAAGAACGCCGACGACACCTTCGGCGTCATTGTCCAGGGATTCTATGAAAAGCGCAGCGTCGTCCGCTACGGCCAGGAAACCCTGGGCTGGCAAAACATCGCCGCCGGCATGCCGCTGGCGACCGCCAATCCGTCGACGATCGGCCTGGCCTATCCAACCCTGATCGGGTCGTCCTTGTTCGAACAACAGCGGACCCGCGCGGGCGGCACCGGAGCGATTGAATGGAAATCTTCGGACGATAGGGCCGAACTCAATCTGTCCGGCTTTTACTCGCACCTCAATGCCGACAACTACAACGACAACTACATGTTCTGGGGATCGCACGAATTCGCGAACAACTTGCCGACCTCCTACACGGTCCAGAACGGGGCCATTACATCGGCGAACTTCCCGCTGAACGGCCCGGGTGAATCCGGTCCCCAAGACGGTATGATCGTTGACAACATCACGCGGCCGAATGAATCCGCCGAAAGCTACTACGTGAACCTGGACGGCAAGTTCAAGGTGAACGATCGGCTGACCATCACGGCCCAGGTCGGCTACACCCATGGTGTCGGCGACACGCCGGAGCAGCCTTCCTTCGAGGTTGATGGCCTTACGAGCGTCAACTACGCGCCATCCGGTAACGGCTTCGCCGTCACGCCCGGAAACATCAACCCGCAGAGCCCAGCCGGCCTTTCCGACGACTGGTCGTGGAACGCGCGCTTCACCTCGGTCGACAAGGAGTTCTACGCCAAGGCCGACGGCGTCTGGGACGTCAGCAACGGCGCCTTCAAGGACGTGACCTTTGGTGTTCGCATCGCCGACCACACCCGTCAGGTCGACGGTTGGGATCGCGGCTGCACCCTGGGCGCCAACAACGCCTGTTACGGCAGTCCGACCATGCCGTTCTCGGCCACCAATCCGACGCCCTATCCCGCCGGCTACTCGGCCAGCGCGCTCGGCATTCCCGGCCTCCTCATTCCGATCGGCGGCAATCCGAGCACGATCGGGCAGATCATCGACGCCATTCCGGGCGGCATCCGCGGCCCGATCTCAGCGATCGTTCAACCGACCAACTACCTTTGGGACGCCTCGTTCAAGGTTCAGGAAACCGACATCGCGGGCTACATCATGGCCCACGTCGGCGGAGAGGGATGGCGTGGCAACTTCGGCCTCAGGATCGCCAATACCAACGAGAATGACTACGTAAATGCTCCGGACGCCACCAGTCCGAGTTCCCCGCTGATTACAACATCAGCTTACGGTCCCTATTACGTCAATCACATCCAACACAATTATATCAGCATCCTTCCGAGCGCGAACTTCACCTTCGACCTCAGACAGAATCTGTTGTTGCGGGTGTCGGCCGCCGAGACGATGTCGAGGCCCGATTACAGTTCTCTAGGCGGGAGCGTGTCGCTTAACGACCTGCTTCAGGTCGGCAGCGGCGGCAACGCCAACCTCAAGCCGGTCAGGGCCGCCGTTTTCGACACCAGCCTCGAATATTACTACGGACCGCAGTCCCTGGTCGCCGTCAGCCTCTTCTATGACGACCTGTCGTCTTACGTGGGTTTCGCGAACTACACTCAGACCTACTTCAACATGTTCTTGGGTCATGACACTCCCTACACCATCTCGGCCCCAATCAATATTTCGGGCCAACTGGGCGGCGTCGAAGTGCAGTGGCAGCAGCCGATCGCCTGGGGCTTCGGCGTGCAGGCCAACGGCACCTATGTCGACGGTCAGGACCAAGACGGCAATCCTCTGATCGGCACGTCCAAGTGGACCGGCAACGTCGTCGGCTATTACGAAAACCACGGCCTCAGCCTGCGTTTAGCCTATACCTACCGGTCGCACTTCTACGTCGGCCTCGACCGGTCCACCGCGGAGAGCCAGGCCAACTTCGGCACCTTGGACGCTTCGGCTGCCTACCAGATCACACCGAACGTTGCTTTGACGATTGATGCGATGAACATCACCAACAGCCTGCTGAAGTACTACGGCGCCAACACCACCGAGGTGCGTGCGGTCTATGACAACGGCACCCAGGTGTTCATGGGCGTGAAGATCAAGTTCTAGCTCTAGTAACCCTCACTTCGCGGTCGGGGGAGTTTGCGAGCGCGACGGCGCCGCTCCGGGTCATCCGGGGCGGCGTCACCTTGTTTGGCCTGGACCACGCCCGCAGGCGCCGCATAGTGCGGCCATGACCCGCCCCAAGGCGCGCGCGGCCGCCTCCAACAAACCCCGTTGGCTCGCTTTGCACGAGACCGCCGAGACGGAGATCGCCGGCGGGCGCAGCCAAGCCGCCGCGCCGCTGCTCGCCCGATCATTGGAGCTCAATCCGCGACAGCCAGAGGCGCGGCGGCGGCTGGCCGAGATCCGCACGGCCGCGGGCGACATGGTGGGCGGCCTCGCCGGAGACCCGACGCTAAACATCGCCCGCGCCCTGCTCGCCGAGGGCCGTTTCGAGGCCGCCCTCGCGACCCTAGGAGCCCTGTCGCCCGACGCCCGCGTACTCTCCATGCAGGCGGCGGTCCTAATGGACCTCGGCCGCTACGGCGAGGCGGCGGCCGGCGCCGGCGAAGTCGCGGACCGATTCCCCGACCAGCCCTACGCCCAGCTCGTCCACGCCGGCGCCCTGCGCGCCCAGGGTGAGACGACAGCGGCCATCGCCGCCTACCGCCGCTGCGTTGCGCTCGATCCCGGCTGCGCCGAGGCGTGGCTGAGCCTCGCCAACCTCAAGACCTATCGGTTCTCTGAGGGCGAGGTCGCGGCCATGGAGACCGCGCTCACCGAGCCCGAGATCGCGAGCGAGGCGCGCACCAAGCTCTGCTTCGCCCTCGGCAAGGCGCGCGAGGACGCCGGCGACCACGCCTTGGCCTTCGAGGCCTATGCACGGGGTAACGCTATCGAGGCGGCCCGCCGTGGCTATAGTCCCGACGACACCACCGCCTATGTGCGCCGCTGCAAGGCCCTGTTCACGCCGGCCTTTTTCGGCGCTCGCGCTGGCTGGGGCGCCCAGGCGGCCGATCCGATCTTCGTCGTCGGCCTGCCCCGATCCGGATCGACCCTGGTCGAGCAGATCCTCGCCAGCCATGCCGCCATCGAGGGCACCCACGAACTGCCCGACCTGCCGATGATCGCCCAAACCGTGGTTGGCTATCCTGACGGCGTGGCCGGACTGACACCGGAGGCCTGCGCCCGCCTGGGCGAAGCCTATTTGCGCCGCACGGCGGCCTACCGCCGACTCGGCCGGCCACGCTTCATCGACAAGACCCCGAAGAATTTCCTCCACATCGGCTTCATCCGCCTGACTCTCCCCGGCGCTCGCATCGTCGACGTGCGCCGAGGCCCGCTCGACTGCGGCGTGTCGATCTTCAAGCAGCACTTCGGCCTCGGCTTCGCGAGCGCCTTCGACCTCACCCACATCGGCCGCTGGTACGCCGACTATGTGGAGCTGATGGCCCACTTCGACCGCGCGACGCCCGGCGCGGTGCATCGCGTCATCTACGAAGACCTGGTGGCCGATACCGAAGGCGAGACGCGCCGCCTGCTCACATACCTGGGCCTGCCGTTCGACCCCGCCTGCCTGCGGTTCTTCGAAAACCGCCGCCCGGTCGACACGCCGAGCTCGGAGCAGGTGCGCCAGCCGATCTTTGGCAGCGGGATCGGCGCCTGGCGGAACTACGCGCCCTGGCTCGGCCCGCTCGAGGACGCCCTGGGGCCGGCTCTGACGGACTGGCGGGGCGATCAGGCATCCGGATAGCCGAACGCTCGCACCCACGGCGCCAGCGTGTCCCCCACCGGCGCCAGCTCGGCGGCGTAGGCGCGCCAGCGCGCCAGGCCGCGCCGATTCACCCCTTCGCGCACGTGCGCGGCGCTGGGCGTGCGCACAGCGCGGCCTAGGGCCGTCGCCCCCACGTCGGTCATGGCCGCCTCGAACGGCGCGCCGATGAAGGCGCAGATCGCCTCGAGCTCGCCGGCGAAATCCTCGACCAGGCGCTCGTAGCGCACCTCCCTCACCGCCAGCGGCAGCAGGCCGTGATAGACGCGCGCCAGCCCCATGGCGGCGTCGTAGCAAGCCGCGCTCCCGGCAAGGCTGGTGAAGGCATAGGTGAGCGAATTCATCTGGAAGGCGTTCATGGCGCAGCTGAGCACCACGTCGCGCGGGTCGCGCACGGCGAAGAGGATCCTGGCCTCGGGAAACAGCTTGGCGACGACCGGCAGGTTGAGGGTTCCCGCCGGCGCCTTGTCGACGAAAATCCGCCCCTCCGGCCGCACGCCATGCTCGCGCACGACCTGCCAATAGCGCGCCCGCCACCGATCGGCCTCGGCGGCGCCGAGGTGCGCCAGGCGCTCCAAACCCTCAGGTCCGGTGAGGAATTCCTGGTAATGGTCGGCCAGGGTCGGGGCCTCTTCCAGGGCGACGATCCCCGGATGCGCGGCCAGGGCCTGTTCGAGCAGGGTGGTGCCCGAACGCGGGAAGCCGACGAGGAAGACATGCCCGCTCGCCTCGGCCTTCGCGGAGGACGCGATCCAGTCGGCCGGGTCGGCCGCCTCGAACCATGCGGCCAGGCGCTGCAGCTTGGCCGTCTCGCCCTCGCGGCCGACGGCGCGGGGCGCGAACAGCCGGTGCTGGATGGCCTTGCCCTCCATGGCCGCCGCGAAGGCCTCCGCAGTCAGCCCCAGGCGGCCTAGCGCCTCGCCGAGCAGCAGCAGGGCGTCGGCGCGCGGCCCGTCCTCGAGCGTTGGCAGTAGCCCTTTCAGGACATCCCGAGCTCGTGTGAATTCGCCGCGCGCGGCCGCGATCCGCGCCGTCAGCCAAGCCGTAGGCGGGGCCGGCGGCAGGCGCGCCGCATGGGCTTCCGCGCCGTCCAGATCGCCGGCGTCGAAGGCCAGTATCGCCAGGCCCAACCGGGCGTCGGGGTCCGCCGGCGCCCGCGCCAAGGCCTCCTGGAAGGCCGCGCCCGCCTCCCTGGGCCGCGCCAGCGCCTGCAGCGCGCGGCCCTTGCCGACCCACCCTGGGCCCCACGCCGGGGCGAGGACCAGCGTCCGCGTCCAGGCTTCGAGCGCCAGGTCCGGACGGTTGGCGGCGACGAGGCCGTCGGCCAGGGCGGCCCAGGCGGCGGGATCTTGCGGCGTCCGTCGCGCGGCCTCGTTGAGGGCGGCGACAGCCTCGTTCATCCGCCCGGCGCGGCGATGGTCTTCGGCCATGCGGCGCAGAGCGGCCACGTCGGTCATCGATCGTTCCATGCCGCTTCCCAGGAGGCGCCCGGCGGATTAAACGGAGCCCGCCATGACGTGTCCCGGATTTTCAGATCGGCGATGGCGCCGCCCGAGCCGGCCCGCCTGAACCGCCGCCGCGCGCGGCCCTCCGATCCCATCCAGAGACCCCGTTCATGACCCAATCCGACCGCGTCTTTTCCGGCGTTCAGCCTTCCGGCGCGCTG
>Ga0302314_10002016_pt1 | contig 37985 bp, 35 predicted proteins | sample III_Palsa_N2_3_FD_200533 | JGI IMG/M metagenome (GOLD analysis project Ga0302314, IMG submission 200533) | Peat permafrost microbial communities from Stordalen Mire near Abisko, Sweden - III_Palsa_N2_3 | ecosystem: Environmental > Terrestrial > Soil > Palsa > Peat permafrost | place: Sweden...
CGGATCTTGCCCGAGGCGATGCGGCTCATGTCGAGCAGGTCCTCGATGAGGTCCGCCTGCGCGAGGGTGTTGCGCTCGATGACCTCCAACCCCTCGGCGAGCGGAGAGTCGGGACCCGGGGACTCGCGCAGGAGGTGGATCCAGGACGTGATTGCATTCAGCGGCGTGCGCAGCTCGTGCGACAGCACGGCCAGGAACTCGTCCTTTGCGCGGCTGGCGACCTCGGCCTCGGCGCGGGCGGCGCGCTCGCGGATGAGCAGCTCCTCGCGCTCCGCCTCGGCGGCGGTCCGGGCCGCCACCTCGGTTCGCAGCTTGGCGTTGGCCACCTCGAGCTCGCCCGTGCGCTCCTGGACCCGCGCCTCGAGCTGGCCCTGCATCCCGCGCAGCGACTCCTCGGCGCTGCGCCGCACCTCCACCTGCTGCGCCAGCTCCGCGTTGAGCCGGCGCAGGGAGGCCGGGCTCGGGATCGCGAGGGCCCGCGGGATCAGGGGCCAGAGGATGATCGCGGTGCCGAGCGACACCAGCGCGGTGAACAGCTTCACCAGCCCGTCAAGGCGATAGAAGGGGAACCACAGCGCCAGGATGCCCATGACGTGGGTTGTGCCGCAGGCGAGGATGAAGATTGCGAACGCCACGAAGATCCAGCTGAAGGTCAGCTCCCGGCTGCGGCGGACAAAATAGATGAGCGCGACCGGGATGCTGTAGTAGGAGAGGGCGATGACCGCGTCGGAGACGAGGTGGAGGTGGATCACCGCGGGCTCCTCGAACATGCAGAAGGCGCGCGGGACATAGAGCTTGAAGAGCTGCGCAAAGAACGGGGTGCCGAGGGCCGCCCAGGTGAGAACGGCGCAGGCGGCGGTCGCCACGGCGGCCGCGGCCCACGTCGATCGCCGTGCTGTGTCGGTTGTCATCGCCGGTAGCCTTTTGGCCATGAAGGCCATGGCAATCTCCTTTCGACCCCCCCAAGTCGGGACGTGACCACGGGCCCGTTTTCCCCATGGTGGAGGGTCCGTCTCGACTTTCCCCCTTTCCCAAACCCGCATGAAAACCAGAATCCCCCTCGGCCTCGCGGCCTTTGTCCTCACCTGTTCCCTCGTCTCGGCGGCCGACGCCCCGACCCCGGTTTCCGCCGCTGCTCCGGCTGCGGCCGCCCCGGCGACCGGCCCCGGCGCCCCCGCCTCCGAGGCCTCGGTCAAGGAGCTGCTGGAACTCACCCATGCCCGGCGCCTGGTCGACGGGATGCTTCCGCAGCTGCAGACCTTCGAGTCCAACGTCGCCCGGCAGGCCATGCAGGGCCAGAAGCTGACCGACGCCCAGAGGAAGGCCTTCGAAGCCGCCCAAGCCGCGAGCCTGAAGGTCTACAAGCAGGAGCTGAGCTGGGACACCCTGGAACCCATGTATATCGAGGTCTACGAGAAGAGCTTCACCCAGGCCGACATCGACGGGATCGTGGCTTTCTACAAGACTCCGGCCGGCCAGTCGCTGCTGGATAAGCTCCCGCTGGTGATCAAGAACAGCATGGCCGCGATGCAGCAGCGCATCGGGCCGATGACGCAGCGAATCCAGAAGGAGACCCAGGACGCCCTGAAGGCCGCGGTCGCGGCCAACCCGGCCCCGAGCCCGACCCCCACGGCGGCCGCGGCCCCGAGCCCGACCCCGGCCGCCAAGTAGGCCGGCGGCGGGTTCGCCGCCATCAGGCCGAAAAGCCGGGTCCCAGTCCCATCGCGCGCAGCGCCCTCCGGTAGGCGACCGAGAGCTGGTCGGCGCCCACGTGCTGTTCCTCCGCCAGATCCAGCGGCAGGTATTCGGGATGCTGGTCCTCGACGACGGGCTTATCCTCCTCGTTGACGACCTGTTGGAAATCCCGCACCTGGTCGACCGGCAGTTCAAAGTCGTGATTGCGGGCGACGAACATGAAGATGAGGGATTTCCGTGACGAGACCGGTGAAACGAAATCATAGACGCTCCACACCTGTCCCGGGCCCTTGGGCATGCGCAGGTGGGAAGTGAAGGGCAGGTGGATCCGGTTTTCGACCTGGCGCTCGCGCACCACCGCGCCCGCGCCCAGGGTGTCGCGGTCGAGGCGGGCGTAGCGGAAGCGCTGAACCAGCACCCCGTCCTCCTCGGTCAACTCCGTTTCGCCCATCCGGGTGTCGGCCGGGTTGCCAAACGTGGCCGGGTGCACGAACCCCACATGGGCATTGTCGTTGAAGTTCTCCACGTGGCGCGCCGCGGATGCCAGCCAGACGGCTGGGGGCAGCCGCACGATCCTGAACTCGGACGATTCGAGCTCGGGGAGGGCCGGGAGCGTGCCCACCGGCTCCGGCGCCAGGCAAACCCAGACGAGCCCATACTTCACCTCGGCGCGGTAGACCGAAAGGCAAATCCGGGAGCTGATCGGTCGTCCCGGCCCCTGGGACGGAATCAGGGTGCAGCGGCCGTCGGCGGCGTAACGGAAGCCGTGGTAGGCGCACACGATCTCGTCGCCGGACATGGACCCCCGACTGAGCGAGCTTCCGCGGTGGATGCAGAGGTCGCTCGCCACCGTGATTCCCGCGGAAGTCCGGAACAGCACGAGGCGCTCGTCGAGAAGCCGGGCGCCCACGGGTTGGTCCCGCACGTCATCGGCCAGGGCCACCGGATGCCAATGGGCCGCGAGGACCTGCCATTCGCCGGTCGGGAACGTGCATTCCGGCGGAACGTAACCGGCGACGCCGGGGCGCAGGGGAAAGCTTCGCGGTGGGATGGGGGCACTCGAAGCCATGGATATTTATTCGGGCCGCCGGCGGGCACCGGCCTCGGTTCAGGATGAAGAAGGGTGGTCGGGAACAACGATCTTGCCCGAGATGATGTCAGCCTTGGCCCGCTCAAGGATCCGAATTCGTTCGGGAGTCAGGAGTCCGCGGTTATACTGGTCAGCCGTGTAGCCGAGGCCGTCCTCAGCCAAACCGAGCTCGCGCTTCCCGCCCTGCCAGGTGCCGTTGCGGGCGGCGGCAAACGAGGCATATACGGCGACGTCGACGTGCTTCACGGCCGAGGTCAGGACGCTCCCGGGGTGCAGATAGTCCTGATTGCTGTCGCTGCCGATGCTCAGCAACCCGGCATCGGCCGCCGCCTGCATGACGCCCATGCCCGTCCCGCCCGCCACTTGGAAGACGACATCGGCGCCGCGCCCGAACTGGGAGCGGGCGAGCTCGACCCCCAGAGTCGGATCGGACCAGGCGCGGGGCGTCGTCCCCGCCATGTTGATGAACACCGTGAGCGAGGGGTTGAGGTACTTGGCGCCGGCCGCGTAGCCGGCGGCGAATTTTCGCACGAGGGGTATGTCCATGCCCCCGACGAAGCCGAGCTTGCCCGTCTTGGTCACCATGGCTGCGGCCATCCCGCAGAGGAACGTCGACTCCTGCTCGCGGAAGCCGATAGATTGGACGTTGGGAAGATCGACGACTCCGTCGATCAGGGTAAACTTCACGTTCGGGTAGTCCCGCGCCACCGCCTCGACGGCCGAAGCCTGGCTAAAGCCGACGGCCGCGATGATGGTCGCCCCGTGCTGGGCGAAATGCCGCATGGCCTGCACCCGCTGCGTGGCATTCTGGATCTCGAACTCGCGTACCGTGACACCGGTGTCCCTGGCGAAGCGCTGGACTCCCTCGCTGGCCGACTGGTTGTACGAGCGGTCGAACCGGCCGCCAAAGTCGTACACGATTGCCGGCGAAAACTCCGCGGCGACGGCGCCCGGCAGCACCGGCAGCGCGGCCAGCACCGCGTGCGTCAGGACGCGTCGGTAGCGTCCCCTTGTCGGGGCGCGGTGCCCGCGGTCCCGATCAAGCCGCATGCTGACCGGTGAGGGCGCCGAAAAAGGCGTCCCGCCGGCTGCGGGCGATGGCGAGGTCCTTCGTGCCGAGGGAGCGCCGGATGCGTTCCTTGGTGAAGGGGGTCGGATGCACGGTGTAGTGGAGGAACCAGGTCCCGTGGTTGTTCCACAGGTGGTGGTTGGGGTTGTCCGCGGTGATGCGGATCCCGGAATAATCGGCGAGGGTGGAGGTCATGTTGCGTGATGGATCGTGGTGATGAATCGCGCAGCAGGGTGAAAAAAAAGACCGATCTGGGCATCAGATCGGTCGTCTCCTTCGGGAGCGTTTCGGTTCGGAGCCTTGCGGCGCCGCACATCCGGGCTTTCGCCCGTTCCACCGTGGCCGCTCCCGGCCCGGTTGGCAGAACCGGCTTTTGAGGGCCGATTCGTTCCTGATGCAGCGGGGATAATGAAAACCGGGCGCGATCCGTCCAGATTTTTTTTCGGATTAGGACTTGGTTTATTGCAACTCGTTGGTTATCAAATCGAAGAACTAGGCCTCCTGCGTGTCATCCATGTCCAAACTGCGGATCACCGTCGCCGTCATCACCTATAACCGGGCCCGTTTCCTGCGGGAAACCCTGGCGGCCCTGGCGCGTCAGGACATTCCCGCCTCCGAATGGGAGCTGCTGGTCATCGACAATAACTCGACCGACGACACCGCACAGGTGGTGACCTCGGGCGGGACTTCCCAACCGCCCCCGCGGCACATCGTGGAGACGAAACAGGGCCTCGACCACGGCCGCAACCGCGCGGTCGCCGAGGCCCAGGGCGAGGTCGTGGTCCTGGTCGACGATGACATTCTCATGGAGCCCGACTGGCTGGCCCGGCTGACGGAGCCCTTCACTTCCCCGGCCGGGGACCGGATCGGCGTCGTCGGCGGCGAGGTGATCCCGGTCTTTCCCGACGGTTTGCCCCGCTGGCTGGAACGCGCCCACCGGCCGCTGGGGTTCCGGCCGGACGCCGGGCCCCTGCCGCCCGGGCAGTCGCCGATGGGGGCCAACTTCGCGTTCCCGAAGGCGGTGCTCGACCGCCTGGGCGGGTTCGACACGGTCCTGGATCGGCAGGGCTCGGCCCTCTTTGGCGGCGGCGACACCGAGATGATCCGTCGGGTGCGGACGGCGGGCCTCGAGGTGTGGTTCGCCCCGGCGGCCGCGGTGCGCCACCAGATGCCGGCCTCGCGGCTCACGATGGCCTACGCGCTCCGCCATGCCTTCGACTCGGCCCGGTCCCGGATCGTGGACGGCGTGCGGACCCGGCGCGCGGCCGGCCAGTCGGCTTTCCCGTTTCTCCTCTCGCGGGCCGCCGGCGCCGCACTGAAGCTCCTCGGCTACCTGCTCGTCACGTTCCTGGCGGCCGTCGCGTTCCAGGGGGCGGCGGCCCGGCGGGCGCGGGTGCGGGCCTGGCGCTCCTGCGGCTACCTGTATCAAATCGCTCGCTCCGCCGCCGGAAAGATCTGAACCTGCCCGCCCTTGCCCGCCATGGCGTCCCCCCCTCCGGTCTCCGTCTTCATCCTCACCAGGAACGAGGAGGAGAAGATCGGCCCGGCCCTCGACAGCGTGGCCTGGGCGGCCGAAGTCGTCGTCATCGACTCGTTCAGCACCGACCGCACCGTGGAGCTGTGCCTGCGGCGGGGCGCCCGGGTGGTCCAGCTCAAGTTCGAGAAGTTCGGCGAGCTGCGCCAGGCCGGGATCGCCCACACCACGCAGCCGTGGATCTTCAGCCTGGACGCGGACGAGCGGTGCACACCCGCGGCGCGGGACGAGATCCTTGCCATCGTGGCGGACCCGGCCGCGGCCGACGCCTATCGGGTCCCGCGGCAGAATTTCCTCCTCGGCCGCGCCATCCGGCACGGCGGCTGGTACCCGGACTACCGCCAGCCCCAGCTCTTCCGGCGGGGCCAGATGCGGTACCAGGCCGACGACGAGGTCCACGAGGGCTGGGTACTGGAGGGTCGGATCGCCACGATGCGCGCCCCGATCGAGCAGATCCCCTACGCCACGCTGAGCGAAGCCCTGGCGAAGCTCAACCGGTACACGACCCTCGGGGTGCCGCGGCAGGAACGCGCGCACGCGAAGTCCGGCTACGCCAAGGCCTTTTTCCGGGCGGGATGGGCGTTCCTCAAGGCCTATGTCCTCCAGTTGGGCTTCCTGGACGGCGGCCCCGGGCTCGTGATCGCGGTGCTGCGCTTCGAGAACTCCTTCTACAAGCACGCGAAGCTGATCGAGCACCGGCTGCCCCCGGCGCGCGGGGTCAGCTGAGGGCGACCCCGAGGGCCTTGGCCCGGCGGATGAGCGCGTCCGCCATGTCGGACGGCGTCGCGGCCACCTCGATCCCGCATTCCTGGAAGACCGTGATCTTGGCCGCCGCGGTGTCCTCGGCGCCCCCGACGATGGCCCCGGCGTGGCCCATCCGCCGCCCGGCGGGCGCCGTCGAGCCGGCGATGAATCCGGCCACCGGCTTCCGGCAGTTCGCCTTGATCCACCGCGCCGCCTCCACCTCGGCGTTGCCGCCGATCTCGCCGATCATGACGATGCCGACCGTCTCGGGGTCGTCGTTGAACATCCTCACCACGTCCAGGTGCGACGTCCCGTTCACCGGGTCGCCCCCGATGCCGACGCAGGTGCTCTGGCCGATCCCGCGGACGGTCAGCTGGTAGACGGCCTCGTAGGTGAGCGTGCCCGAGCGCGAGACGACGCCGACCCGGCCCTTCTTGTGGATGTAGCCGGGGGCGATCCCGATCCGGCAGCCGCCGTGGGACTGCGCGCCGGTGCCCGGGGTGACGACGCCGGGGCAGTTGGGCCCGAGGAGGCGGGTCTTGCCGCCGGCCATCGCGCGCTTCACCCGCACCATGTCCTTGACCGGGATCCCCTCGGTGATCGCGACCGCGAGCTCGAGCCCGGCGTCGGCGCACTCGAGGATGGCGTCGCCGGCGAAGGGCGGCGGGACGAAGATGGCGGAGACCGTGGCGCCGGTCGCCGTGGCCGCGTCGGCCACGGAGTTGAAGATCGGCACCCGGAAGGAGGCGTGCTCGAAGAACTGGCCGCCCTTGCCCGGCGTCACCCCGGCCACGACCTGGGAGCCGTAGTCGAGGGAGAGCTTGGCATGCCGGCCGCCGAAGTCGCCGGTGATGCCCTGGACAAGGATCTTGGTGTCGGGAGTGACGAGGATGGCCATGAAGGGGTCAGGCTTTGCGCTGGTGGAGGGTGATGGCGTAGCCGTCGGGGGAGCTGATGATGAACATCCGGCAGACGCCGAATTCCTGCGGCTCGAGCGTCACCGGGATCCCCTCGGCCCGGGCGGCGGCGAGCGCGGCATCGAGGTCGGGCACCTCGAGGGCGAGCCCGGCACCCTTGGTGCCCTCGGGCGGGATGGCGTTGGTGACCGCGAGGGCGGTCCCGGCGATGTCGTATTCCGTCCACCACATGCCGGGGGCGAACTCCTTGTCCATCCCGGTCTTGAGGCCGAGAAACCCGCCGTAGAACGCGCGCGCCTTGGCGACGTCCGTCGTGGCGTGGAAGACAAAGGCGAGTTCCTTGATCTGGACGGGCATGGTCGATGCGGTTCAGCCCACCAGCTTGACGATCTTCTGGGCCGCGTCGGCCATGGAGTCGCCGGAGACGATCGTGAGCCCGGACGACCCCAGGGTCGCCTTGCCGGCGACCACGTTGTTGCCCTCGAGGCGGACGACCAGCGGGAGCCTGAGCCCGACCTCGCGGACCGCCTCGACGATGCCGGTGGCGATCACGTTGCAGTCCATGATGCCGCCGAAGATGTTGACGAAGATCCCCTTCACGTTCGGGTCGCCGAGGATGATCTTGAACGCCGCCACAACCTGGGCCTTGGAGGCGCCGCCGCCCACGTCCAGGAAGTTGGCGGGGCTGCCGCCGAAGTGTTTGATGATGTCCATCGTGCTCATGGCCAGGCCGGCGCCGTTCACCAGGCAGGCGATGTTGCCGTCGAGGGCGATGTAGCTGAGGGCGTGCTTCGAGGCCTCGATCTCCTTCGGGTCCTCCTCGTTCAGGTCGCGCAGGGCGACGAGGTCGGGGTGGCGGAAGAGGGCGTTGTCGTCGAAGGAGACCTTGGCGTCGAGGGCGAGGACGTCCCCCGTCGGCGTGGTGATCAGCGGGTTCACCTCCACCATCGCGGCGTCCGTCTCCCAGTACATGGCGTAGAGGCTGCGGATCAGCCGGGCGCCGTTCTTGGCCTCGGCGCCCGCCAGCCCGAGGCGGGAGACGAGGTCGCGCACCTGGTAGTCGGCCAGGCCGTAGGCGGGGTCGACGATCACCTTGAAGAGCTTCTCCGGCGTGTCGTGGGCGACCTTCTCGATCTCCACCCCACCCTCGGTCGAGGCCACGATGACCGGCCGCGAGGCCGCACGGTCGAGCAGGATGGCGAGGTAGTACTCCTTCTTGATGTCGGAGGCGACGGTGAAGTAGATCGTCTGGACCTTGCGCCCGGCCGGTCCCGTCTGGATCGTCACCAGCGTGTTGCCGAGCATCCTGGCCGCGACCTCCTTGGCCTCGGTCTTGGTCTTGCAGAATTTGACGCCGCCCTTGTAGCCGTCGGTGAACGTGCCCTTGCCGCGACCGCCCGCGTGGATCTGGGACTTCACCATTGTCGGCCCCTCGGGCAGGTCGGCCAGGGCGTTGATGAACTCCTCCGGGGTCTTGGCGGCGGCCCCCTTGGGGACCGGGACGCCGTATTTCTCAAAGAGGGCCTTGGCCTGGTACTCGTGGATGTTCATTACGATCGAAGAAGGTCTGCCAGAGAAGGAGCCGGGGAGGCACGCTAAAAAGGCAGAAGTTTTCCCCCGGGGCCGGAAGCGGAAACGGGGCTTGGTCCCAGCCCGAGGAGACCGGTCACGGCAGCGCCAACCCCGTAAACCTGAACGGGGCGACCACCAGCGCTCCCGGGGTCACGAGGAGGCACACCATCTCCGCGTCGGCCGGAACGGGCGTGTCAAAGTGATAAAGATCAAGCCGCGTGCCCGGGAGGCTCCCGTAGTGCGCCCATCCATCGTGGTTATACCGGAGCGGCCCGCCGTCCTTGGTCCGAAATTCGGTGCTGATGAGTCGGCCCTGTTCATCGCCGACCAGGACCGCCAGGTCCTGCGCGGTGATGTCCGCGCCACCCGGACTGCCCGGCACGGGTATCCCGTACACCGCGGGCGTCCTTGGGTCCAAGAAAACGGCGCCCTTCTCCCGCCGGTACTTCTCACAGGTCCCCTTGTCGAAAAGGGTGACGGTCAGGCCCGCCCGTTGGAAGGCCGGCGTGTCCGACGGTGCGCCCGCGCTCGATGGCACATTGGCGACCGTCGCGACCGCCTCTGGATCCCGGTCCGGGACCACCGCCTCGAGCCAGCCTTCCAAAGTTGCCAGCCGCTTCGCCGGCCGCGCCGGCGAGGTGAGGCTGACCGACAGGGACGGAGGCGGCAGGGCCGTCAAGATGTCATCCGAAATCCTCCCGACCGAGACGTAGGAGAACCGTGGCTCGATCGAAGGCTCCAGCAGGACTCCGGCGTCATCGCGGGCGCGCGTCACGACCACGCGCGCGGCCCGCACTCGGAAGATGGCGACATTCGAGAGCCCGAAGTGGATGACCAGTGGGGCGTAGACCCCGCCGGCGGGTTCGATGGATTCGATCGTCACGCGGGCCCCGGGGGTGGCCGGCGGCATTGCGTCGCTGGTCGCCCCCGGCGAAGGGGATGGGCCCACCGGCTCATCAAGGTGCTTCAGCAGTGCTTCGCAGGACTCGAGTTCATAGTTGTGGACGATGCGCAGGGTATCCGGGACCACGAATCCCGGGATCCCGGCCGGCGGCGGGGGTCGTGGCGCGGGATGTTCGTCCGCTTCCTTGATGCGCCGCCTGCGTTCCTGCGCGAAGGCCCTGAATTCGTCGTCGTGCCCCTGGTGAACGAGCAGGCGGGCGCAGTCCAGGGGGAGGGTGCTGCCCAGACTCTCCACGCCTGGATCCCACGTTCCGGGCGGCTGAGTCTTCAGGTCCGCCACCTGGGCGGCCACCGCCTCCTCGTAGGCCCGGTAGAGCTCGGCATCCAGTTCGGGCGTCCGGAACGGCGCCAGTTCCTTTACGAGTGCCTCCTTGGCCCAGGCGTGCCGGTTATGCCGAAGGATCCCCTCGACCTCCCGGAGGCCCGACGCGGGATAATAGAGGAGAAGGCGGTCAACCGCCTCGAGGTCGACCTGAACTCCGTCCTCGGAGGGAGCCAACCAATCGAGCAGCGACTGTTCGTGATCCTTGGCGGTCACTCCGCCCCAGTCGGCGCGGGCGGCCGCGGCGAGGGCCGGCCGTTCCACCGGCGAATCGATGGCCGATATCTTCGCCCCGATACCCGCACCCGCGGGCCATCCCCCGCCACCGCCATGCCAACCGACCACATGCAGCTGCCGGTCCACGATCTCGCCGACGGCAACATAGCAGAGGTCGCCCACTTTCACGCAATAGGTCCCGTCACCGCCCAAGGGGACGGCTTCCTTGGTGTTGACGCCGGCCGGCTGCCGGTCCGCAGCCGGATACCGGGAGTCGTAGTCGGTGCCGGAGACGACGACCCGGCCGGTGCCCGTGCGCGGCGCCAGGGCGAAAACAATTCCGGTGGGCCGCGCATCCGACAGGTGGTCCAGCAACGCCGGCAGCGCGGCCACCCCGCGGCGCACCAATTCGGGCAGGTCGGGCGCTTCGACGTAGATGGGGTTTTTGCGCGGCCCGATGTTCAACGGCGCACCGAGCGGCAGCAGGCGCGGCGGCGGTTCGGGGTTCTGGGACCGCCCGCCGGTGACCAGTTCGGCCGTCTGCAGCTGGCTGATAAGTTCCTCGTTGGTCAACGCGGAGCCGGGAAGGTCCGCCGCGACGGCGCCGTTCGCGCAGCGAACCAAGCAAAGCACCGCGAGCGCCCGCCGCGCGTTGGCCTTGGCAATCGCCCCCCCGGCAGGACTTCTCGGACCGAGCTTGATCACGCGCTAAGGCTTGGGTTTGGGGCGACACTTCGCCGCAATTCCGGCGGCGTTCCGAACTCTATTCAGACCGGCCCAGCATCTGCAACGTGCGATCTCGGGCCCTCCTAAGACCGGAGGGCGTCTTCAGGACTTGCAGTCCCGCGGACGGAAAACGCCGCCTAGAACGCCAGCTCCGTCATCCGCCAGAACTCAAAAGGGACCCCGCCGAGGCCCTTCAGGGGGGCGGCGTCCCGCGCGCCCTGCAGGAGTCCGCCGGCGGCGGACTCGAGCGCCGCGACCTCGGGGTCGCTCCGGACCCGGTCCGAGATGATGATGTCCGCCCCGGTGGAAAGGGTGCACAGGCGGGCGCACACGTTCACGGTGGTGCCGAAATAATCCAGGCGCTCGTTCTGGTTGATCGCGAGACAGGGCCCCTGATGGATCGCGCACTTGAGGGCAAAGGGCTCCTTGTCCTTGGCCTTTCGGGCCAGCTCGGCCTGGGCCTTGCGCATGGCCCGAATGGCGGCCGCCGGGTGGGTGAAGGCCGCCATGACGGCGTCGCCCATCGTCTTGACGATGGCGCCGCCCTCCGCGGCGACCGCCGCCCTGACGACGTCAAAGTGGCGGAGCACCCGCCCAAAGGCCGGGGCATCGCCGATCTCCTGGTAGAGCCGGGTCGAGTTCTTGAGGTCCGTGAAGACCAGGGTGAGGACGCCGACCGAGATGCGCTCGCCCTGGCGCAGGATCTCGCGGGCGAAGAGGTCGCGGAAGATCTGGCGCGAGGTGACCGCGGCCGCCGTCACCGCCTGGTCGCCCCAGGCCGTCCGCTCGATGACCGTCATGCGCCCGGCGGTGGTGGCGTTCACGATCGTGAGGACGCCGTCGGGACTCACGGCCGCCTCGTCGGTCGCCGACGCCGGGCCGACATCGATGCGGATCGAGGCGCCGCCTTGGTCGTCGATCCGGAACGCCTGCTGGGGCACGACACCCTCCGCCCGCACCCGGTAGCGGCCCTCGGGATAGCCGGCGGCGACCGTCAGGCTGTCGCCCGGTTCGAGGCGGCGCTGGGCGACCACGTGCGGGGTGATCTGCGGTCCGCCCATGCAGTATTCGAGGCGCGAGACCTGCCGCAGCGTGGGGTGGGGGGAGAAGGCGAGCTCTACCGACTGGTCGAAGTTGACCGCGAAATCGATGTTGCAGGAGTCGCAGTGCTCCTCGCTGGTGACCGCGGAGAGGTGGGCCCGACCGGGCTTGGAGCCGCGGCAGTGCGGGCAGAGCACCTGCCAGCTGAAGTCCAGCATCCCGGCGCGGGTCGCGTGGAGGAAAAGGTCGAGGGTGGCGGCCCGGTCCGTGCCCCAGGCGTCCGCCACCGCGTAGGGCCGCATCTTGGCGACCACCAGGTCGTCGGAGGTGGAGACGTAGGTGCAGAGGCGCTCCACGAGCTCGGGCGCCTGCCCGGCCTCGCCGGTCAGCTTGGCGGAGAGGGTGGCGAGCCGCGACTGCGTGCCGGTCGCGAACGCCCGCCGCGGACGGCGGGCGGGGAGCTTGGCCGCCGCCTCGTCATAGAGCGCGAAGATCCGGCCCGCGGCCCGGCGCATCCGCACGCCGACCGCCACCGGCACGAGCGCCGCCCCGAGCAGGTTCCGGGGCTGGACCCGCATCTCGTAGGTGAGGGTCGTTCCCCCGCCGGCGCGGGCGGCCAGCTCGCAGGACTGGATCATATGGGTCAGCGGACCGGTGGAAAAGCGGCGCTCGACCGCGAAGCGCACCGGCTGCACCCACTCGAATTCGCGCTCCTCCCACTCGCCGGTGATCCCGAGGTAGGCGGAGCGCAGCCGCCGGACTCCCGGCGGCGCCGGGGATTCGCCCGCGGCCGGCGGCCGGACCGCGAAAGGCGGGAAGCCGCAGTCGCGGTTAAACTTGTCGGTGTTGGAGACGAACGGCCAGAGGGCGCCCGGCGCGGACCTGAGCTCCCACGTCCAGCGGTAGAGCTTCTCGGGCCAGGCCACGGGTCACTTCGCCAGCAGCTGGCGCGCGAGGAAAACGGCCTGGAGCGAGGCCAGCTCCTTCAGACCCTTCTGCGCGAGCGCCAGGAGTCCGTTCAGCTGGTCGTGGCTGAAGGTCGACTCCTCGCCGGTGCCCTGCACCTCGACGAACTGACCCTGGCCGGTCATGACGACGTTGAAGTCCACCGCGGCATCCTTGTCCTCGACGTAGGCCAGGTCGAGGAGGGCCTCCCCGCCGAACATGCCGACGGAGACGGCGGCGACCGAGTCGCTGAGGGGGCTCTCCCGCAGGCGCCCGGCGTCGAGGAGCTTCTGGACCGCGAGGCGGGTGGCGACATAGGCGCCGGTGATCGCGGCGGTGCGGGTGCCCCCGTCCGCCTGCAGGACATCGCAGTCCAGCCAAAGGGTGTTGGATCCCAGCTTGTCCAGGTCCACGGCCGCCCGGAGCGAGCGGCCGATCAGGCGCTGGATCTCGACGGTGCGGCCGTCGAGGCGGCCCTTGTTGATGTCGCGGCCCTTCCGCTCATGGGTGGAGTAGGGCAGCATGGAGTACTCGGCCGTGAGCCAGCCGCCCTTCACCCCCTGCTGTTTCATCCAGGTCGGGACGCCGGCCTCGATGGTGGCCGCGCAGATCACCTGGGTGCAGCCGTAGCGCACCAGCACGGAGCCGGTGGCATGGGGCGCGAAGTTGGGTTCGAAGGAGACCGGCCGCAGCTGGTCGGCGCTGCGCCCGTCGGCGCGGGGAAGGATGGGCATGAAGGGCTATTCGTGGCTGAGGCGGCCCGGCGCGCGTTCCTCGCGCTCGATCGGCTTGAACTTGAGCCGCTTGGCCGGGCTGTCCTCGGACATGAACGCGATCAGCCGGTCGTTGAAGTCCTTCGCCGGGTCGTGGCCCATGCGCTTCAGGGCTTGGGTGAGCGAGGCCACCTCGACCAGGCGGGCCATGTCGCGGCCGGGTCGGACGTAGAGCTCGATGTGCGGGATTTTCATCCCGAGGATGATGTAGTGGTTCTCCTCGAGGCCGGTGCGCTCCTCCACCACCTCCGGCGTCCACTCGTGCAGCGAGACCACGAGGTCGATCCGCTTCTCGAGGCGGATCGACTTCACCCCGAACATCTCGGCGATGTTGATGATCCCGATGCCGCGGCACTCCATGTAGCCGCGGTTGAGCGCGCGGCTGGACGCCATCAGCTCGCGCTCGTCCAGGAGCTTGATGATCGTCAGGTCGTCGGCGACCAGCGAATGCCCGCGCTCGATCAGCGCCAGCGCGCACTCGCTCTTGCCCACGCCGGAGTCGCCGCGGAGCATCACGCCCACGCCCTTCACGTCCAGCGTGGTCGCATGCTCAATCCCGCTCGGCGCGAACTCGTTGTCGATGCAGAGCGTGGCCAGGTTCACGAGGTTCATCGTGATCAGCGGCGTGCGGAAGATCGGCAGGTTCATCTCCGACGCCACGGCCATCATGGCGTGCGTCGGGTTGTAGTTGCGGGTGAGGACGACGCACGGGACGCTGCGCCGTGCCATCTCCCTGAAGATCATGATCTGGTCGCGCTGGCTGCGCGTCTTCAGGTAGGTCATCTCGGCCGCGCCGATCACCTGGATCCGCTTGTTGGCAAAGTACTTGAAGAAGCCGGTCAGGGCGAGCGCCGGCCGGTTGATGCTGCCCTCCCGGATCAGGCGGTGCAGGCCCGCGTCCCCTGTCACCAGCTCCAGCTTCAGCTTCTCCTGGTAGGTCTCGTAGAAGTGGGCGACGGTGATCCCATGGATGGCCTTCTGCATGGCCTTACTCCAGCAACTTGCCCAAGGGAACGCACGGAAAAACGGGGACGCGCCGGGCCGGCGCCGCTCAGAGGTTGAAGTCCTCGCCGAGGTAGAACTTGCGGGCCTTCTCGTCGCGGATCAGAAACTCGCCCGAGCCCTCGGTGAGCACGCGGCCCTTGTGGATCAGGTAGGCGCGGTCGACGATGCGCAGGGTCTCGCGCACGTTATGGTCGGTGACGACCACGCCGATGCCGCGCTTCTTGAGCTGCAGGATGATCCGCTGGACCTCCGCAACCGAGATCGGGTCGATGGCCGCGAAGGGCTCGTCCATCAGCAGGAAGTGGGGCTTGGTGACGAGGGCGCGCGCGATCTCGAGGCGCCGGCGCTCCCCGCCGGAGAGGGTGTAGGCCTTCTGCCGGGCGACCTGGGTGAGGCCCAGCTCCTCCAGGTGGTCGTTCATCCGCCCCTTGCGCTCGTGGCGCGGCACGTGGGACACCTCGAGGATCGCCATGATGTTCTCCTCGACCGTCAGCTTGCGGAAGACCGAGGCCTCCTGCGGCAGGTAGCCGATGCCCCGGCGGGCCCGCTGGTGCATCCGCAGGTGGGTCATCTCCTCGCCGTTCAGGAGCACGCGGCCCCGGGTCGCGGGCACGAGCCCCACCACCATGTAGAAGGTCGTGGTCTTGCCGGCGCCGTTCGGGCCGAGCAGCCCGACCACTTCGCCGCCGCCGATCTTCAGGTCGATGCCATCGACCACGGTGCGCTGCCCGTAGGTCTTGGCCAGGCCCTCGGCGACAATGGAGGTGGGCTCCATCCTACTTGGGGGCCGTCGGCGTGGGGGACGGCGCGGCCGAGCTCGGGAAGCCGAGGTCCTTGATCGCGGGCATCGAGATGTGGACGCGGTTGGTGGGGGAGCCCTCGATGATGGCGCGGCGCTGACCGCGGTAGAGGACCATGCGCGGCCCGCTCACCACGTCGTGCTCGGTCACGAGTTCCACCACCGGGTTCTCGGTGAGGACGATGCGGTCCTCGCCGGGGAAGACCTCGGCGCGGCCGCAGGTGGCGATGCGGTCGCCCTGGACGATCCGCACCCGGCCGGTCGCCAGCATGTATTTGAATTTCCCATACTTGCCCAGCGTCGCGGTCTTGTCGCCGATGCGGGTCGAGATCACCTTGAGGTGGTCGCAGGTCATGTGGATGCCGTTGCCCAGGACCACGACATTGTCGTTGAAGACCGTGGTCGACTCGGTGTCGGTGCTCGACATCTCGGCCTGGCCGTCGCAGTCGATGGTCGTGTCCGGGGCGCCGGCCGGCGCGTCCGCGGCCGCCGCCCGGACGCCGACCAGCAGGACGGCAGCGGCAAGAAGGGGTGGGAATCTCATTTCAGGATGTCCGGCAGGGCGGAGTGCGACACTACGTGCACGTGGTGGAAAATGAGAACTTTTTTCGCGTTGTAGTCGTAGCTCCACCCGACGCCGGTCACATCCATGTCGTCGCGGATCACCCGTACCGCGTGGTCGCCGTGCGCCGTCTTCTCGTTGATCATGAAGGTGGCGGTCGGGCTCAGGATCACGGAGTCGACCCGCGGCTCCGCGCCGCCCGTGAACACGGTCACGTTCATCATCTTCATGTCGATCTGGTCGGCCGTGATCGGCTGGACCTCGTCGCCCTTGATCGTCATCTGGCGGTAGCCCTCCTTGGTGAAGAGCGGCAGCACCCAGTCGTGGGCCGGCGGGGCGAGGGGGCCGGCCGCGGCCGCCGGCGTGCCGGCGGCCGGCGGAGCCCCCGCCGCGGGCAGCAATCCCAGGAGGAGGATCGCGGCGCCCAGGGTCTTCGGAGGAGCGGGCATCGGCACCTCTAGGTCAGGCGGGCTTGGCCCGAGTTCCCGCGGGCGGCCAGGATCAGGTCGCAGACTTCCCGGACGGCGCCGGCGCCGGCAGCCCGCCGAGTCACGTAACTGGCGGCGGCCAGCGCGGCCGGCAGCGCGGTCGGCACCGAGATGCCGATCCCCGCGGCGGCAATGGCCGGGGCGTCGATGTAATCGTCGCCCATGTAGGCGCAGGCGGCGAGCGGCAGGCCGAGCGAGGCTGCCAGGGCCGAGAGGGCGGCCAGCTTGTCGTGCTGGCCCTGGATCACGTGGGGGATCTTGAGCTCGGTGGCGCGCCGGTCGGTCGCCAGCGACTTCCGGCCGGAGATCCAGGCGAGTTCGACGCCGGCCGCCCGCAGGACGATGAGGCCGAGGCCGTCGATGATGCTGAACCGCTTCGATTCGCTGCCATCCGAGGAGATGGCGACCGTCCCGTCGGTCAGGACGCCATCCACGTCCATGGCAAAGAGCCGGACGGCGCCCCAGACTTTGCGGGTCGGCGGCCGGCGCTTCACGTCATCCACCCCGTGATCAGCTGGATGACGCGGTCCTTGGTCGGGCGGAAGGCGGACTCCAGCTCGGGGGCGAACGGCACCGGCAGGTCCAGCGAGGCGATCCGCAGGGGGACGGCCTTGAGCGGCGCCGTCAGGCCCTCCGTGATCCGGGCGACGATCTCGGCCCCAAAGCCATGGGTCCTACGCCCCTCATGGAGCACGATCAGGCGCCTGGTCTGCGCGACGGCGGGCGCGATCGCGGAGAGATCGAGCGGGGAGAGGCACCGCAGGTCGAAGATCTCGATGTCGGCCTCGTACTCGGCGGCCAGGTACTCGCAGGCCTCGGTCGCGAGGCCGACCATTTCGCCGTAGGTGACGAGGGTGGCGTAGCGGCCGGCGCGCACCCGCCGGGGATGCCAGACCTGGCGATAGGCCGGGTCCCAGGCGACCGGCTGCTTCCCGCGCCGGTAGAGGCCCTTGTGCTCGAAGAGGATCACCGGGTTGTTTTCCTCGCAGGCGCAGAGCAGGGCGTTGAAGGCATCCTGCGGGGAGCTGGGGTAGAGGGCCTTGATCCCCGGCATGGCGAGGAAGAGGGACTCGAGCTCCTGGGAATGAAAGGACCCGAACGTCAGGCCGCCGCCGCAGGGCAGCCGCAGCACCAGCGGGCAGGCTGCGCCGGAGCGGAAGTGCATGGTGGCGGCGTTGAGCGTGATCTGCGTCACCGCCTCGGTCGCGAAGTCGGCGAACTGGAACTCCTCGATCGGCCGGTGGCCGTTCACCGCCATGCCGATCGCGTAGCCGGTGCAGGTGCTCTCGGCCAGCGGGGTGTTGAGCACCCGCTGCCGCCCGAATTCCTTGAAGAGGTTCTCGGTCACCTTGAAGGCCCCGCCGTAAGTCGCAATGTCCTGGCCCAGGATCAGCGACTCCGGCCGTTCCTGGAGCACCTTGCGGAGCGCGAGGTTCAGGGCCTGGGCCATGGTCAGGGTCTCCGGTGTCGCGGGGGCGGGCAGCCACGGAAAGGGCGCCGGCACCGGGGCGAAGAGCCCGGCCTCGAGGCCATCCGCCGTGGGGCGGGGCACGCCGATCGAACCCTGGATGCAGGCCTCGATGAAGGCGGTCAGCTCGGCGTCAATGGCCTCGATCCGGGGGGCGCCCTCGCGGGCCATCATGACCGCGCGGAACTTGGGCAGCGGGTCGCGGGCGTGCATCGCGTCCGATTCGCCCGGCTGGAGGTAGTCGCAGGTGTCGTAGGCGGCGTGGCCGCGCAGCCGCAGCGTGCGGGCCTCGACCAGCAGCGGCCGGCCGCTCGAGCGGGCCTTCTCGATCACGCCCGCCAGGACCTGGGCGGTGTGGACCGGGTCGCCGGCCTCCAGCACCAGCCCCTCGATGCCGTAGCCGGCCGCGCGCTTCCAGAGGTCGGTGCCCCCGGCAAACTGCTCGGAGGTGGGCGTGGAGTAGGCGTAGCCGTTGTTCTCGATCACGAAGACGACGGGGATCGAGAGGAGCGACGCGAGGTTCAGCGCCTCGTGGATGTCGCCGGTGCTGGATGAGCCGTCCCCAAAGAAGGTGAAACCGACGGCGCGCTTGCCGAAGCGGCGCTGCGAGTCCGTGGCGCCGAGCACCGTGCCGCACATGGCCCCGAGGTGGCTGATCATCGGCAGGGAGCGGTTGGCGGGATCGCCGTGATGGATGTTGCCCTCGCGCGCCCGAGTCGGGCTCGCCGCGTTGGCGAAATACTGGTTCAGGTGCTCCTGGAGGTGGCCGCTCCAGATCAGGTGGCCGCCAAAGTCGCGGTGCGTGAAGGAGACCACGTCGGTGGCCTTGTCGGCCAGGAGCGCCAGGGGAACGATGAACCATTCGTGGCCCTGGCCGCCCGTGACGGTGCCGCGGATCAGGCCCTGGCGGAAGAGCTCCAGGATCCGGTTGTCCCCCAGGCGCGCCAGCTGCATCCAAGCATAGATGCGCAGCAGGCTTGCGCGGGGGTCTTTCTCCAGTTCGGCGGCCGAGAGGTCGCGGGAGGCCAGGAGGTCGGGAACGGGGGGGAATGCCATGGGCCGGGTGTTCACGCTGAGCGCCGGGTAGGGCATGGGCAAGCCTGCGTGCCGGTGGGACAAGGTGCCCGGTTGGACGGATTCGGCGGGCGATTCGTTCATTCCACCGGCTTCTGGTTTCGGCCCCGTCGCCTCACGAGGGCAGGCAGGCGGTTGATCCGCAGCACGCACGCCGCATAGACGACGAGCAGGGCCGCCAGGCAGCCGCGGCCCAGGCCGTAGTAGGTGCCGACGATCTGATGGTTGGACCAGTGGAACTCGTCGCGGAGGATGTTCATATCGCCGCCCCCATCCCCCTCCCCGTTGATCGTGGATCCCCACGGGATGTCCTCGAGTCCGTAGTGGGCCCGGCGCCAGTAGCCGAAGACCGCGATGAAGCAGCTGGCGGCGATGAAGAACACGACGTACCGGCAGGCTCCCCAGCGGAACCTCTCGGGCAGCGGGACGAAGAAGGCCGCCATCAGGAGCGCGCTCAGGTAGAACTCGCCGCCCACCCCGCCGAAGATCTGCCACCTTCGCTGGACGCCCGCCGGCGCCTCCCATGTGAGCGCGAACTGCATGCCGATGAGCACGAGGGCGAGGATGACCGGGCCGGCCTTGCGCTCGCGCCAGCCGGCGACGGCGAGGACGACCAGGAGGGCGAGCACCACCCCGTAGACCAGCACCGAGCGCTCATCGCCCACGCTCGTCCAGCCGAACGGAAGTGGCACGGCCCGCCGGCCGGTCAGCCACGCGACCGTGGCGTGCCCCAGCTCGTGCATCCAGACATGGAAACCCTGCATGGGGAACGACAGCGGGCTCAGGTTCACCGCCAGCGCCAGCCCGACCAGGAGGGCCGGGGCGACGAGGTTGACGGTCCGGCTGTCGTACGAGGCCGGGTTGAGATCATCCCGGTTCATGCGGCGCGGACGGTGGGCTCCATGGGGATCCTCGCCGTTTCGAAGGCGCCGCCAGCCGACGGTCCTATCCGTCGATCTTCTTGATCCGGGCGATGTGCCGGCCGCCCTCGAACTCGGTCGCCAGCCAGGTGCGGGTGATCTTAGTCGCCTCCTCCTCGGAGACCGTGCGTTCGCCGAGCGAGAGGCAGTTGCCGTCGTTGTGGGCCCGGTTCCAGATGGCGACCTGCTCCGTCCAGCAGAGACCGCAGCGGACCCCCTTGACGCGGTTGGCGACGATGGCCTCGCCGTTGCCCGAGCCGCCGATCACGATCCCGCGCTCCACCTCGCCCTTCGCGACCGCCTCGGCCACCGGGCGGATGAAATCCGGGTAGTCGCAGGGCGCCTCCGAGTCGGTGCCGAGGTCGCGGACGGTGTGGCCGTCGGCGAGCAGGACGCCCTTGAGCATCTCCTTGTACTTGAACCCGGCATGGTCGGATCCGATCGCAATCGTGTAGGTGCGCGGCATGGGGTGGGGGTGCGTGATCCTCTGCGGAGCCGGGCAGGCGGCAACAAAAAATAGGGGGCTATCCGCCGATGGCCTGCCAGAACGCGGCCGGGTCGGAAAGGTCCTTCATGAGGACGTCGGGGTGGTGCGCCGCGAGTTCGGCGAGGGAGTACTTACCCGTCGCCACCGCCAGGGCCTTGGCGCCGATCGGCCGCGAGCATGCGATGTCGTGAGGGGTGTCGCCCACGATCCAGACCCGGTCAACGTGGAAGTCGTGCTCCCAGTGGGCCTTGGCGCGCCGCAGGGCGTGGGGCCCGAGCTCGTTGCGGATCTCGTTGTCATCCGAGAAGGCCCCGACGGGGAAGTAAGGCCAGAGCCCGTGGTACCCGAGCTTCACCTCGGCCCCGCGGCGCAGGTTGCCGGTCAGCAGGCCCTGCACCACGTCGGGCTTCGCGGCCGCCTCCTCGAGGAGCGTGCGGACGCCCGGCAACACGCTCGCACCCTTCTCCTTCATGAGGACGGGCAGGAGGGAGAGATAGCCCTCGATGTAGCGTTCCCGGTTGGCTGGCGTGTCCTCGATCCGGAAGCGCTTCATCGCCTCGCGCATGATGTAGGGGTCGGTCCGGCCCGCGAAGTCGATCCCTTCAAGCGAACCTTGGATCCCAAATACCGTGTCCAGCGCCCGGCGGAGGGATTCCATGCCGGCGCCGGTGGATTCCAGAATTGTGCCATCTATATCCCATAGGATCAGGGTCTTGTGCATGATGATGAAACTCCGCTCGGCGGATCGCGTCTATCAGAGTGGCACGTGTTGCATCCTTCAACCTTTGATCTGCCAAATCCTTCCATGAAAATAGCTGCCGCCTCGCTCGTTGCTCCTTTGGCGCTCTGCGCCGTGCTCCTCGTCGGTTGCGCCTCCCCGGAATCGCGGATCAAGGACAGCCCCGGCGTCTTCAGCTCCCTGACCCCCGAGCAGCAGGATCTCGTGAAGCAGGGCAAGGTGGCGCCCGGCTTCAGCATGGACGCCGTCAAGCTGGCGATCGGCGACCCGGACCACGTGACGGTCCACACCGACCAGACCGGCCAGCACCAGATCTGGCATTACGTCACCTACGAGGATTACAACGGCGGGGTCATCTACGTCGGATACTGGCACCGCTACCGCGGCTGGGGCGGTCCCTACTGGGCGGGCGGGATCCCGTACTATGACGGTTATCCGGCGCGGGTCCACGACCGCATCCGGATCGTCTTCAAGCCGGACAACACCGTCGCCTCCATCGAGGAGGAGAAGTAAGGTCTACGCGGTCGCGCTGACGGGTTCGCTCAGGCGGACCCGCACGTCGACCGTCAGGGAGCGGGTCTTCCCGCCGCGGTAGGTCCCGCTGACCGGCCGGATATCGGCGTAGTCGCGGCCCGCGGCGACCTTGATGTACCGGTCGTCCGCCACCCGGTCGTGGGTGGGGTCGAAGGCGGCCCAGCCGAAACCGGGAATGAAGGCCTCGATCCAGGCGTGCGAGGCCTCGGGCTCGTCGTCGTCCGGCTTGCGCTGCAGGCGAATGAAGTAGCCGCTCACGTAGCGGGCCGGGATTCCGGCCGTGCGACACATGCCGATCGCCACGTGCGCGAAGTCCTGGCACACCCCGGCGCGGAGCTTGAGCACGTCGGTCGCCAGGGTCTGCACGCCGGTGGCCTTGGGCTTGTAGGCAAACTGGGTGAAGACGTGCCGGCAGATCGTGCGCACGTCCGTCCAGATGTCGGCCCGGCCGTCCTTCAGCGCGTCCTGGGCCTCCTTCCAGATCTCGACCGCAAGCGGCACGTAATGGGAGTCGACCAGGAATTCCGAGCGGAGCTCGCGCTCGGACTGCGCGCCCTCGCTCTCGTGCGCCACGACCGGCACGGACGGGCGCTGGGCGTTCGGGACCGTCTCCACCTCGGAAATTGCCTCCACCATGAGCTTGGTGTGCGGGGCCACCACGTCGAAGTAGTGCACGGTGTTGCCGTAGAAGTCGACGTAGTCGCGCAGCTGCGTCGTCGGGTCAATCCGCAGGTCGAAGTTGCGGCACGTCTGGACGGCGTCGTCGACCGGCTTGAGGCGGACCTCGTTGAAGCTGTCGTGGGCCTTGCCGACGTAGGCGAAGGTGGTGCGGTGGAGGAGGCTAATCAGCATCGCCGGGAACGGAAGCGGTCAGTCGCGGCCCTGCTGTTGCTGGAGCTGCTGCTCCTCCTGGGTGGACTCGGCCAGGTAGAACATGGTCGAGCGCACCACCTCGTCGCTGATTTTCTCGAGCGACTTGCCGATCTCCACCAGGAACTCGTGCAGGCCCTCGCGCAGGACCTCGTCGATCGTCAGCGATTGCAGGTCGGCGAGGATCCGGCGCGAGAGGCGGGCCGCCGCCGACTTGGGCCGGACGCCGGTCTCGCCGAGGATGCGGCGGAGGAACTCGTCGATCTGGGCGACGCAGAAATGGACCGACCGGGGAAAGGAGTCCGAGAAGATGAGGAACTCGGCCACCTTCCAGGGGAGGATCTCGCGGACATAGAACTTGCGGTAAGCCTCAAGCGCGCTGGCCGAGCGCAGCACCGCCTGCCACTGGGCGGTGTCGACCGCGCCGCCGACGTCGCCGGCGTTGGGGAGCAGGATGTGGTACTTCACGTCCAGGATCCGGGTCGTCTTGTGCGCCCGCTCGATGAACTTGCCGAACTGGATGAATTCCCAGCCCTCGCTGCGGGAGTAGGTCGAGTCGGTCAGGCCCTGGAAGAGGTGGGAGTTGCGCTTCACGTCCTGGAAGAACTCGTAGGGGCCGGCGGCCCAGACGTCGGCGGTGTTGCGCGACTTGAGGAAGAGGTAGAGCTCGTTGATCGTCTCCCACATCTCGACCGAGATCTGGTCGCGGATCATCCGGGCGTTTTCGCGGGCGGTGAAGACGCAGGAGAGGATCGAGTCCTGGTTGCGCAGGTCGAAGGCGAAGAACTCCGTCACCGACTGGCTGTTGGCCGACTCGTAGTGCTTCTCGAAGAGCTCGACGTCGCCCGAGCTCGCGAGGATGGAGCCCCAGTGCTCGCGCAGGTGCACGTCGTCATAGCCCCGGAAATCGAGGATGAACTGGAGGTTCACCTCCAGCAGGCGGGCGATGTTCTCCGCCCGCTCGATGTAGCGGCTCATCCAATAGAGGGAGTGCGCCACGCGCGAGAGCATGACGTTCGCCTGCGGGCGGGGCGGGGGTAGCTTGGCGGCGGGGGGCATGGTGCGGGAGGGGGCGGGCTACTCGGCCATCACCCAGGTGTCCTTGGAGCCTCCGCCCTGGGAGGAGTTGACGACCAGCGAGCCCTTGCGGAGCGCGACGCGGGTCAGGCCGCCGGGGGTCACGACCGTCTTCTTGCCGCAGAGGACGTAGGGGCGCAGGTCGATATGGCGGCCCTCGAGGCGGTCGCCGCACCAGGTGGGTGAGCGCGACAGGTTGATCGGGTCCTGGGCGATGAAATTGCGCGGGTTGGCCGCCACCTTGGCGCGGAAGTCGGCGACCTCGGCCTTGGTCGAGGCGGGCCCGATCAGCATGCCGTATCCGCCGGCCTCGTTCGCGGACTTGACCACCAGGTTCTCCATGTTCTCGAGGATGAACTTCCGGTCCGAGGGTTCGGACGCGAGGTAGGTGGCGACGTTCTGGAGGATCGGCTCCTGGTCGAGGTAGTACTTGATGACCTTCGGAATGAAGGCGTAGATCACCTTGTCGTCCGCCACCCCGGTCCCGATTGAATTGGCGAGGGCGACGTTGCCGGCGCGGTAGGCGGCGACGAGGCCCGGCACGCCCAGCATCGAGTCGGCGCGGAACACCGCCGGGTCGAGGAAGTCGTCGTCGATCCGGCGGTAGATCACGTCCACCGGGAGCAGGCCCGCGGTCGTCCGCATGTAGACCCGCATGTCCTGGACCAGCAGGTCGCGGCCCTCGACGATCGGGATGCCCATCTGGCGGGCGAGGAAGCAGTGCTCGAAGTAGGCGCTGTTGTAGACGCCGGGCGTCAGCAGCACCACCGACGGCTTGTCCGAGCGGTCCGGCGCGATGTGGAGGAGGGACTTGAGCAGCAGCTCCGAGTAGCCCTCGACCGGCCGGACGCCGTAGTTCTGGAAGAGGTTGGGGAAGGCCCGCCGCATGGCGGCGCGGTTCTCGATCATGTACGAGACGCCGGAGGGGCAGCGCAGGTTGTCCTCCAGGACGAGGTAGTTGCCATCGCGGTCGCGGATCAGGTCGGTGCCGCAGACGTGCACATAGATGTCGTGCGGGACCGAGAAGTTCATGAACTCCCGCCGGAAGTGCTTTGCGGTCAGGATCTGCGCCGTCGGGACGATCTTGTCCTTGAGGATCTTCTGCTCGTGGTAGAGGTCGTGGAGGAAGAGGTTGAGCGCCGTGATCCGCTGGATGAGGCCGGCCTCGAGGCGGGACCACTCCTGCGCCGGGATGATGCGTGGGATCAGGTCGAACGGGAAGATCCGCTCCGTGCCCTCGGAGTCGTTGTAGACCGTGAACGTGACGCCGCGCCGCAGGAAGGCCAGGTCGACGGCCGCCCGCCGCCGCTCGAACTCCGGGAGCGGCAGGGTGCCGAGGCGGTCGACGAGGCTCTGGTAGTGGGGACGGACCTCCCCGCCGGCTGCGTACATTTCGTCGAAGAAATCGCCGACATCATAGGGGTTACTTAGGAGCGACACGTGGAATTAAATTGGGGCCATTCCCTGCGGTCAGCAAGTTCCTTGCCATACCCTGCCCGCGCCGGTCCGGCCCCCCTACGGGGCGGGGACGAACTTGAACGACTCCTCGACCTGGGTGTCGACGGTGCGGTCGTCCGCGGCCGTGCCCGGTTTGTAGTGCCAGCCCTGGACGGTGTTCTTGCACCGGCGGGCGATGTCGTCGTCGGAGGTGTGCACCACCTCGACGTCGGAGACCGAGCCGTTGCGCCGGACGACAAAGGACAGGAGGACCGTGCCGCCGATCACCTTCTGGTCGGCGCTCAGTTGCGGGGTGGCGCCGTCGAGCCGCACCGGCCGGTTCTTCACCTCCTTGAGCGTGAAGATCCGGTCCTTGCGCAGCACCTGGGCCTCGTACTTGAGCGTCTGGCCCTCCGGGATCTCGACCGAGACCGGGGTCGGGTCGTAGCCGGGCAGGTCGAGCTCGAACGAGGCCATCTTGGGCGTGAGGTTGTGCATCACCAGCGGGGTCGTGCCGAGGAAGGAGCCGTCCTTGGAGACGGAGGCCCCGCTCGGGTCGCTCGAGAGCTCGAGCGACCCGTCCTGATAGGCCGTGGTCACGTTCGCGCGGGAGCCGCGCTCGACCGTCACGCTCTCGTTGTGGTCCCGGCAGCCCGGCCGGTGGAAGGTGACCAGGTAGTCGCCGAAGGGAAGTTGGGGCACGGCCCCCGGCGTGGCGCCGGAGGCGATCGGCCGGCCCATGATGTTGTTCACCGCCCGGACCGTGTACTCGAGGTTGTCCGGGCTGCTCGTGATGTCCATTCCGCCGTAGATGGACGCCAGGGGCACGGAACCCAGGTCCGTCGTCTTGCCGGGCCGGATCTCGGCGGTCAGGTCGGCCGAGTCGTGGCCGGCGAGGAAAATGTGGACCTTGTGCGCGCCGATGACCAGGCCCTCGGCGCGGACCGGGGTCGTCAGCAGCGGTCCGTTGTCGATCGAGACCGAGGCGCCTTCTGGGACGGTGGTCACGAGAAGCGAGCCCGGCAGGTGCGCGAGGCGTTGCTGCTCCTCCTGGACCTGGATGCTGTGCTTGGTGTCCTCCTCGGCCTCGCGCTTGGCCTGGAGAATGGCCGCCTCCATCTCCTTGCGGCTCGCCTCGGCCTGAGCCTTGGCGGCCTCCTCGGCCTCCCGCAGGCGCTGTTCCGTCACCTTGCGGGCGAGCTCCTCCTGCTGCTGGAGGTCCGTCGCCTTGATTCGCTCCAGGCGGGACTCCACCACCACGGCGATCGCGGCGAAGACCACCGCCGCCGCCACGCCGACGCCGATGTAGAATCCGACCTTGCTGCGGGGCGGGGCCGCCTCGACGGCGTCGGGGTCGTAGGTCGCGCGGGTGACGCCGACCTGCGGGCGGGCGCCGAACGGCACCCCCGCGGCGCCGGCGGCCGGGATGGGCTTGATGGTCCCGAGGGGCAGCGGGGCGGGCGCCCGCGGGGCCGCGGCCTGTCCCGGCAAGGGAAAGGGATTGGTCGACATCGGATCGGGCGCTGCGGCCTGGCCCGGAGCGGGGAAGGGGTTGGCCGACGGCGGCCGCGGCGGGGCGCCGGGTTCCGGGAACGCCGCCCCGCCCAGGGAAGGGAAGGGCGGGCTCGTGCTGCGCGGCGCCGCGTACGGCGCCGCGGTGGCCCCGGGCGCCGGGAAGGCCGGCGCGCCGTAGGCGGGCGGCTTGGATCCGCCCGGGGTCGGGAAGGCGGGCGCCGCCGGCGGGGCCGGAGCGACCCGGCCGATGGGGGGAAAGAGCGGGGCGGACGACGGCACGGCGCCCCCGCCCGGCTCCGGGAAGGGGGTGGTGGTCGGGGCAGCGCCCGGCAGGGGAAAGGCCGGGGCGGAGTATGAGGGTGGCGAAGCTGGGCCCGTTCCCCCATGGACCGGGAAGGCCGGTGGGGCCGGGGCCACCGGCGGCGGCAGGCGGGTGGGCGGAGGCGGCGACGTGTAGGTCGAAAGTTGGGGCATTGGCGCGCGAGCCCCCGGGACGGGGGCGGCGCTCGGCAACGGCATCGGCGGCGGGGCACCGCCGGCGCGCACGGCCATCCGGGGGCCGGCCGCGGGCTCGGGCGCCGGGGCGGGGGGCGGGGAGAGCGACTCCGGGGCCAGGCTCGGCTTGGCCCGCAGGGTGGGTGCTGGCGCCGGTGCCGGCGCCGGCCTGGGTGGGGGGCGCACGGGTGGCGGCGGGGCCGGGATCGGTTCGTCGATCGGCTCGTCATCCTCGACCACGGCCACTTCTTCGTCGGGCGGCGGAGCGGCCTCGGCCCATTGGGTGTTCCATTTGTCCCGCGGCCGGATCCGCATGCTGACGAGTTCGAAGAGGCCGAATGAGGAGGCGGAGAAGGCCGCGGCGAGATCGGGCTCCTTGAAACTGAGCCCCAGCTTGGCGGCCACCTTGGCGACGCTCGGCTCCCACACGCCGAGGCCCACGGCGGCCGCCACTTCCCGGATGAACCAGGACTGCTTGCCGGTAAGGGTCAGGCTCCCGAAGACGGGGGGAATCGAGGTCGGCGGGAACTTGGCAATTACTTCCTTCAGGACCGCGCCCACGGCGGCGGCGATCTTGGGCCCAGCCTCGGAGAAGTCATAGCTCTCGTTGAAGAAGAGCCGGGCACCGGCGCCCCGAAACTTGAGCTTCAGGACCGACTGCACCGTCTCAAAGATGGCGTCCATGCCGACGGGGCACGAGGCCGCCTCGGTGACGCCCATCGGCGTCATGAGGACGAGGCTCGACTGGGCGGCGCCGATGTCCCACAGGAGCACGCCGCCGTCCGTCTCCTCGATCCGGATGGCCGAGCCGACGGCGCCGAGGCTGGTCAGGCCGGCCGGCTTCACGTCGTCCGGGTCGACGTTCAGGTCGACCAGGCCCTTCGACACCGTCTCGAGCGAGTCCAGCGGTGCGAAGGCCATGACCCACTTGTCCATGCCGTCGGCCGTGACCTCGTCGCCGTCGGTGGCGTTGCAGCAGGCGTAGGCCAGCGGGGCCCGCGGGTCCCGCTGCTTGGCCATCGCGATCGTCCGCATCGCGTCGGGCGTGCGGTCGAGCATCGCCTCGGTGTCGGTCGAGAGGTGCCACTGGGCGGCGGCCGGCCACACGGAGGTGCCCGCGCGGATGCCCGCGGCGGCGCGGTTCGGCGCCACCGCATCCAGCAGCGCCTCGAGCGCCGGCTTGTTCTCCAGCACGCACTCGCCGCCCGCCTCGATCTTTCCGTCCACCGACCGGAGGGCGTGGAGCGAGAACGCGGTCAGCTCGAGGAATACCTGGGTGTCGTCGGCTTCGGCCATGGGCGGGGCTCAGGGATGGGTTCCGCGGTCCCGCTTAGGCCTTGGCAAAGTTCTTCATCCGCTCCTGGAGCTGGCGGTTGCGCTCGTCGAACATGACCTCCTTGGTGGCCTGGGCGGCCATCTGGGCCTCGAGCTTGGTGCGCTCCGCAGCCTGCTGGCTCTCGGCCCGCATCAGGGAATCGGCCGCGGCCTGAAGCCGGTCGCGGTCGGTCTCGAGCTGGGCCTCCCGGCGCTTCACGTCGGCCTCGCGCGCCTTGACGCTGGCCTCGATGTCGGTGCGGATCGAGGCCAGCTTGGTGCGCATCTCGGCGAGGGTGCGGGCCTCGGCCTTCAGGCGGGCGCGTGCGTCGGCGACCTCGGTGTCAAAGGAAGCGCGCTCCTCTTCGAGCTTGGCGCGCTCGGCGGCCATGGCCTCCCGGGCAGCGGTCAGCTCGGCCTCGGGGGGGGAAGGGGCGGCGGGGGCTGCCGGCGCGGCGGCCAGCACCGGGGCCTTGGCGGCATCGGACTTAACCCGTCCGAGCTTGGCCTCCCAGACGGCGACCTCCGCCTCCAGGGCCTTCACCTTCTTCAGGGCGTCGGACTGCAGGGCCCGGGTGATGGCGCCGGCGGCCTTGGAGGCGGCGGCGGAGGCCGTGATCTCGGCCTCGAGGGCCAGGCGGTCCTTCTCCAGCTTGGAGGCCAGCAGGCTGGCAAGGGTCTCCCGGCGGACCAATTCCTCTTCGCGCTCGGCGGGCGTCATGGGCGGGCCCTCCCGGCGAAAAACGCCGGTGCAGGGAATAGGCTACGGGCCTTGGTCCCCCCTAGGATTGGATCAGGTATGTGGAAAGCCGACACAGCGTGGTCCCGGATTTTGAGCCCCGGGCGGGTGGCCGTTACTTCTCCGATTCGTGGGGCGGTGTCAAATCGCATGGATAGCCGCCTTGGACACGGCCAAGCCGGCTTCCTTAACTGCCTCACTCATAGTGGGATGAGCGTGGATTGTGCGCCCAAGGTCCTCGGCGCTCCCACCGTATTCCATGTGGGTCACCACCTCCGAGATGAGCTCCCCGGCTCCCCGGCCCAGGATCTGGGCCCCGAGGATCCGGTCGGTCTGGGCGTCGGCGATGATTTTTACAAATCCGTCGGTGGAGTCGTTGGCGATGGCCCGGCCGTTGGCGGCAAAGTTGAACTTCCCCACGTTGATGGAAAGACCCTTGGCCCGGGCCGCGTCCTCGCCGAGGCCCACCGAGGCCACCTCAGGGTCGGTATAGACGATTGCCGGGACCAGGTCCCAGTTGACGTGGCCGGCCTTGCCGGCGATCCACTCGGCGACGGCCACGCCGTCCTCCTCGGCCTTGTGGGCCAGCATGGGCCCGGCGACCACGTCGCCGAGCGCCCAGATGTGGGGGGCGGTGGTCCGAAGCTGGCCGTCCACCTTGACCCGCTTCTTCTCGTCCAGGGCCACGCCGGCCTTGTCGAGGCCGAGGTTGTCCGTGTACGGGCGGCGCCCGACCGCGACCAGGATCTTCTCGGCCGGGAACTCGAGGTCCTTGCCGTCCCGCTCGGCCTTGAGGATCGCCTGCTTGCCGTCGAGTTCCATGCCGGTCACCTTGGCGCCCACCTCGATCTTGAGCCCCTGCTTCTGGAGCAGCCGGGTGAAGGTGCGGACGATGTCATCGTCGTAGGTGGCAATGATCTTCGGCAGGAATTCGACGACCGTGACATTGCTGCCGAGGCGGGCCCAGACCGAGCCCAGCTCGAGGCCGATGGCGCCGCCGCCGACGACGACGAGCGTCGCCGGGACGGTCTCGAAGGCGATGGCCTCGTCGCTCGAGACGACCGTCTTCTCGTCAAACTGCAGGAAGGGCAGCTCCACCGCGGCGGAGCCGGTCGCGATGACGAAATCCTTCCCCGTGATCGTTTGGGTCGCGCCCTCGGACCGGATGGAGAGCTCGGTCGGGGAGGTGAAGCTCGCCTCGCCGGTCAGCACGGTCACCTTGCGCGCCTTGGCGAGGGCGGCGACGCCGCCCGTCAATCTGGCGACGACCGCGTCCTTGCGCTTGTGGAGCGTCCGCAGGTTGACCGCGACGCTGCCGACCATGATCCCATGGTCGGCGGCATGCTGCTGGGCGAAGACCAGCTGCTCGGAGGAGTAGAGGAGCGCCTTGCTGGGGATGCAGCCGACGTTGAGGCAGGTGCCCCCGAGGCTCGCCCGCTTATCCACCAGCGCGACCTTCAGGCCGAGCTGCGCGGCGCGGAACGCGCACACGTAGCCGCCGGGACCCGCCCCAATCACCACCACGTCAAAGGGGTCCATGGCGTCAGATCCCGAGGAGGAGGCGCGCGGGATCCTCGATCCCCTGCTTCACCTTCACCAGGAAGGTGACGGCCTCGCGGCCGTCGACCAGGCGGTGGTCATAGGTGAGGGCGACGTACATCATCGGGCGGATGACGACCTGGCCGTTGACGGCGACCGGGCGGTCGTTGATGGCGTGCATTCCGAGGATAGCGCTTTGCGGTGGATTGATGATGGGGGTGGAGAGCAGGGAGCCGAAGGTCCCGCCGTTGGTAATCGTGAAGACGCCGCCCTCCAGGTCGGCGAGGGTGATCTTGCCCTCGCGCGCCTTGGCGGCGGCGTCGGTGATGGCGCGCTCGACCGCCGCCATGGGGAGGGTGTCGCAGTCGCGGATCACCGGGACCATCAGCCCCTTCTCGGTGGAGACCGCGACGCCGAGGTCGTAGAAGTTGTTTTGGACCAGGGTGTCGCCCTCGATCATCGAGTTGATCGAGGGGACCGCCTTCAGGGCGTGGACCACGGCCTTCACGAAGAAGGACATGAATCCGAGCTTGAGGCCGTTCTTCTTCACGAACTCATCCTGGTGTTTCGAGCGGAGCGCCATCACGGCCGACATGTCGACCTCGTTGAAGGTGGTGAGGAGCGCGGCGGAGTGCTGCGCCGACACCAGCCGCTCGGCGATCCGCTGCCGCAGCGGCGTCATCTTCTTGCGGGTCTGGCGGCTGCCGGGCGCCGCCGGCGCCGCCGGGGTGGGAGCCGGAGCCGGCTTGGCGGCGGGAGCCGGCCCGGGAGCCGGCGCCGCCGGCGCGGCGGCCGAGAGCATGTCACCCTTGGTGACGCGTCCGCCCTTGCCGGTGCCGGCGACGTCCGCCGGGTTCACCCCCGTCTCGCCGGCGAGCCGGCGGACGGCGGGCGACTCGACGCCGGCGGCCTTGGCCTCGGCCGGCTTGGCTTCCGCGGCCGGGGCCGCGGGGGCCGCCGCCGGGGCGGCGCCGCCGGCGCCCGCCTCGATCGAGGCCACCACCTGGCCAATCTTCACCTCGGCGCCGGCGTCGACCTTGAGCGTGATGACGCCTGCGACCTCGGCCGTGCCCTCGGAGGTGATCTTGTCGGTCTCGAGCTCGAAGAGCGCCTGGTCCTTCTGCACGGTGTCGCCGTTCTTCACGTGCCACTTGGCGAGGATGCCAGTGCTGATGGACTCGCCCATGGGCGGGATTTTGACGTCGAGGGGCATGATAGGATTAGAGGGTGAAAGCGTCATGGAGCAGGCCGGCCAGCTCCTGCCGGTGCAGGGCGAGCGAGCCGACGGCGGGCGAGGCGGAGGCGCCCCGGCCCGCATACAGCGGGATCTTGCCGAAAACGTCGCCAATCTGGGAGTAGATCCAGGACCAGGCGCCCATATTCTGGGACTCCTCCTGGCACCAGACGAGGCGCGCCTCCGGGTACTTCGTCGCCAGCTCGGCCAGGCGTTCCCGGTGCAGCGGGTAAAGCTGCTCGACCCGCACGATCGCCGCGTCCTTGACGCCCTGCTTCTCCCGGTAGTCGCAGAGGTCGTAGTAGACCTTCCCCGAGCAGAGGATGATCCGCTGCACCGCGGCCGGGGGGTTCGCCTCCTCGAGGATCTCCTGGAAGCCGCCGCTGGTGAATTCCGCGATGCGCGAGACGGCCGCGGGGTGCCGCAGCAGCGACTTGGGCGACATCACGATCAGGGGCTTGCGGAAGTTGCGCTTCACCTGGCGGCGCAGCAGGTGGAAGAACTGCGCCGGGGTGGTGACGTTCACGACCTGGATGTCGTCCTCGGCGCTGGCCTGGAGGAAGCGCTCAAGGCGGGCGGAGGAGTGCTCGGGGCCCTGGCCCTCGTAGCCGTGCGGCAGGAGCAGCACGATCCCGGAGGTGCGCTGCCACTTGGACTCGCCGCTCACGATGAACTGGTCGATCACCACCTGGGCGCCGTTCGCGAAGTCGCCGAACTGCGCCTCCCAGAGGCAGAGCATGTCCGGGTAGTCGAGCGAGTAGCCGTAGTCGAAGCCCAGCACCGCCGCCTCGGAGAGGAGCGAGTTGTAGACGCAGAAGCGCGCCTGCTTCGGGTCGAGGTTCTTCAGCGGGGTGTACTTCTCCCCGGTGTCCACGTCGGACAGCACGGCGTGGCGGTGGCTGAAGGTGCCGCGCTCGCAGTCCTGGCCGGAGAGGCGGACGGGCGTGCCCTCGACCAGGAGGGAGCCGAAGGCGAGCGCCTCGCCGAAGCCCCAGTCGACCGGGCCGCCGTCGCGGTGGGCCTGGGCGCGGGCGTCGACCAGCCGCTTGATCTTCGGGTTCATCTTAAAGTGGGCCGGCACGGTGGTGAGGCCCTTCACGATCCGGTCGATCTCGTCGGCCGGCACGGCCGTGTCGACCGGGGTGTGGTGGTACTCGGGCTGGAACTGGGCGGTCGAGCCCTGGAAGGGGTCGGCCGGCTGGCTCGAGCGCTTCGCGGCCTTCTCGGCCTCGCGCGACTTGGCCTTGCCGAGGCTCTCCTCCAGCGCCGCCGAGTACTCCGCCTTGATCGCGTCGCCCTCGCCGGCCGTGATCGAGCCCTGGGCGACCAGGGTCTCGGTGTAGATCGCCGACACCTGGGGGTGCGCGGCGATGGTGCGGTAGAGCATCGGCTGGGTGAAGGTCGGCTCGTCGGTCTCGTTGTGCCCGTGCTTGCGGAAGCAGTACATGTCGACGAAGACGTCGCGCTTCCACTGGGCCCGGAAGTCGAGCGCCAGCTGCGCCACCATGCACACCGCCTCGGGGTCGTCGCCGTTCACGTGGAAGATCGGCGCCTCGATCATCTTGGCGACGTCGGTGCAGTAGCGGGTGGACCGCGCGTCGCGCGGGTCGGTGGTGAAGCCGATCTGGTTGTTGATGACGAAGTGGACGGTGCCGCCGGTGCGGTAGCCGGGCAGCTGCGAGAAGTTGAGGGTCTCGGCGACCACCCCCTGGCCGGCGAGCGCGGCGTCGCCGTGGATGAGGAGGGGCAGGACCCGCCGGCGCTCCTCGGTGTCGCCGCGGATCCGCTGGCGGGCGCGGGCCTTGCCCTCCACCACCGGGTTCACGATCTCCAGGTGCGAGGGGTTGGCGGCGAGGCGGACCTCGACCTTCTCGCCCGAGGTGGTGGTGAGGACGGACTCATAGCCCAGGTGGTACTTGACGTCGCCGTCGCCCCCGACCGTGTCCGGGATGTAGTTCTCGGAGAACTGCTCGAAGAGCACGTCGAAGTTCTTGCGCATCACGCTGCAGAGGACGTTGAGCCGGCCGCGGTGGGCCATGCCCATCACGATCTCCTCGACGCCGGCCTCGGGACAGTGGTCGATCACCGCGTCCAGGGCCGCGATGATGGTCTCGCCGCCCTCGAGCGAGAAGCGCTTCTGGCCGACATACTTCGTGTGCAGGAACTTCTCGAACAGCTCGGCCTTGTACACCCGCCGCAGGATGCGGAGCTGCTGCGCCTTGGTGAAGGCGGGGTGGAGCTTGGTCGACTCGATGCGGTCCTGCAGCCAGAGGCGGCAGTCCTGGTCCTGGATGTGGACGTACTCGACGCCGATGTGCCCGCAGTAGGTCCTCTCCAGCGCCGCGATCACGTCCTTCAGCTTCATCTGGCCGCCGCCCAGGTAGGTGCCGACGTCGAAGGACGTCTCGAGGTCGGCCTCGTCCAGCTGGAACTGGCTGAGCGCCAGCTTGGCCACCGGCCCGGGAGGGCCGGAAAGCGGATCCAGGTGCGCCTGGAGGTGGCCGATCGCGCGGTAGGCGGCGATCAGGTAATGCACGTGCGACTGCTTCAGGCTGTCGATGATCGGGGCGTGGGCGTGGCCCTCGCCGGCCTCGATCAGCGGGCTGCCGGTGCTGCCGAGGGCGAAGCCCTGGAAGAAGGCGCGCCAGGTCGGGTCGACCCCGTCGGGGTTGTCCTGCCAGAGGCGGTATTGCGCCTCGATCACGTCGGCATTGGCTCTAATGGGGATGGAAGTGGAATTCATCTGGGGGTCCGGGGCAGGGACGCGCCGGCGTAAGAAGAGGTTTTGGCAAGACGTTGCACCCCCTTCCGGGCGAACTCAAGCCCCGGGGACTACCTACTCGGACGGTTGCAATCGCGCTTCACAATCCGGCCTTCCCGTATAAGTTTGGTTTCTCAAGCCCATGGAGGAAAAAATCAAGGCGTCCCTGAAGGAGCTAATGGCCGGGATCAAGCAGGCCGATGGCGCGGTGATCGCGAGCCGCATGGCCGCCCTCGACCGCTACCTGGAGGAGGGCCGGGGTACCCTGCACCCCCAATTGGCCCATTTCCTCGAGCGGCGGAGCTACCCCAAGGCGCTCCTGTTCCTCGGCGGGGAGACCGACATCCCGGTAGGCGCCTGCGGCGGGAGGGCCTGACCGTGCCCGACGCGGTGCCGACGGACGGCGGCCAGGCGCTGGGCCACAATCCCTTCGCCTCCCTGCCCACGATCGGGCTGAGGGCCGGCCCGGGCGCCGCGCCGCGGGCCGCCCCGCCGGCGGCGCCGGCCAAGAACCGGGGCCGGGTCGACATCACCCGCGAGAAAGGCGGCCGGGGCGGGAAGACTGTGACGATCGTCGACGGTTTCACCGGCATCGGGCTGCCGGAGAAGGAAACCCTCGTGAAGAGGATGCGCGGGGCCTGCGGCTGCGGCGGCACCGTTAAGGACGGCCGGATCGAGATTCAAGGAGACCAGCGCGATACCGTGGCCCGGATTCTCTCCGAGGCCGGCTTTCGGCCCGTCTTTGCCGGCGGTTGACTTATGCGGCGAGGCCGGCGGCGAGCGCCAGGGCGCTCTTCGCGCGGTTCAAGATATAGAGGTGGTAGCCGGGGACGCCGTGGGTGAGGAGATCGCGAATCTGGGTCAGCGCCCAGTCGATGCCGACGGCCTCGACAACTTCGGGGTTCTCGCCCGCCGCCTCCAGCCGCCGGATCAGCCGCTCGGGCAGCGGCGTGCCGCACATGGCGGTGAAGCGCTGGATCTGCTTCAGGGACAGGACCGGCATGATCCCCGGGACGATTGGCACGGTGATGCCGATTCGCCGGCAGGCGTCGACGAAGCGGTAATAGGAGGCGTTGTCGAAGAAGAGCTGCGTCGTGATGAAGTCCGCGCCGGCATCCACCTTCCGCTTCAGGTTGCGCAGGTCTTCCTCGGGGGTCCGGGATTCCGGATGCTTGTCCGGGTAGCCGCCAACGCCCAGGCAAAAGTCGGGGTGGCGGCCCTTGAGGAGCGCGACCAGGTCGCCGCCATACCGCAGCCCATCCTGGGCCACCGCAAATTCCGTCGACCCCTTCGGGGGGTCGCCCCGGAGCGTCATGATGTTGCGGAAGCCGTCGGCATAGATCTGGTCGGCGATGGCATTCAGTTCGGCCCGCGAGTGGCCGACGCAGGTCAGGTGGGGCATGACGGTATAGCCGAGCTCGGCCTTCAGGAGGCCACTCACCTGGGCCGTGCGCTGGCGGGTACTGCCGCCGGCTCCGTAGGTGACCGAGGCAAAGTCCGGCGCCATTGCCTTCAGGGCGACGGCCGTCTTCCGCAGGGCCTCCACTCCCGCATCATCCTTGGGCGGAAAGAATTCCACCGAGCGGAGCGGTCGGTCGGTGATGAAGAGACTGGAGAGCGGGGTGTCCGGCAAAGCCACATATCAACACATGACTAACCGTTGATATGAGTAAAGAACAAAGCACGGAACGGGGATAACATACCACACACACCATGCCCATTCTAGGCAAAGGCACCCGGACCTCCGGGCACCCTTTTTCAGGGTGCCGCAGGCTTCTTGTGTCGCTTGCGTGCCTCTTTGTAAGCCTTGGCCCGGGCGTCAACGACGGCTTTGGGCGTGTTGACTATCGCCTTGGCGAAGTCGCGGAAGCGCGTGAACGAATCAGGTTTTGGGGTGCTCATGGCTCATTCGTAAATTTCAACTTCATCGTTGTGGCGGTTGTCGACCACCAGCTGGTTTGGGGATTTAAGGAACGGATTGAAGACGTAATTGAACCTTCGGCGCCGTCTAATTTTGAAAGAATAGTTAGAGGATTCGCCGTCGCCTTCATATGTGATATAAGTGGCGTTTTGTTTGCCACGATAGGAGCGGAAAAAGCCAGAATGCGAGCTGGTAGAATCGGGCTCCGTATACTCGGTGGCGGCTTGGTAGCCGTCGGGTTGTTGATTTGGACTGCTACGATATTCTGAGACGAGCTTGACCGACGGATTCGGCTGGTGGCGGAAAAAGCAAAGTAAAATGGCGCCGAATGCTATCAGTAATAAACCGAACGGGAGGAACATACCTCCTACCACAGCCAAACAATTACGGATACTCGGCAAATGTCTCATCGAGGCTACCTCTTACCACGCCCCTGCCGTCTGTGGCGGAAGGTCCTCACCCCCTTTGCCTTCAATGAGGTCCAGATAGGACAGGCCGCGCCCGAGGATACCACGGGCAGCCATAGCGAAGCGTGAGCCATCGCTCCCCTTGCGCTCATTGAACCTGAAAATCTGCTCCATGACGTAGCGGTGCAGGTGAACCGGATCGACGCTCACATAGGTGCCCTTGAGCGTCCGCTTCAGGAGATTCCAGAAATTCTCAATGCCGTTCGTGTGCACCTTTCCTTCGACGTAGGAGACGTTATGGTCGATAACATGGTGGACGTAGGCGTGGGCCAAAGCGCGGTACGTGGGATAGGCGTCCGTGTAGAGGGTAGAACCGGGCTTAACCTTACGCAGGATCGCGGGCACGATCTTCGCATGGGAAACCTCATTCACGGCCTGCGCTGCAACCTGTGACGGTTGTTCCTCCGTGTTGCGTTGGAGGACGCCCATCACTGGGACCTTATCCAGGCTTCCCCGCGCGCTCGTCAGCTTGGACTTCTGTTTGCGATTCATCTTGGTGACGTTGCCGCCAATGAATGTTTCGTCGGCTTCAACTTCGCCCTCAAACGGTCCCCAACTGCCGGAATCCATGGCGAGCCGGATGCGGTGGAGCATGAACCAAGCGGTCTTCTGCGTCACCCTGAGGGCGCGCGCAATCTCATAGGAACTGATCCCGTTCTTGGCGTTCACGATCATCCACATTGCCGGAAACCACTTGTCGTAGCCCAAGGCCGAATCCTCGAAAATAGTCCCCACCTTGGGCGAAAACTGCTTGTGGCAGGTTTTGCTCATGCACTTGAAAATATGGCGGGTGGAGACCAAGGAAACGCGCTCGGACTGGCAATGGGGGCACAGCACTTTGCCCTGCGGCCAGCGCAGGCCGCACATGAAGTCGAAGCCGCGCTTGGCGTCGGCAAAGTACACCATCGCTTCTTGAAGGCTTTCGGGGAAGGG
>Ga0302314_10002017_pt1 | contig 37979 bp, 30 predicted proteins | sample III_Palsa_N2_3_FD_200533 | JGI IMG/M metagenome (GOLD analysis project Ga0302314, IMG submission 200533) | Peat permafrost microbial communities from Stordalen Mire near Abisko, Sweden - III_Palsa_N2_3 | ecosystem: Environmental > Terrestrial > Soil > Palsa > Peat permafrost | place: Sweden...
GGTCGCGGCCAACCGTGACGGGCTCCGGCTCGGCATCGACGGCGAGCTCGCGTTCGCCAAGCCTTGGGGGTTCGACCTCGCCGAGATCGCCATCCCGGTCTCGTTCTGGCACGGCCGCGACGACCAGAACGTGCCGGTCGCCCACGGCCGCTGGGTCGCCGCCCACGTGCCGAACGCGGCACTGCACCTGGAGGACGGCGAAGGCCACATGTCGATCATGACCCGCCCAGTCGACCGAATGCTCGACGAGCTGTCCGCGGCAGGGTGAGCTACAGAGGTTCGATCACATGGCGGAACAGGCGAGCTCTTCCTGGCTCACGAGATCCTCGACTTCCCGTCGCGTGGTCTCAACCCGCGTGCGCATTCGGCCCAGGAATCTCCTAGCCAGCGCTAGGGAACCCTCCATGCCCGCATCTACCTCGACCCAATCGACAAGCTTGTAGTCCGATGCGAGGGCAACCACGGTCATCCGGTTCATCAAGGCTTGATCGATGGCGGTCGTCAGAGCCGCGCCTTCCAGGCGCGTCAACTGGTCGAATTCTTGAGTCGTAACATGTGAGTAAGCCCAGATGTTGACCGGCTCAAGCTCGCCGAACAGGCAGGCGTAGAGGTAGCTGTTCCCATCTTGCTCAAGGAGACCGATTAGGGGGATGTTGTACTCGTTGAGTACCTCACCCACTGTCACGTTGTCCGCAGGTGCCCAGGGACGGGCGCCCTGCTGTGGGAGCAAGAGATCAGCCATCGTCGCCTCCTTCCGGTTCTTCGTACCATTGTGGTCCCTCAAAGCACTCATTGAATCTACCCGCAACCTCGTCTCCCCACTCGCCAGCCCTGCGCACCGACACATGGTCAGGGTTTGCCCTGCTGGGGGTGTGGACTACCTCCATACCGAGGGCGCGCAGATCGCCTACCTTGGCGTATCGGACACCATCAAGGTGGCTGGCCATGCCATCCCGGCGCACCGGCTGTCGGGCCTCCTCCGGGGTTAGTCTCCCGATCATCACCGACAAGCCATCGAAATCACGTGGTCTCGGCCGATCCCAGAAGAACGCTTTCCCGGTCTGCCGCGAACCATACTGTGAGACGTACTCGCCGTCATCGATCTCCCGCGGCTGCATCGTTACTAAGCATGTCCTTAAATAGTGCCACATCGAGCCTGGTTGGAGCTAAGCGTATCTCGGCGGACATACTTTCAGTCACCAAGGCGATCCCCAGCGTATCCGAAACGGGCGGGTGTCTGGGGCCAGGCCGGACAGAACCGCGCCGGCGCCCCCGATGACGACCCCGCCGATCAGCCAGAACGCGGCTGGCCGTCGGGCCGCGACGACGGACAGCGCGACCGAGGCCCCGATCATGCCGGCGCCGAAGGTCGCGGCCACCAGGCCGTACTCGGTGGAGGTCCCGTGCAACGGTCCCTTGACCAGGAAGACCAGGGCGAGGTTGTCGATGCCGGCGAACGTCACGAAGATGAGCGTCCCGAGGGTCAGGCCCCGCACGGCCGCGTTGCCGCGGCCCCGGCTGCGGGACGTACTGGACGCCGACATCACCTACCGGGCGCGACGGATGGCGAACGCCGGAATCGCCGCGACGATCGGCGAGCTCAGCCCGCACCTATCCCTGTCTCCCGACGGAGTGCTCCGCTTCGACCCGCCCGGGAAGCCTTACGAGCTCGACCTGTCCGGCCGGGAGCTCGTGCTCCACCGGCCTGGTCGCCACCACCCGCACCGGCCGCTTCCTCACTCACCCAGCGCACTGCCCTCGGCGCGGCCCTGGCCGGCTTACTGGTGGCGCCGGATTAGCGCAGCGGGTCGCGATCTGCGTTCAGCGGCTCAGCAGGTCGTGACGGGCAGCGGTTGTGTCCGGCCGGCTGCCCGTTGAACGGCCGGGCGCGACGAGCTGTTGCGGAGTGAAGGCGACGCTCCGCTCGGAGGTTCCGCCGGGGGCCGAGTCGTCCCACTCGACCTCGGCCGTACCGGACAGCTGCAGCGTGCGGCCCGTGTCGAAGTCGAGGAAGAGAAGCGCGGCCGCGGGATCGATGGCGAGGTTGCCGAACGAGTTGAACATGTTGTTCCCGGGATAGTCGGGCCACCGGAGCCCGCCGTCAGGCCGGACGCGGACGAAGCCTCGCGGCCCCCCGCGGTGCGAGGCGTCGCAGCCGCGCCGCGGGTGCGACGTGCCGAGGAAGAACGTGTCGGCCGCGCCGACCTGCGCGACGTCCTGCGGAGAGAGGGCGGTTCCGTACCGGGCTCCGCCGACCGCCGCGGCCAGGACATCCGGGTCGAGTGAGCGCGGCCTGATGTACTGCGGGCAGTTGCCGTAGGCCTGCTCGACCTCGACCGCCAGCTTGTCCTCTGCCGCCTCGGCCAGAACGCCGTTGATCCGGACGCGACGGCGGGTGGCGAACTCGACCACCACCAGCCCTACTTTCTGGCCCGCGGCCAGGCCCCGCAGCGGGTCGGTGTCGGCGAGGCGAGCGTGAACGTCGAGCACGGCCGGGGAAGCGGCTTCGAGAAACCCGGGGGAGCCGGCCAGCGGGGATGTCCACAGGCGGCCCGCCTGGTCCCGGCCGGTGATAACCGCGAAGGTACGTTCACGGAGGAAGGCCGCCATCCCGCCCCGCAGCTGGGCCGGCTCGAGCATCCGGACCAGCCGCGCGGCGTCGTCGCGCACGCCCGCCCGCTGCTGGACGGCGAGCTCTCCAGCGTGAAAGCCGGCGTCGGTGCTGGCAGCCACGGCGTTCTCCCTCCCCGGGTGAAGGTTTCTCACGGGTATTTAGACTTCTATCCGTGAGATAGATATACCACGTTTGTTCTCACGGATTCAAGAATTTCCACCCGTGATAATCTCGCCTTCATGCCGATCGCTACCGCAGCTGAGCGCGCTTGGGCCCTGCCCGAGGAGCCGCCGCCGGTGCGGCTGATGAACACGGTCTGGGCCGACTCAGGCGGCGTTCACGACGACCTCCGTACCGCCGCGGATGTCGACGCGTGGCTCGACGCGGTCGGCGCTGACCGGGCGGGCGCGCGCACCGCGGCCGGCGAGCTCGCCGCGGCCCGTGGCCTGCGTGATGCGGTCCGCCGGCTCGCGGCCCACCTCACGCAGGACAGCAGGGCCGCTTACGCCTCCGGGCTGACCGATGTCGGCCAGGCGCTCAGCCGGCTGAACGCCGAGGCCGCGGCGCTACCCGCCCCGCGCCTCACCTTGCGGGAGGGACGCTTCGAACGTGGGGCAGCCGATGGCTGCTCGCCGGTGACCGCGGCGCTCGCGCACGTCGCCGCGCGGACGGTCGACCTGCTCGGCGGCCCGGAAGCGGACAGGCTTCGCGCCTGTTACGCGCCGGGCTGCGTCCTCTACTTCGTCGCGGGCCACCACCGCCGGGCGTGGTGTTCGGTCGCCTGCGGCAACCGCGTCCGGGCGGCCCGCCACTACCAGAAGGTTCGCGAGCACAGGAGCGAGGCCAGCGGTCACGAGGGCTGAGGCAGCGCCGGCTTGGTGTACCAGTCCGTTCGCCGGGGCTGGCTTAGGAACCCGGTTGGGCCAGGTCCGCGAGCAGGATATCGAGGGAGAGTTCCTCCTCGACGCGAACATCGTGGCGCGCCATCGCGATCGCCAGGCCTGGATCCCAGGGGGTCGGCACTGGCTCGCCAACCAGCCGGGGCGGCCGCGCGGTGGCCTGGGCCGCCAGCATCAACGTCGCCCCGGCCTCATAAGCGTCCTGTCCGTACCGCCACGGCCGCCAGCGTGATTGCCTCTGGACCACTCGCTGACGAACCGCACCGGCGATCCGGACACCGCCCCAGTCGAAATCGCCGTGGTAGCGGAACTCAGCGTCGCCCGCCGCCAGCAGGTCAAGCAGCCGCCATCCGGCGGCGGACGGCTGTCCGCCGACGCAGACGAGCGGCGGGCAGCGACGGCCGAGCTCGTCCGCGGCGGCCGCGATCACCACGGGATTCTCGCAAATCCGCACGAGCCCGGCGGGCAGCGTTTCATCGTGGCAGCGCAGCTGCCGAAGGGTGAGCACCGCCGGCTGTCCGGCTTCCCGCTGCAGTGCCAGCACCCGGCCTAGGGCGGTACGAGCGTCGCCGGGCAGGCCGAGGCAGAGCACCAGCGAGGAGAGCTCGTCAAGGTGAACCCCCGCGGAGGCCCAGACCGCACGGCGGGAGTCCGCGCTCACGTCGGCCGCGAACGGCAGGCCGGCCAGCGCGCGGACCGCGGACAGCGCGAGCGTCCCGGCGGGGCGGCCGTCATCGAGGGCGTGCGCGTCGCCGCAGCATTCGGCGGCGAGCCGCCCGATCGGGATGCCCGGCGACGGCAGTCGTCGCAGCACCGCCGCGGCCTGGCCAAGCAGCGCCAGCGCGGCATCAGGCGAAGGGGCCAGGCGGCGCACGACGCCGGTCGCGTCAAGCCACCCCCGCCAGGCGGCCAGTTCGGCCCGGTCCGCTACGGCATCGTCCAGCGGCGCGAACGCGGCCGCCCACGCCGACGCCGTATCTGTCCGGTCGCGGTTGAGGTCACGGACCGGGCCGGTCAGGAGGGCCACGGCCTCGGCGAGGCCGCCGGGCGCGGCCCCGCTCTCATGCACGATTCGGTCCACTTCGGACAGCGACACCGACAGCGAGGTACCAGAACGTGGCGGCCTGCCAGTGAGCCGTTCGATCGCCCGCCGCTGCTCCACGGTCGCACCGGCCAGGGTCACGATCCCGGTCAGCGGGCGGCCGGCCTCTAGCCGGTCTCGCGCCCGCCGGACCAGCCACCTGAGGGGCTCGCCGCCAAGCATGCGGTGCAGCCTGCCGCCGTCCTGCGCCGAGTCGGTCACACCACCGCCTCTTCGGCCCGGCGGCGCTCCCGGCCATCCCACCGCCACGGCGTGACCAGGACCGCGTCGACGCCGTCCTGCCGCGCGAGCTGGCAGATCCCCAGTCCTGGCACCTGGGGGTAGCAGCCCCACTCCCGCTCGCTGGTCATCACCACGTCCATGTCGAACGTGGCCAGCAGGCCCAGGCATTTGGCCCGGGAGTCGTCATCGACCCCGGCGAACGCCTCGTCCAGCGCTATGAGCCTCGGCGCGTACGGGTTGCCGGCCGACTTGTAGTGCGACGAAGCCGCCGCGAAGAGCGGAACGGACACCGCGAGCGCGCGCTCGCCTCCCGAAGCGGGACCGCTAGCGGGCCGCCACTGCCCGCCGGAGTACCGCTGGATCACGAACTCATGCCAGCCCCGGTAGTCGAGGGCCGAAGTCAGCGTCTCGGCCCAGCCGGCCGCCGGATTGTCCGCGTGCTCGGCGGCGATCCGCTGCTGCAAGAACGCGCCCACCAGAGCCCGGTCGGCGGCCGACCACGCGTCGATCGTCTGCCGGAGCTTGAGCCGGACCCGGTCGAGCCCCTCGGGCGCGTTTCTGGCCTGCTGCCAGATCAGCCGCAGCTTCATGCCGGTCGATGTCGGTCGCGATTCCAGTTCATCGTTCATCTGCCTGACCTCGGCCTCAGCCGCCGAGATCAGCTCCTGCAGTGTCCCCGCCACCTCGTTGAGCAGGTGATTTTCCAGGATCTCCCGTTCCCGCGCCGACAGCAGCGCGGTTCGCTGCTCTACCTCCACCGCCAGCGCCCCGGCCAGCCCGGGCAGATCATGACTGCGGCCCTGGAAGACCACGTCGATCACGATGACACCCTCGATCAGCGTTAGCCCGGCCGAGTGCCCGTGCCTGGCCATCGCATCCGCCAGCAGCTTGTGCTCCTCGGTCACCCGCCTCTGGATCCGGTCCCACGGCCCGTCGCCGTCGTCGGTGGAGTCGAGTTCGGCGTTGACGGCGCGGGCGAGAATCACCGTCGGCGTCGCCGCCCACGGCTGATCGGTCCCGGGGATGTCAAGCGCGGTCACCGCGACCCGCAGCAGCCCGGTGGCGGCGAACGCCTGGAACTCGCGCACCGCCTCGTCCCGCTGCCCGGCGGACGTCTCGACGTCCGTCCGCAGTCGCCCGCGTTCCCCGTCCGCCTTGCCGCTCGCCCCGATCGCCTCTCGTTCCCGGTCGCGGGCGGCTCGGTCTGCCCCCTTGTTCCGGCCGAGTGCGCTGGTCACCTCGGCCAGCCGCCGCTGCAATTCCTCGACCGCCGTGCCGACGGTGGCGAGCAGCTCCTGGTACGTCGTCACCGCTCCGTCGGCCGCCTCCCGCGCCTCGGCGGCCCGCTCGCTCGCGTCAAGCAGCAGCTGACGGCTTTCGACGAGCTCAGCCTCCGCGTCGGTCGCGGCCCGGATCGCGGTGTGCGCGGCCTCGGCGGCCGGCCACAGAGCGGCGAGCGCCAGCCGGTAGGCGCCCAGCCCGACCCGCACCGCGGCGAGCTCGTCGGCGTCGGCGGGCAGGCCGACATCGACCGCGAATTCCGCCGCCCGCGTCTGCGCGGCCGTCAGCTCACCTTGCCGCTCCTCGCGCAGCGCGACCGCCCTCGCGTGGTCCTCGCGCAGCTCAGCGCGCCGCCGCCGTTCTCCGGCAGCGACCGTGTGAGCCTCGCGCACCCCGCCATCGGGCGGCACCGTCCGGTGCTCCTCAGCGAGCAGATCCTGCCGCGCCGCGATATCCGCCAAGGCTGCCTCGATGCCCTCGATGGCGGCGCGCTCGGAGTCAAGCTCCCGTTCTAGCGACTGGATCCGTGCCCGCCGCGCGGTCTCCCGCGCCCCCTCGCCGATGTAGCCGACCTGGTCCTTGCCCCAGGCGCCGCTCAGCACCCCGTTGGACCACCGCCCGTCGGTGGTGACCCAGGCCGCACCGCCGCCGACGGCGCCAGGCCGGCGACCGATGGCCCTCAGCACGGAGGCCACCGACTCTTGCCGCAACGCTCCAGCCTGAGGGTCATCGGGATCGATGGCCGGCACGAGCAGGCTGGCGCACGATTCCCCGGCCACCGGGGCTAGCCCGGACACCACGATCACGTCGCCGTCGACGAGGGTTCCGTCGGGCGTCACCCACGCGTCGAGAATCCCCGAGGCCTCAAGCGCGGCCTCTAGCCCGGCGCGCTCGTCGTCGGCCAGGCCCGGCGCGAAGTCGGTCACCTTCCACAGCGGTGCGCCCGGACGCCCCTCGCGGCTCCCCGGCGCCCGCGTGGGCGGGACCGGCGGGGCGTCATGGCCGCCCGCGCGCAGCCGGCCGATCTCGGCCGTCAGCTCGCCGGCCCGCGTCACCTGCCGGGCCCGCTGACTGCCGAGTTCTCCGGCCAGCCGGCCGAGCTCCCCGCCGGCCGCGCGCGCGGCGTCGTCGATGATCGCGACCGCGGGGTTCGCGCCCTCACCGGTCAGCCCCCAGGCCTCCAGTGCGGCGATCAGCTCGTCGGCATCAGCCACCCGCAGTTCCGCCAGATCACGAAGATACAAGCGATAGCCGTCCATGAGCAGCCGCGTTCGTTCCTCCACGGCCAACTCCGCGGCCGTGACCCGGTCCGCGGCGGCCTGGACCTCAGCCGACAGCCTGCCTTCTTCAACCTGCGCCGAACGGAGCCTCCGGGCGCGCTCGGCCGATTCCTCCAGCAGCTGGCCCAGCCGCGTGACGGCTTGTTCCTGCCGGCCGGCGACGGCCTGGGCATCGCGCCGGGCCCGCGCGAGGATGTCGGCCGCCGGCGCCTCGGCGGCATCCAGGTAGGAGACGTCTCCCTCGTGCGCGCCGTCAGCCTGTTCCCCGGCCGGGGAAGCATCCACGCCAGCGCCGTGAAGTGGCGCGACCGCGGCCTGGTGCTGCTGGGCGCAGCCCGCGCTGGCGGCCGTAGTCGCCGACTCGCGCAACGCCTGAGCGAGCCTGTCGCGTCCTGAGCCGGCCCGGTGCGCGGTTTCGGCCGCCTTGTCACTGTAGCGCCGGACGTGGCCCGCGTGCCGCTCCCGGTCGTCTTCCCGATCCCGCGCCGCCTTCTGCTGGCGCTCGGCGTCCGCGCGGAGCTGATCGAGCCGCTCGGCGTCGCGCATCGCGGGATCGGCCTGCAGCGCGTCGCGGCGGGCGGCCAGCTCGGTGTGCTGCTCCTCAAGCGCGGTGAGCTCGCCCTGCGCTTCGGCCAGCTGCCGCTGAGCGGCGGTGAAGGCCTCCTCGGCGGCGGTAAGGTCACGGCCGAGCTGTTCGTAGCGGCTCTGCGTCAGCCGCGGCCCGGCCGCCTTGCGCTTGGCCGCCACCTTCGCGTACCGGCGGTAGTGGCTCAGGAAATCGGTCGTCGCCTGCTCGGCCTCGGCCAGGGAGCGCAGCGCGTCGCGCTCCTCATCGAGACCGCGGAACGACTCGGCGACGGTCGTGACCAGGCCGGGGCTGAGCGGCGGCAGCGCCTCAGTGAGCGCCCGGGACAGCAGCTTCTCGTCGGGCTTCTTCGACAGCTGCGGCTGGCGCAGCTGGATCAGCAGGTTGACCAGGGCCTCGTAGCGATGCGGGCCGAGGCCGAACAGATGCTCGTCCACCGCCCGGCGGTAATCGGCGGCCCGGTCAAAGACGAACCCGCGCTCGCCGATCTCCTCCCGGAGCTTCTCCCGGGTGAGCGGGACGCGGCTATCGGGCAGCAGGCGCAGCTCGGCACCGGGGCGCTGGCTGGTGACGAAGAACCAGTGCCGGGTGATCCCGCGTCCGGCGACGGCCTTCAGCCCGCACCCGATCGTGACGAACTCCTCGGTGCCGTCGGCGCTCCGGCGGCCGAACTCGAGCCAGGTGTAGCCGAGGCGCTCGGGGCTCGGGTGCTTGCCGCCGAGCAGCAGGTTCCACTCCATCCGCTTCTGCCGGTCGCCGTCCGGTTCCACCCGGTGCGGCGCGAGGTCCCCGTCGAGCAGGAACGGCAGCGTGAGGGCGAGCACCTTGGACTTGCCGGTTCCGTTGTTGCCGCGCAGCAGCAGGCGGCCGTCGTGGAACCAGAACTCCTCCTGGTCGTAGTAGAACATGTCGACCAGGCCGGCCCGCAGCGGCTTCCACCGCTCAGAAGATGGTGCTGGCAGCATTGGCCGTTGCCTTTCTGGTGCTCGTCTGGCTCGTCCTGGTCTGGCTTGCTCTGGTCTGGCTTCCCCTGGTCTGGCCGCCGGGCTCCCTGATGGTGGGCTCGGCGAGGGCGAAGCGGGCGATGGCCGGGCGGCTGCGGATCACCTGGGCGGTGCCATCGCGGGTGACCTCGATGTCCGCCTCGATGAGACGCAGGGCGCTGAGCTTCTCCAGCGCGATATCGAGCAGTTCGATCTCCGCGCCGGGATCGGTGACGCCCTTGCGCCAGTAACTCGCGTGCGCCTGTGCCGCCCGCCGGACAAACGCCAGCAGCTCGCTCCGCGGCGCCCGCGCTTTGCCTGCCAGGTACTCGGCGAGCAGCAGCGTGACATGCCCGTCGGTGCGCTGCTCGGGCATCCGCACGTCGGTGAGCTCGTCATCCGGGTCCACCATGGCGATGCCCTCGGCGCGCGGTTCCGGCAGCAGCCTGGTGGCCTCGCTGATCCGCCCGGTGATGTTGTGCCGCTGGGCGACGAGGTAGGCGCGCTCGTCTTCGGTCAGCTCGTCGTAGTAGACGACCGGTTCGTCGAGCAGCCGCCGGGTGAGCATTCTGCGCAGCGCCTGGTTCCGCAGCTCGTCGGTCTCGGCGACCGGCTCGGCGGTCAGCTCCGCCAGCCTCGCCTCGAACGCGTGGACGGTGATGGTCGACGGGCCCCGGCCGCCGGTCAGCAGCGCGCTGAGCACCGGCCGGCGCACGTCGTACAGGACGTCAGCGCCAGCCGACAGGTACGCGTCCTCGTCTCCGGCGACCCGGCTGAGCACGCCCCAGGAGAGCAGCAGGCGGACCACGGCCACGAGGTCGGCGCGGTCGCTCCTGGTGCCCAGGGTCAGGGTGAACCCGGTGGCCGCCAGGCTCGGTTCGGCGGCGGCGGTGAGCATGTCATCGGCGAGACTGCCGAGGGTGGTCTGCGCGTCGGCGCGGGCCAGCGCGGACAGGGCCAGGCAGAGGACGACGTACCGTCGGCGGCTGAACGGCTCCCGGTTGTGTCCGCGAGCGGGGTGGGTGGCGTCGAAGGCCAGCGGGGCCGTCTTGAACAGCCGGGCCGTCTCCGCGTCCGCGACCAGCCGCCAGCCGGTCTCCCTGCGCAGCCAGTCGCTGAGCGCCGGCAGGTGCCGCCGGACCAGCAGCAGCGACTCGGCGTCGTCGGCGACGACAAGCAGCGGCTTGGCCAGCAGGGCGCGAAGGGCGGCCTGGCGCTGCGCCTGTTCCTCGGCCGGTATCACGGCATCAGGTCCGTGATCTCGATGACGTGCTCGGGACCGGTGAGCACCCCGTCCTCGGTCTTGAGGGTGGCCGTGCCGCCGCCGGCGACCAGGCGCAGCCGGACCTCCAGGCTGCCGTCGTTGGTGACGGTTCTCACCTCGGTCTCGCCCGGGGCGCGGGCCGCCAGCGCGTCGCCGAGCAGGCTGAGGAAGAGGCGGAACGCCCTCGGGTCAAGCACGTCCAGGTCGGACAGCAGCGTCGGCTCACTGGTGCGCAGCCGACGCCGTGCTTCGGCGGTCTGCTCGGCCTCTTGCTCCGCCTGGCGCCGCAGCAGCTCCCGGGCCTCCGAGCGGTCCTTCACCTGGCTGGGCTGGCCTCGCCGCTCATAGGTCCCGGTCTTCCTGAGCTGCGGCGAAATCCGGATCGGCGGTGCCTCGGCCCACGGCGTCCCGGCCGGGATATTGTCCCACTCATCCGCGGTGTCGCCGGTGACGGACAGGTGCCGGGCGGGGGACAGGCCGAACGCCGCTCGCCACAGCCGGTGGGCGGCCGCGTCATCCGGCGCCTCAGCGAACCACCGGGCGAGCGCGGCGAAGTCGGCCGACCGATCGGAGCGGCCGGAACGCCGCTCGTTGAGCAGCCCGACCGCGTCGATGAGCTGCTTGATCGCGGTCACCGCGGCCTGCCGCAGCTGCCTGGCCTGCGATGGGCGGCCCGCGTCGCGCGAGGTGAACCAGTCGTCTAGGCCGCGCCACCGGTTCCGCCACGCGTCGAGCGCCTGCCCTTCCGCTTGAGCCAGCGCCTGCGCCGCATCCGCCCCCTCCGGGACCGCGTCGGCCGCCTCGCGCCGCGCGGCGATCCTCAGCAGCCGTTCGTGACCGGCTCCTTCCAGGTCGGTCAGCAGGACGGCGATCTGGGCACCGGAGTTAGCGAGGTCGGCGATGAACCGGTTGATGTAGTCGATCAGCCGTTCCTTGTACGCGATAAACCCGTCGACGTCCCCGTCGGAGAAGTCGATCGCGCGCCGCAGCGCGGACATGAACGCCTGCGCGTTATCGGCGAGAGAGGAGAATCGCTCCGCCACCGACAGCAGCAGCAGGTGGACCTTGGCCGGATCGGGGTCGCCCTCCCGGCCCAGTGCGAGCAGTGCCCGGAGCTGGTCGGCGATGTCGGCCAGGGCGACCGACTGGAGCTGGCCGCGCCGTCCGATCGCCTCCTCGTAGAACGCGATCGCCTGCTCGGCCGCCTGCCCTTCGGTCGTGAGCTGGTACAGCGACCGCTTGCGGTGAAAGTCCTCCACCGTGGTGACGCGGCTGGTGTCGACGTCGGACCGCAGGTTGCCCCACCTCACCAGCTGGTCCAGCGCCTCGGTCAGCTGTTCATCGGCATCGACCCGCAACTCCGCGGCGATGTCCTCCGGGCGCAGGTGCACGATGAAGCGCTCCTTCGCCCGCGCGAAGATCCGGAGCAGCTGCCGGTAATGCTCGGCGTGCGGAACGCCGAGATGAGTGAACGGCTGCGCCGCGACGGGAGCGTCGTCTCGTGGATTCCCCCGGCCGTGCGTCGGCGAGAGTGCTTTGTCGGCCACGGGTACCATCGTGCCGCATGCCACCGACAAAACGCGTCGATCGCGTAGTCGCTACGTTACCGATATCTTGTGACATCGCGTAGACACGGTGTTCGCCGGCTCAGCTCGTAACAAACCAGATGGTCCGCACCAGCTTGTCGGTCTCGTTCAGCAGCCGGTGCGGCACATCGCCGCGCATGGCGACGGCGCTGCCCTGCTTGTACCGCCGGCGCCGGCCGTTGATCACGATCGTCAGGGTGCCTTCGAGTACGTAACCGTAGTCATTGCCGCGGTGGCGCTGCGGCTGATCGGCCGGCGCGGAGTCCGCGCCGGGCTCGTACTCGGTGAGCAGGAAGTCGACCCGCTCACCCTCCAGCTCGGCGAGCCGGCGCCAGCGGACACCCGACTGGAAGGCCAGGTATTCCTCCGCTGCCGGTGACGGGCTGGCCTCGCTGTCGGCGGGCTCATCGGCCGGCTCGACCGAATGCCCGAGCAGGTCGTCAAGGGAGAGGTTCAGCTCGGTGGCGATCGCGAACAGCGTGCTGACCGCGGCCTGGCTCTGGCCGAGCTCGAACTGCGACAGGAAGCTGGCCGAGACCCCGAGCCGCCGGGCCAGTTCGCGCATGGACAGCCCGGCCCGCTGCCGTTCGCGCCGGACGTTCTGCCCGACGGACATGCTCATTCCGCCCGGCTCGGTCGGACTGACCCTGCGTGACGCGGCCACGTGGACCTCCCTGCGGCGGCGACGTGCGGTGCGGGTTCCATGGTACGCGGGAATGTTCCGCGATAATCGGCCACGCGATAACCCTCGTGCCGGCCGCGGCACCCCGGCCGCGGCGTCGAGCCGCCGCAACTGGTCGCGCAGGACGAAGCGCTGGACCTTGCCGCTGTCCGTGCGGGGCAGCTCGGCCAAGATCAGCAGGCGCTCGGGCGCTTTCTGGACCGCGAGCCCGGCCGCGAGGAGGTGCTCGCGGAGCTCGTCGAGCGTGGGCACGGACCCGGGCACGGGCACGACGCAGGCGCACGCGCGCTCGACCAGCACGGGGTCGGGGAAACCGACCACGGCGACGTCGCGCACGGACGGGCAGCCGAGCAGCAGGGCCTCGACCTCGGCGACGCTGAACTTCTCCCCGCCGCGGTTGATGATGTCCTTGATCCGGCCGCTGATGTGCACGGTGGAGTCGGTCTCGATGCGGGCCTGGTCTCCGGTGCGGAAGTACCCGTCGTCGGTGAACGCCGCCTTGTTGAGCTCAGGATCGAGGTAGCCGAGGAAGAGCTCGGGCCCGCGGACCAGTAGCTCCGGGCCGTCGCCTTCGTCGCGCACCGCCATCTCATTGCGCCCCATCGGCTTGCCCTCCCCGTCCGCGGCCGCGTCGAGATCGCCGAACGGGTCGGCCATCGACGAGGTCGGCAGTTCGGTCGACCCGTACGTGCGCACCACCCGGGTCCCCATGATCCGGGACGCGCGGCGCACCAGCTCGGCCGGAATGTCGGCGCCGCCGCAGACGAACACGCGCAGCGCCGACCGGCCGCGCCCGTCATAGGCGTCGGCCAGGCCGCGCAGGAACGGCGTGGCGCTCACCGTGAACGAGCATCCGCTCCCCTCGATCAGCTCCACCGCCGCCCGCGGGTCCCACCGGTCCTGCAGCACGACCGCGCAGCCCAGGCCGACGGGGAGCACGATGCCGTAGCTGACGCCGGTGATGTGGCTGAGCGGCGACGCCATGAATACCCGGTCGCCGCCGTCGAGCCGGCACCAGCCGGCCACGTCAAAGGCTTCGGCGAGCAGCGTCTGATGGCTGTGCAGCACGCCTTTCGGCTGGGACGTGGTTCCCGAGGTGTACAAGATGACGGCGATGTCCTCCGGGCGCGACGCCCCGCCGGGAGGCAAAGTGCCCGGAGGCACCGTGCCCGGAAGCAAAGTGCCCGGAAGCAAAGTGCCCGGGCCGCCGATCAGCGCGTCCAGCGACTCAGCGCCCGGCGTCTCGCCGCGCACACTCACCACGGCGGCGTCGAGGCCGAGCCCGCTGATCACCGACCGCAGCTCGGCCGCGTGCGAGTATGACCGGAACGAGGCCGGGGCGAAGACGGCCCGCGGCCGCACCTGCCCGATGATGAAGCGCATTTCGTGGCCGCGGTAGATCGGCACCACCGGCACCAGCACGGCGCCCGCGAGGAACACCCCCCACGACACGACGACCGACTCCCACCAGTTCGGCAGCTGGGTCACGATCCGGTCGCCGGGCCGGACGCCGCGCTCGCGCAGCCCGGCCGCCACGCGTTCGGCGGCCCGGCCGAGCTCGGCGTACGTGGCCGAGAAGGTCCCTTCGATGACCGCGGTCGCGTCGGCGTGCTCGGCCACGGCCCGGCCCAGGCACTGAGCCAGGGTGACGCTGGGCAACTCATAGTCGAGCGCGTGCGGCCGGGTGGCGGTCAGCACGCGACCACCTCACGGACGGCCCGGGCGATATCCGCCGGCCCGGCGCGCCACTGCTGCTCGAGCACCGGGGCGTACGGGGCCGGCGAGTAACTGGCGCCGACCCGCGCGACCGGCGCGTCCAGCGACCAGAAGCCCTCGCGCACCGCGATGGCGGCGAGCTCGGCGCCGACCCCGAAGTCGACGACCGCCTCGTGCGCGATCACCAGCCGGTTGGTGCGGCGCAGCGACCGCAGCACGGTCTCGCGGTCGAGCGGGACGATGGTGCGCAGGTCGATCACCTCGGCGTCGATGCCGTCCTCGCGCAGGGTCTCGGCCGCCTCGAGCGCGTCGAACACCATGCGTGACCAGGACACGATCGTGACGTCGCTCCCGGGCCTGATGATGCGCGCTTCCCCGATGGGCACCCGGTGATCGCTCGGCGGCATGGGGGACTTCGTCTCGTACAGCAGGCGGTTCTCGATGAAGACGACGGGGTTGTCGTCCTCCACCGCGCTGCGCAGCAGGCCGTACATGTCCGCTCCCGAGCTCGGCATGACCACCGTCAGCCCGGGCACGTGGGCCAGCAGCGTCTCCAGGCTCTGCGAGTGCTGGCTGCCCGACGAGCGACCGGAGCCGAACTGCGTCCGGACGACCAGCGGCACGGTGACCGCGCCGCCGGTCATGAAGCGCAGCTTGGCCGCCTGGTTGAGGAGCTGGTCGAAGCAGACGCCGAGGAAGTCGAGGTACATCAGCTCGACCACCGGGCGCAGGCCGGCCATGGCCGAGCCCACGCCGAGCCCCATGATCGCCGTCTCCGAGATGGGCGTGTCGAGCACGCGGCCGGGGAACTCGTCGGCCAGGCCCCGGGTGATGCCGAAGACGTTGCCGCCGGCGACGTCGATGCCGGCCAGGAACACGTTCTCGTCCTCGGCCAGCGAGTCGTGCAGCGCTTGCCGCAGGATGCGCGAGCCAGACGAGGGCCGCTCGCCGGGGACAGCGGCGGGCCGCCCAGCCGGTGCCCCCGCCGCGGGCCGCCGCCGCCTCCGCGCGTACAGGTAGTCGGCCGCGCTGGCCGGGTCCGGGTCGGGCGACTCCCGGGCGAACCTCTCGGCGTCCGCCACCGTCTCCCGCGCTTCCCCCTCGAGCCGGTCGATCTCCTCGTCGGCGGAGCCAAGCTCGCGCAGCCGCTCCCGCGTCACCGCCAGCGGGTCGCTCTGCGCGGTCTCGGCCAGCTCCTCGCGGGAACGGTAGCGCTGCACGTCCCCCTCGTAGTGCCCGTGCACCCGCAGGGTCAGGCCTTCGACGAGGTAGGGGCCGTCGCCGGCCCGGACCTTGTCGAGCACCTCGGCCATCCCGTCGGCGACCGCCTCGACGTTGTTGCCGGCCAGTTCGACGAACGGCACGCCGTAGGCCAGGGCCCGCTGGGCGATGGGCACCGGGTGCTGGTCGGCCGCCCGCGAGAATTCCGAGAACCGGTTGTTCTCGCAGAAGAAGACCACCGGCAGGCCGCGCAGGGCGGCCAGGTTGAGCGACTCGTGGAAGGCGCCGGTCGCCACCGCGCCGTCGCCGAAGAACGCCACGACCACGCCGCCGCGGCCGCGGGCGGCGAACGCGTGCGCGGCCCCGACCGCGATCGGCAGGCCGGCCCCGACGATGCCGTTCGCGCCGAAGATGCCGATGGACGGGTCGGCGACGTGCATCGACCCGCCGCGGCCATGGCAGGAGCCGGTCTGCTTGCCCATCAGCTCGGCCAGCATCCGGCCCGGGTCGAGCCCTTTGGCCAGCACGTGACCGTGTCCGCGGTGGGTCGAGGTGATGACGTCGTGCGGCCGGGCGTGGAACAGCGCGCCGACCGCGCAGGCCTCTTGTCCGATCGACGTGTGCACGAACCCGGGAATCTGCCCTTCTTGATAGAGAACGGAAATGCGCTCCTCCATCCGGCGGATGACAGCCATCCGCCGGTAGGCGTCGAGCAGTTGCGCGCGGTCCATGATGGCGACTCCCGGTTCAGCCCTGAGGGCGCCAAGCCCCGCTGGGACGGGCTGCTTGGAGTGACGTCAATGTATCGACCGGATCCACCGGTGTCCAGTGCCACTTGACAGCAATCTTCCCGGAAGACTGTCCAGTGACACTTGACAAAGCCGTTTCCCGCACCTCACGATGGGGGCACTTGCAGAGATAACAGCGGCCTGATCAGCCGCTGAACGAGGCCCGCCGCCTTCCCGGCACCGCGTAACCGCGACCGGAGCGCGCGGCGGCCGGACGGTGCCGCCTACGGCCCACCCCCCACAGGACCGCTTCCGAGAGGCAATGATGCGCCGAGAAGACATCGAGTTCGACAGCGAGGGCACGACGATCAGGGGCTGGCTCTACCGTCCCGATGGCGCGGGAGACACGCCGGCTGTCGTCCTGGCCGGCGGCTGGTGCTACGTCCGCGAACTCGTCATGCCCTACTACGCGGAGGCCTTCGCATCGGCCGGGATCGCCGCGCTCGTCATCGACTACCGCAACCTCGGCTCGTCCGGCGGTGAACCGCGGCAGCACCTCGACCCGTGGGCGCAGATCCGCGACTACCAGAACGCCCTCAGCTTCCTCGAGCGGACCGACGGCATCGACGCCGGCCGCCTCGGCGCCTGGGGCATCTCCTACTCAGGCGGGCACGTGCTGATCCTCGCGGCGACGGATCCGCGGGTGAAGGCGATCGTGAGCCAGATCCCCGTCGTGGACGGCTACCGCAACATGCGCCGCATCCACGGGACGCTCGGTTACCGCCGGCTGTGGGAGGCGGTTCTCGAGGACCGGCGCCTGCGGGCCGAGGACCCGGGCAAGCGGCTGTACCTGCCGCACGCCAGCGAGAAGCCCGACGAGGAGCTGTCGTCGTGGCCGTTCCCGGAGACGAAGCGTACGTTCGCCCAGCTCCAGGCGACCGAGGCCCCGCTCTACCAGAACTCGAGCACGATGGAGTCGGTCGACCTGCTGCTGAACTACGACGTCAGCCCGTTCGTCCCGCGCATCTACGACACCCCGTCCCTCATGCTCGTCGCCCAGGGCGACGACCTGACCCTCTGGGACCTCGAGATCGAGAGCTACAACCGCATACCGACCACGAAGAAGAAGCTGGTCGTCCTGGCCGACACCTCGCACATGACGCTGTACAGCGACCGCTCGAAGCTGTCCATCGCCGCCGATGAGGCGTCCCGCTGGTTCGCCACCCACCTTCTCGGCCACGACACCCCCGCCGGCTGATCACATGAGCACGGGACGGGTCGAGGGCAAGGTCGCCTTCATCACCGGCGCGGCGCGCGGGCAGGGGCGCAGCCACGCGGTGCGGCTGGCCGAGGAAGGCGCCGACATCATCGCCGTTGACCGGTGCGCCGACCTGGCCAGCGTGCCCTATCCGCTGGCCACCCCGGACGACCTGGCCGAGACGGTGCGCCAGGTGGAGGCGCTGGACCGGCGCATCGTCGCCCGCCAGGCCGACGTGCGCGACCTGGCCGCGCTGAAGTCGGCCGTGGACGACGCGGTCGCCGAACTCGGCCGGCTCGACATCGTCTGCGCCAACGCCGGCGTGAACCAGCCGGCCCCGGCACAGGACATGGACGAGGACGTCTGGCTCGACATCGTCGACGTCGACCTCAGCGGCGCCTGGCGCGCCTGCAAGGCGGCGATCCCGCACCTGATCGCGGGGGCCGCCGGCGGCGCGATCGTGCTGACGAGCTCGGCCGCCGGGCTCAAGGGATACGCCAACATCGCCCACTACACCGCGGCCAAGCACGGCGTCGTCGGCCTCATGAAGACCCTCGCCCAGGAACTGGCGCCGCACCGCATCCGGGTCAACACCGTCAACCCGACCCAGGTCGACACCCCGATGATCATGAACGAGCCGATGTACAAGCTGTTCTGCCCGGATGTCCGCGAGCCCACCCGTGCGGACTTCGCGCCGGTCTCGCAGGCCATGCATTTGCTGCCCATTCCGTGGGTCGATCCCCGCGATGTGAGCAACGCCGTGCTGTTCTTGGCTTCTGACGAGGCCCGCTACATCACCGGCACCGCGCTGCCGGTCGACGCGGGCGTACTGATCAAGTGACAACTACTGGAGGAGCTCACATGCAAGGACGCGTGGCGGGCAAGGTCGCATTCATCACCGGGGCGGCCCGCGGGCAGGGGCGCAGCCACGCCCTGCGCCTGGCCCAGGAGGGCGCCGACATCATCGCGGTCGACCACTGCGCCGACATCGAGACCGTCGGCTACCCGATGGCCACGGCCGACGACCTGGCCGAGACGGTGCGCCAGGTCGAGGCGCTGGACCGGCGCATCGTCGCCCGGCAGGCCGACGTGCGCGACACGGAATCACTGCGCGCGGCGGTCGACGCCGGCGTCGCCGAGCTCGGCCGGCTCGACATCGTCTGCGCCAACGCCGGAATCCTGTCGAACGGGCAGTCGCACGAGCTGTCCGAGGACACCTGGGGGCAGATGATCGACATCAACCTCAGCGGCGTCTGGCGCACCTGCAAGGCGGCGATCCCGCACCTGATCGCGGGCGGCCAGGGCGGCTCGATCGTCCTGACCAGCTCGGTGGCGGGCCTGCGCTCCTATAGCGGCGTCTCGCACTACGTGTCGGCCAAGCACGGCGTCGTCGGCCTGATGAAGACCCTGGCGCAGGAACTCGCGCAGCACCGCATCCGGGTCAACACCGTCAACCCCACCCAGGTCGACACCGACATGATCCAGAACGAGTCCATGTACCACCTGTTCTGCCCGGACATCGAGAACCCGACCCGGGAAGACTTCGGCGCGGCCTCGGCCGCCACCATGCTGCTGCCGATCGACTGGGTCGAGTCGATCGACGTCAGCAACGCCGTGCTGTTCCTCGCCTCCGACGAAGCCCGGTACATCACCGGCGTGGCCCTGCCGGTCGACGCCGGCGCACTGACCCTCTGACCGGCCGCCGACTCACATAAAGACGCCGGCTTCCCGCCGGTGTCACTGATCGCCGACAGCCCGGCCGGCCTCCCGGCCGCCCGGGCCAGGCGATAGCCATCCCTTCAACCCCTCAGTAGTTGCTCAAAGGAGCGAAACCAATGTCCGAGTCATCGGAGTCGCGGATCGTCGCGGCGATCCAGAGCGGCCGTTTCCGCGACCCCATGTCCCGCAGATCCTTCTTCGCCGTGGCGTCCGCGGCCGGGCTGACGGCCGGCCTGGCCGCCTGCAGCTCGTCCTCATCGTCCGTGTCATCGGCCGCGTCATCGGGCGCGTCGAAAGCGGTCGCCGGCGGCAGCTCCACGGTCGTCCGGGGCACCCAGGCCGTGGACGTGACCACGCTGTCCAACGAGTACTTCGTCCTCTACGCCGACGGCGCCCGCCAGATGGGCAAGGCCCTCGGCCTGTCGATCGACCTCCTCCAGGACGGCGGCAACGCCGCGACCGGGCTCTCCCAGGTAGGGACCGTGCGGGCCGCCAACGGCCGCATGTACACGAGCACCCCGGCGACCGAGGGAGTGGTACCGGGGACGGTCGCCCAGTGCAAGGCCGGCGGCATCTACTACGCCAACGCCTACACGGCGCCGGCCTGGTACACCCCGCCGGACGGCGGCGACTACTGGGTGATGTTCGTGACGCCCCCGTCCGCCGCCATCGCCTACTCGACCGCTCAGATCCTGTTCAAGCACATGGGCGGCTCAGGCACGGTGATCCACGTACCCGGGCAGAAGGGCTCCTCAGCCGACGTCCAGCGCACGGCCGGGTTCACCCAGGCCCTGAAGGAGTTCCCCGGCATCCAGGTCGTCACGACCGGCCCGGGCAACTGGACGTCCCAGGACTCGGCGACGGCGTTCTCCAACGTCCTCCCGTCGGTGAAGTCCTTCGAGGGCGTGTTCGCCCAGAACGACAGCCAGGCGGCCGGCGTCATCCAGGTGCTCGACGCGCAGGGGATCAAGGGCAAGGCCGTGGCCGGCTTTGACGGCAACAGCGAGAACGTGCAGTACATCGCCCAGGGCAAGCAGCTCGTCACCAGCGTCACCCTCGGCGGCCTGACCGGCGGCATCGTCGGCGTCGCGGTGTTCGACGCCCTCAACGGCGTCAAGCGGCCGCTGGCGTCGCGGATGATGTTCCAAGAGGCGCTCATGGTGCAGCAGGACATCGCCCAGGCCGTGTACGACAAGATCTACGCCGCGAGCGAGCTCCCGTTCGACTGGGCCAAGATGAGCCAGTCGCTGAACCCGACCGACTGGGACCCGCAGTGCCGGCTCACGCCGATCAACCCGACCTCCTTCTTCGCCGGGAGCCCCCACAACGGCTACGACCTCAACGCCGCCTACTCGGGCAGCACGTTCTCCGCTGACCTGACCAGCACCACGGCCGAGTACGTCTCCCACTACAAGACCGGGCCGCTTCTGACCTGGCAGAGTTCCGCCATCTACTCATGAGCGTGACCGACACCGGGCAGGCCGGCGGCGCGGCGCCGGCTCCCGCCCTCGACTGCGTGGGGCTAAGCAAGCGCTACGGCGCCGTGCACGCCCTCGACCAGGCCAGCCTCCGCATCGAAACCGGTGAGGTGGTTGGCCTGGTCGGCCAGAACGGCGCGGGCAAGTCGACCCTGGTCAACATCATCTGCGGCGTCGTCACGCCCGATGAGGGGACGGTGGCGATCCACGGGAAACCGGTGCCCACCGGGCACCCGCGGGCCATGTCCGAGGCCGGCATCGCGGTGGTATCCCAGGAGCAGTCGCTAGTCGAGCAGCTGACCGTCTGGGAGAACATCTACCTCGGCCGGGAGCTGACCGACCCGCGCTCGGGCCTGCTCCGGCGGGCCGCGATGAAAGCCGGGGCCGCCGCGATGTTCACCCGGCTCGGCATCGGCATCGACACCGGCGCGCTCGTCTCCGACCTCCCGTTCGCCTCGCGCCAGCTGGTCGAGATCGCCCGGGCGATCCACCAGAGCGACGGCAAGGCCGGCGCCATCCTGGTGCTGGACGAGCCGACCAGCGGCCTCAGCCCGCGCGAGACCGAGGTCCTGTTCAGCCTGATCAGGCAGGCCAGCGGCGGCGCGACGTTCCTTTTCGTCTCGCACGTGCTGCCGGACATCCTCAGCCTCTGCTCCCGGGTCGTGGTCTGCACCAACGGCCACCTGGTGGCCGACCGCGCGGTCGGCGACGTGACCGAGCGAGACCTCCACGAGCTGATGATCGGCCGGGCGCGCAGCACCGACTACTACGCGCTCGACCGCCAGGGATCGGCGATCTCCGACGACCTCGTCCTCGAGCTAACCGACGGCCAGAAGTCGGGGGCCTTCACCGATGTGCACCTCACCGTGCGCCACGGCGAGGTGGTCGGCCTGGCCGGGATCATCGGCAGCGGCACCTCGGAGGTCGCGGCGGCCATCGCCGGAGCGCTCACGCTGGACGCCGGCCACCTGACGGTCGGGGGCCAGACCCGGCGCCGGTGGTCGGTGCACGACGCGATCGCCCTCGGCATCAGGTACCTGCCGCCCGAACGGCGGCGCGACGCGCTCTTCCCGCACGCCAGCGTCGCCCACAACATCGCCATTTCTTACCTGGGCGACATCCGCATGAGCAAGGCGCCGCTCCTGGACGGCGGCCGGGAGTCCAGGCTGGTCAGCCGCCTGATCGAGCAGATCGGCCTGCGCCCGCCCGACCCTAATCGCATGGTCGGCGAGCTGAGCGGCGGCAACCAGCAGAAGGTCGTGTTCGCCCGCCTGCTGGCCGACGGCTGCGCCGTGGCCATCCTGGACAACCCCACCCGGGGGGTCGACGTCGGGACCCGCGAGGAGATCTACGCCATGGTCCGCGAGCTCGCGTCGACCGGGACCGGCGTGATCTTGACCTCGGAGTCGATCGAGGAACTGATCGGCCTGAGCGACCGGCTGGTCGTCTTGCGGTCCGGCGCCGTGGTCACCGAAATCCCCTCGCCTCCCCAGGCCAAGCCGACGGAGCTCGAGGTACTGGCATGCATGTGAGCTGCGCGCCCACCGGCGCGCGACCGCGGAGAGTGAGTTGCTGGGATGACGATGAAGACTTCTAACTCGAAGGCTGAGGCCCGGCTGACCGCGTCTTCGCCGGGCGGGGACGCGCTTGACGCCGTGCGGAAGGGCGCGCGTTCGTTCCTTCCGGTGCTGGCGCTCGTGGTCTTGTTCGCGTTCTTCAGCATCATGCGGCCGACGTTTCTCTCGGTCGCGTCGTTCCAGAACATCATGCGGCAGGGGGCCTTTCTTACCCTCCTCGCGCTGGCCGGGACGACCGCGATCCTCACCGGGGCGATCGACCTGTCGGTGGCGGCCAACGCCACCCTGGGCGGCATCCTGGTCGCCGACCTGACCGGCTCGATCGGCATCTGGCCGGCGATCGGTGTCGCGCTGATCGCCTGCAGCGTCGTTGGCCTGGTCAACGCCCTGGTCGTGATCTGGCTCCGGGTGCCCTCGTTCCTGGTGACGCTGGGCATGCTGTCGGTCCTCGACGGGATATCGAACCAGATCTCCGGCGGCTCGCCGATCGAGTTCCCCACCGGCACGCTCAGCACCCTGGTCAATGAGCAGAGCATTCCGGGAGTCCCCAACGCCGCCCTCATCGCCGTGGTCGTCGTCGTCATCATGACCGTCCTGGTCTTCCTGACCAAGCTCGGCCGGTACATCATGGCCGTCGGCGGCAACGAGCGCGCCGCCCTGCTGGCCGGCATTCCCATCAACCGGGTCAAGATCTCCAGCTTCATCCTCGGCGGGCTGATCGCGGCGATCGCCGGCGTGGTGTTCACCGGCCAGGCCCTCAACGGGGTGCCCGAGGGAGCCGATCCCAGCCTGCTCGCCTCCATCGCGGCCATCGTGGTCGGCGGGACGGCGCTGTCCGGCGGCGTCGGCGGGCCGCACCGGACGCTGCTCGGCGCGCTGGTGATCATCGTTCTGAGCAGCGGCATGGACATCATGTCGATCAACCCGTACGTGGAGTCGATCGTCTACGGCCTGGTCGTGATCGCGGCCGTGGCCGTCACGATCGACCGCCGCCGGTATGGCGCCATCAGGTGACCGAACGTCGCCCGCGCGCCCTGGTGACCGGGGCGTCGCGGGGGATCGGCCGGACCGTCGCGACCCGCCTCGCGGAGCGGGGGTACTCGGTCACGCTCTCGGCCCGGAACCAGGAGGCCCTGCGGGATCTGGCGGCCGAGCTGACCGCCCGGGGCCACTCGGCCGCCTGGCTCGCGGCCGACATGGGCGCCGCCGACGACCTCGACCGGCTCGCGGCCTTCCAGGCCGGGCTGGACCCGGGCCTCGACCTGCTCGTGCTGTCGGCCGGGGTCGGGACCGCGGCCCCGGTAGGCGAGTACACGGACCGCCGGGTCGAGCGCCAGATGCGGGTCAACTACTTCGCGCCGTTCCACCTGATCCAGGCGCTGCTGCCCGCGCTGCGGGCGGCCGCCCAGGTCAACGCCCTCGGCTCGGCCCGGATCATCGCGCTGGCCTCGCTCACCGGGGTGGTGGCCGAGCCCGGGCTGGCCGCCTACGGCGCCAGCAAGGCGGCCCTGATCTCGCTGTGCGAGAGCGTCACCATCGACGAGGCGGGCAGCGGCGTCACCGCGACCGCGATATCGCCCGGCTACATCGACACCGACATGTCCGCGTGGACCCAGGACCTGATCCCGGCCGAGGAGATGATCCGGGCCGACGACGTCGGCGAGCTCGTCCTGGCGCTGTCGCGGATGTCGCGGTACGCGGCCATCCCCAACATCGTGCTGACCAGGCCGGGCGCCCAGCTGTGGCGGGCATAGGCCACGCCGGCCGGACGAGGAGACCTCCGTGGCGTTCGACTTCACGCTGACCGACCGGGTCCGCGACTGGCAGGAACGGATCCGGGACTTCGTCGACCGGGTCGTGATCCCCTGCGAGCAGCGCGCCTTCGCCGACGGGCTCACCGACACCCTGCGCGGGGAACTCCAGGCGAAGGCCAGGTCCGCGGGCATCTGGGCGCCGCAGGCCAAGGCCGCACTCGGCGGCGGCGGGTTCCGCTTCGACGAGACCGCCGTGCTGCTCGAGGAGGCCGGGCGCTCCCTGCTCGGCCCGCTCGCCATCAACGCGGCGGCCCCGGACGAGGGCAACATCCACCTCCTCGCGGAGGTGGCCACGCCGGCCCAGCAGGAGCGCTTTCTGCGGCCGCTGGCAGCCGGCACGGTTCGTTCATGCTTCGCGATGACCGAGCCGCCGCCTGGAGCCGGCTCCGACCCGGCGGCCCTGCGCACGACCGCGACCCGCGCCGGGCGCGGGTGGGTGATCCGCGGCGGCAAGCACCTCATCACCGGGGCCGACGGCGCCGCCTTCGCCATCGTCATGGCGGCCAGCGCCGACGGCAGCGGCGCCACCATGTTCCTGCTGGACATGGACACTCCCGGGGTAAGCCTTGTCGGGCACGCGGACACCATCGACAAGACGATGGTCGGCGGGCACGGCCGGCTGCGGTTCGACGACGTCGAGGTCACCGACGACGCCGTGCTCGGCCAGGCCGGCCAGGGCTTCCGCTACGCCCAGGTCCGGCTGGCGCCGGCCCGGATGACCCACTGCATGCGCTGGCTCGGCGCGGCCCGCCGCGCCCACGAGATCGCCCTCGACCGGAGCGTGCGGCGCTCGCTGTTCGGCGCGCCGCTGGCCGAGCACGGGATGGCCCAGCAGCTCATCGCGGACAACGAGATCGAGCTGGCCGCCGCCCGGGCCCTGCTCTGGCAGACCTGCTGGTCCATCGCCGAGGGGGACCGCGGCACCGAGTCCTCCTCGCGCGCGAAGGTCTTCATCAGCGAGGTCGTCGACCGCGTGGTCGACCGCAGCGTGCAGCTGTGCGGGGGAATGGGCACCAGCGAGGAACTGGTCGTCGGCCGCATCTACGCCGACGCCCGGGCGTTCCGCATCTACGACGGCGCCAGCGAGGTGCACCGCATGTCCATCGCCAAGCGCGCCGCCCGCCGCGCCGCCGCCCAGCCGGCCGCCGCCCAGCCAGCGGACCGCTGGTGACGGCCCTGCCCGGCCTGCCGGCCGGACCGGTCACCCGCTGGCTCGCGGCCACGCTGGGGGACGCCAGCCCAGCCGATTCCTACGCGGCCGAGGTGATCTCCGGCGGCCTGTCGAACATCACCTACCGGCTGCGCTGGGGCGGCCGCCGGCTCGTGCTGCGCCGCCCGCCGCTCGGCCCGGCGCTGCCCCGCGCGCACGACGTGCGGCGCGAGTACCGGGTGATGAACGCCCTGGCCGACGGGCCGGTCCCCGTCCCCGCCACCATCGCGTTCTGCGCCGACCTCGACGTCCTGGGCGCGCCGTTCTACCTGATGGACGAGGTGCAAGGCACTGTCTTGCGCGCCCCCGCCGACACGGCGGCGCTGACGGAGGGGCAGCGGCAGCACCTGTCGGCCGAACTGGTCGACGTGCTCGCCGCCCTGCACTCGGTCGACCCCGCGTCGGCCGGCCTGGACGACCTCGGCAAGCACGGCGGCTACGCGAGCCGCCAGCTGCGGACCTGGGGAGCGCAGTGGCAGCGATCGGCGACCCGTGACCTGCCCGACATGGAGCGACTGCTGTCCCGGCTCGCCGACGGCGTTCCGGCCGTCGAGGAAACCACGATCGTCCACGGCGACTACCGCCTGGACAACACGATCGTCACCCAGACGACGCCGCCCCGGATCGCCGCCGTACTCGACTGGGAGCTCGCCACCCTCGGCGAGCCGGTAGCCGACCTGGCCACCATGCTCACCTACTGGCACGATCGCGCCGACACCGAGCGAGCGCGGATCTCAGTCGCGGCCGGCCTCACGGCGCTCCCCGGATTCCTCACCACCGGCGAGCTCGCCCAGCGCTACGCCCTCACGACCGGCCGAGACCTGAGCGCCCTCACCTTCTACCAGGCCCTGGCCACGATGAAGCTAGCGGTGATCCTGGAAGGCGTCCACCACCGCTACCAGGACGGCCAGGCGGTCGGCGATGGCTACGACCGCGTCGGCCCCGCGGTGCCCCTGCTCGCCGCCCGCGGCCTCCGCCTGCTGAGAGTACCAAGATCGAATATTTGATTGCGGTTTCCGGTGCTATTACACCGGAAACCGCAATCAAATCGAAAAGATGACGTCACGATCATGGCTTGGCCAGTATCGCGTCCGTCAGGAGCTGGCCGCGACCTGGGCCTCGGCCGCCGCGACCGGGGCCTGGCCGCCGGTGATGCGGGTGGCGATGAGGTAGCCGACGCCGGCGACGATGAAGCCGACGAGCCAGGAGATGTCGGCACCGCCGAGGACCTTTACCATCGGGCCGACGTAGAGGGTCTGGTCGATGAAGGGGACCTGGGCGCCGAGCGCGATCACGTAGGGGATGAGCGCGGTCCACCGCCAGCCGCCGTAGATGCCCTTCGGGGTGAAGAAGGACGTCACGTCGTAGCGGCCCTTCTTCACGATGTAGAAGTCGACGAGGTTGATCACGCTCCACGGGACGAAGAAGAACAGCAGGACGTCGATGAAGTTCTCGAACGAGGTCAGGAACGTCTTGTACCCGGTCTCGGCCAGGACCGTGGCGGCGATGAACATGATCAGCAGGCCGATGATCCGGGCGGTCCGCGACGCCACCACCTTCTGGAAGGTGCTGCGGACGCTCTCCAGCGCCAGCATCCCGGTGTAGGCGTTCAGCGCGTCGCTGCCCAGCAGGCTCAGCGCCAGGATGGGCAGGATCCACTTGCCCGCGATCGAGCCGATCGAGACCACGCTGTCGGCGCTCGGCGCGACCGCCGTGATGTAGATGCCCAGGCCTCCGTACAGGCACGCGCCCAGCGCGTTGCCGCCGAACACCGCCCAGTAGGTCCGCGGGGCGCTCACGTTCCTTGGCAGGTACCGCGAGTAGTCCGACACGTACACGGCCCAGCTCAGCATGTTCATGAAGAACAGCCCGACCGCGGCGATGAAGATCGGGAAGCTGGACAGGTGCAAGCCGCCCATCCCCTTGGCCAGGCTGTCCCCGCTAGTGGCGGTGAGGATCACCGCCGCGAGCAGCGCCCCGGCGAACAGCACGGTCAGGGCCGGCTGGATGCGGTGGATCCAGCCGTACCCGAAGATGGCCAGCAGCACCGCCGGGATGGTCACGATGATGATCCAGACCGGGATGCTGACCGACCCGGTCAGGTCATTCAGCGACTGCGCCTGCACGACCTGCTGGGCCGCGAGGTAGCCCACGTCCAGCACGATCGACGCCACGAACACGAAGACCGCGCCGTAGAACCCGAACTGGCCCCGGGACTGGATCATCTGCGGCACCCCGAGCCGCGGCCCCTGCACCGCGTGCAGCGACGTGAACGCCAGCCCGAGGAACGACCCAAGGAACATCGCGATCAGCGCCCAGAACACATTCAGCCCGAAGAGAATCGCGAACCCGCCGAGCACATAGTTAAAGACATTGGCGTTAGTCGCGAACCACAAGGTGAACTGTCCGCTGACCTTACCGCCCCGCTCGCTGTCCGGGATGATGTCGATCGAGTGAGACTCGACCTCACCCCCAATCGGCCCGCCGCCGACTTGCTCCGGCACCTCAGTCATCCTGGCCCCTTCCCGGGGGTTAGTAGCGGACATGTCATCCGTCGGCATGACGGTCAAACCAGGCGTCATTCCACTGCCCGCGACGGCGGGCGAGGCGTGATCTGAGAAGGGCGAGATCGGCAGGTCGGTGACCGGCAGATCACCGCTACGTGGCCTGGTTGGTATCCAGAGAGTACGGCTACCATACTAGTTGGTCAATAGCCTGGCCAGGAGAAATATGGCTGTAGCTCAGGGGAAACATCGACCACTCGACGGTCGGCCGACGAGGACGTATCAGCCGCTATCCGGGTTACCATGTCAGATCAGAATCCACGAGCAAGGCTGATCAAGCCCGCGGCGCACAGCGCCAACGGGAGCAGTGGCCGAGGTCGGCTACAGGGCGAACTTGTGCTGGACCTCGTCGGCCAGTTCCAGCCGGCCCTGCTGCACGTGCGTACGCATCGCGGCCTCCGCGGCCTGGGCGTCGTGGGCCCGGATCGCGCCCACGATCGCCCGGTGCTCGGACAGAGACCGTTCCATCCGGCCTTCTCGCCGGATCACGATCAACGACAGCAGGCCGCGGTGCAGCTGCTGTATGAGCAGGCGGTAATAGTCGGCCAGCGGGCCGTTGCCGGCACCTCGCATGATCAACTCGTGCAAGCGCTCGTCGGTGGCGCTGTACCCCTCGGCGTCACCGCGCTCAGCGGCGTCAGCCATGGCGAACATCGCCTCATCGAGCTGGACGACGATCTCGTTGCTCGCGCGATTGGCGCACAACCGGGCGGCCATGCACTCCACCGCCTCGCGGACCTCGTAGAGATCGAGGATCTCGGACCGGCTCAGGCGCCGGACGAACGTCCCTCGCCGATGCTCGATAGCGACGAAGCCGGAGGCTTCTAGCTCCTTGAGCGCCTCCCGCACCGGCATGCGGCTGACGCCGAATCGCTGGGCTAGCCGGGCCTCGGAGAGCTTCTCGCCAAAGGCGATGATTCCAGCGGCGATCTCCTGCCGGAGCTGCGAGGCGATGGCATCCTTCATCGACCCCTTCCCGGCGGCGACGGGACTTACCGGCCCGGCCGCGGCGGCATCTGGCCTCGGCGGTGACGCCAGGCTGGCGTCGGCGCGTGCCTCAGAGCTCGCCATGAGACCGTGGTCCATCCCTTCATCGGCACAGCGTCGCGCTCGGGCGCGGATGGCTGCGACCCCTCTCCGCCTACCATACTAATAGCGCTTCGTGACCGGGCCCGCGCCGCCGTCCGGTGTTGCTCGTTGCTGGCGATCTAACATGGTAACCCGGATAGCCGCTGGTAGGCTCCGGTCGGCCAGTACGTTGAGCAGTCGATGTTTCCCCTGGGCTACGGCCGTATTTCTCCTGGCCAGCCTCTTGACCAACTAGTATGGTAGTCGTACTCTCTGGGTAGCAACCAGGCCACGTAGCGGTGATCCGCCGGTCACCGACCTGCCAGTCTCGCCCTGCCCGGGCCGCACTGGCGATTCCGTACCCGCGAAGCGAGGCGTAGCCACTGATGATCACCGACGTGCACACGCACTTCTGGAGCCCGGACCACCAGCGGCCGCCGTGGACCGATGGGCTCGGGCGAGTGTCGACCCGGCTGGCCGCGGGCGCCATCGACCGCGTGACGGTCGAGTCGTACCGGCAGCAGGTCGTTCCCGCGGCGCGCACCATCGTGTTCGGATTGCAGGCCCAGGCGTCGGGGATCATGGTGCCCAACGACGCCGTGGCCGCGTTCGTGCGGGAGGTCGGCGGTCAGACCGTCGGCTTCATGTCCGTGGACCCGACTCGGCACGATGCCGCCGACGAGGTCGAGCGATGCCACGCCGATCTCGGGCTGCGCGGCGTCAAGCTCGGCCCGATCTATCAGGGAACGTCACCGCTGAACCCGTTGACGATGCGCGTCTTCTCGACCGCGGAACGCCTCGGATTGCCGGTGATGATCCATCAGGGTGCGATCTTCGCCAACGCGGGCCGCTTGGCCGATGCCAACCCGCTGCTGCTCGACGACGTCGCGATCGCCTTCCCCGAACTGCGCATCGTGATCGCTCACATGGGTCATCCGTGGGTTCACGAGGCGGTCGTGGTCATGCGGCGGCACAAGAACGTCTACGCCGACACCTCGGCGATCGCCAACCGGCCGACGGTGCTGGCCACGGCACTGTCGGCCGCCAAGGAGTACGGCGTCCTCGACAAAGTGCTCTTCGGCAGCGATTCCCCGATGGTCTCGGCCGCGAGCGCCGCGGCCGCGCTGGCTCGCGTCGTGGCCCACATGCAGCAGTTCGCCCTCACGCCCATCACCGACGAGGAGCTGCAGGCCATCTTGCACCGGCCGTCATTCGAGCTGCTCGGCATACCGGCCGTCGCCGAAACCACCGTCACCCCTTCCGCCTGGCAAGGAGCACTCTCGTGAGCGTGGACCACCAGACGGTGCCGGCCGCCTTTCTCGACGCCGAACAGGTACTGCGGGGGCCGCTGACCGAGGTGGTCTCCATGGAGCCGATCCTCGAGGGCGTGCCGTTCGCCCACGAAAAGACGGTGTTCGACGGAGCCGACGGTTTCTTCGCGATCTGGGCTTGCGGCGCCGGGGTGTTTCCTCGGGTCAAGGACAAGCGGGGGTCGTTCATGTACATCATTTCCGGGGACGCGACCATCGTCGATCAGGACGGGACCGCGCACGAGCTGACCGCGGACAGCGTGCTGGTGCTCCCGTTCGGCTGGGTCGGAACCTGGCATATCCGCGAGACGATCCGCAAGGTCTACCTGCACACGACCCCGGTACCCCCGCTGCCGGGCGCGGTAGTCGCGTCGGCGTTCCTGCCGGCCGACCGTGTACTGGCCGACCCGCGCCCGGGCGCGGCCGCCGGCCCCGACTCACCCGCCGGCCCCGATACCGTGATCTTCGACGGTCCCGACGGCCGCTGCGACATCCGGTCGCGCGAGCCCGGCCAGTACCCGCGGACCCCGGACGGACAAGGATTCTTCGCCTTCGTCCTCGCCGGCGACGGCTTCCTCGCCGGCCACGATGGCACCCGGCACGAACTCACGCCGGGTAGCGTCATCGCCCTTCCGGACGACTGGTCGGGCACCTGGGACATCCGCCACCCCTTCCGCGCGTTCTGCGTGCGCAGCACCCCCGCGCCGCCGGCCTGACCACCCCCTGAGACCCAACGCTGAGAGGTACTGCGATGACAACACCACAAGCGCCGGCCCGGCACGCGGAGGTCGCGGGAGCCGGCTTCGCGGGGCTCACCGTGGCCACCGCCCTGGCGCAGCGCGGCTGGTCCGTGCGGCTGCACGAGCAGAACGACACCGTGCGCGATTTCGGAGCGGGCATCGTGATGTGGCGCAACGCCATGCTGGCGCTGGAGGTCATCGGCGTCGCGCGGTCCGTCCGTGAACATGGCGTGCGGCCGGACTACTACGAGACGTTCCTGAACGGGGAGTCGGTCTCACTCGAGGTGCCCGGCTACCCCTACTGGGCGATCACCCGGCCGAAGCTGCACTCGCTGCTGGCCGACGCGGCCCGCGCGGCCGGCGTAGAGATAGTGACGAGTTCGCGCGCCGTCGGCGCCGACCCCGCGGGCGCGCTGCTGATGGCGGACGGAAGCCGGCTGGAGGCCGACCTGGCGATCGGCACCGATGGCGCCGGGTCGGCCGTGCGCAACTCGCTCGGCGATCTCACCCAGGAGCGCAAGAAGTACTCCGACGGCGTATGCCGGGTCCTGATCCCGCGCCCGCGGGAGTTCCGCGGCGAGCGGTGGAACCGGGTGCTCGACTACTGGACGCTCGAGCCGGACGCCATGCGCGTGCTGTACCACCCGATGAGCCCGGACCTGCTCTACATCGCGTTCATGGCCGAGACGAAGAACGAGCGCGCGTCCAGGATCCCGGTCGACGTCGAGGTCTGGTCAGAGCGCTTCGGGCATCTCATCCCGATCATCGAGCTGGCCGGGAAGGCCGAGGGCGGACGGCACGACAACTACCAGACCAACCGGGTGACGCCCTGGTCGACCGGGCGGGCGGTGCTGGTGGGCGACGCGGCCCACGCCATGTGCCCGGCTCTCGGCCAGGGGGCCGGCGTCGGGATGGTCAACGCGGTCGACCTGGCCTACGCCCTTGACCAGTACGACACCGTGGCCGAGGCCCTGACGGTCTGGGAAGGGCGTGAGCGTCAGATGACCGACGACGTGCAGTCCCGGAGCGCCTACATGGCCGAGACCCGCAACATGGCCAAGGGCAACAACTGGACACCCCGGCTGCTGGAGACCGCGAACTTCGTCTCGGCCGCGGTGCCGCCCGCGGCCGAGGAACTCTACCCGGTGCCCGAGGCCAACCGGTCATGGTGACCGAGCCCGCGCGCGTCCTTCTCGGCGACGTGGAGGTGACGCGCGTGACCGAATACGCGGGAAAGAGCGCGGCCACGCCGGGGTTCCTGTTTCCCGACAGCAGCCCCGCCTACTGGGCGCAGAACGCGGGCTGGCTCGACCCCGACTTCTACGACGCCGCCCACGGCACCCTGCGCACGGTGCTGCACAGCTGGCTGATCCGCAGCCAGGGGACGATCATCCTGCTCGACACCGGCGCCGGCAACGGCAAGGAGCGCCCCTACGCGCCCGTGTACGCCCATCACGACTCGGCCTACCTGGACAACCTCCGGATGGCCGGGGTGGCACCGGAGGACGTCGACATCGTCATCAACACCCACTTGCACGTCGATCACGTGGGGTGGAACACCCGCCTGGACGGGCGGGACTGGGTGCCGACCTTTCCCAACGCCCGCTACCTCATCTGCGAGCCGGACTTCGTGTTCTGGGACCCGATCCGCACGCCCCGGCCGCCCGGCGACGGCAACCAGAATGTCTTCGAGGACAGCGTGCAGCCGCTGCGGCGGGCCGGCCTCATCGACCTGTGGGCCGGCCAGCATCGCATCAACTCCGAGCTGGTCTTGCGGGCCGAGCCCGGCCACACCCCGGGCTCGTCCGTGCTCCGGCTGCGGTCCGGCGGCGCTGGCGCCCTGTTCGTCGGCGACATCCTCCACTCACCGGCGCAGATCGGTGATCCCGACGTCAACAGCTGTTTCTGCGAAGACCCGGCGATGGCCCGGGCCGCCCGCCGCCGCCTGCTGGCCGAGGCCGCTGACCGGTCGCTGCTGGTGTTCCCCGGGCACTTCGGCGGCCATTCGGCCTGCCGCGTGGACGATGACGGCGACGGCGCCTTCATCATCCGCGACTGGGCCGATCTCGCCCGTATCTGACCGATACTACGCTCGAGGAGCAGTCGTGAATCAAGACCTCTACAACGCCGGGCTGGCCACGCGTCGCCGGGTGCTCGGCGACGCCTACGTGGACGCCTCGCTCGCCGCCGCCACCGACTTCTCCCGCGACATCCAGGACTACGTCACCCAGTACTGCTGGGGCGACCTGTGGAACCGTCCCGGGCTGAGCCTGCAAGAGCGCAGCCTGATCAACCTCTCCATGATCATCGCGCTGAACCGCTCCACGGAGTTCAAGGCCCACGTGCGCGGCGCCCTCAACAACGGCGTCTCCCGCGAGCAGGTCAAGGAGGTGCTCATGCAAAGCGCCTTCTACTGCGGGGGACCGGCGGCGCTGGAGGCGTTCCGCAACGCCGCCGAGGTCTTCGCGACGATGGACGCCGAGGCGCGGGCGGCCACGGGCGCATCGCAGTGACCATCACCCAGGTCGGCTTCATCGGCCTCGGCAACATGGGTTCGCCGATGGCCGCCCATCTCGTCGACGCGGGCTTCGCGCTGACCGTCTCGGACGCCGCCCCCGAGGTGACAAGAAGATTCGTCGCCGAGCACCCCACCGCGATCGCCGCGGCCGGGCGGCAGTCTTTCGCCACCGTGCGGGCGCTGATCTTGATGCTGCCGACCTCCGGCATCGTCGAGGACGTGCTTGAGCGCGAGAACGTGGCCGGTGCGCTGCCGCCTGGCTGCCTGGTCATCGACATGAGCTCCTCCGAGCCGCTGCGCACCCGCGGCCTGGCCGCCCGGCTGCGGGCCCGGGGCCTGTCGATGATTGACGCCCCTGTCTCCGGCGGCGTGCGCGGAGCCAGAGCGGCCCGGCTGTCCGTCCTGGTGGGAGGCTCCGAGACCGACCTGACCCGGGCAACCCCATTGCTGGCGGCCATGGCCGCCACGATCATCCGGGTCGGCGACATCGGCTCGGGTCACGCCGCCAAGGCGCTGAACAACCTGGTGTCGGCGGCGACCATGTCGATCACCGTCGAGGCGCTTGTGGTCGCCGAGGCGTTCGGGATCACCGCCGACACGATGACGAGGGTGCTGAACAGCTCGTCGGGGCGGAGCAACACCAGCGAGAACAAGCTGGCCCAGTTCATGACCAGCGGGACCTTCGACTCCGGATTCTCCCTGCGGCTGATGGCCAAGGACGTCGGCCTCGCCCTCGACCTCGCCCGGGCCCTCGACCGTCCGGTTGAGGTCGCCGATGACGTGGCCGGGCAGTGGCGCCGCATCGCCGGCGAAGTGGGCCAGGCCACCGACCACACGCAGATGTACACCCTGCTGGGAGCGACGCCGCCGGACTCCCAGGCCGGTGGGGCGCGATGAGCGAACCGCTGCTGCACTGGATCGACGGAGAGCCCGTCGCGTCCGTGGGCGGAACCACCCGGGCCGGCACCGACCCGTCGACGGGCGGACCGGGCGCCCAGGTAAGCCTGGGCACCGCGGCCGACGTCGACCGCGCGGTGCGGGCCGCGCACCGCGCCCGTACCTCGTGGCGGCACCTGGGCTCGCTGGACCGCGGCCGCATCCTCGCCGCCATCGGCCGGCGGCTGCTGGCCGAGGTCGACGCGCTGGCCGCGATGGAGACCGCCGACACCGGAAAGCCGCTGGCTCTTTCCAAAGCCGAGATCCGCGGCGCCGCCGAGTATTTCGAGTTCTATGCCGCCCTGGTCAACCTGCCGGCCGGCCAGGTGCTCGACATCCAGCCCAACCTGCACGTCTACACGCTGCGGGAGCCGCTCGGCGTGGTCGGCGTGATCACCCCCTGGAACCTGCCGCTCAACCAGGCCGCCCGGGCGTGCGCCCCGGCGCTGGCGGCCGGCAACACGGTGGTGGCCAAGCCGGCCGAGGCCACCTCGCGCACGACGGTGGAGCTCGCCCGTATGGCGGCGGAGGAGGGGCTGCCGCCCGGGGTGCTCAACGTCGTCCTCGGCCTCGGGCCGGAGGTCGGGACCGCGATCGTCCAGCACCCCCTGGTGCGCAAGGTCGCGTTCACCGGATCGGTACGGGTCGGCCAGGAGATCGGCCGTATCGCCGCGGATCGCGTCCTGCCGCTGACCCTCGAGCTCGGCGGGAAGTCGGCCAATATCGTCTTCGCCGACGCCGACCTGGACTTCGCCGCGACCGAGGCCGTGCGGGCCTACGCGACCAACGCCGGCCAGGTCTGCTCGTCCGGCACGCGCCTGCTCGTGCAGCGGGACGTGCAGGATCGCTTCGTCGAAGCGGTCGTGGCCGCGACGCGCCGGCTGCGGCCCGGCCGCGACGTAGGCCCGCTGATCACTCACGACCAGTGGGAGACGGTGCAGCGCTACTTCAAGATCGCCGCCGAGGAAGGTGCCCAGGCCGAGATCGGCGGCACGCTGGCCCTCGATCCTGGGCTGGCCGGCGGCTTCTACGTGGAGCCCACGGTCTACACCGCCGTGACCAACGACATGCGCATCGCCCGGGAGGAGATCTTCGGCCCGGTGCTCGTCGTCATCGGGTTCGACACCGAGGAAGAAGCGGTGGAGCTGGCCAACGACTCCGACTACGGGCTCGTCGGCGGCGTCTTCACCGCCGACATGTCGCGGGCCATCCGGGTGGCCGAGGCCATCGAGGCCGGCCAGGTCTACATCAACTCGTGGTCAACGCAGTCGGTGCAGATGCCGTTCGGCGGCCACAAGCACAGTGGCTACGGCCGGGAGAAGGGCATCGAGGCGCTGAACCACTACTCCCAGGTCAAAAGCATCAGCATGCGCATCTCTGGACGATGACGCCGTAACCCCCACACGACGGGACAGACATGAGTGACGTGCAGTTCGCCCCCGCGGTCTCCGACGACATACGCCTGGCGCAGAAGATGCTCATCGGCGGTGAGTGGGTCGGCGCGATCAGCGGCCGGACGCTCCCGGTGTACGACCCGGCTGACGGCCGCCTGATCGTGGAGGTTCCCGACGGCGACGCGGCCGACGTCGATCGCGCTGTCGCCGCCGCTCGCGCCGCCTTCGCCCCGGACGGCCCCTGGCGGTCGATGACGCCGCAGGAGCGCGGCAAGGTGATCTGGCGGCTCGCTGACCTGGTCGAGCAGAACGCCGAGCGGCTGTCGATGCTTGACTCCATCGACAGCGGCAAGCCGATCAACGAGATGATCTACTTCGACATACCGTTCACGGTCGACGTCCTGCGTTACTACGCGGGCTGGCCGACGAAGATCACCGGCGGCACGAAGGAATCGGGCTGGGGCCGCGAGACCTGCCGGGAAACCCTCGAGGAGTACCGGGAGACCAAGACCGTGGTCGTCTCGTTGTGACCGCCGATCGTGTCTTTGACTCCATCGTCATCGGCGCGGGCACCGCCGGCTGCGTGCTGGCGGCGCGCCTGAGCGCGGATCCGAGCCGGCGGGTGCTGCTGATCGAGGCCGGGCTGGCCGACGACAGCGAGCGGATCTCCACCCCGCACACGTGGCCCGCGCTCTACAAGACCGATGTCGACTGGGCCTTCGAGACCGTTCCGCAGGCCCGGACCGGGCACGTGCACGACATTCCCCGGGGCCGGACCGTGGGCGGATCAGGCAGCATCAACGCCATGGCGTTCCTGCGGGGCGACCGTCGCGACTTCGACGCGTGGGCCTACCAGGGCTGCGCGGGCTGGGACTACGAGTCCGTGCTGCCGTACTTCAAGCGGTCCGAATCGGTACCTCACGGTGACCCGCGCTACCGGGGCACCAGCGGACCCCTGCGGCCGGCCCCGGCCGCGCGACTGCACCCGCTGTCGCAGGCGTACCTGGCCGCGGCCCAGCAGGCCGGGCATCCGCTCACCGCCGACCTGAACGGGGAGCGGCTGCGCGGCGCGAGCAGCCATGACCTGCTGATCGTCGACGGCCGGCGGCAGAGCACCGCGACCGCCTACCTCGAGCCGGCCCTCGGTCGCGAGAACCTCGAGCTCGCGGCGGGGGCGTTCGTCGAACGGCTGACGGTGGACGGCGAACGCTGCACCGGCGTCGAGGTCATCGTCGACGACGAGCGGCACCGCTACTCAGCCGCGGCCGAGATCGTCCTGTGCGCGGGCGCCATCGGCAGCCCGCACCTCCTCCTGCGCTCCGGGATCGGTCCCGCCGCCGAGCTCGCGCAGGCCGGCGTGAAGGTCCGGCACGACCTGCCGGGCGTCGGCCGCAACCTGCAGGACCACATCATCCTGGCCGGGCTGACGGTCGAGGCGAACGGACCGCTGCCCGCCCCGGCCGGCAATCTCGGCCAGGTCACCCTGATGGCCGACAGCGAACCGGGCCGGGCGTCGGTCGACCTGCAGATCGTCTTCATCCACGTTCCGTTCGCCAATCCGTGGCAGTCATCTCCCGAGCACGGGTACACCTTCGGCGTCGGGCACATGCGGCCGGCCAGCCGGGGGACGCTGACGCTCGCGTCCTGCGACGCCCGGTCGGCTCCGCTCATCGATTTCCGCTACCTCGACGAGGACTACGACCTGCGGGCGCTGGTCTCGGGCGTGCGTCATGCCCTGGAAATCAGCGAAGCGGCCGCGTTCGACGACTGGCGAGGCCGATCCCATCCGCTCCTGGGCGCCGATGACGCGATCATCGCGGCGTTCGTGCGCGACGCCGTCCAGTCCTATGGCCATGCGGCCGGATCGTGCCGGATGGGAGTCGACTCGCAGTCGGTGGTCGATCCTCAGCTGCGGGTCCGCGGGCTGGCGGGTCTGCGGGTGGCCGACGCGTCCATCATGCCGGAGATCGTGTCGACCAACACCAACGCGGCCACGGTGATGATCGCCGAGAAGGCGGCTGATCTGCTGCGGTGACCGGCTGGGCCGCCCCGCGTTCCTCAGCCGTGGTCCGCGGAGCGGGTGGCTGTGCCCTGGTCATGCCGGTACCGGTCGCGCAGGACGCCGAGTTCGGCCCCGTGGTGGGTCTGCTCGTCGAGCTGGTGTCCGATGCGACGGCCAATATCCATTTAAGAGCATCAAGATCGAATACATGATTGCGTGTTTTCCGG
>Ga0302314_10002018_pt1 | contig 37971 bp, 29 predicted proteins | sample III_Palsa_N2_3_FD_200533 | JGI IMG/M metagenome (GOLD analysis project Ga0302314, IMG submission 200533) | Peat permafrost microbial communities from Stordalen Mire near Abisko, Sweden - III_Palsa_N2_3 | ecosystem: Environmental > Terrestrial > Soil > Palsa > Peat permafrost | place: Sweden...
TCATCGCCAGCCAGGACACCTACGACCTGATCGTCGAGCGTGGCGAAGCCGACATGAAAAGCGAAATCGAGCGCTTCCCGCGTCTGTTCAATGCGGTGGAATCGGTACCGGGCTTGACCTGGCCGACTCTCACGTTCAAGGGCGAAATGACCCTGTGGCTGGGCAAGCTCGAAGTCAAGATCATGCAACTGGGCCGCGGCCATACCAAGGGCGACACCGTCGTCTGGCTGCCGCAGGACAAAGTGCTGCTCTCGGGCGATCTGGTCGAATACGGCGCCACGCCCTACGCCGGCGACGCTTACTTCCAGGACTGGCCGCACACGCTGGACGCGATTGCCGCGCTCAAACCCGAAAAGCTCGTGCCGGGCCGCGGCGCCGCGCTCAAGACCCCCAAAGAAGTGGCCGAAGGCCTGGCCGGCACACGTGCATTCGTCGGCGAACTTTATGCACAAGTGAAGAAGGGCGCAGCCGAAGGCCGTGACCTGAACACGCTGTACAAGGAAACCTACGCTGCGCTGAAACCGAAATTCGGCGACTGGGTGATCTTCGACCATTGCCTGCCGTTCGACGTGACGCGCGCGTTCGACGAAGCGACTCAATACCCGGACCCGCGCATCTGGACCGCACAGCGCGATATCGATATGTGGAAGACGCTGGAAGGCTGAGCGCCGAGCGCAGCCAAGGCAGAGATCTATGGAAACCGATTATCAAAACCTGGCGTTCGAGTACCGCCGCGCACCCGATCAGGATGCGGCGGTGGCGGTGCGTCATCCCGTGGTGGTGGTAGGGGCCGGGCCGGTCGGCCTGGCCACCGCGATCGATCTGGCCCAGCATGGCGTGCCGGTAGTGCTGCTCGACGACGATTGCTCGCTTTCCAGCGGCTCCCGGGCAATCTGCTTCGCCAAGCGCACGCTGGAGATCTTCGAGCGGCTGGGGTGCGGCACGCGCATGACGGATAAAGGTGTGAGCTGGAATGTCGGAAAAGTCTTTTTGCATGACGAACTGATTTACACCTTCAACTTGCTACCAGAAAGCGGCCACGCAAAGCCGGCCTTCATCAATCTGCAGCAGTACTACGTAGAGGGGTACCTGGCCGAGCGTGCAGGGCAACTGCCGAACCTGCAGATGCGCTGGAAGAATCGCGTCGCGGGTCTGCAGCAACAAGACGATCATGTCACGGTCACGATCGATACCCCCGATGGCGAATACACACTGCAGGCGCAATACGTGGTGGCAGCCGACGGCTCGCGCAGCGCGATTCGCAAGCTGATGGGACTGGACACGCAAGGCCGCGTATTCAAGGATCGATTCCTGATAGCGGACGTAAAAATGAAAGCGGAGTTTCCGACCGAACGCTGGTTCTGGTTCGATCCGCCGTTTCATCCGAATCAATCGGTGTTGCTGCACCGGCAACCCGACAATGTCTGGCGCATCGATTTTCAACTCGGCTGGGATGCCGACCCCGTGCTCGAGAAGCAACCCGAGCGCGTATTGCCGCGCGTGCGCGCTTTGCTCGGCGAGGATGCCGAGTTCGAGCTGGAGTGGGTCAGCGTCTATACCTTCGCTTGTCAACGGATGGCCAAGTTCCGGCACGGGCGCGTGCTGTTCGCGGGCGACTCGGCGCATGGGGTTTCGCCGTTCGGTGCGCGCGGGGCGAACAGCGGCGTGCAAGATGCCGATAACCTCGCCTGGAAATTGCGCTGGGTGCTGCAAGGTCTTGCACCCGATGTCTTGCTCGACAGCTACGCTCACGAACGCGAATTCGCCGCCGACGAAAATATCCTGAACTCGACGCGCTCGACCGATTTCATCACGCCCAAAAGCGAGATCAGCCGCACCTTCCGCGATGCTGCATTGAAGCTCGCCAAGGATTGTCAGTTTGCGCGACGCATCGTCAATAGTGGCCGGCTCTCGATACCGACAGTGCTCAGCGATTCGCCGCTGAATACGCCCGACAGCGACCGCTTCGACGGCGCCATGGTGCCGGGTGCGTCCTGCACCGATGCGTCGATCCGGCAACGCGGCAGCGATGGCTGGTTGTTGCCGCACCTGGGCGGAGAGTTCACCGTGCTGGCCTATACCGATGGCGCACAACCCGCCATAGCCGGGCTGGTTGAGAAACTGCGGGAGAAGCTGCATGAGCTGAGCAGCGGGGCCGTGCCGTGTCGCGCAGTGCTCGTGCTCGGCGCGGGGCAATCGGTGTCGGACGATTTGAGCGGCATCAGCGTGCTCGAAGATCACGCCGGGATGGTGGCGCTGCGATACGACCTGCAAGCAGGGAGCTGTTACTTGATACGTCCCGATCAGCATGTCGCCGCGCGCTGGCGCGATTTATCCGTCGACCGGGTCAGGGATGCATTGGCGCGTGCGGTGGGGCAACCACGGGAGCAGCACGCGAGTCACGCCCCGCACGCCGAGCTCGAAACTCAACCTGCTTTTTCCACGGCCCAGACGGTGCGAACCAAGGGAGCCGAATCATGCAACTGAACACAGAAGCGAATTTGCCGAACCCCGATGCGTTTTACGAAGCGCTAATCGAAATGCACCAGGACTTGAGCGTCGCCGATAGTCAAATGGTGAACGCGAAGCTGATCTTGTTGCTGGGCAATCAGATCGGCGATATGGACGTTTTGCGCGAGGCGATGGCGCTCGCGCGGAAGGGAATCAACCCGGGCATCAACCCAGCGACCAACTCGGCAATCCACCCGGTTGCAAGCGCCGGGTCAGAAGGGAGAACAACATGAATCAGACAACATCGACGCCCGTATCGAAACGGCCTGCGCATAAGCTCACAGACGCGGCGTACGTTGCGTCGCATCCGGCGCCCGCCGGTTATCAGTCGGGCTTTGGCAATCAGTTTGCCACCGAAGCATTGCCGGGCGCTCTGCCGGTCGGACGCAACTCCCCGCAGCGCGTTGCCTACGGCCTGTACGCCGAACAGCTCTCCGGCACGGCCTTTACTGCGCCGCGCGCACATAACCGCCGCTCATGGTTGTATCGCATTCGCCCGGCCGCGGTGCATCGACCGTTCGCCTTGCTCAAGCATGCGGGGCTAGACGCCGGCTTTGGCGACGTGCCCACTCCACCCAATCAATTGCGCTGGGATCCGCTGCCGATTCCGAGCGAACCGACCGATTTTATCGATGGGCTAGTGACGATGGCCGGCAACGGCGACCCCGCGGCGCAAAGCGGTTGTGCGATTCATCTGTACACGGCCAATCGCTCGATGGAAGGCCGGTTTTTCTACAGCGCCGATGGCGAACTGCTGATCGTGCCGCAACAGGGCCGCCTGCATCTGGCGACCGAACTCGGCGCGCTCGATATCGAACCGTGTGAGATCGCCGTGATTCCGCGCGGGGTGCGCTTTCGCGTCGAGTTGCCCGACGGCGAAGCGCGTGGCTACATCTGCGAGAACTTCGGCGCGGCGCTGCAACTGCCCGACCTCGGCCCACTCGGCTCGAACGGCCTGGCCAATCCGCGCGATTTCCTCACGCCGCACGCGGCGTATGAAAACGTCGACGGGGAATTCGAACTGGTCTCCAAATTTGCAGGACACTTGTGGAGCGCCGAAATCGACCACTCGCCGCTCGACGTGGTGGCCTGGCATGGCAATTACGCGCCGTACAAATATGACCTGCGCCGCTTCAACACCATAGGCTCGATCAGCTTTGATCACCCGGACCCGTCGATCTTCCTGGTGTTGCAATCGCCGACCGACACCCCCGGCGTGGATGCGGTCGACTTCGTCATTTTCCCGCCGCGCTGGCTGGCCAACGAAGACACCTTCCGGCCGGCCTGGTATCACCGCAACGTGGCCAGCGAATTCATGGGCCTGATCCAGGGCGTGTACGACGCCAAGGCCGAAGGCTTCATGCCCGGTGGCGCCAGCTTGCATAACTGCATGAGTGGCCATGGCCCCGACGCCGCGACCTTCGAAAAAGCCTCGCACGCCGATACCCGCATACCGCAGAAAGTGGGCGATACGATGGCGTTCATGTTCGAGACCAAGACCATGATACGTCCGAGCCGTCGCGCGCTCGAAAGCGCTACGCTGCAAAGCAATTACTTCGAATGCTGGCAGGGTTTGAAGAACAACTTCGATCCGACCCAGCCTTGATAGAGACGACTTATGAGCCTCGATATTACGCATGACCCCAAACGCCGCAGCTGGCTCGCCAGCGCCAATGATGCCGCGTGCGATTTCTCGATCCAGAATCTGCCGTATGGGATTTTTAGCAACGGTCAGGCGAGCGCTGCGCGCGTCGGCGTTGCGCTTGGCGACCAGATCATCGATTTGGCCGCGTTGCAACAAGCCGGTTTGCTGCCGGTGCGGGAGCCGGTGCAGCAATTGGTGTTCGCGCAGGCGAGCCTGAATGCCTTTATCGCATTGGGCAGCCGCGTGTGGGGCGAAGTGCGCCACCAGCTCAGCGCGCTATTCGAAGCCGGCAACCCCTTGTTGCGCGATGACGCGGCCCTGCGTGTGCTGGTGCTGGTGCCGATGGCACAGGCCACCTTGCATCTGCCGGTGGACATCCCCGGCTACACCGATTTCTATTCCTCCAAGGAACATGCGACCAACGTGGGCTCGATGTTTCGCGACCCGAAAAATGCGTTGTTGCCGAACTGGACGGAAATGCCGATCGGATACAACGGCCGCGCGTCCTCGGTGGTGGTCAGCGGCACGCCGGTGCGCCGTCCCAACGGGCAATTGAAACTGCCTGACCAGGACAGGCCGATTTTCGGTGCGTGCCGCAAGCTCGATATCGAACTGGAAACGGGTTTTATCGTCGGCAAGGGCAATGCCTTGGGCGAACCGATTCCGGTGGGGCAGGCCGAGCAGCATATTTTCGGCATGGTGCTGCTCAACGATTGGAGCGCGCGCGATATCCAGCAATGGGAATATGTGCCGCTCGGGCCATTCAATGCCAAGACATTCGCGACCAGCATTTCGCCGTGGGTGGTGACGCTCGCGGCGCTTGAGCCGTTCAAGGTGGCCGCGCCGCCGCAGCAGCCGGAGCCGTTGGCTTATCTGCGTCATGCCGGCAACGATGCGTACGACATCGGTTTGGAGGTGAAGCTCACGCCAGCGAACGCGACAGGGAACGCAAACGGCGCCGAGCGCACCACCACGATCACGCGTACCAATTTCCGCCACATGTACTGGAGCATGGCGCAGCAATTGGCGCATCACACGGTGTCGGGCTGTAACACGCGGGTTGGCGATTTGATGGGCTCGGGCACGATCAGCGGTTTGCAGCCGGATTCATTTGGCAGCTTGCTGGAGCTGACGTGGAATGGGCAGCGTCCGTTGACGCTGGCCGACGGTAGCTCGCGCAGTTTTATCGAGGATGGCGATACGCTCACGCTCACTGGCGGTTGCCAAGGCGACGGATATCGGGTTGGTTTCGGCGAGGTGAGTGGGACGATTCTGCCAGCCGCCTGAGACGTCTTTCGCTGGTGGCCGACCAGAGCGTAAGCCCCAGCGCCAACAATGCCATCGCGACGCCGACCCACGGCAAAGTGGTCAGCGCGAAGCCGGCGCTGATCGCCGTTCCTCCCAGCCAGGCTCCCGTCGCATTGCCCAAATTAAACGCGCCTTGATTGAGCGTCGATGCCAAATTAGGCGCATCGCTCGCTCGATTCACGATCAGCATCTGGATCGGCGGGATGATCGCGAACGCGAGCACGCCCCACACGAAGATCGTCGCCATTGCCGCCACCGGCTGCCGGCAGGTGAACGCGAATATCGTCAACACCACGGCAATGCATGCCAGCAACGTCAGTAGCGAACGCATCAACCGCCAGTCCGCGAGTTTGCCGCCCAGCGTGCTGCCCACCGTCAGCCCCAATCCGAATAACAACAGCACCAGCGTGACATGGTGCGGCGTCATGCCGGCCACGTCTTCAAGAATAGGTGTGATGTAGGTGAACACGGAAAACAGGCTGGCCGACGTGAGTACGCTCATACCAAGCACCATCAGTACTTGAGGCTTGCGCAGCACGCTGAATTCGCGGATCAGACTGCTCTTTTGCATTTCGATATGTTTGGGCAACCACGCCGCCAATGCGGCCGCGGCCAACACGCCGATCACCGTCACCGCCCAGAAGGTCGCGCGCCAGCCGGCGGCCTGCCCCAGTGCGGTGCCCAGTGGCACCCCGAGCACGTTCGCCAGCGTCAAGCCGGTGAACATCAGCGCAATGGCCTGCGCGCGCTTGTGCGGCGCGACCAGGCCGGCCGCCACCACCGAGCCGATGCCAAAGAACGCGCCGTGGCAGAAGGCCGTCACCACGCGCGCCACCATCAGAAAACCGTAATTCGGCGCGAGCGCACAGAAGATATTGCCCGCAATGAACAGGGCGATCAGGCTCATCAACGCTCGTTTGCGCGGCAGGTTGGCAGTGGCGATCGCAACGATAGGCGCACCGATGGTGACGCCCAGTGCGTAACCCGACACCAGCATGCCCGTAGCGGGAATCGACACGCCCAAGTCGCGGGCCATGTCGGGGAGCAAACCCATGATGACGAATTCTGTTGTACCGATGCCGAACGCGGCAATCGCCAAGGCAAGTAGAGGCAGGGGCATAAGTGGCGAGGAAAAATCGGAGGAGAAGCGCGAGGGGCCGCAACCAGGACGGCTGCGCGCTGCAAGCCGCTTAAGCGCAGCGATTGCGAATTTTACTGCGCTGCGGCAATTTGTGCAGACGGGCACGAAATGTACGACCAACGCTTGACGTTGATAATTTGTCGATAAATTATCATAAAGTTGTATTTAAATCGTCGCTATTGATTATCGACCGCTATCGCTCGGAGAACACAGGATGCACATGAACCTCAAGCAAGTTCGTCCCTGGCTGATGGCGGCCGTGCTATGCGCGCTCTTTGCCGCCCTGACCCAGCCAGCCATAACGCTGACAGCCAACGGCGCGATGGGGCCGGTACTGAGCGCTGTGGGTGCAGTAATTGCGTTGGCGTTGGCGGCAAGCGCGGGCGCCAAGCCGTTGCAGCGCCGCATCGACGGCCTGATCCTGGGGCTGCGCCAAGGCGGCACACGCATCGCGGTCGAATCGGCGCGCATGAACCAGCACATCGACCACGCCTGGGTATCGGCCGGGCGCCAGCGCGAACTGGTCGCCGACGTGTTCGACGGCAACCACGCGCTGACCGATGCGGTCGACAGCATGAATTCCAGCGCCTCGGCGATCCGCGACGTCACCACGCATAGTCTGCAGGCAGTGCGTCAATCGCATCGCGAATTGGGCGAGTTGTCGCAGCGGATGCGTTTGATCAGTCAGAAATCGAGTGAGGTTTCGGTGACCGTGTCCGATCTCAAGCGCGATTCGCAGAAAGTGCGCGAAATCGGCGAACTGATCAAAGGTATTTCCGAGCAAACCAACTTGTTGGCCCTGAACGCCGCAATCGAAGCGGCCCGGGCCGGCACGGCGGGGCGAGGCTTTGCGGTGGTCGCCAAGGAAGTAAAGATGCTAGCCGAGAAGGTGCGTGACGCCACCACGGTGATCGCCTCGGGCACCCAAGCGATCACGCGCGCGGTAGCGACCACCGAGCGGGAAACCACGACGATCCGCGATGAAAGCAGCTCTACCAGCGCGGTCCTCGACAAATTCGCTGAGAATTTTGCGCTGGTCGTGAACGATCTTGGTCAGGTCGATGCGCAGATCTCCGGCATCATTGCCGCGACCGACGCGATCCAGGTCACTAACACGAGCATCAGCGGGCATGTAGGCGAGATCAACCAGCTCTCGGCGCAGACCTACGACAAAATGGAAGAGTCGCGCGAATTGGTCGCGGGCTTGCGCGGCCACACCGAGCAGATGCATGAGATCGGCGCGCAGCACACGGTGGTGGGCAGCACTTACGACACATTGCTGGCCGAAGTGGAAGGCTTTCGTGACCGGGTGCAATCGTATCTGGAGAAGGTCGCGCGACGCGGCGTCGATATCTTCGACCAGGTTTATCAACCCGTTCCGGGCACCCAGCCGCAAAAATTCTCGACGCGTTACGACCGAGCGGTCGAAGACGACCTGGCGCGACTGTTCGACGATATGCTCAAGCGCCGCGCCGGCCTGATCTTTTCGGTGGCCTATGACACCAATTGCTATATGCCCGCACATCACAGCGCGTTCTCCGAACCGCTCACCGGAGATGCCGCCTACGATCTGGCGCATAGCCGCTCCAAGCGGATTTTTGCCGACGACACGGGCAAGCGTTCGGCGACTTTCCAAGGCCACCATTTACTGCAGACGTATTTGCGCGATACCGGAGAAGTGACCTGCGTGTTTGCTATGCCGGTGCGCGCGTGCGGACGTCACTGGGGTTGCGTGCGGGTGGCTTTCCCGCCGGAGCTATTGCTTGAAGAGGCGTCTGCGTCTGAAAGCATGGAGGCACGCATTCAAGGTCGTACCGGCAGTATGCGGTCTTCTGCGACCACGTAGATTGCTCGGCCAGCGCGACGGACAGCGGCGCAGGCGAGGCTTGTGCCTGCGCTCGCGACCGCTCGCCCGCTCGGCGCTCAACGCTCGGCCGCCTCACCGAGCAGTCCCTGCAAGGTGCCCAGCGTGTCGGCTTCGCTTGCCGGTTTGTCGCGACGCCAACGCAGGATGCGCGGGAAGCGCACCGCAATGCCGGACTTGTGACGCGGGCTCAGTTGTATGCCTTCGAAGCCGATCTCGAACACCAGCTCGGGTGTCACACTGCGCACCGGGCCGAATTTCTCGACCGTGGTTTTGCGCACGAAGGCATCGACTTCGCGCATCTCGGCATCGGTCAGCCCCGAATACGCTTTGGCGAACGGCACGAGCACCGCTTGACCCTCGGGGGCGGCAGGGTTGCGATCCCACACCGCGAAGGTGAAGTCGGTGTAGAGACTGGCGCGCCGGCCGTGACCGCGCTGCGCATAGATCAACACCGCGTCGGCAGTATAGGGATCGACTTTCCATTTCAACCAAAGTCCGCTGCTGCGCGTTCGTCCGGTGCCGTATCGCGCGCTGCGTTCCTTGAGCATCAGCCCTTCGACGCCGCGCGCGCGGCTACTACGCTGGAGTGTTTCGAGCGCGCCCCAGCTATCGAATGGCAGTTCGTGCGATAAGCGCAGCACTGCGTGGGGCCCGGTCGGCAGTAAATCGCCGAGCAATTCGGCCCGCAACGCGGTCAACAATTCAGCCAGGCGCGCGCGGCGCTCGCTTTGTGGTTGTTCGCGCAAATCGATGCCTTCGTACTCGAGCAAATCGTAGGCGATGAACACGGCCGGGGCGTCGTCCAGAATCTTGCGTGTCACGGTTTTGCGCGTGATGCGCGGTTGCATGGCGGCGAACGGCAGCGGTTTGTCGTCGCCGGCGCGCCACGCGATGATCTCGCCGTCGAGCACGGTACCGTCGGGGAGTAGAGCTGCGATGGCGGCAATTTCAGGGAAACGCTCGGTCAGCAACTCTTCGCCGCGCGACCACAGCCACACTTGCCCTCCACGTTTGACGATTTGTCCGCGTATGCCATCCCACTTCCATTCAGCGATCCATTTAGCTGGGTCTCCCAGCGTATCGGCCGATTGCTGCCACGGTTGGGCAAGAAAAAACGGGTAGGGCAGTCCGGGGTCGTGATCCAGGTGCGATACGTTCGGGTCTGGCGCTGCGACCAGTTGCAGGTAACGCGCAGCGTCCGGCATATGACGCGCATCGGTCCATCCGACCATGCGCTGCGCGATTTTTTTGTGGTCCACGCCAACCACTTCCGCCAGTGCGCGTATCACCAGTTGGCGTGACACGCCCACCCGGAAGCCGCCGCTGATCAGCTTGGTCAGCAAGAAACGGCCGCCCCAATCGAGCTGGTCCCAGTATTCGCCGAGTCGAACGCGCAACGTTTCGGGCGAGAGACCGCGCAATGCCAGCACGCGCGTTTCGATCCAATCGGCGAGCCCGAGGTCGGAGGTGCCCAGCGCGTCCGGCATGATGTGAGCGATCGTCTCGGCCAGGTCGCCGACCGCCTGATAAGCCTCGTCGAAGAGCCACTCGGGCAAGCCGGCGCGTTCAGCGGCGAGCGTTCTCAGCAGGCGCGTCGGAACCGACTGACGCGGTTTGCCGCCGGCTAGAAAATAGACGGCCCACGCGGCGTCGCGCGCAGGCGCGGCACGAAAATACTCGACCAGAGCGGCGAGTTTTGCGCTGGTCGACGTGGTGGCGTCGAGCGCGCTATAGAGAGCGGCGAAACGTTTCATGATGAGGCTGATTTGCCACTATCGTCGGGGGCGGTGTCGGCACCCAGTTCTTCATCGCCATATTCGGTTTCAAACGCACCCGCGCGCAGGCCTTTTTCTTCTAGCCACCGCACCATCGGCGCGACCTGACCGTGCGTGACAATGACGCGCTGCGCGCCGCTGGCGTCGATTGCGAGTTGCAGCCCGGGCCAATCGGCGTGGTCGGACAACACGAAGCCGCGGTCAAGAGCGCGCCGGCGCCGTGCGCCGCGCAGCCGCATCCAGCCGGACGCAAAGGCATCGCTGTAAACAGGAAAGCGTTTCATCCAGGGACTGCCCTGCGCGGAGGGTGGGGCGAGTACGAGCGCACGCTTGAACTCGGCGGCGTTGCCGTCCGGCACTGCGCGTGTTTCGGGCAACACGACGCCCGCGGCACGATAGGCCCGATTGAGCGGCTCGATCGCGCCGTGACAAAAGATCGGCCCGATAGCCTGGTCGACGCCCGCGAGTATCCGTTGCGCCTTGCCGAACGCATAACAAAACAAAATGGATGTGCGGCCGAGTTCCGCGTTGGTGCGCCACCAAGCGTCGATCTCGGTCATGATTTCGTCGCCGCTTTGCCATCGGTAGATCGGCAGGCCGAAGGTCGATTCGGTGATGAAGGTATCGCAGCGCACGGCTTCGAATGGCGCGCAGGTGGGATCGGGTTCGACCTTGTAGTCGCCCGAGGCGACCCATACTTCGCCGCGCGATTCGATTCGTACTTGCGTGGAGCCCAGCACGTGGCCCGCCGGATGCAAGGAAATGCGCACGCCGTTGACGTCGACGGTTTCACCGTAGGGAAGCGCCTGCAAATCGATGCCGCCCAGTCTGGCGCGCAGCACGCCCGCGCCATCGCGCGTTGCAAGGTAGTGCCGATGGCCCCAGCGCGCATGGTCCGCGTGAGCGTGAGTGATCACAGCCCGTTCTACCGGACGCCAGGGATCGATATAAAAATCTCCGGACGGGCAATACAACCCTTCCGGGCGGGCAATCACCAAATCCAAACGCGCCCTCCTTGGTGAGTTTTAATCGATCGGCAGAACTGGCGAACCAAGCCGCGCTGCGCACGGTTGCCTTGAGTTCTATATCGCGGGCGATTGCGAACCGTCGAGCGCGCTGACGTAAAATGGCGCGACATTATAAGCATCGCGGAGTTTGCATATTGTCCCTACACTCGTTCGACTCCCCAGCCGGGTCAGTTGATTCGCCCGCCGGCACAGTCGATTCGCCCGCCGGCTCAGTCGATTCGACCGGGCCCGGCCGTTCACGGTTCATTGTATTGTTCGAGGCCGTTGCGCTTTCGCTGGGTATGGGAATTGCGCTGGGCATGGCGCGCTTTTCCTATGCCTTGCTGTTGCCGCCGATGAAGGCCGATCTGGGTTGGAGCTTCGTACAAGCCGGCACCATGAATACCGTCAACGCAGCGGGCTATTTGATCGGCGCCTTGATGTGCCCCTGGTTGTTGCGGCGCTGGAGCGCTGCCGCGGTGTTCAACTGGGGTTGCTTGCTCACCACTGTGTTTGTGGGCGTGTGCGCATTCCTCGTGGGCGATACGGGGTTGCTCGCGCTGCGACTCGTAAGCGGCATCGGTAGTGCGCTGATCGTCGTCTGCGGCGGTGTGTTGGCCGCGCGTCTTGCTTCCGAACATCCAAAGGATGGCGGCTTGCTGCTCGGAATTTATTACGGCGGCACCGGCTGGGGCGTGGTGATGTCGTCGCTGCTGGTTCCTGTTGCGCTGACGGCGCGCGTGCACGGCTGGCAGTCCGCGTGGCTCGCGCTGGCAATTGGCTGCGCGGTGTTTTCCGTAGGCGCGATTTGGGCCGCACGCAAAATCGGCCATGCGGCCGACGGCGGCGGTGCGGTGCGAGCGCAGTCCCGAGTGCTGTCCATACTCAAGCCCAGGCAAGCTGCGGCCGCGACGTTGCCCACCGATACGGTTAGCCCTGCACCTGCTCCCACCGCTCAACATGCCGCCGCCGTGCACCCCTGCATTGACGCTGACGCTGCTCGCACCGGTCCTCATGTGTGGCCTCGCTTTGCGTGGGCGCTCGCCAGTTACGGCCTGTTCGGCGTCGGTTATATCGGCTACATGACGTTTGTCATCGCGTTGCTGCGCGAGGCGGGCATGAGCGCGACGGTGGTCATCGCGTTCTATCTGCTCCTGGGCGCTGCGATTGTGATTTCCGCCCGGCTATGGGCACGGCTGTTGGATCACGCGCGCGGCGGCGGTGCGTTGGCGCTGCTGAACATGTTGCTGGGCGTGGCGACCCTGTTGCCGGCGGTCTTCACACATCCGGCCGCGGCGTTTATCTCTGGCGCGCTGTTCGGTGCAACCTTTCTTTCGGTCGTGACTTCGACCACGGCGTTTGTCCGCCATAACCTGCCGGCTGCTCGGTGGGGTTGGGGCATCAGCGCCTTTACCGTGGTGTTTGCGTTCGGGCAGATCGTGGGGCCCGTTGCGATCGGCCATGTTTCCGACGGTGCGGGTCTTGCGCGCGGCTTCGTCTATTCGGGCGTGGTGCTGTTCTGCGCGGCGTTGCTGGCTATGCTGCAGAGGCCGTTGCACCGCGCGTGAGTTGTTCCGGCAGGCTCTGTGTTTCCGGCGGGCCCTGTGCACGCCAAACATCGATAGCTTGCGGTGCGATGCTGACCCAGCACTGACCGCCAGGACGGCCGTTGCTGTTTCCGGCGCTTACGCTTTCGGCGTTTCCGATGCTTCCGGTGCTTTCGCGGTTACTGCTGTCGCTCGGCGGCTGCGTACTGCTCAGCACCATGCCGCCGACACTCACCGTCGTGAGCCAGACCCCCGCGCTCAAGGTCGGTTCGCACCACTGCGCAGGATAAACGCCGGGCGCTGCCTGCTGCGCACCGTCAAGACTATCCATCACTCGCACAGCGCACGGGTCGATGCGCCACAACAGCGGTACGGTTTCGTCCAGCACCGACTCGATGGCCGCCGGGTCCACAATCAGCTCGACGCCACCGCCGATCGCGATACGCGCGTGTGCGCATTTGCGCCCTGCACCCAGATTGGTGATGCCGAGCAGCGCCGCCACCTGCAGGCTCGCGGGGCGGCTGAACAACGCTGCGGTTTTGCCCGCTTGCAGCACCTGCCCTTGGTCGAGCACAAGGATTTCATCTGCGAGCAGTGCCGCCTCGTCGGGGTCGTGGGTCACCAGGATGGTGGTCGCGCTGAGTTCGTTTTGTAGCGCCCGCAGCGTTTGCCTGAGCTGGCGTCGACGCGGCGTATCGAGCGCGGAAAACGGTTCGTCGAGCAGGATCAGGCGGCATGGACGAACCAGCGCGCGGGCCAGCGCGACACGCTGGCGCTGACCCAGCGAGAGCGCTGCGGGTTTGCGCGTTTCTAGGCCCGACAGCCCGAGGTGCAACAGCCAGTCACGCGCAAGCGCGGCCTGCGCGCCCACTGGAAACGCCAGTTGTTCAGCTACCGTCATGTGTGGGAACAGCCCGTAATCCTGCGGAACATAACCGAGCTCGCGCGCGGCCGGCGCCAGCGCGCTCAGGCTCTCCTCGCCGATGATCAGCGAACAAAACGAGGCGTGCGAGGCGTGCGAGATGCCCGCTGCGTCTTGCGGCGCTTGCTCGGTCAATCCGGCCAGCAGCCGCAATGTCAGCGATTTGCCGGAGCCCGAGGCGCCGAGTATCGCCAAGCGGCGCGAGCGTGCATGCCAGTCGATGTCGAGCTTGAACTCGCCTAGCTGCTGCCACACCCGCAGGCGCAACGAGGGCGTGGGCAGTGCGTCGACGCTCGGCTGCATTTCGGACGCGGGGGGCACAGGGAACGCAGGTGACGCAGGGCTGGACGGTGTTGCGCGGGACGATGCAGGACGCGGCACCAGCAAGCTGGCGGCGGTCAAGGCGTTGTCGTCGATGCGCTGCGGCTCGATGCGGCGCCGCCAAGAGGCCAGCAAAGCGACGGCGATCGCGATGGCGAGCGTGGGCACCAGCAACGGTAACATCGCGGGCAGGCCCTGGCTGCCGAACGCGACATAGGTGTAGACCGGCAACGAATAGGGGTGGTACGCGACCATCACTGTCGCGCCGAACTCGCCGAAGGCGCGCAGCCACGACAACAACAACCCGGCGCGTATCGTGGCCCAGGCAAGCGGCAGGCTGATCGAAATAAAACAGCGCCACGGTCCATGACCCAGCGTGGCGGCCACATCTTCCAGGCCCGGGTCGAGCGCACCGAATCCGGAGCGTGCCGCGACGATCAAAAAGGGCGCCGCGACGAAGACCTGGGCGAGCACGATGCCGGTGAACGAGTCCGTCAGGCCCTGCGCAAACAGGCCGACAGGGCTGTAGGGACCAAATAGAAACAGCAGCAGCACGCCGCTTGCCAGCGGTGGCAAGGCCAGCGGCAATTGCACGACGAAGCCCAGCATACCGAGCGCGCGGCTGCGCGAGCGCGCCAGCAGATAGCCGAGTGGAATACCGCCGAGCCCGATCAATACGGTGGCGACCGATGCGCTGGCGACTGAAACCAGTAATGCGCGGCTTAACGTCGATACGTCCATGCCACGCCAGTCGGACGTGCCGATTTGCGGCAACGCCGAGAGCAACGGCGCGCAAAGATAAGCGGCCAGCAGCAGCGCCAGCCAGCCGAGCGGAGCGGCAGTGCGGCGGCTCATTTCAGGCGTTGTCCAGCACCTTGCGCGGAGATGGCGGATCGTGACGGATGCGTGGCGCAAATTCCACGGTTCCCACCGTTGGACGGTCTGTTGACGCCTGGTCGAGTCCAAAGGTTCGGCATGGATAGCGCTCCGGTAGCGTTATATAGTCAAAGTAATAACGCTCGAATTTTAGCGGCATTTCATCGTGAACGTGCGGCGGCATCGTGAATGGCTGTCGCAGCTGGTGGTCACACGCGGTGGCCAGATGCGCGGGCAAACCCGGGAGGGCAAACTCGCGAGGGCATACCCGGCGCTCAAACCCGGCGGCTCGATCTCGACAGTGTCACGCGGGAAGACTATGCTGATCGCATCGACTTATTTTTGAGGGTGACTCGGATGAACCGATCTCGCGCCAGCAGTTCCGACCGCACTTTCGACAGCGGTTCCGGCAATCGCGCAGCTTGCAAGCCAGGTTACAAGCAAGCCGCGATATACGTGTTGGCCGCCGCCACGACGTTGAGCTTGCTGGCGGGTTGCGGTAGCGGCCTGGTGCCGGGCGGAAGCAGCAACAACAACCTGAGCCCGCAGCAACGCCAGTACGTGGCCACAGCCGACCAGTACAAGGAGGCGGTTGCCGAGAAGGTGATGCAAAGCAACCCCGGCCGGGCGTCGCGCGAGTTGCAGCCGATGTTGCGCTCGGTTGTGGTGGTGTCGTTTACGATCGATCGAGATGGCCGGGTATTGCATTCGTCCGTGTATCGCACCAATGGCGACGATGAGGTAGAGGCCGAGGCGATCAGCAGCCTGCGTCGGGCAACGCCTTTGCCCGCGCCGCCCATGGCTTTGCTCGATCATGCCGGCCGGGTCGATTTGATGGAGTCGTGGCTATTTAATACGGACGGACGCTTTCAGTTGCGCAGCCTCGCGTCGGGACAGTAATCGCTCGACGACTGCTTATTGACCGCGCAGTGACTGTGCTCAGTGACCGCTCGGTGTTTGCTGGGCCGCCGCTCAGTGACCGCTCAGTGCCGACTCAGTTGCCATTAAGCGAGCCTTAAGCCGCGCTGCGAGACAATCGCCTGCGCCAGGCTCACGCCGGTGCCTGCCTCTCGCTTTCAAGGAACCCGGATGCGCCTGCTGTTGGTCGAAGACGACCCGATGATCGGAGAAAACGTACGCGACGCGCTCAGGGCCGAAGGCCATGCGGTCGACTGGGTGTGCGATGGCGAAGCCGCCGAGCTGTCGCTGCGCTCGCTCGTGTATGACCTGATCCTGCTCGATCTGGGCTTGCCCAAGCGCGACGGACTCGAAGTGCTCAAGCGCTACCGTGCGAGCCAGGGTGCGCAGGCCGATCGCGGCACGGCGCCGGTGCTCGTCATCACCGCGCGCGACTCCACCCACGAGCTGGTAGCCGGACTGGACGCCGGCGCGGACGACTATCTCGCCAAACCATTCGATCTGCCCGAATTGGCCGCGCGCGTGCGCGCCTTGCTGCGCCGCCGCCATGGTCAGGTTCAGGCCAAGCTCAATTACGCCGGCATCGAACTCGACGACGCGAGCCACACGGTATTGCTCGAAGGTGCGCCGCTGCATTTGTCGGTGCGCGAGTTCGCGGTGTTGCATGCCTTGATGCTCAACCCCGGCAAGGTGCTTTCGCGCGCGGTGCTCGAGGACAAGCTATACGGCTGGGGCGAAGAGGTCGGCAGCAACACGATCGAAGTATTCATGCACGGTCTGCGCAAGAAAATCGGCGCGGCGCGTATTGCGACCGTACGCGGCGTTGGTTATCGGCTGACCGATAGCGCATGAGCGACAAACGCGTGAGCGCGACGGCGATGACCTCAATTCGGCGCTGGTTACTGGGCTGGCTAATTGGCGGCTTGCTGGTCGCCGCAGTGACGGCGGGCGTCGCGCTATATCTGCAGGTGAGGCACGAAGCCAACGAACTGTTCGATTACCAGCTCGAAGCGATCGCGGTCACTTTGCCCGGTCATATTTCGGCGGGCGGGGCGGTGCTGAGCGATCCGCGTTTCAAAGAGGTGGCGCAGGACAAGGTGACGGTCGCCGTGTGGGATCTGAACGGCCATGTGCTTTACCAATCCTCCGCAAAATTTGCGCTGACTCATCTCGAACCGCCGGGCCTGAATTACTTGCGCGCCTACGACCAGCGCTGGCGCGTATTTGTGCTCAGCGGTCCGGACCGCTTCGTCCAGGTCGCTCAGCCGACATGGGTGCGTGACGAGTTGGCGGCCCGCATGGCGTGGCGCACGGTGCTGCCTATCGTCGCCGGCTTGCCACTGGTGGCGCTGTTTATCTGGGTGGTGGTGGGGCGCGGCCTGCGCCCACTGAGCACGCTGGCGCGCGCGATCGGCACGCGCACCCCGGACAGCCTCGCACCGCTTGCGCCGGCCGCAGCCGTTCCCACCGAAATCCAGCCGCTGGTCAGCGCCCTCAATACGCTGCTCGGGCAGCTCGCGGCGGCACTGCAGGCGCAGCGGCTGTTCGTGGCCGACGCCGCGCACGAACTGCGCTCGCCGCTCACCGCGCTCAAGCTTCAACTGCAGCTGGTCCAGTTGGAACCGCTCGAAGCGACCCGCGCGGTGATGCTGACCAAGCTCGACGAACGGCTGAACCGGATGATCCACCTGGTGCAACAGCTATTGATGCTGGCGCGCAGCGACGCGGCGGTGGACTCGGCGTTCGCCGCGGTGAACCTTGAAGCGCTTGCGGGCGAGGTCGTCGGAGAATACGCGCCGTTGGCGGCCCAAAAGCGTATCGATCTTGGACTGGTGGTGCGCGACCCCGGTCTCTATTGGGTGGAAGGTGACGCGGCCGCGCTATTCGTCTGCTTGCGCAACCTGGTCGACAATGCGGTGCGCTACGCCCCGGCAAAGAGCCGAGTGGACGTGACGCTCGCACGCGAGGACGGACACATCGTGCTCGAGGTCCAGGACGAGGGGCCGGGTATTGCGCACAGCGAAACCGAGCGCGTATTCGACCGCTTCTATCGCGGCATGGCGGCTTCCAAAGCGGGGGCCGTCGGCAGCGGGCTGGGCCTGGCGATTGCACACAGGATCGCCGAACACCACCACCTGTCCCTGCGTCTGCGCAACCGTGCGGCGCCGCATTGGGAGGCCACCGGGCCGAGTGGGGAGGCCGCCGGGCTGACCGTTACGATGGTTGGCTGGCGGATCGCGCCGGAGCCGGTTCCGCTGGAGAACCGCGACTCCGGTCACGACTCCGGACATGACTCCGGACATGACTCCAACCGTGACTCTAACCACGACCCCAAGCATGGCCCGAGCCACGCCTCAGGCCATGCGACTTTTTAGCCACAGTATGCTCGTCGAGGCCCATGCCAGCACAGTAAGCGGCCGATCGCGCTGCTATACTTGCTTGCACATATTCGGGATGCGAACAGGTCGGCATGGAAGACTTAATGGAAGCACCTGCGGCGGTCGGGCAGTCTCTCGACAGCGTCTGGGAAGTGGCGCTGCCATCGCATGAGTTCTACCCGTCAACGCGCTTGAAAACCGCATTTAATGAGCGCGATTCACGTCACTGCGTGGTGATGGTCAACGCGCGCAAATTATTACAGTGCGCCGACCGCGACACCACCGACTACGTGTTGCCCGAGGTGATGTATTGGCACCCCGGCAAAGCCCGCGGCATACGCGAATTTCTCGATCCGCGCGAAAGCCGCGTGCCGGAGATGCCCTACGTGACCTTTTCGACGCGTCATCGCCCTTCGTTGCTGGGCATGTTCGGACTCGCTCATGAAGGTGTGGTGTCGTTTCGCAACGGCCAGCATCGTGCGCGCTACATGGCCTTCGCCGGTGCGGTCACGTTCCCGGTCGAGGTGCACGAAACCGAAGCCAAGGCGTTGGCACTCTATTGCGGGATCGATTCGGTACTTTGATCCCATGTCCGCCCTCATTCCCGCCTGCACCGTCAGCGTAGAACCCGGCGAGTGGCGCTTCGAAGCGCCCGCGGGCGTCTCGCTGCTGCTCGCTGCGCGCGCCGCCGGCTTGACCTTGCCCAGTTCGTGCCGCAACGGGACTTGCCGTACCTGCATGTGCAGCTTGTTGAGCGGTGAAGTGGTCTACAGCATCGAGTGGCCGGGACTCACCGCCGAAGAAAAAGCCGAGGGCTGGATCTTGCCATGCGTGGCGTGCGCTACCACCGATGTGCAGCTCAGGGTGCCGGCGCCGTTGCCGTTTCAGTTTCACTCTGACTTGTGGGGGCCGGATGGTGGCTAGTTTCGCGTTCGATCAAACGCGAACGCACGAGATCGATATGGCCGCGTAGCACATAGAATTGGTCGGCAAACGCAAGCGGCACTTTCATCCGGTTCACCGCTTCCTCGATGTGGTCCAGGCGCTTGAGCATCGCGACATGGTCGTATTCTTCACCCGAGTGCTCGAAGATGCCGCGCTCGAGTCCGATCAGCGCGCCATACCAGCGATAAATACGCGACTTGATGCGCCAGCTGTACACGGCAGGAACCAGGCGCACGCCCGGTATCAGCAACACGACGATGGGCACGATAATCACCAACAGCCGATCGGCCAGACTGGCGAGCCAGAACGGCAAATTCCGATACAGGAAACTTTTCCCCGACTTGTAATAGCGTGCCGCGTCGTCGCTGATGCGGAACTCATGCGCGAGCGGCTCCGGAAATTCGCCGGCGTGCTGCAGCAGTCCGGGCTTGCCGTTCACCTGCTGGGCCGCGTCGATCAACAAGTCGGACAGCGCCGGGTGCAAGGTGTCCCGCGCGACCAGTTCGGCCGTGGGCGCGATCAGGTGGAGCAGGTGATTGGGTATGTTCCTGCCGAAGTCGAACACGCCTTTGGGAACCTGCAATTCGTTCAAGTAGCTGAAGCGCCGTGCATAGCCGCTGGCCTGCGAGAAATCCATCAATTTGACGCCCGGGGTGCGTAGCAGCTTGGCCAGGGTCGGCGGCGTGGCGGAGTCGCCCATCAAGAATGCCGCGTCGAGCGTGCCGTCGCTCAAGCCCTTGGCCGCGTCGTCCCCCGAGACGTCACTTAGCGTCGTGCTGCCGCCCGGCTCGATGCCGTTGACTTTGAGTAGCGTGAGCGCGAGTAAATGAGAGCCGCTGCCTTCGGGGCCGATCGCAATGCGCTTGCCACTGAGTTCCGACAGGATGCTGATCGTTTTCTTACCGGTGTAGAAGACGGCCACCGGCACATAAGCGATGCTGCCCAGCGACATCAAATGGGTCAGGTCTATGCCATCGGACAAGCCGCCCTGGACAAAACCGACGTCCACTTTGACATGGGGATCGGCCAACCGCTTCAGATTGTCGAGCGATCCATCGGTGCTCAACAGCACCGCTTTGACGCCGTTGCGCGCGAGGATGGCTTGATATTTTTGCGCGGTGTTCCAGAACACGCTGTCCTTGGGGCCGGCGGCGATCGTGATGGTACTGGGTGGTGCGGGGTTGACGAGCCAGATCGCGAGCCCCGCGACGATCGCTGTCAGGATGACGATCGGGCCGATACTGATGGCGAGATCGTGCCATGAGATCGCGACGAAACGCGCCTTGAATCGATTACCGCCGGACGTCTGCCCGGCTTGCGGGTCTTTCGGTTTCACAGGGTGCGCTGGACGGAGAGTGGGTGACTAACAATCGGATAATGCCACGTATTGAGCCCCATAAGCGGGGGGCATCGTTTGATCAGCCGGCCCGCGCTGTGTGTGCGGCAGCTAGGACGTAGCGCACCGGAAGCTTGTCGCCAGATTGACGCTGCCTTTGCCCAGATAGCGCGGGAAGGCCGGGAAGCGGCACAGCGGCCTCGAACGTCCGTTCGTGGCCGGTGCGATATCGGTAGCCACCAGCGTTTCAGGCGCGACGCCGTATGTGACCCATTTATCGAGTGCGCCCAACGCATCCCAGGAAGGGATGAACACGCCGTTGCCGTGCTGAAATCCCGGCACCATATAAAGCCGCATGAACGTGTCGGTTTTCTCCAGGCCGAATTTCGCCACGACCGAGCGATAAAAAGCGATGGTCTCGTTCGGGCTGATCACCTCGTCGGCTAGACCCTGCAGCGTGATCACCCGGCCGCCGTGGGCGACGAAGGCCGACAAATCGGGGTTCATCGCGCCTATCATTTGCGACAGTTCCACGAGCCGTTCCTCATACGGATCGGGATGCGCGAGGTCGAAATTCAGTGTCTCGAAGTTCGGGTCGCGCGTCACGAAATACTTCATATAGGCGTCGGCTTGCGCAAACAGGTAGCCATTGGCGACGATGTCGGGCGTAGCTAACCGCACGGGCGATCGACCCAGTCCCAGCATGCCGGAGAAATCGCTGCCAGCGAATACGTTGTAGCCGGGATAGACCCGTGCGCCATTGGCCAGCGCGTAGGGCAGATCGAGGCCGTCGTTCAGCGCGTTCAGCGTGTCGATCTGCGGCGCCGACAAGCATTCGTTGCCCTGATCCGTGCCATCGGGGCAGCGTAGGCTTGCCACGATCTGAGGCTCTAGCGCGTGGCATGCGTCGACGTTGCTGATAATGCCGTCCATGACGCCATCGAGCCCGTCGCACGCCGCCAGTACGCGGCGATATACGAGCTTCTGTTTGACTGGCGGAACAAAGCCGCCGGGCACGTCGTAGGCCATCTGACCGATTTTTACGCCGAGCAGGCGCACGCCCGAGAAATTGATCGCCGGCGCATCGGCGATCACGCCGTCGTAGTCGGTGGGAAAGCGCTCGATCACGGTGTAGCCTTCGCGCCCGCCGGTCGAGCCCCCCGCAAAATAGACGCGCCGCGGCGGTTTTCCGTAGTTCTGGGTGATTAGCGCCAGCGCCACATCATGCGTTTTCTTCAGGTGGCCATAGCCGAAATTCAATAGTGCTTCGTCGTTGACTGCGAATTCGGCGCGCGCCGCCGTGCCGATATGCCCGGAGTCGGAGCCGAAGGTCGCATAGCCTTGCGACAGAGGGGTCGTGCGTGGCGCGAAGGGCACCATCTCCGTTCCGCTTACCACTTCACCGCTGTAGCCGCCGCCGCCAAGCTGCAAGGCGCGGCCGTTCCAGCGTTTGGGCAGGTTGAGTTCGAAATGAATATCGGGGGCGTCGTCGCGCACCGGGTGAATTTCGCCCGTGATCCGGCAGTAATCGCCGTTGCCGTTCCCGGATTGCGTGGCGCCGACCATCATGGCGCTGGTCACGAGCGCGCCGCGGGTCGGCAAGCCGATCTCGCTGGCATCAATGATTTGTCCGGCGAACTGGACGCATTGTGCGTGGGCGGGCGCGACCACGCTGAACAGCGCCGCACCCAGCACCGCGCACGCGAGCCTCATCACGGTTGCCACGGACGCGATTGCCATGGACGTGACCCGGCGCCCGACCACAACAGGCGAAAACGCTGCAATGCAAGGGAGCTCAGCAGGATACCGCGCGGTCATGCAGTGATTTGGCTGGTGGAGGTCAATCGGGTTCCTTGCGTTGGCGGGCAGGGCCACGCTCGCCGTGACGAGCCCGCGCCGAAATTCTGCCACGAAAATAGTGTGTCGGGCACGGCGTTGCGGCTAAAGAATTGCCGCGAAGTTGTCGTTAAGCCGTTTATACGCTTGCCCGTTTTACGGCGTATGGCTTGTTACCTCGAGATTTGGAGTCGGAATATGAATCAAGCTCGCCTGAGCTCCCGTCTGTGGTTGGCGCTTACCGTGATGTGCATCGGGATTTTCGCGATCTCCGGCTGGGGCGCGTATCAGGCCCGACAGAGCATGCTCGACGGTAGCCGTGCGGAAATGAAAAATATCGTCAGCGTGGCCTATGGCGTGGTGGATCATTATCAGTCGTTGGCGAGCGCCGGCAAAATGCCGCTGGAGCAGGCCCAGCGTAATGCCCTGGACGACTTGCGGGTGATGCATTATGACGGATCGGGCGGTTATCTCATCGTCATTGACCCGCATGCCAAAGTCTTGATGCATGGCGTGCGCCCCGATCTCGACGGCAAGGACATGAGCGGCTTCACCGATCCGCAGGGCCGCCACGTGTTCAGCGACTCCGTCGATCTCGCTCACCGCAGCGGCGAAGGTTACAAGGATCTACTGTTCCTCAAGCCAGTCACCAACGTGATGGCGCCCAAGATCAATTACGTAAGACTCTATCAGCCGTGGGACTGGACGATAGTCACGGGGGTTTTCACCGACGACATCGATCGCGTGTTTTACGGTCTGCTGATCCAGTATGCGCTTGCCGCCGGCTTGCTGTGCGTGGTGATTTCGGCGCTGATGATGCTGATCGCGCGTAATATCCACGCGCTGCTGGGTGGCGAGCCCAGTTATGCCGCGGACGTGGTGACACGTATTGCGGACGGCGAACTCAACCTGGTGGTGGCGACTCGGCCCGGCGACTCCGTCAGCATGCTCGCGGCGCTGCAGCGCATGCAGCAAAAGCTGGTGCATGCGATCGGCCAGATCCGCGACGGTGCCGGTGAGATTACCCAGGCCGCGCGCGAGATTGCCGCCGGCAATTCGGATTTGTCGAGCCGCACCGAACAGCAAGCGGCGTCGATCAGCGAAACCGCGTCGAGCATGGAGCAACTCACCGCCACTGTGCAGCAAAATGCCGACAACGCGCGTCAGGCGAGCCAACTGGCCCGCAATGCGTCCGAGACCGCCGAGCGCGGCGGCAGCGTGGTGGGCGAAGTGGTCGAAACGATGCAGGACATTTCGGTGTCGTCGAACAAGATTGTCGAGATCATCAGCGTGATCGAAGGCATCGCCTTCCAGACGAATATCCTGGCGCTCAACGCCGCGGTGGAAGCTGCGCGCGCGGGTGAAGAAGGGCGCGGCTTTGCCGTGGTGGCGGGCGAAGTGCGCACGCTGGCGCAACGCAGCGCTTCGGCGGCAAAGGAAATCAAGGGCTTGATCGAAGAGTCGGCCGGCAGGATCGAAACGGGCGCACAGCTCGTGACGCGCGCGGGCACCACCATTGCGGACGTGGTGGTCGCGGTGCGTCGAGTCAATGACATCATGGGCGAAATCAGCGCGGCGTCGGAGGAACAATCGAGCGGCATCGGCCAGGTGAACCAGGCGGTGGCCAATATGGACGAAACGACTCAGCGCAACGCGGCGCTGGTCGAAGAAGCGTCCGCGTCGGCCGCCGTGCTGACGGCGCAGACCGCCAAGCTCGAAGAGGCGATCGCCGTGTTCAAGCTCGACGGGCAAGCTGCTGTGGCCGCGCCGACGCGCGCGGCGCAAGCGACACGTCCTGCAGGCGTTGCTGCGGCAGTGCAGCGTGGCATGGGGCACAAGCCACCGGTGCTGGGCAAAGCACGCGCCAGTGCCGCAAGCACGGCGGCCGCGGCCCGCACTGTGACCGCGGTGAGCGCGGCGCATCGATCCGGCTCCCAGGTGCAGCCTCAGCCGGCAGAGGCCGCCGCCCGACCCGCGGCGGCGCCGAAGGCCGCGCCGATCGCGCCGTTGACCGTGTCGCCCAAACTGGCGGTAAAAGCCGGGTCGGACGATGACTGGGAGACGTTTTGAGCCTGGGCGACGTGTCGCGATCGGCACGTGACGGTTTGAGCTAGATCATTTAATAGGTGGTCGCTGCGGTCCTTCCGGTAGCGACGCGCCGAGCGCCAGTTCGATGCCAGGGCTGGCGCGCATCGCATTTCGTCACGTCCGCATCGCTGAAATTCCCCCTTCGCTCCACGCAAACCCTGATTGTCGGCGTCTGTCATCGTCGGCAAAATGATCTTTGATCAAAAATCAAACGTGCTGCAGGTGCCGGGCTAGGCCTATGCTGAGTTCGCTTTGCCTGAACCGCTATGTCTGAACCCGGTCAGTGCGCAGAGGGAGACGACGATGTACCTGAACCCGCATGACGACGCGGCGCATTGTTTGCCTTGCGGCAGGCGGTTCGTGGGGTTGATATGTCGATGAGCCTATCTTCCGCGTTCCAGCCGATCGAGCACACATCGATCAATGAAGCGGTCTATCGGACCATCCGCGACCGGCTGATGTGCGGCGAATATCGCGCAGGCGAAGTGCTGGGCATTCAGGAGCTCGCAGACGCACTTGCCGTCAGTACCATGCCCGTGCGCGAGGCGCTGCGGCGTCTTGCGACTCACGGCGCGATCGAACCGATGAAAAGCCGTTCGCTGCGGGTGCCGCTGATCACCCCGGAGCGCCTGGACGACATTCGCCGGGTGCGCGTGCTGATCGAAGGTGCGGCTACCGAGTGGGCGACACCGCGCTTGTCCGTGGCGCAGATTCGCTTGCTGCGCAAGCTGGCGGACGAGATCGAGGACAACTTGCAATCGCCGCGTGCAGCGAGCGAAGGCTTGCAGCGTAACCAGGTGTTCCACTTCACCATTTATCGTGCGGCGGGTTCGCCGGTGAGCATGGCGACGATCGAAAGCCTGTGGCTGCAATCGGGACCGTACTTGCGCGCGGCTCGCGAACTCATGCATACCGAGGCCAGCCGTCCCCTCAACGAGCCGCACGCTGCGATCGTCGACGCCATCGAACGCGGCGACGCCGTGGCCGCACGCGCTGCGCTTGAGTGCGATATCTGCTGGGCGTTCGATCATCTGCAGCCGTCGGTGGCACGCGCCGAGTCCGCATGACGTTTGCCCGAGTTGTCTGCAAGAGTTATCTGCATGAGTTATCTGCATGAGTCGCCCGCCTGAATCGATCTGCGCCGTGGTGAGCTTAGAGAAATCACTGAGAAACAACGCCTAAAGAATGGGCGTAAAGGAAGCTCGAAATGTCCCTGCACAAACACCGCTCCAAAATGGTGACCGACGGCGTGACGCGCGCGCCGCATCGCGCTTTTTTGCGCGCCACCGGGCTCGATGACGAAGCGATGCAGAAGTCGTTTGTCGGCATCGTCAGCACCGCCGGCGAAAATACCCCGTGCTCGATGTCGCTCGGACCGCAGGCCGAAAATGCCAAGCTCGGTGTGGCCGCAGGCGGCGGCGTGCCGATCGCGTTTTCTACCGTGTCGGTATCCGACGGCACCTCGATGAATCATGCCGGCATGCGCATGAGCCTGCTCTCGCGCGAACTGGTCGCGGACAGCATCGAACTGGTGGTGCGTGGACACGCCTACGACGCGCTGGTCGGTTTCGCCGGCTGCGACAAGACCTTGCCCGGTGTGATGATGGGGATGGTGCGCGTCAACGTGCCGTCGGTATTCATATACGGCGGCGCGATGCTACCCGGCACCGGCACCGATGGTCGGGAGATCACGATACTCGACACGATAGAAGCGGTCGGGCGTTTCCAGGCCGGCGCCATCACCGCCGAGGAATTCTCGGCGATCGAGCATGCGTGTTCGCCGACCGCGGGCGCCTGCCCGGGCCAGTTCACCGCCAACACCATGGCGATGGTGGCCGAAGCGTTGGGATTGTCGCCGCTGGGCTCGGCCATGATGCCGGCCGTCTATAGCGAACGGATTGCGCTGGCGCGCCGCGCCGGCGAAACCGTGATGAAGATTCTCAATGCGGGTGGCCCGTTGCCGCGCGACCTGGTCACGCGCAAGAGTTGCGAAAACGCGTGTGCGGCCGTCGCGGCCACCGGCGGTTCGACCAATGCCGCGCTGCATGTCCCGGCGATCGCTCACGAAGCCGGCATCAGTTTCACGCTGGCCGATGTGGCCGCCGTGTTCAGCCGTACCCCGCTCATTGCCGACCTGCAGCCGGGCGGCCGTTACTTGGCGCGCGACCTGCATCACGTGGGCGGCGTTCCTGCCGTGCTCAAAGCGCTGCTCAAGGCCGGTTATCTGCACGGCGACGTGCTCACGCTGACAGGGCAGACGCTCGAAGAAGCATTGCGTGACGTACGCGAACCCGACGGCCTCGTGGTGCGCAGTTGCGAGCATGCGCTGCACGACAGCGGCGGCGTTGTGGTGCTGAAAGGCAACCTGGTGCCTGACGGTGCATTGCTGAAAATCGCCGGCCTCAAATCGCTGCAATTCACGGGCCGCGCGCGTTTGTTCGAGAACGAAGAGGCCTGCATGAAGGTGGTCTCGGCGCGCGATTATCGCGAAGGCGACGTGCTGGTGATTCGCAATGAAGGCCCCAAAGGGGGGCCGGGCATGCGCGAGATGCTCAGCGTCACGGCCGCCATTTACGGCCAGGGCATGGGCGAGAAGGTTGCATTGCTGACCGATGGCCGTTTTTCGGGCGCGACGCGTGGCATGTGTATCGGCTACGCGGGACCGGAAGCGGTGCTGGGCGGGCCGATTGCGCTACTCAAGGACGGCGACGTGATCGTGATCGATGCCGCAACCAACACGCTGCGCGTCGAACTCTCAGACGCCGAGCTGGAGACGCGCCGTGCTGCTTGGCGTCCGGTCGTGCGCGCGTCGCTGGGCGGCGCGCTGGAGAAGTACGAAAAATTGGTGGGACCGGCCAAACTCGGTGCGGTCACGCATTCGGGCGGCGTCGTGTGGCCGTATGAGACGCCCGAGGCCGATGGCGCAGGCGGTGCTCGTCTACCCAATACCCCGAACAACGCTAACAACGCCAATAACGCCAATAACGCAAACAAGGGCTGAACGTGAAAATAGGATTTTGCGGACCGGGCCTGATGGGCGCGCCTATGGTACGGCGTCTGCTTGCGGCCGGCCACGAGGTGCATGTTTGGAATCGCACGGTGGCCAAGCTCGCGCCGCTGGCCGAGGCCGGCGCGATCGTCGAAGCGACGCCTGCCGCGCTGGCGGCTCAGAGCGTAGCGATTTGCATGTGCCTGCTCGACGCCGCAGCGGTCGAATCGGTCGTGTTCGGCCCGGCAGGCATTGCCAGCGTCACGGGTGCGCGTTGGGTGATCGATCATTCGAGCATCGCCCCTGGAGCCACGCAAACGTTTGCGAGCCGGCTGATGAAAGCGAACGGCGCCGTATGGATCGATGCGCCGGTTTCGGGCGGCGTCGCGGGCGCTGCGGCCGGCACCTTGGCGGTGATGGCAGGCGGCCCGGCTGGCGCCATCGCACAGATCACGCCTTTGCTCACAGCCTACGCGGCGCGCGTGACGCATATGGGGCCGGTGGGCGCCGGACAGGCGACCAAGCTGTGCAACCAGACCATCGTGGCGGCGACGATCGCGGCGATCGGCGAGGCCGTGGGGCTGGCGCGCAACAGCGGCATCGATCCCGCCAAGCTGACCGAGGCGCTTGCCGGCGGTTGGGCCGATTCGAAACTGCTGCAGATTTTTGTGCCGCGCATGACGGCGCCGCCCGAGGTATCGATCGGTGCGCTCGACACCATGCTCAAAGACCTGGACGGCGTGGCGGTGCTGGCACGCGAGAGCGGTACACCGATGCTGGTCAGCGGCGCTGTGCAACAGGCCTATCGCCTGGCGTCTTCGCTGGGGTTGGGCGGGGCCGACCTGTCGGAGATTGCGCGCCTGTCGCAAGCGGGTGAGTTGAACACGCCACGGAAATCGACACCATGAAACTGGCCGCCAACCTTACCTTGTTATACGGACATTTGCCGGTGGCCGAGCGTTTTGCGGCTGCGCGTGCCGATGGTTTCGACGCGGTCGAGATTCTATTTCCGTATGACCACCCGCCCGAGTGGTACGCCCAACAACTCGCGCAGCACGCGCTCAAACTGGTGCTGATCAACACACCTCTCGGAGCGGCGCCACAGGCAAAAGGCTACGCGGCTCAACCCGATTCGATCGCCGCGTTTCAGGCCGGGTTCGAACAGGCGCAGGCCGTATGCGCGGCTTGCGACTGCGGCGCCATTCATGTGATGGCGGGCCTGCGCCGTGACGCGTTCGAGCATGCCGCGCAGCGCGCGACGCTTCAGGACAATCTCACGTGGGCGCAATCGCGTTCGCCCGACTTGGTGTTGCTGCTCGAAGCGCTGAACCGGACCGATTCGCCCGGTTATTTCTATCATGTGCCCAGTGCGGCGCTCGAAATCGTTCGTGCGCTGGATACGCCACGCGTGCGGCTGCAATTCGATCTCTACCATGCCATGCGCGAAGGTCTGGACCTGCGCGCCGAACTTGCCGCAGCGCTGCCCTGGACGCATCACGTGCAAGTCGCGGGCGTGCCCGGACGCCACGAACCCGATCTATCGGAACCGTCGCTGCAACAGGCTTTCGCGGATCTGGCCGCGGCCGGTTACGCGGGCTATGTCGGTTGCGAATACCGGCCGCGCGGCCTACCGTCCGATGGGCTCGGTTGGCGCACATTCTTAATCCAACGGGGATGGCTGCAATGAATATTCTAATCACGGGCGCAAACGGCTATATCGGCCGTGCCCTGGTGCAACGCTAGCTCAGCGTCGGCGCTACCGGTGCGGGACAAGCGCCATTCACCCGGCTCACGCTGGTCGACTTGCGCTTCGATGCCGCGGGGCTGGCCGACGATGCGCGAGTGCATTGCGTCGCCGGCAGCATTGCCGATGCGCAGGTTCGCACCGAAGCGCTGGCGCAACCGGTCGACCTGTTGTTTCATCTTGCCGGTATCACGAGCCGGCAAGCCGAGGCGGATTTCGAGCTGGGTCACAGTGTCAATCTCGAGGCCGGCATCCATCTGTTCGAGGGCCTGCGCCGTCAGGCACGCGGTGCGCGCGTGGTGTACTCCAGCTCGATCGCGGTATTTGGCGCACCGATGCCCGACCACATCGACGACGACACGCGTTTGATGCCAGCCTTGAGTTACGGCGCGCAAAAGCAGATCGGCGAAATCTTGCTGGCCGACTATAGCCGCCGCAACTGGCTCGACGCTCGCTCATTGCGGTTGCCGGGTATCGTCGCGAGGCCGCTCGTGCGGGGTGGCGCATTGTCTGCGTTCAACTCCGATTTGATCCGCGCATTGGTGACCGGTCAACGCTACACCTGCCCGGTTTCCGCGCAGGCCACCTTGTGGCTGATGTCCCTGCAACGCTGCGTCGACAATCTGCTGCACGCCGCGGTGGTCCCCGGCGACGCATTTGCCGCCGAACGACGCGCATTTACGTTGCCGGCGTTACACACTTCGGTCGCGCGCTTGGTCGATGCGCTTGCGCACGAGTTTGGCGCTGGCGTACGCGAATTGATCCGCTACGAGCCGGATGCGCAGCTCGAAGCGCAATTCGGCCGGCTTCCACCGCTGGCCACGCCGTGCGCCGATCGTCTGGGCTTTCGTCACGATGGCGATCTGAGCCAATTGATACGCGCGGTACTGGTCGATCTTTGAATCGCGATGCCGCAATCCAACGCAGCTATACGAAACAGGAAGTCGCCGACGGGTATTAACCCCGCGTCGAACTCACGCCATCTCAGTCCATCATCAAACAAGCGGGGCCAAGGAGATCACCATGTCGAGTTTTGAATCCACCAGAACACTGCCGGGCGCCTCAGCGCGCCTGACGGCAGGGCAGTGGCGCATGATTGTGCTGGCGAGCCTGGGCGGCGCGCTGGAGTTTTACGATTTCGTCGTCTACGGCATTTTTGCGCAATATATCGGGCAAGCGTTTTTCCCGATGCACGATCCTATCGTTGGCCTGGTGCTGTCCTTCGCGGTATTTGCGATCGGCTATCTGTCGCGCCCGGTAGGCGGTGTGGTGCTGAGCTATTTCGGTGACAAATACGGGCGCCGCAGAGTCTTTATCGTCTCGGTGATCGTGGTGTCGCTGTCCACCATCGGCATGGGCTTGATACCGACGTATGCCACGTGGGGCATCGGGGCGACCATGCTGATGGTGCTGCTGCGCTTGATCCAGGGCTTTTGCCTGGGCGGCGAGTTGCCGGGGTCGATCACCTATGTGGTCGAAACCGTACCTCGACGCGCGGGGCTGGTGTGCGGCATCGTGTTCTTTTGCGTGAACTCGGGTGTGGCGCTGGCCGCGGTGGTGAACCTCGGCGTGCATACCTTTCTTACCGGCGACGATATCGCGACCTACGGCTGGCGCATCGGGTTCCTGTTTGGCGGCGTGATCGGCTTGCTTAGCTTCTGGTTGCGTCGCAAACTCGAGGAGACGCCCGAATTTGCGCAGATGAAGCATCTGGCCGCCAAGCATCCGCTCGCCGAATTGCTGCGTGACCACTGGCGCCCGGTGTTGCTCGGTATCGCGACGACGGCGGTGGTGGCCGCATTCAACGGCCTGCTGTTCGCGCATATGCCCGCGTATCTGGTGAAGGTGCTGCATTACGACCCGCAGCGGGTCGCGGTCGCCCAGAACATTTCGTTGATGGTGATCTCGGTGGGCATCCTGCTTTCCGGCTGGCTCGGCGACAAAGTCCCCCGGCGCCTGGTGTTGCGCATCGGTTCGGCGCTGTTGCTGGTGTTGAGTTACCCGTTCTACCTGGCGGCCAGCCATCACAGCCTCGACGTGATCGTGCTGCTGGTATTGGCGGGACTGGCCGCGTGTCTGGCCAACGGCACGTTTGCCTGCATCATCGCGGACATGTTCCCGACCCGGGTGCGTTTCAGCGGGGTGGCATTGAGCTTTAACGTGAGTTTCACGGTGTTCAGCGGCACCGCGCCCTTGATCGCGACTTGGCTGATCAGCGCCACCGGCAATACCGCTTCGCCCGCGTATTTCATGGCAGCGTGTGCGGCGTTGGCGCTGGTGGCGAGTTTCGGCTTGAAGTCGCTTAGTGGCAAGATCGAGATGGGGATCGCTGCCTGAGCGATATGACCCCTAGTACCGATCATGCGATCGGTACTAGGTATACCATGGCACGTTTTATCCTATGGAACGTAGCCGGGAATAAAATCCGCATCCCGGCAGTCTTGTAGGTTGGGTAAGCAGGAAAATTCGCGGGAAACCTGGAATGGCCGATCCGATCGTCGCGCAGCGCTTCAAGGCACTCGTACTGCCTCATCTGAGTTCGGCCTTCAATTTGGCGCGTTGGCTTACGCGCAACGATCACGACGCACAGGACGTGGTGCAGGAGGCGTATCTGCGCGCCTACAAGTTTTTCCCGGGGTTTCGCGGCGAGGACCCGCGGTCCTGGTTGCTGGCCATCGTACGCAATACGTTCTACACCTGGTATCAGCAAAATCGTGGGCAGGCATCCGCTACCGTTTTCGATGAAGAGATACACAGCGCCGAGACGGCGGCGCCGCACCCGCACGACAACCCGGAAGCGATGCTGATCCGCAGCGAAAGCCAGAAGCGCGTGCATCAGGCATTGCAGGCTTTGCCGCTCGAATTCCGCGAGGTCGTGATGCTGCGCGAGCTGGAGGAGCTGTCGTATAAGCAGATCGCTGCCGTGGTCGGCATTCCGATGGGCACCGTGATGTCGCGTCTTGGGCGCGGTCGCCAGTTGCTCGCGAAACTCCTCGCACCGATGGATCAGGAGGCGTGATGAATCACGAACAGGCGTTGGAATTATTGCCGGGCTATCTCGATGAGGAGCTCAGTTTGTCGGAAGCGCTGGAAATCCAGCGTCATCTGGATAGTTGCGAGGAATGTGCGCAGGTGCTTGCGCAGCACCGCGACGTCAGCGCTCAACTGCGTGCGGCGCAATTGCGGATGGACGCGCCACCGGAGCTGGTCAAACGGATCGAGGCCGCGCTGCCGGGTCGCAGCGCGCCATGGGCGCGGGTGGGCGAGCGTTTCAAGCGATGGGGTAGTAGTAACAGTCGCAGCAGCAGTAGCCGGTGGCTGACCTGGCCGACTTGGGCCACGGCTGGCGTCATGGTGGCAAGCGTGGCCGCGCTCAGTGTGAGCATGAGCCTCTACCTCGCGGTACCTTCGAGCGAAGATCGTCTGACGCAAGAAGTGGTGGACGATCACATCCGCTCGCTGCAATTCAATCACCTCTCGGACGTGATCTCCACCGACAAGCACACCGTCAAGCCCTGGTTCAATGGCAAGCTCGATTTCGCGCCACCGGTGATCGATCTGGTCCAGCAGGGCTATCCGCTGATCGGTGGCAGGTTGGATTACGTCGATGGGCGCACGGTCGCCGTCATGGTGTACCGATACAAGCTGCACCCGATCAACTTGTATGTATGGCCTAGCAATGGAAGTGGCATCGGCATCGACCGTCAGCTACGCGAACCCGCGATCCACGAGCGGCAGGGCTACCACCTCGCCCACTGGAGCGCCGGCGGCATGACTTATTGGGCGATTACCGACGCCGGCGAGGGCGAATTGCGCGGGTTCGTTACGGATTTGCGCGCTCAGCCGTCCTCTTAGGGCGCCAGGTCTTCAGCAACAGCGCGTTCGAGATCACGCTCACGCTGCTGAATGCCATCGCGGCGCCTGCTGCCATGGGGCTGAGCAAGCCGAAGGCGGCGAGCGGGATGCCGACCAGATTGTAAAAGAACGCCCAGAACAGGTTCTGGCGGATTTTGGCGTAGGTTCTGCGTGAAATGTCGATTGCGTCGGCGATCAGTGTAGGGTCGCCGCGCATCAGCGTCAGGCCAGCTGCATGCATGGCCACATCGGTGCCGGTGGACATGGCGATGCCGACGTCTGCGGCGGCCAGCGCGGGAGCGTCGTTGATGCCGTCGCCGACCATGCCGACCACCGCGCCGCCGGCACGCAAGGCCGAGACCAGCCGCGCTTTGTCTTCGGGCAACACGTCGGCGTGAACCTCGGCGATGCCCAGTTGCGTGGCGATGCGTTGCGCACTATGCCGGTTGTCGCCGGTCAGCAGCACGGTCTTGATACCCATCGCCGTCAAACCACGGATGGCCTCGCCGGCGGACGGCTTGATCGCGTCGCCGAAAGCCATCAGGGCGAGTAAGCGCGACTGCGGCGCCGTCTCCACCAGCCACGATACGGTCAAGCCCGATTCGAGCGCGCGCTCGGCGGCGACCCGTAATTCCGGGCTCGGCTCAAGGCCACGCTCACTGAGCCAGCGGTCGCTGCCGATAAACAGCTCAAGCTGATCGACCGTGGCGCGTATGCCTTGACCCGGTATCGCCTGGGCGTCGCTCACTGGGCGCAACGACACGCCTTCGACCTTTGCCGCCTCGATAATGGCCCTTGCAAGCGGGTGCTCGCTGGCCTGTTGGACCGAAGCCGCCAGTTGCAAAGCCGCTTGCCGGGACACATGGCTCACCTCGAACACGGTGAGGCTGGGCTTGCCTTGCGTCAGCGTTCCGGTCTTGTCGAATGCCACCACGCTCATCCGATGCGCGAGTTCGAGCGCTTCCGCGTTCTTGATCAGCACGCCGTGTTGAGCCGCCACACCCGTGCCGGCCATGATCGCCGTCGGCGTGGCCAGTCCCAGCGCGCAAGGACAAGCGATGACCAGAACCGCGACCGCGTTGAGCACGGCGACCTCAACGTTGCCGTTGAAGAACATCCAGCCGATAAACGTCAAAAGTGCGATGCCCAGTATCACCGGCACGAAAATGGCGCTGACCTTGTCCACCAGACGCTGGATCGGCGCTTTTTCCGCCTGCGCGGACTCGACCAGGCGCACGATCTGCGAGAGCATGGTGTCCGCGCCCACGGCGCCGGTGCGCACCACCAGATAGCCATTCGCCACGATGGAGCCCGTCACGACCGTGTCGTGTATCTGCTTGAAAACCGGCAGGCTCTCGCCGGTGATCAGCGACTCGTCGAGATCGCTCTGGCCTTCGAGGATGACGCCGTCCACGGGCATCCGCTCGCCAGGGCGAACGATCACCAGATCGCCGAGCCGCACCTGCGACACTGGTGTATCGCGGTCTTCGCCGCCCGTGCGCACGCGTGCCGTTGCAGGCCGCAGCGCATTGAGCGCCTGGATTGCCGCCATGGTCTTGTGCTTGGCGCGCATCTCCAGCCATTTGCCGAAACGCACCAGCGTGATGACAACGGCGGAAGCCTCGAAGTACAGATGCGACATGTCGCCGGGGTGCGCCACCATCTCGTACACGCTCAAGCCGTACGCGGCGGATGTTCCGAGCGCGACCAGCAAATCCATATTGCCGGCTTTGGCCCGCACCGCTTTGTAGGCGGCGGTATAGAAGCGAGCGCCGAACACGAACTGGACCAGGGTCGACAGCACAAATTGCACCCAAACCGGCAGCATGACTTGCATGCCCAGACCCTGGGCGGCCATCGGCACGACCAACGGCACCGCCAACAGCGCGCATATGACCACTGCCGACATTTCCGACATTGCGCCCAATCCGCGCGAGCGGCGTGCCGCCTGATCCATGTCATCCGAATGCGGCGCAGCTTCGTAGCCGGCCTTCGAGATAGCGGCGATCAGCGCGTCGGCCTCGAGACCGACGCCGCCGATCGTCGCTGTCTGCGTAGCCAGGTTTACCGTGGCTTTAGCCACACCGGGAACGCGCTGCAATGCCTTTTCGACACGCGACACGCAGGACGCACAGGTCATGCCCTCCACATCAAGCGTGATCGAGCCTTGCGTCACCTCATAACCGGCACGCTTAACCGCACCGACTATCGTATCGAGTGCAACGCCCGCTTCGGCATCGACCTGGGCGCGTTCGGTCGCGATGTTGACACTCACGCCTGTCACACCCGGCACACCGGCGAGCGCTTTCTCCACGCGCCCGACACAGGATGCGCAGGTCATGCCCTCGATCGGTACGGACCACTGCCGAGCGGGCCCGGTTGCCCGGGGCAATGCGATGCCGGCTGCCATGTTCGTTCTCCTCTGATACTTAGCACGCGTTATTGCCTGGCCTTACACCTGGGGATGCAGCACAGGGGTGTAGCCGGCTTCGGCGATCGCGTTGAGCACGTCTTCGACTGGCGCGGTGGACGCCACTTTCACACGTTTGCCTGCAATGTCGATATCGACGTTTGCCGAGGGGGCGACTGCCTTGATCGCCTGGGTAATGCGGCCGGCACAATGACCGCAGGTCATGTCGTTCACTTCGAATTCCATTTTTGTCACCTTAAGTGGATCAATGAGTTGACTTAGAGGGTTCACTAAGCGGGGTTGACTAAGCGGGGTTGACTAAGCATGTTGATGAGTGGAGTATGAACATTCCCATCATGGCAAGGTCAAGGACTTTCGAACGAAATGTCGAAGATCGCGATACTGGCCGAGCAATCGCGGCGCCTATCGATAAGTCGCGCGCCGGCCGATACGTCCCGCTGCAGCTAAATATGCCCGGTTGCCGCTCAATGGCAGTGGGCCGAGATGCCTTCGAGAATCGGGCATTCGGGCCGCGAGTCGCCGCGGCAGTGCTTGACCAGGTTGTCCAGCGTATCGCGCATCTCGGTGAGCTCGCGGATGCGCAGGTTCAATTCGTCGACGTGCTCGCGCGCGAGCTCCTTCACCTCGCGGCTAGAGCGGCTGCGGTCTTGCCACAAGCTGAGAAGCAGGGCGATCTGCTTCATCGCGAAGCCGAGCCGACGGGCTTGCTTGATGAAGTGCAGCATCGCCACGTCGTTGGTGGAATACACGCGATAGTTGGCTTCGGTTCGCGTCGCGGCGGGAATCAAGCCGGCTTCTTCATAGTGACGGATCATTTTTGCCGAGACGCCGGACGTCTTGGCGGCTTCACCGATATTCATCACGTTACTCCTGGAAATGCGAAAAGGGCAGGCATGCACGGCGTGCCGAGCATCCATATACGTCATTTTCAACCTTACCATAATGGGAAGGTCAAGCTCGGAAACTATCCCAGAATGCGCCGGCAGAACGCTTCATGATGACGAGCAAGGCGCTGGAGATGTACGCGGTGTGAACGTTCTACAAGAATGGGCGGGCTTTCGTCGCAACGAGCGTAGGGGCAAGAGCATGATAAATGACCACGTAGGGATGGCCCCCGATGGCCGCATGTCGTCTTCGAAAGCGTTATGGCTGACGCGCCTGGCGCTAGGGTTGTTGCAAGGGCTCTTTCTCTACTACCTGCTTGTATCGATGTCGGAAGGTAAGGGCATATGGGCTGCGACCAACGGCGTGCGCATCTTCCCGCTGCTACTGGTGAGCTTGCTGATTCCACCGGTGCTGATAGTCGGAGCCGGTCACTTGTCGTGGCGCAGGCTGCTTTTATGGTGCGCGCTATTGGCTGCGATCGTGGCCGTCTTTGGGCACCACGACGCGTGGCGTGTCATGGATCCGCAGGCCGTGGCAGCACTCAAGGACCTCTCGCACACGATGGACCCGCCATCGTTTGAAGTGACCTTTTTCAGTGCCGCATTTGTGTTTATCGGCTACGCGCTGATCAGTGCGGGAGAAGCGACCCATCGGTGGCTGGCTCCGTACGAATCGTATTTCGAATCCAGCTGGAAACTGGTGCTGCAGATCAGCCTGTCGCTGATGTTTGCCGGCGTTTTTTATCTTATTCTTGTGCTCGGCGCGAGCTTGTTCATGTTGCTGAGGCTCGGGTTTCTGCGCGATCTGCTCGATCAGTTGTGGTTTAACGTTCTGGTATTTGCAATGACCTTTGCAGCCGGTCTGCATATCACCGACGTGCGGCCGAATATCATTCGCGACATCAGGACACTGCTGCTTACGCTGCTGTCCTGGCTGTTGCCGCTGCTGGTGCTGATAGTCGCGGGATTCTTGCTGAGCTTGCCTGCAACGGGTCTCACGCCGCTGTGGGAGACGCGCCATGCGACAGCCCTGCTGCTGGGCGTCGCGGCGCTGGAGATCGTGCTGATCAATGCGACTTACAAGAATGGGATTGAAGCGAGCGGGATCGAAGTCGAAACTGAAACCGTGCCTCGCATCCTGCGCTTCGGTGCCCGTCTCGCTTGCCTGATGCTGATACCGTTGGTTGCGCTGGCGATCTATGCGTTGAAGCTGCGTGTCGATCAATATGGTTTGACGGTCAGCCGTGTTTCCGCGGCTGCTTGCGCGCTGGTTGCACTGTGTTACGCGCTTGGATATGCGTGGGCGGCATTGGATCGGCACGGTTGGCTGAGGCGGGTTGCAGGGACCAATGTTCTGACCAGCTACATTACGCTCGCGTTGGTGGTTGCGTTGTTTACGCCGATTGCCGATCCGGCACGTTTGGCCGTGGCCAGCCAGGTCGACAGGTTGCTGTCCGGGCGCGTGGCACCGGACGAATTCGACTTTGGGTTCCTGCGTTTTCAATCGACAGTCTATGGCCGTGAGGCGTTGGCGCGTTTGCAGTCAACGGCTGTTGGACCCAATGCCGCCGCCATAAAGGAAAGGAGCCTGCAGGCTGCGCAATTGCAATCGGCCGATACGAAGCAACGCGTCCCCCACGTCGCCAA
>Ga0302314_10002019_pt1 | contig 37966 bp, 32 predicted proteins | sample III_Palsa_N2_3_FD_200533 | JGI IMG/M metagenome (GOLD analysis project Ga0302314, IMG submission 200533) | Peat permafrost microbial communities from Stordalen Mire near Abisko, Sweden - III_Palsa_N2_3 | ecosystem: Environmental > Terrestrial > Soil > Palsa > Peat permafrost | place: Sweden...
CGCGATGCCGGCGGCGGCCGAAAGGAAGTTGTGCGAGGTCAGGCCAGCCATCTGGGAGAAGGCCGACATGGTCTGTTCCGGCGTGTAGGACTGCCAGTTGGTGTTGGTGATGAAGCTGATGGCCGTGTTGAAGGCCAGGTCAGGGCTGGTTCCCTTGAACCCTTGCGGATTGAACGGCAGTACGTCCTGAAAGCGCAGGATCAGATAGAGCACCAGGAAGCTGGCGGCGCTGAAGAACAGCATCGAGATCGCATAGGCGAACCAGCTCTGGCTCTTGTTCCGGTCGACGCCGAACGCGGCGTAGAGCACGCCTTCGACCGGCCGCAGCACCGGGTCGAGCCAGGTTCTGCCGCCTTGCCAGACCCGCGCCAAATACGCGCCGAGGGGAATCCCCAGGGCGACGGTGATGGCGATGGTGACGAGAATCTCGCCCCAGCCTCGCACGTCCATGTGAGAGTGTCCTTCTTACGGGTCTAGAATTTGTCGGGACGCAGCAGGGCCGCGACCATGTAGCCGGCGATCACCAGCGCGCCGGCGGCGTAGATCAGCTCGACGAGCACGGCTCAGATCCTCCGCAGCGCGGCGGCGTAGAGGCCGTAGAGCGCCAGCACGACGAGGCCGGCGCCGATGTAGATGAGGTCGAGCATGAGGATTCGTGTCCGCTGCCAGCGCGAGATTCGACGCTGACGCACTATCTCGCGCACGGGGATCAGAACTCGACGGGGAAGAGTGAGGCGGGGCATAAGAATTCTGTAAAGATCTGAGGGACCCGGCCGTCAGTCACCCACGCCGCGCGCCGTCCGCGAAATGCCGGGAAAACGCGCCGTCGCCGATGGCGAGCACGTCGTGGCGGTCCGCGATGCGCCACGCCGAATGGGCCTCTTGTCAGCGGCGGCGACAAAGGTTCAGATGAACGCCGCAGGCTCGTTTTGGCTGGACAAGCCGGCAGCACGAGAGCCGCCTTCCAAGAGGAACCATGACGCAGGAATCGACGAGAGTTGGCGTCACGATGTCTGATTTCGCGGCCGCGAATCCGCCGTCGTTCGATATTCCCGCGATGATCTGCCAGCCGGAGAAGAACTTCTACTATTGGCTCACGTCGAACCACGCTCCCGGCGTCGGCGCTGTCGTCGAATTCGGAACCTGGCTTGGGTCGAGCACCGCCTATCTATCGGCCGGATTGCGCGGCCGGGAGATGCATTGCTACGACAATTTTCGCTGGTATGAAGACGACAACTCGAAATCCGAGATAAAGCTCAAGGAAGGCGATGATTTCTTCCTGCTGTTTTCCGGAAATATGGAGCGATATGGCGCAAAGGTCGTCGTCCATACGTCGGACATCGTGGATTTCACCTGGGACGGCGGTCCGATCGAACTGCTTATCATCGACGCGCCGAAGCAGGCGTCGGACCTGGCCAAACTATTGGCCGTCTTCGCGCCGCATCTGATCCCCGGCCAGACGCGGATTGCGCTTCAGGACTATCAGCATTTTCCATCCTATCAGATTTCGGTGGTGATGGACGCGATCCGCGCCAGCGCGGCCTTGGAGAACGTCGTCGTCGCGGTGAACAGTAATCTGCAACCGAATACGGTATCGTTCCTCGTCACCCATCCCATCGACCTCTCATCGGTCGATGAAGTCGTCGACACGCTCAAGACCTGGTCGTCCGAGCGCATCAACGCGACCTGGACCCGTATAAGGGCGCCCTTGCCGGATCAAGTGCGCGCGCGCATGGCGCCAGGACTGGCGCTCTTCTTGTACGATGCCGGTCACGAAGATGAGGCGCTCGGCGTTCTGGCGGAAACGCCGATGGACAAGACCATGTTGAAGCGCTGGAAGCGGATGTCGGAACTCAAGCACCCGATGGCCGGTATCACGCCGTACGAGACCTATCCGCGGCTGTTCAGACTGATGCAGGAAACGCGGCTGGACCCGGCCAGGGCCATCCCGAACGACAAGCGTCGGGAGAGCCTGTTGCTGGCCCTCTCGCTGGACCGGGAAGCTGATCCGGGACTTTGCCTTTCAGCGTGGAAAGAGGTGCTGGCGCTAAATTCCCCGCGATCGAACGCCGCCAAGCGGGTGGTCAGCCTCGCCGATCAGCTTGACGATCGGGCGGAACTCGCGGAGGGCCTGACCGCTCTTCTGGAGATCACGCCGGATGATCGCGTGATAAGAAAGCGCCTGTCCGACCTCGCCATTGGGGCTGGCCAGATGACGTGACAGAGGTGGGCGCAAGGCCGCAGCCACCAGATCCGATCTCAACTGGCCGAAGCGCGGCGCTCGAAAAATTCCCCGGCGATGGCGGCGCGTGTCCGGGCCAGGCCCTCGGGGCGCCGCTTTCGGCATAGGGCTCGCGCCCCACCTTCCGGAAGAAGGCGGTGCCGCCCACGGTCTTGATCTCTTCGATCAGGCCAAGCTCGACCAGGGTCTGAGCGAGCCGGTAAACGGTATAGTACTTTCCAAAGGGATTAAGTTCGGCGATGTCGCTGGAATTCTTATTGCCCACGTATTTGCGCAAGGCCTCGTCGGTATAAGCCAAATATTGATCGGACATCTTGTTTTCGCAGTCGTCCAGGATGACGTGACCGCCTAGGAGAATTCGGTCGTAGAATTGGCTGAAATCCCGGTCGATGGCGCCGTCGGCGTCGATGCAGAACAGCCCGATCTCGGCGTCGATCGGAACCGTGCTCGCGATATCTTCCCGGGGAACCACGACGATGCGGACCTGCTCGCCGACGCCGAACTCGGCGAGGTTGCTGCGCAGGATGGCGACGTTGACACCGACGTCCTCGGTCTTCAGGGCGGCGGAGTCCACGAAGACATCGGCCGTGTAGATCATCTCCTTTCGACCCGCCGAGCGGCGCCCGAGCGCGATGGCGAGCGTGCTCCCACCCTGAGCCGGACCGATCTCGACATAAACGCCCCTGGAAACACCGAGCGACGCCTCGTAGATCGCCTTCAGCGCCTGGCGGCTAAGCAACGAGTGGGTGATATTCCCCACTTCATCAATTGTCGCGTCCGTTACTTCCACGTTCGTCATTCAGATTGCGCCCAAAACAACGGACCCGCCCTCCAAGTGGCCGGTTCCAGAGAAGCGATCGAAAATCGGCGCGTCAAGCGATCGCGACGTTTCCACTAGGCGTCCCGCGCCAACGCCTCGCGGCGTTCCTCCAGTTCCAGCCAGTCTTCCTCGGCGCGGGCCAGGTCGGCGCGGGCGGTGGTGAGGCGGTGCATGGTGACATCGAAGGCGCGGCGGTCGCGGGCGTAGAGGCCAGGGTCGTCCAGCCGCGCCTCCAGGGCGACGATCTCGTCGGAGAGGCGCGGCATGGCCTTTTCGAGTTCCTCGAGGCGGCGCTGGTCCTTGTAGGTGAGTTTGGCCGGCGCGCGGGCCGGCGGCGGCTCGGCGCGCGGCTTCGACGCGGCGGCCGGCGGCGCGCGCACCGCGTCGAAGAAGTCCGGGTTCTGGCGGGCGAAGTCGGTCCAGCCGCCGGGGGTCTCGACGATGTGGCCGGCGCCGTCGAGGGCGATGGTCGAGGTGGCGAGGCGGTCGATGAAGTCGCGGTCGTGGCTGACCAGGATCAGGGTGCCCTCGTAGTCGGCCAGCGTTTCTTCCAGCAGGTCGAGGGTCTCCATGTCGAGGTCGTTGGTCGGCTCGTCGAGCACCATCAGGTTGGCGGCCTGGGCGAGCGCCCGGGCCAGTAGCAGCCGGTTGCGCTCGCCGCCCGAGAGGCTGGTCACCGGCTGGCGCAGCTGGCTCTCCTGGAACAGGAACTCCTTGGCGTAGGCGGCAACGTGCTTCGGCCGGCCGCGCACCAGCAGCTGATCGCCGCCGCCGGGCGCCAGCGCCTCCCAGAGCGTCATCTGGGCGGAAAGATCGGCGCGCGCCTGGTCGACATAGGCGATCTCCAGCCCGGTCCCGAGCTTCACCTCGCCGGCGTCGGGGGCGATCTCGCCCAGCAGCAGCTTCACCAGGGTGGTCTTGCCGGCGCCGTTGGGCCCGACCACGGCGAGACGGTCGCCGCGCAGGATGCGGGTGGAGAAGCCGTCGATCAGCACCCGGCCGCCGAACGCTTTGCTGAGCCCCTTGGCCTCGACCACGCGCTGGCCGGACGTCCCGCCGGCGTCGGCCGCCAGGGTGAGCGAGCGGCGCTGGTCGCCCATCAGCTCGCCCTTTCGCTGGCGCATCTCGGCGAGGCGCCCGGCGCGGCCTTCGTTGCGGCTGCGGCGAGCGGTGATCGATGAGTAGAAGGTGTAGGTCTCGCGCTCGATCGCCTTGGAGAGCCGCCTCAGCGACTCGGCCTGGTCGGCGGCGATGCGCGCGGACCAGGCCTCGAAGTGCTCGAAGCCCTTGTCGAGCCGCCAGATCCGCCGGCCCTCCAGCCAATAGCAGCGCTGGGTGACCCGGGCCAGGAAGGCGCGGTCGTGGCTGACCACCAGGGCGGCGGCGCGGCTGGCGGCCAGCATCGCCTCCAAGGTCTCGATGGCGAAGATGTCGAGGTGGTTGGTGGGCTCGTCGAGCAGCAGCACGTCGGGCCGCTCGGCGAAGGCGCGGGCCAGCGCCGCGCGCCGCCCCTCCCCGCCCGAGAGGTCGGTCGTCCCGCGCCGGGGATCGAGATCGAAGGCTTGCAGCGCCGCCTCGGCCTCGTGGGCGGGGGCGCCGCCGGCCGTGGCGTAGGCGAGCAGGCTCTCGCCGGTGATGTCCGGCTCCTGCGCGACGAGGCCGATGCGCGTGGCGGGCGTGATCGTGCGCTCGCCGCCGTCCGCTTCGGCGGCGCCCGTCAGCACCCGCAGCAACGTCGACTTGCCGGCGCCGTTGCGCCCGACCAGGGCGGCGCGCACGCCCGGCTCCAGCGCCAGGTCGACGCCGTCGAACAGCATGCGCGGCCCATCGGCCAGCCGCACGTCCTTCAGGGCCAGGATCGGCGCGCGGCTCACGGCGTCAGATGTCCGCGTAGGCCTTCCGCTCGCCGGCGAAGCCCGGGTGCGTCACCGCGCCGAGGTGGGCCGGGCCGACGCCCTGGGCGTATTTCCACAGGGCGCCGGAGCCGTAGTCGGTGACCCGCGGCGACCAGTGGCGCTTGCGGTTCTCCAGTTCGATCGGATCGACCTCGAGCTCGATGGTCCCGGCGTCCGCGTCGATGGCGATGATGTCGCCGTCCTTGATCAGGGCGATCGGGCCGCCGTCCTGGGCCTCGGGGCCGACGTGGCCGACGCAGAGGCCGCGGGTGCCGCCGGAGAAGCGGCCGTCGGTGATCAGCGCCACCTTGTCGCCCCGTCCCTGCCCGGAGAGCGCGGCGGTGGTGGAAAGCATCTCGCGCATGCCGGGGCCGCCCTTGGGGCCCTCGTAGCGGATCACCAGCACCTCGCCGTCCTTGTAGTCGCCGCGCTCGACGGCGGCGAAGCAGGCCTCTTCGCCATCGAAGACGTGGGCCGGGCCGCGGTGAGCGCGGTGCGAGGTCATGCCGGCCACCTTGACGATGGCGCCGTCGGGGGCGAGCGAGCCCCAGAGGCCGACCACGCCGCCGGTGGGCGAGAGCGGATTGGAGGCCGGGCGGATCACGTCCTGATCGCTGCGCCAGGTCACGTCGGCGAGGTTTTCGGCCAAGGTCTTGCCGGTGACGGTCATCACGTCGCCGTGGATCAGGCCGGCGTCCAGCAGGGTCTTCAGCAGCACCGGCACGCCGCCCGCCTCGCCCATGTCCTTGGCGACGTAGCGGCCGCCGGGCTTGAGGTCGGCCAGGTGGGGGGTGCGGCGGAAGACCTCGGCCATGTCGCGCAGGGTGAAGCGGATGCCGCACTCGTGCGCCATGGCGGGCAGGTGCAGGCCGCCGTTGGTCGAGCCGCCGGTGGCGGCCACCACCACGGCGGCGTTCTCGAACGCCTCGCGGGTGCAGATGTCGCGCGGGCGGATGTTCTGTTCGATCAGCCGCACCACCGCCTCGCCCGAGGCCACGGCGTACTGGTCGCGGCTCTCGTAGGGCGCCGGCAGGGCGGCCGAGAGCGGCAGGGCGAGGCCGATCGCCTCGGAGACGCAGGCCATGGTGTTGGCGGTGAACTGGCCGCCGCAGGCGCCCTCGCCGGGGCAGGCGACCGATTCCAGCGCGCAGAGGTCATCGAGGCCCAGCTTGCCGGCCGAATGCTGGCCCACCGCCTCGAACACATCGACCACGGTGACGTCGCGCCCCTGCCAGCGGCCGGGCAGGATCGAGCCGCCATAGAGGAACACCGAGGGCACGTTGAGGCGCAGCATGGCCATCATCATGCCAGGCAGCGACTTGTCGCAGCCGGCGACGCCGACCAGGGCGTCGTAGCTGTGGCCGCGCATGGTGAGTTCGACGGAATCGGCGATCAGGTCGCGGCTGACCAGCGAGGAGCGCATGCCCTCGTGGCCCATGGCGATGCCGTCGGTGACGGTGATGGTGCAGAACTCGCGCGGCGTCGCGCCGGCGTTCTTGACCCCAACGGAGACCGCATGGGCCTGGCGCATCAGGGCGGTGTTGCAGGGCGCGGCCTCGTTCCAGCAGGAGGCGACGCCCACGAACGGCTGGTTGATCTCCCGCGTGCCGAGACCCATGGCGTAGTAGAACGACCGGTGCGGGGCGCGGCTCGGCCCCTCGGTCACATGCCGGCTGGGCAGCTTGGTCTTGTCCCAGGTTCCATCTGGCTTACGGGTCATCACGCACCTCTCCCGAATTGGGCGCGCATCCCTAGCCGAGGGCGCGGCCGAGGGCAAAGCGAGAGGGATGAAGTCAGAGCTTTTCGGTCAGCGCCTTGTAACGGGCCGCATGGGGCTTCTCGCGATCAGGGGTCCAGCGGGCATGGATGGCGTCGGCGGCGCCTGGAAGGGCTTCGAGGTGGGTGTGCCAGCCGGCGGAGACGTCCGCGAGGTCGGGCTTCACGATATCGCTGTTGGTCAGAGTGAGGATACAGCCGGCGCCGTCGGGCGCGAGTTCGAAGCGGACGACGGAGGCGGGTTTGCCGGCGTCGTTCGGGTCGGGCCAGGTCCAGGCGATCAGGCGCGGCGGCTCCAGCTCCACGATCTCGCCGGCCATGCGGTAGTCCTGCACGGGAAAATGCAGGGCGAAGCGGGCGCCGAGGCGCAAGTCGGGCTCGATGGTGGCGTTCGCCAGCCAGTCGGCGATGCGCTCAGGGATCGTGAGCGCGGCCCAGACCTTCTCGATCGGCTTGGCGTAGCGGCGGCGGAAGACCAGTTCGTAGGTGTCGCCGGTCTTGCGGATCTGACCATCCAGGTCGGTCGTCGCGATCATGCTCACTGCTCCCTGTCGAGATGTTGTTCGAGGGCGTCGAGGCGGCCCCGCCAGAAGGCGCGATAGGGCGCCAGCCAGGCTTCGACGCGCGCCAGCTCCCCCGGCTCCAGGCTGTAGAGCCGGCGTTGGCCGTCGGCGCGGACGCGGACGAGCCCGGCTTCGCGCAGCAGCCGCAGGTGCTTGGAGACGCCCGGCTGGCTGATCGCCAGCACGCCCACCACATCCCCGGCCGGCCGCTCGCCGTCCCGCAGGAGGTCGAGGATTCGGCGGCGGTTCGGCTCGGCGATGGCTTCGAAGGCGTCCATGACCAATAAATATCCCAATAGATATATATCTGACAAGCGAATTATCTCCCCTCCCCCTTGCGGGGAGGGGCCGGGGGTGGGGGTGCAAGCTCGATGGAGGCCGACAGAAAGACGCGGCGGCGGCAAGCCCGCGAACAACGAGCCGATACCCCCACCCCTAACCCCTCCCCGCAAGGGGGAGGGGAACTGGTTGGCGGCTCCTCGCGCGTTCGCTATCCCTGCAATCTCACCAGCAAGGGATCCGCTCGATGAACCTCGCCGCCGTGCCTATCGGGATCGATCCGCCGAACGAGGTGAATGTGGTGGTCGAGGTGCCGATCGGGGGGGAGCCGATCAAATATGAGATGCACAAGCCGTCGGGCGCGCTGATGGTCGATCGGTTTCTCTATACGGCGATGCGCTACCCCGGGAACTACGGCTTCATCCCCCACACCCTGTCGGGCGACGGCGACCCCTGCGACGTGCTGGTGGCCAACACCCGGGCGGTGACGCCGGGCGCGATCATGAGCGTGCGGATCGTCGGCGTGATGGTGATGGAGGACGAGGCCGGCAGCGATGAGAAGCTGATCGGCGTCCCTGGCCACAAGCTGACCCAGCGCTACGACGACGTGGCCAACTACACCGACCTGCCGGAGATCACGATCAAGCAGATCGAGCACTTCTTCAGCCACTACAAGGACCTGGAGCCCGGCAAGTGGGTGAAGATCGTCCGCTGGGGCGACGCCGACGACGCGCGGCGAATGGTGCTGGAGGGGATCGAGCGGGCGAAGGCGGCCGGGCAATCCTGAGCCCGCGGCGCTGAAGGCGAGGCCGATGATGCACGTCGAGATCCACGGCGACGGCCGCCGGCCCTATCTGCTGCTGGTGCACGGCCTCTGCTCCAGCCGCGCGCAATGGCGGCCGAACCTGGCGGTGCTGGCGGAGGTGGCGACGCCGGTGGTGGTGGAGTTGCTGGGCCACGGCCGCTCGCAGAGCCCGGCCGATCCCGAGGCCTACCGCGTGGACGCCTACATCGCGCGCTTCGAGGCGCTGCGAACCGAGCTCGGCGCGGAGCGCTGGGCGATCTGTGGGCAGTCGTTCGGCGCGGGGCTGACGCTGAACTACGCCCTCGCCTGCCCGGATCGGATCAGCGCCCAGGTGGTCACCAACTCCGCTTCGAGTCTCGGCCCGGCGCGGCCGGCGGTGAGCGAGGACGTGCGCCGCGAGCGCGCCGCCGCCTTCGAGGCGCGGGGCCGCGCCGGCCTGGAGGCGATGGCCTTCTATCCGAAACGCAGCGGCCGCCTGCCGCCCGACGTCGAGGACGAACTGGTGCGCGACGCCGAGCTGATCTCGCTGCGGGCCATGGCCCAGACGATCACGGTGACCGTGCCCGGCCTCTCGGCGGCGGATCGGCTGGGCGAGATCGCCGTCCCCACCCTGCTGGTCAATGGCCGCCGCGAGAAGAGCTTCCAGCCGCTGCGCGATCTGGCGGCGGCGCGCATCCCCGGCGTCCAGGTGGTCGATCTGGAGGGCGGCCATCCGGTCAACCTGGACTGCGCGACCGAGTTCGACGCGGCGGTGACGACGTTCCTGGCGGCGACGGCATGAGCGCGCGGCCCGCCGTACACGGCGTCGATCTCGACCCGCAGACCCGCTGCGCCCATTGGCGCAGCCCGCTCGACATCGTCGCCCTGAAGCTGCGCTGCTGCGGCGCCTACTATGCCTGCCGCGACTGCCATGACGCCCTGGCCGGCCATCCCGCCCAGGTCTGGCCGCGCGCCGACTGGGACGCTCCGGCGGTGCTCTGCGGCGCGTGCGGCGCGGAAATGAGCGTGCGCCAATACCTCGCCTGCGACGACCGCTGCCCGACCTGCGCGGCGCCGTTCAACCCCGGCTGCAAGCTGCACCGGCATCTCTATTTCGAGGGGTGAGGAGGCCACGATCGTAGCCCCTCACCCTCCCAACCGCTCCGCGGTCGGGCCCCTCCCTCTCCCTATGGGAGAGGTGCAAGTTGCTGATACAGCGGCCTTTCTTGACCTCTCCCGGAGGGAGAGGGAGGGGCCCGCGATGCGGAGCATCGTGGGAGGGTGAGGGGTTCGCGCGGCGAGAATACGCGCTACCTTCCCCGCGAAAACCCCAGGGAGGACCGCCATGAAGGTCGGGGTGCTGCAGTTCTTCGGCTGGGCGGATCGGCGCATTCCGCTCGAGAGCATCTACCAGCGCGCCATCGAGCGGTTCGAGATCATGGACCGCGGCGGCTACGACGCCGTCTGGCTGGCCGAGCACCATTTCTCCGGCTTCAGCGTCTGCCCCTCAGTGCATATGATGGCGACCATGGCGGCGGCGCGCACCCAGCGGCTGCGCATCGGCACCGCCGTCTCGCTGGCGCCCTTCTACCATCCGCTGCGGCTGGCCGAGGAGGTGGCGCTGCTGGATGTGCTCTCCGGCGGCCGGGTGAACTGGGGCGCCGGGCGCGGCTTCTCGCGCGTCGAGTTCGACGCCTTCGGCATCCCGGTGGAGGAGAGCGCGGCGCGCTTCCGCGAGACCGTCGAGGTGGTGCTGGCCGCCTGGGGGAGCGAACGGCTGAGCCACCAGGGCGAGTTCTTCCGCTTCGAGAACGTCGAGGTGCTGCCCCGGCCGCTGCAGCAGCCGCATCCGCCGGTGTGGATGGCGGCGACCTCCGAGAGCGCCATCGACTGGGCGGCCGGCCGCGGCTTCTCGATCCTGATGGACCCGCACTGCACCCGCGCCGATCTCGCCGCCAAGCGCGCGCGCTACGGCGAACGCCTCGCCGCCGCCGGCCATGCAATGGGCGGCCGCGACATCCCCATGGCCCGCCTGATCGCGGTGGCCGAGACCGCCGAACGCGCCGCCGAGATCGCCCGCCGCGGGGCCGAGTGGACCGTCGGCTCTTACATCCGCGGCCGCGCCCCGGACGGCGGCGATCCGGTCGAGCGCTACGTGAACGAGGTGATCCTGCACGGCACGCCGGAAGGGGTGGTCGACCAGATATTGGGCCTGCGGGAGACGGCCCAGCTCAACTACCTGCTCTGCGCGCCGCTCAGCCAGGAGTCGTTCACCCTGCTGACGGATCGGGTGTTGCCGCGGGTGGGGTGAGTTTGGGCTGGACAACGAATAGTACCCGTGGTAACTATACGGTTGAACCCGTGACGGATCGGATCTTTGACATCGTGGAACAGAGGATGGACGGGCGCCGCGTCGGTGCGCCGCCACAATGCGGGCGCCGTAGTTATCGGCGAATAACGGTGGCGAGGCGGCCTTCGTAAGAGACGCCTGCGGCAATACCCTTCCCCACAACCCGCTCATCGCGGCGAAGGCCGGGGCCAGACGGGGATACGGGTCAAAATATGCTGATATCGAAGCCGGGCCATTGTTGCCGCACCGTAAACTACGGTGAATCTGCGGTGAGCTGAATCGGGGTCGGGGTGAAATTTACCGCGAGGCCGGAGGGCCCCTCCACCGCTTCGCGGTCCCCCCTCCCCCGTTGGGGGAGGAGAGCGCGGCGCCCGCTACGGCCGGAACCCCAGCGGCCTCGGCGCCAGCTTCCCAGGCTGAGTCGCCACCCGCCACGCATTCTCCACCCAGTCGCAGACCCAGCGGCGCGTGTCGCGGGGGTCGATCATTTCTTCCATCTGGAAGCGGTTGAGCGGGCCGATCGGGCCGCGGGCGCTTTCGATGCGGGCGTTGATCTCGGCGCGCAGGGCGGCGGGGTCGGGACTTTCGGCGAGCTGGCGCTTGTAGGCCGCCTCGATGCCACCCTCGGGCGGGATGCCGCCGGCGTCGGCGGCGGGCCAGACCACGCGGGCGGAGACGCCGGACTTTGGGGTCGCGTAGTTGTTGCCGGCGACGCCGAACGAGCGGCGCATGATCACGGTGAAGATCGGCACGGACACCTGGGCGAAGGCGATCATCCACTCGCCGCCCTTGCGGATCGTCCCGGCGCGCTCGTGCTCCAGCCCGACGGCGAAACCCGGATTGTCGACCAGGTTGAGCACCGGCAGGTGGAAGAGGTCGCAGACGTCGAGGTGGCGGCGCAGCTTGTCGCAGCCGTCGGCGGTGAGGGCGCCGCCGTTGGCGTGGCGGCTGTCGGAGGCGATGACGCCCATCGGGTAGCCGGCGAAGCGGACAAACCCCGTGATCTGGTCGGCGCCCCAGAGCGGGCCGATCTCGAAGAAGCTGCCCTCGTCGGCCATCAGCCGGATGGCGCGGCGCATGTCGAAGGTGGTGGTGCGCTTGCGCGGCACCAGGGTGAAGAGCTCGTCCTCGCGGCGGTCGGCGGGATCGGTGGCCGGCGCGAGCGGCGGGGCCTCGAAGACGGACGGCGGCAGGTAGGAGAGGAAGCGGCGGGTCTGCTCGACCGCGTCTTCCTCGGTCTCGGCCAGGTTGTCGACCGAGCCGTTGCGGCAGTGGATGCGCCAGTCGCCGAGGTCTTCCTTGGTGATGTCGTAGCCCATGGCGTGGGCGACGACGGGCGGGCCGGCGACGAAGAGCTGGGCGATGTCGCGCACCATCACCGAGAAGTGGCCGAGCACCGCCTTGGCCGCGCCGATGCCGACGACGCTGCCCAGCAGCACATTGACCACCGGCACGGTTGCGAGCTGCTCGGCGAACATCGACGAGCCCAGGTGCCCCGGCAGGAACGAGCCGCCGCCGCCCGCGACCCGGGGCCGTCCGGCGGTGATGGCGCCGGAGCTTTCCTTGGCGCGGCTTTCGCCGGCGGCCTGCTGGCTCGGCACCATGGCCGCGACGCTGCCGCCGCCGGAGGAGCCGTCGAGCAGCCGCACCGACGGGCATTTGAATTCCAGCGACAGCCGGTCGAGGTAGCCGCTCTTGGCCCCGATCGAGCCGTCGGCGTGGCCCCCGCGCGAGGTGAAATCGTCGGCGCAGACGATGGCGGTGCGGCCTTCGACGCGGCCCCAGCCGCCGATGTGGTTGGAGGGGGTGAAGTCGGCGATCTGGCCGTCGCCGTCGTAGCTGGCGAAGCCGGCGATGCTGCCCAGTTCGCGGAAGCTGCCCGGATCGAGCAGCAGGTCGATGCGCTCGCGGCAGGTGAGCTTGTTGCGGTTGCGCTGGCGCACCACGCCGGGGTCGGTCGAGCCGGGGGCGAAGCGGGCGTGGGCGATGTCCTGCAGCGACTTCACCGCATCGAGGGTCGGGCCCCAGGTGTCCTCGCCGTGGGTGCGCAGGGCCTGGCCGCCGGCGCTGGGGGCGATGACGGCGACGATCTGGCCGGCGGCGACCGGCGCGCCGACCTCGAACGGGCCAACCTCGGAGACGACGCCGGCGCAGGGCGCGGTGACGGCGGTTTCCATCTTCATGGCGCTGACCACCAGCAGGGTCTCGCCGGCGGCCACCTCGGTCCCGGCCTTGGCGGTGAGTTCGACCACCGAGCCGGCCATCGGGCACTCAACCCCGGCCTCGCCGTCGCGGACGGCCAGGGAGGCGGCGGGCGTGAGGGCTTGCAGGACATCGGGCCGCGCGCCGCCGCTCAGCGCCGCGGCCTGTTGGTCGAGGAAGGCATGGGCGGGCGTCGCCGACACGGCGGCCGGCGCGGTGAGTTCAGGGTGCGCGCCCAGCAGGGTGGTGCGGGCGTCGCCTTCACGCAGCTCGGGCCGGGCGAGGATGGCGCGCAGGGAGGCGATGTTGGTCGGCAGGCCCTCGATCTGGAAGTCTTCCAGCGCGCGGCTGGTGCGCGCTAGCGCCGAGGCCAGCGAGCCGGTGGAGTTGGAGACGCCGATGACCTTGGCGAACATCGGGTCGAACTGCGGCGGCGGCGCTAGACCCAGGTAGCCGCAGGCGTCGACCCGCACGCCAGGTCCTGAAGGCTCGCGATAGCTGGTGATCGTCCCGGCGCCGGTGGCGACGACGCGGGCCTGGACGGCGAAGCGGCGCGGCGCGGGGATCTCGGTGAGTCCGAGGTCGGCCAGACTTTCCCCCGCAGCGAGGCGGAACTGGGCCTCCACCAGATCGACGCCCGTCACCGCCTCGGTGACGGTGTGCTCGACCTGGATGCGCGGATTGCACTCGATGAAGAAGCGCTCGTCGAATTCCGGGTCGACCAGGAACTCGACCGTGCCGGCGTTCAGGTAGTTGGTCGCCTTGGCCAGGCAGAGGGCATCGTCGAGAATGCGCTGGCGCAGCACGGGGTCGAGGTTGGGCGCCGGGGCGATCTCGACCACCTTCTGGTTGCGCAGCTGCACCGAGCAGTCGCGCTCGAACAGGTGGACCACCCCGCCCTGCCCGTCCGCCAGGATCTGCACCTCGATGTGGCGGGGGTTCACGACCAGCTTCTCGACGAAGAGCGTGCCGTCGCCGAACGCGCCTTGCGCCTCGCGGGCGGCGCTGGCGAAGGCGGCGGCCATCTCGCCGGACGCCTCGACCCGCCGCATGCCCCGCCCGCCGCCGCCGGACGCGGCCTTGAGCATGACTGGGTAACCGAGCTTGCCAGCGACGGTCTCCGCCTCGCCGGCGTCGGCGAGCGGCGTGCGGCTGCCGGGCACGATCGGCACGCCGTTGTCCTTGGCGAGATTGCGCGCCGCCACCTTGTCGCCGAACAGCTCCAGGGTCTCGGGGCGCGGGCCGATGAAGGCGAGGCCCTCGGCCACGCAGCGGCGGGCGAAGGCGGCGTTCTCCGACAGGAAGCCGTAGCCGGGATGGACGCAGTCGCAGCCCGAGGCCTTGGCCGCGGCGATAAGGGCGTCGATGTCGAGATAGGCCTTCACCGGATCGCCGCCGGCGCCGATCTGGCGGCTCTCGGTGGTGACGCGGGTGTGCAGGCCGAGCGCGTCGGCCTCCGCGTAGACGCTCACCGTCTCGACGCCGAGCGCGTCGGCTGCGCGGGCGATCCGGATGGCGATCTCGCCGCGATTGGCGATCAGGACGCGCTTGAACACCTGGGCCGGTCTCCCGAATTCGTTGACATGTTCACTTACGCCCTTCTTCGCGCCGACGAGAAGGTCAGCTGGGCGCCGCGGCCGCCTCTCGGCGTCGCCAGGTCGCGGGCGGGACGCCGAACTCGCGCCGGAAAGCGCGGATGAACGCCGTGTCGGTCTGGTAGCCGACATCCTCGGCGATCCGGGTCAAGGACGCCGGCCCCCCTTTCAGCAGATTGGCCGCCAGCAGCATCCGCCATTGAGTGAGGTGCTGCATGGGCGCGGTTCCGACCAGTTGCTGGAAGCGCTCGGCAAGCACCGAGCGCGAGGCGCCGGCGGCGCGGGCCAGGGCCTCGAGGGTCCAGGGATGGGCCGGCGTCCGATGCAGGGCCGCCAGCGCCGCGCCGACGACGGGGTCGCGCACGCCGGCCAGCCAGCCGCTGCGCCCCTCCGCCGCCTCGGCCATGTAGAGCCTCAGCACCTCGATGAAGAGCACCTCGGCGAGCTTGGCCAGCACGCCGCCGCCACCGGGCCGGGGCGATCGGGCCTCGACGAGGGCGTAGCGCAGCGACGCCTCCAGCCACTCGCCCGCGCTGGAGTCGCGGACGTTGACCTTCACCGCCGACGGCAGGCCAGTCAGCAGCATGCGGGCGAGCCGGGCGTCGCACGCCATGTAGCCGCAGACGATGCGGGTGAGCGCCCCGCCGCCGCCGAAGGCGAGCTGCCGCGGCCGCCGCGCCAGCACGTCGGCGAGCGGACGCCCCTGGGCGGGCGCGACGCCGGGCGCCGACGCCATCCGGTGCGCCGCGCCATGCGGGAAGACGACGACGTCGCCGGCGGAAAGCCGCAGCGGCGGTTCGCCCTCCAGCTCCGCCCAGCAGTCGCCTTCGGCGACGAGATGAAAGATCACCACCCGCTCGGCGCCCGGCTCCAGCAGCGGTGCGGCCGCGTCGGCATGGGGCGACTGGTAGCACCAGGGGGCGGTGAAGCGGGCGTTGATGAAGATGGCGCCGGTCAGACGCACCACCCGCAGGGTTTCCGACAGCGCGTCCATCAGCAGATCTCGACGCGGATCCCGATCGGCGCGGCGCGTTCGATCGTCGCCTGCACCGGCGAGAGGTTCCGAGCTGCATCGACCAAGGTCCGCAGTTGCTCCGCCGAAGCGCCTTGCGAGGCGATCCGAACCGTCATCTCGAAATCGCGGGAGCCTGGGAAGACCGGCGCGCCGCCGTCGGTGATGCCAAGGACGCCGCGCGCGTCGGACCTGCTGGCCACATCGACCTCGAGGCGATCGAGCTCGATCTCCGCCCTGACGGCCGCGAGGGCGATGCAGGTCGCCATGCAGTTGGCGACACCGGCGCGGACCAGCCAGCCCGGCGAGACGTCCGCATCCGCGCCGCCCAGCGCCGCCGAAACGTCGGTGGCCACCTCACGGCCACGCGGATCGCGAGCGACCACCCGCGATCCGCCCACCCACCGGGCCGTGCAGGGCGCATCCGGTTGCAGCGCGGCCGAAGGGCGCCGCTTCAGCAGGCGTTCGGTCCGTTCCAGGGCCGCGGTGATCTCGCGCGATGTCATGCCCGTCCTCCGCCAAGGGGATGATCTTAGGCGAGCCTGACGATTTGCGCACGCACGGGTCATTCGCGGACGATGGGTCAGTCCTGGCCGACGCGCGGGCAGGACGCGAAGGTTCGGTCAGGCTCAAGCTGCGCTATCTGTTCACGGGTCCGGAGCGCCGCCATGGCTGGACTACTGTTCGGCGTCTACGCCGTCACGAGCTACCTGATCTTCTTCGCCGCCTTTCTCTATGCGATCGCCTTCGTCGGCGACCTGCCGATCGCGCCAAAGACCATCGACAGCGTGCCGGCCGGCGCCCTCGTCCCGGCGCTGATCGTCAACGCCCTGCTGCTGGGTCTTTTCGCCATCCAGCACAGCGTCATGGCGCGCCCGGCGTTCAAACGCTGGTGGACGCGTCTGATCCCGCCGCCGATCGAGCGGAGCACCTACGTGCTGTTCGCCAGCCTGGCGCTGGTGGCGCTCTACGTCTTCTGGCGTCCGCTGCCCCAGCCGATCTGGACCGTGACAGGCCCGGCGGCGATGGTGATCATAGCTCTCTTCTGGGCCGGCTGGGGGATCGTGCTGCTCAGCACCTTCCTGATCAGCCACTTCGAACTGTTCGGCCTGGCGCAGGTCTATCGCCGCATCCGCGGACGGACGGCCGCCGCGCCGACTTTCCGGACCCCGGCGTTCTACCGGCTGGTCCGCCATCCGCTCTACGTCGGCTTCATCTTCGCCTTCTGGGCGACGCCGACCATGACTCTCGGCCATCTTTTCTTCGCCGTCGGCACGCTGGGCTACATCCTGGTCGCCATCCAGTTCGAAGAGCGCGACCTGATCGACACATTCGGCGAACGGTACCTGGCCTATCGCCGGCAAGTCGGCATGTTGCTGCCGAAGATCGGCGGCGCGAAGCGGGCCACCCTGTCATCTCCGCCCTCGACCGCCCCCTAACCTGCCGCAGGTTCCGGCCCGCGCCTCAGCTCAGCGCGACGCCTGCCAGATCGCCGCTGGCGCGCCATTCGGCCAGCAGTTCGAAGAAGCGCAAGGGGCCGGCGCCGTACATGTCGGAGAAGAAGCCGCTGCGGTTTCCGCTGGCGCCCTCGCTGTTGTAATAGCCGGGCGTGCACTCGGTGTAGAAGCGCTGGCCCAGCCGGGCGAGGCTGCGCACCTCGTCGACATAGGCCGCTTCGGCCTCCGCCGTCGGCTCCAGCGCCTTCACCCCCCGAGCCCTCGCTTCGGAGACCATGTAGGCGACGTGGGCGGCCTGCTCGTTCAGCGCCTGCGGCACGCTGATGGTGATCGCGGTCTGGGTGAAGCCGAGGAAGAAGCAGTTAGGAAAGCCGTGGGTGGTCAGGCCGTGCAGGGTGCGGATGCCGTCCCCCCAGTGCTCGGACAGCGTCACACCGCCCCGCCCGACGATGTCGTAGCCGGCGCGGCGGGTGAAGGCGGTGCCGACCTCGAAGCCGGTGGCGAAGATCAGGCAGTCGAGCTCGTATTCGCGCCCATTGGCCACGACGCCGGTGCGGGTCAGGCGCTCGACGCCGTGGCCGTTGGTGTCGACCAGGGTGACGTTCGGGCGGTTGTAGGTCTGCAGATATTCGTCGTGGAAGCACGGCCGCTTACAGAACTGGCGGTACCACGGCTTCAGCGCGGCGGCCGTGGCCGGGTCGCTGACGAGGGCGTCCACCCGGGCGCGGACTTGGTTCATCTTGCGGTAGTCGGCCAGCGCCATCACCTCGCCGCGCTCCGGGCCGGTGAGGTGGCGCCCGAGCTTGCGCGAGATCTGCTTGGCGGCCGTGCCGGTGACATTGCGGAAGATGTCAGTCCAGCCGTCGTGGACCAGGTCCTCGTCCTGATCGCCGCCAGCCACCAGGATGTTGAAATTGTCCTGCCTTCGCCGCTGCCAGCCGGGCTCAAGCGAGGCGGCCCAGGCGGGATCTGTCTCGGCGTTGTTGCGCACGTCGACCGAGGATGGGGTGCGCTGGAAGACGTAGAGTTCCTTGGCGCTCGCGCCCAGGTGCGGGATGCACTGCACGCCGGTGGCGCCGGTGCCGATGATGCCGACGCGCTTGTCCTTCAGGCCGGTCAGGTTCCCGGACGAGTCGCCGCCGGTGTAGCCGTAGTCCCAGCGGCTGGTGTGGAAGGTGTGGCCCTGAAAGTCGTTGATGCCGGGGATGCCGGGCAGCTTCGGGCGGCTGAGTGGGCCATTGGCCATGGCAACGTACTGGGCGGTGAAGCGGTCGCCGCGATTGGTCGAGACGATCCAGTGTTTCGCGGCCTCGTCCCAGCGCAGCTCGGTGACGGCGGTCTGTAAGAGGGCGTGGTCGTAGAGCCGGTAGTGGCGACCGATGGCGCGGCTGTGCTCAAGGATTTCCGGCGCGAACGAGTATTTGTGCTTCGGCATGTAGCCGAGTTCTTCGAGCAGCGGCAGGTAGCAGTAGCTCTCCACGTCGCACATCGCGCCGGGGTAGCGGTTCCAGTACCAGGTGCCGCCGAAGTCGCCGGCGTTCTCGACCATGCGGATGGTCTCGAACCCGGCCTCGCGCAGCCGCGCGCCCATCAAGAGGCCGCCGAAGCCGCCGCCGATCACCGCGAAGTCGACGTGGTCGAACACCGGCGCGCGGGTGAAACCGGGCGCGACATAGGGATCCTCGACATAGTGCGAGAACTCGGCCGTCACCTCGACGTACTGGCCGATGCCGTCCTCGCGCAGCCGCTTGTCGCGCTCGGCGAGGTACTTCTCGTGCAGGGCGTCGGGATCGAAGTCGAGGTCGCCGACGACCTCGGCGATCTGCGGATCGAGCGTCATGAAGTCATTCCCAGGCGGAGGTTCACGCGAAGAGGAAGTGGCTGGCGAGATCCTGGCGGATCTCCTGCATGTGGGTGAAGTATTGCAGGAAGCCGCCGTTGTAGTTGCCGTCCTGGCGGCGGTTGAACTCCCCCTCGAAATTGTAATAACCCGGCGTGCAGTCGGCGTTGCGGCTGGTCTTGCCGCGATGGGCGATCACCTCCTGCACCCACCACTCCTCCGTCTCCGGCTTCACGTCGATCTCGGCATGGCCGCCCTCGCGGGCCAGGGCGATGCACTCGGCGATGTGGTCGCCTTGCGTCTGCAGCATGAAGGTGAGGTTGAACTGGAACGAGGCCTGGTAGCCGCCCATGATGAACAGGTTCGGGTAGCCGTGGGTGTGGACGCCGAACAGGGTGCGCATGCCGTCGGCGTAGGTCTCGTTGATCTCGCGCCCGTCGCGGCCGCGGATTTCGTTGTAGATGCCGGTCTTCTGCACCTCGAAGCCGGTGGCGCAGATCAGCAGGTCGAGCGGATAGGTCCGGCCCTCGAACACCGGCCCCTCCGGCGCGATCTCGGTGATCCCCTGCCCCCGCGTGTCGACCAGCCGAACGTTGGGCCGGTTGTAGGTGGGCAGGTAGTCGTCGTCGAAGCACGGCCGCTTGCACATGAACATGTACCAGGGCTTGAGCGCCTCGGCCGTGGCCGGATCCTCGACGATCTCCTCGATGCGCTGGTGGATGCGCATCATGTGGTCGATATTGTCGTTCTCCTGGCGGCGGATCTTCTCCTCGCGGGAGAGCGCGGCGAGTTCGGCGGCCTTGACGGCGTCGATCTCGCGGCCGCGGATGTGCTTCATCCGCCGCGCCTGCTGCCAGCCAGGCTTGAGCCGCGCGGCCCACTCCGGATCGGTCGGCCGGTCGCCACGGATGTCGATGCCCGAAGGCGTGCGCTGGAAGACGTAGAGCTGCTTCGCCGTCTTGCCGAGGCGCGGGATCGCCTGCACCGCCGAGGCGCCGGTGCCGATGATCCCGACCGTCTTGTCGGCGAGGTTTTCCAGGTCCTGGCCGGTGTAGGCGTAGTCCCAGCGTGAGGAATGGAAGGAATGGCCCTGGAAGCTCTCCAGGCCGGCGATCTTCGATAGCTTGGGCTTCGAGAGGGTGCCGTTGGCGCAGATGACGAACTTCGCCTTCATCGCATCGCCGCGGTCGGTCCTGATCAGCCAGTGCTTCTCGGCGTCGTCCCAGGTGGTCGAGGTGACGGTGGTGCGGAAGACAGCCAGCCCATAGAGGTCGTAGCGGCGCGCGATCGCCTGGCAGTGGGCGTAGATTTCCGGACCCTTGGCGTAGAGCCGCGAGGGCACGTACTCCATCTCGTCCAGCAGCGGCAGGTAATCGTAGGCCGGCACGTCGCAGGCCGCGCCGGGATAGCGGTTCCAGTACCAGGTGCCGCCGACGTCGGCGCCGCGCTCGACGATGCGGATGCTCTCTACCCCGCGTTCGCGCAGTCTGGCCGCCGTCAGCAGAGCCGAAAATCCGCCGCCGATGAACAGCACCTCGACCGTGTCGGTGATCGGATCGCGCTCCGGCGCCGGCTCGGCGTGCGGGTCGATGGCGTACTTGGCCAGCGCGCCGGAAAAGTCGGACGTGTACTGCGTCGTCCCCGGCGGCCGATATTTCAGCCGCAGATCCCGCGCCTCGGCGAACCGCGACTTGATGGTGTCGTAATAGTCCTGATCCGGCCCATCGCGCTCGATCGCGACAGGCGCTCCCTCGTCTGCAGCCACGCGTCTTCTCCCGATATCGTCTTTTTCCGCCACGTTGCGGCGTCAGGCGGCCGGGCGCAAGGGTCGAGAGGGTTTGGAGCGCAGCAACGTCTTTGCCCCCCACCCGCCCGCTCATCCCGTCTTGCGACGGGATGAGCGGGATTGGGATGGCGCCTACAGCGCCTTTTCGACCGCTTCGACGATCGCGGGGTCCTGCGGCGGCGTTCGGGGGCCGAAGGCGGCGATGGCTTCGCCGTCGGGGCCGATCAGGATCTTGTGGAAGTTCCACACCGGCACGGCCGGCTCGCCGAGCTTCTCCTCCGCCCAGGCGTAGAAGGGATGGCGGCCGGCTTCCTTGACGTCGACCTTGGAGGTCAGCGGGAAATCGACGTCGAACTTGGTCTCGCAGAAGCTCTTGATCTCGTCTTCCGTGCCCGGCTCCTGGCCGGCGAACTGGTTGCAGGGCACGCCAAGCACCACCAGGCCCTGGTCGCGATAGTCGCGATAGAGCGCTTCCAGGCCCTCGTATTGGGGCGTCAGGCCGCACTTGGAGGCGGTGTTCACCACCAGCACCGGCTTGCCCTTGAAGCTCGAAAGCGGCAGCGGCTCGCCGTCGATGCTGGTGAAGGAGAAATCATAGGCGTTGGACATCGGTGGTTCCTTCGGGAGGGGGTTCAGACGAGGCCCTGCTGAACCATAGCCTGCTCTATCGCCAACGCCAGGTCCAGCGAGCGCGCGCCGTCGCGGACGCTGGCCAGCGGTCCGGTCCCCTCGCCCCGCACGGCGGCGATGAAGGCGGCGAGGCTGGCGCCCAGCTTGTCGCGGGCGGCCGGCGCGTCCTCGAAGTTGGGGTCGAGGGCGAAGGGGGTAGTGTTTTCGAAGGCGTGGGTGAGGAAATCCACCCGCACCTCGCCGGACGGATAGACGATGCGCATCGTCCGTTCGCGGGCCTCGGCGACGCGGGAGGCGCGGAAGCGAGCGATGAAGCCGTCGTCGAACTCGACCTCGGCGTCGACGTGGTCGAGGGTGGCGTTGGCGACGCGCGCGCCGTCGGCCTCGACCATGGCCGGATCGGACGGCGACAGCGCCAGGGCGAGGTCGAGGTCGTGGATCATAAGGTCCAGCACCACCGAAACATCGAGGTTGCGCGGGCTGGGCGGGCCGAGGCGCACCGCCTCGAGCCGGGTCGGGCGCTCGGGGATGTCGAAAAGGCCCATGGCGGCCATGCCGGCGCGCTCCAGGAAGCCGCAGGCGGCGACGAGGCCCTGGCGCTGCGCCATCTCGGCGATCCGCGCCGCGTCGTCCGGCGATGTCGCCAGCGGCTTTTCCACATAGACCGGCTTGCCGGCGGCGAGCGCGGCCAGGGCGGACTCGGCGTGGGCGACGGCGGGGGTGGCGATGGAGACGATGTCGACCGCCTCGATCAACTCCGCCTCGCTGGCGAACACCTGGCCGCCGCAGCGCTGGGCCAGGGCCTCGGCGTGGACGGGATGGTGGTCGTAGACACCGGCCAGCGTGACGCCCGGCAAGGCGGCGTACTTGGCGGCGTGGTATCCGCCGAAAACCCCCGCGCCGATCACGCCGGCGCGCAGAACCTGAACCATCGCGGCTCCTTTCGCGGGCGCCGCCTAGCACCCCACACGCCGCGCCGCCACCCGCGCCGGCTTGCGCCGGGTCCGAAAGCGGCGTTTGTCGCCGGCCAACAAGGCCCGGAGGAAACCAACATGACCGTCTCGCGCGAGATCCACCTCAAGAGCCGTCCGTCCGGCACGCCCACCGCGGACAACTTCGAGCTCGTCCGCGTCGAGCTGCCCGATCCGGCGCCCGGCCAGGTGCAGGTGCGCAACAGCTGGATGACGGTCGATCCCTACATGCGCGGCCGGATGAACGACGTGAAGAGCTACTCGCCGCCGTTCCAGCTCGGCGAGGCGATGCAGGGCGGCGCGGTGGGCGAGGTCGTCGCCTCCAACGACCCGTCGCTGAAGGCCGGCGACCTGGTGCAGAGCTTCTTCGGCTGGCGCGAGGCGTTCAACGCCCCCGGCGGCGCGGTGCAGAAGCTGGAGACGCGCGGCTTGCCGCCCCAGTGGTTCCTGGGCTGCGCCGGCATGCCGGGCCTGACCGCCTATGTCGGCCTGCTGCGCATCGCCGAGATGAGGGACGGCGACGTGGTGTTCGTCTCCGGCGCGGCGGGCGCGGTGGGCTCGGTGGCCTGCCAGATCGCCAAGCTGAAGGGCCACACGGTGATCGGCTCGGCCGGCGGCGCGGAGAAGGTTGCGTTCCTGAAGGAACTCGGAGTCGACCACGCCATCGACTACAAGGCCGAGTCGAACATCACCGCGGCCCTTATGCGCGCCGCGCCGGACGGGATCGACGTCTATTTCGAAAATGTCGGCGGCGCCCACATGGAGGCCGCGCTGATGGCGGCCAAGCCCTTCGGCCGCTTCGCCCTCTGCGGCATGATCTCGGAATATAACAACACCGACCTCGGCCAGGGTGTACGCGGCCTGGTGATGGCGGTGGGCAAGAGCCTGACCCTGCGCGGCTTCATCGTCTCCAACCACACCGACATGCAGGCGGCGTTCGTGAAGGAGCTCGCCGGCTGGGTCGCCGAGGGCAAGTTCAAGCACACGGAGACTGTCCGGAAAGGCATCGAGAACGCGCCGGCCGCGTTCCTCGGCCTCTTCAAGGGCGAGAACCTGGGCAAGATGCTGGTGAAGCTGAACTGATTGAGTTCGGTTCCGTCGGCTCGAGAGACATCTGCGGCGTCAGGATCGACGGCGCGCGGCTTTCGGGGTGGGCGCGCAGCAGCTGGTAGGCGATGCTGCCGTGTCCCATCATCAGGCTTGGGACGAAGGCTTCGGCCGCGCCGCAATCCGGGCCGCCGTCCTCCATCGCGGCCAGAATATCGGCGAGCGCCGCTTCGCGCGAGCCGCCCGTTGCGCTGACGCCGACCCGGGCGGCGCGGTCGAACAGCTCCCAGGACCCGAGCTCGCCATGACAGGCGCACAGATTGGCCAGGCGGCCCTGCCGCCAGGTGGATGCGACCGCGCGCCTGACGTCGCGTTCCGAGCCGTCGCCAGCCAGTTTGGGGTCTCGGTTCAGACGCGCCAGGCCGATGCCCGTCGAACCGTTGCACCAGGACGGCGCGATCCTGCGGTCAGTCGCCATCCGCAGGTCGGTCCATCCGCCGTCGCCCTCGTCCCAAAGCGCGTCCTCAAAGGCGAAGGCGCCGTCGGCGGCGTTCCGGTGGCGATCGTCGCCGCTGATGCTCGCGAGCGCGGCCAATGCCCAGCCAATGCCTGTGACGCCATGGGCGAAGCCACCCAGCCCGTCGGGCCAGTTCGGCGCGGACCAGCAGGCGCATCCATCGCGCCAGACCGCGGAAGCGACCAGGCGGTCACCAAGTCCGACGGCCATTTCGGTCAGGTGCGCGTCGCCTGTCCGACGCGCCAACTCCAGCAGCGGCGGAATGGCGCCCGCGATCCCCGAGAGCACGTCCAGCGCCTCATCCGCGGCCGCCGCCGACGGCAGGCCTCGCGCCAGCTCAGCCGCCCGTCTCAGAGCGCCGGGTTCCTCGAAGCCCCACGCGTCGAGCAGTAGCAGGCGCCAGATCTGGGAGCCGAGGCCGACATAGCAGCCTGGCGCCGGCGGCCGCACGAGCGCGGCGCTGTCATGGTCGCGTATCTGCTTGATCTCAAACTTGCTCAGCGACAACTGCAGGGCGCGCAGCAAAGGCTGAAGCTTCCCGATCGGGTCCGCGCGTCCCGCCTGGACCTCGGCAAGGTAGGCCGCGACGAGGATCGCGACCCCCGACAACCCGCTGTAGACGTCCGGGCCGAGCGGCTGCACCGCCCAACCGCTCGGTGTTCGCGTCGGCGCGATCCAGGTGACGGCGCCGTCGCCGCCCCAGATGGCGTTCGCGGCCAAGCTTTCCATGATCGCGGCCGCCTGCCGACGGCGCCGGACGTCGATGTCCGCCCTGCCCGAGCCGGGCCTCCGTTCGCGAAATGCGTCGGTCTCCCGCCTGTCGGTGACATAGGCGCAAATCAACGCATTGCGGATGTAGCTCCGTTCGAGTCCGAGATCGGCGGCGCGCCAATCAGCGAGCGAGGCCTCGACCAGGTTGTCGTGCGCGAGCCAGCGGGTCCCGCACGGCCCTTGCAACCGTCCTTCGCCGGCGAGCGCCCAGAAATAGGGGATGTCGCCCGCGAGAAGTTCGTCGATCTCCGCCTCGATCACCTCGGGGTCGCTGGGCGCGATGGAGACGTTCGCCGCCATCTTCGAGAGCAGAGCGCGGGCTCGACCGCGCGCCGCGGCTTCGTCGTGAAGCGAGACCGGGTGCCACAGCATCCGCCCGATCTCGGCGTAGACCTCGGTCGAGCGGACCGGGACGCGAATCGGAACGGATTCGAAGGGCGCCAAGCGTCGTTCCAGCTTGCCGTCTCGGTCGAGGCCGCGCAGTAGCCGCGAGATCTCGTCGAAACCCGCGAGAACGTCGGGCCAAAACGCTTCCAAGGTCGGAACCGCCGCCGGGTGGTTCTTCGCCCGCGGAACCTCGACCAGCCGGCGCTCGATCCTGGCCCGATCCGTGCCCGCGCCCACGACGTCCGGCAGGCTCAGCCTCGGCTGTTCGCCAGGCAGCCCCCCGATACCGGACACATCGACACCGCGCATGGCCAGCGCTTGGCCTCGTTGTGGAAGCAGCCCTGTGGCCAGCACGCTGCCGGACATCAGCCGCGTGGCGCGATCAAACGCCTCGCCGAAGTCGGACGCGAACGGCGCGACCTTGGGCGTGAACAGCGCCTCACAATCGACCACGAACGGGCGGCCCCGGTGCGCGATGAGGTTCTCGGCATGAAGGTCGACGCCGCCCAGCAGCCGCATGATCGCCAGCCACTGACCGACGCCTTGGTAGAAGCCGCGCAGTTCCGCGTCGCTGGCGGTCAGGGCATGGGCGACGAACGCGCTCCAGCCGTGATCGCCGCGGTCGAGCGCCGCCGCCACCGAGGCGGCGAGCGGCCGGCCGAGGTCCGCGGCCAGGCCGGAGAGGAAGTCGCGGAGCCGCACCTCCGCCCCGAGCGAGCGAGGCTTGTAGACGAGCTGACCGCCGTCACAGCCGACCATCGCCACGGTGCGCCCGCCGTGATGACTGTCGCCGGCGCCGAAGTCGACTTGCGTCAGGCGCCCGGGCGGCCGTCCGCCCAGCAATGGGGCGAGCGCATCGCGATCATCGGCCCAGTGGCGGGCGAACGCGAGCGCCGCCTCGGCGGCGTTTCGGACGAGCCGCCCGGTATGGCTCGCCAGATTGGGATATTGCGGCGCCAGCGCGTCCCAGAACGCCGGCCGAGCCGAGCGGCGCAGGAAGTCGTCCCACCTCGCTTCGGACGTTTCGCCGTCCAGCCGCTTCTCGACACGGGCGAGGTTGAGCTCCACCACCAGCAATCGGCTGAGCCTGCGGTGCAAGGCCAGCGAAAGCGATCTCGACGCCGCGTCGACGATCAGCCGCCGATCTTCGCTTTCAAGATTGTCGAGGTGGGAAAGCTGAGCCCTCAACGCCTTCACGGCAGGCGAGACGAGAGGGCCCAGCGCTTCCTCAAAGGCCGGTGTGGCTTTCAGGCCCACCCGCCGATCTCAGCAATAGCAACAGGCCGTGATGGTGGAAAGAGTCATGGATGGGTTGTCCGAGACAATATCCGCCTCGGCGAACTGGCCTCCCGCAAACAACTCTCCCGCCGGATTGGCGGCGCTTGCTTCCGACCGCCAGTCGTTGGCGGCGTCACACTCCAAATTAAAATCTGACATGGCGAACCTTTACTTGTTTGCGCGCATAAGAGCTCTGTCCCATCGGCAGCGCCTCGGCGAACGACTTCTCGCCGGGGCAACTTGGCACCCACTCCGTTTCCCGTGTCAAGAGTATTTCGAGCAGCTACAACTAACATAAGATTTACTGTCACGTGAGCCTTTGGCGCCCACCTCGCCCCGGCGCGGACGGCGCGGAACTTGGCCATCGGCGCGCGGCCTCTGTCCAAATCGCCGACGCGACGCGTTGGCTCGCCCTCGCGGACGGTCTAGAACCCCCCGCGCCTTCCGGGAGCTGTTCGCCTTGGCCCGCCTGTTCAATGCCTACGTCATCGTCGACTGGAGCGCGGCCTCGAAGCCGACCACCGGCTCGGATTCCATCTGGGTGGGCGTGCTGAAGCGCGACGTGCGCTTTCGGATGGCCTTCGAGTCGCACAACCCGCCGACCCGCGCCGCGGCCGAGACGCTGATCGCCGGCATCCTCGACGACCGCGCCAAGCGCAGCGAGCGCACCCTGCTGGGCGTCGATTTCAACCTCGGCTTCCCGCGCGGCCTCGCCGTGGCGCTGAAGCTGCCGGAAGAGACGCCGCCCTGGTTGGCGGTCTGGAACCAGATCGACCGGATGGTGAAGGACAAGGCCGACAACACCAACAACCGCTTCGGCGTCGGTTCCGAGATCAACCGGCGGATCACCGGCGGACCGTTCCCGTTCTGGGGCGTGCCGCCGAAGGATGCGCTCACCACCCTGCAGCCGAAGAAGCAGCGCGCGCACGGGCCGGGCGATATTCCCGAATTCCGCCACGCCGAGCTGGCGGCCAAGGGCTCGAGCCCGGTCTGGAAGCTCTATTACCAGGGCTCGGTGGGCGGCCAGGCGATCCTCGGCATCCCGGTGGTGCGGCGCCTGAAGCTGGCGCGCGGCGAGGCGTTCAAGGTCTGGCCGTTCGAGACCGGCTGGAAGGCGCTGACCGAGGCCGACCTGGCCGGCGTCGATGTGCTGGCGGCGGAGGTCTACCCCTCGCTGCTCGACCCCAAGCCGCTGCCGGGCGAGGCCAAGGACCTGGCCCAGGTGCGCGCCGTGGCCGAGCACTTCGCCAAGCAGGACGAGGCCGGCAAGCTGGGCGCGATGTTCGGGCCGGCGAAGGATACGGCGGCGGACGTGGTGGTGGACGCCGAGCGGGAAGAAGGCTGGATTTTGGGGGCTTAGTCCCGCCGGGCGAGCATCCAAAAGCGGCCGAGCAGCAGCCCCGCCGAGATGTAAGCGGCGATGATGATCGCGGCGACGATGCCGGTCAGGCCCCACTTCAGCGGGATCGCCAGCACGTAGGCGAGCGGCAGCATCACGAAGATATAGCTGGCGAGGTGGGTGAGGGTCGGCGCGACCACGTCGCCGCGCGCGCGCAGCGACTGGGCGACCACCACCTGCAGGCCGTCCGGCGTGAAGAAGACGCAGCAGAGCGTCAGCGCCCCAGCGGCGAGCGCTATGGTCTGGGCGTCGGAGGTGTAGAGCGTGACCACCGCCAGCGTGCTCGGCCAGATGACGAGGCCGATGGCGATCCCGAAGACGATGGTCACCGCGAAGCCGACCACCGCCGCGCGCCTGAGACCGCGCGCGTCGACGGCGCCATAGGCCCGCGCCACCAGCACCGCCGTGGCCGTCGCCAGACCCGCCGGGACCATGAACACCAGCGCCAGCACGTTGAGCGACAGCGCCCAGGCGGCGACGGTGAGCGGGCTGATCCAGCCGGCGATCACGTTCATGGCGGAGAAGGCGCTCATCTCGAAGAAGTTGGACGCCGCCGCGCCATAACCGACCCGGCGCTGCTCGCTTTCCAGGGCGCGGTCGCGCGTCGGCTTGGCGAAGACGCCGAGCCGGCGGGCGTCCGGCATCAGGGCGATGTAAGCGAGCGTGGCGGCGGCCAGGAAGGTGCGCGCCGAGAAGGTGGCGAGCGTCGCCCCCACCGCGCCCATCGGGTGCACGCCGAAGCGGCCCGGCACCACCACCAGGTCGACGCCAAGGTTGAGGAGATTGGCCACCCACATCAACAGCATCGGCGGCGTCATCCGCCCCAGCCCCTCGAGCCAGGACGAGGCGGCCGAGGATATGGCGAAACTCGGCATCGACAGCGCCAGCACGATCAGCGGGCCCGCGGCGCCGGCCGCCAGGCCGCCCTTGAGGCCGAGCGCGGCGAGCAGCGGCGGGCCGCCCAGCGCTAGCAGGATCGCGGTCGCCACGCCCACCCAGAGCCCGTAGCTGAGGCCGCGCCGCAGCGCCGCGCCGGCCCCCGCCGGATTGCCCTCCCCGATCGCCCGCGAGGTCATCACCTGGACGCCGGAGAGCAGGCCCATGGCCGAGCCCAGGAAGACGCTGGCGCCCGCCCAGCCCAGCGCCATGAAGCCGAGCTGCTCGACGGAGTAGCGGCCGACCACGATGGTGTCGGTGAGCCCCATGGTCATCACGCCCAGCCGCGCGACCACCACCGGACCGGCGAGCTTCGCCAGCCGGTTCAGGTCGGATCGAATGGGATGCGCGGCGGCGCCCAAGCCGGAGGCCGCGGTCGCGGCCTCGCCGCTCATGGTTCACCTTGTCGTTTGGGCGGCGGAACCTGAACGATCCGGCGCGGGGCGGCAAGGGCTGGAGGCGCGTCTGAGCGCCGGCTGCGAAGCAAGAAATGTCAAAAGGCCCGCCAAGCGCGTGCAAAGCCGCCTTCCTTGACCCGCGCTAAGGCTGGGGCATGGGCGCCTGACATCAGATCGGGTCCCCCTGGGGGAAGACGATGACGCGTTTCACTGTCGGCGCAACCATGGCGCTGTTGCTCTGCTCCGCCTCGAGCGCGGCGATCGCACAGGCGACCCAGGCCGGGCCGGCCGCCGACACCAGCCAGGTGCAGGAACTCGTCGTCACCGCGCAGCGGCGCGAGCAGTCGATCCTGAAGGTGCCGGTCGCCGTCACCGCGGTCACCGGCTCGGCGCTGGCCACCAAGGGCGTCACCAACTCGGCCCAGCTCGCCACCGTGGTTCCGAACCTGCAGGTGAACAGCGCCTACGGGGACACCCAGCCGAACTTTTCGCTGCGCGGCGTCAGCGTCGCCAACGAGTACAACTCCAACCAAGTCTCGCCGATCGGCGTCTACGTCAACGACGTCTATATCGTCAGCCGCACCAGCCAGGGCATGGGTCTCTTCGACCTCGACCGGGTGGAGGTGCTGCGCGGACCGCAGGGCACGCTGTTCGGCCGCAACACCACCGGCGGCGCGATCAATTTCATCACCCGCGAGCCATCGATGGACGGCTCGAATGGCTACGTCGAAGCCGGCTACGGCAACTTCGACACCTACACCGTCGACGCGGCCGGTGAGACGACGCTGGCCTCGGATCAGATCGGCGTGCGCGCCGCCGTCAACTACGCCAAGGGTGACGGCGAGTTCCAGAACGTCCACCCCGGCGGCAAGGACCCGGACTCGACCGACACGCTGCAGGACCGGCTCTCGGTGCGCTTTCGCCCTGACAACATCCCGCTGGACGTGAAGGTGGTCGCCTATGGCGGGACCAACGATCCGACCCAGGCGCCGGTGTTCGGGCTCGGCGCCTACCGCGAGGGGCTCGGCTTCTTCCAGGTCGACGAGAACCGCGTGGGCCAGAACAAGACCACGTCCTACGGCGTGTCCGTGAACGCCGCCTACAGCCTCTCGTCCGACCTGAAGCTGATCTCGATCACCTCCGCCGACGGCGGCAGCCAGAACCTGCAGCAGGCCGCGGATGGTTCGCCGCTCGACATCCTCGACATCAATTGGCGCTCGCAGTTCCGCCAATTCAGCGAAGAGCTTCGCGTCGACTACACCACCAGCCGGATGACCCTGATCGGCGGCGTCTATGTCGGGACCGACGGCACCACCACCGACAACACCTTCGACATCGGCAGCGCGCTTGGGCCTGGCGTCAACGGCGGTTTCTTCCAGCACTTTCACCAGGCGCGGCAGTCCTATGCGGCCTTCGCTCAGGGCGATTTCAATCTGACCGAGAAGCTCGTTCTGACCCTGGGCGTGCGGTACACGGAGGACGAGGCGCAATACAGGGACGGCGCGGCCGATCTGTTCCTCGGCAATGTCGGCGGTCCGGAGACGCCGCTCGCGACGACGGTGCCCTGCGCCGGCGTCCCGGGGACATGCGCCTACAATCCCAACGCGCGCTTCAATCTGAACGGCAGCAGCGGCGCGCCGACCGGCCGCGTCGCGCTCAGCTACACCTTCGACGACGGCGTGCTCGTCTACGCCAGCTATAATCGCGGCTACCGCTCCGGCGCGTTCAACGGCGGCGGTTACACCTCGTCCTCCGGCATCACCTATGTGCAGCCGGAGACCGTCGACGCCTACGAGACGGGGCTGAAGGGCCGTTTCCTCGACAACCGCCTCACCCTGGCCGCTGCCGCCTTCTACTACAGCTACCAGAACCAGCAGGTGCAGGACACGCGCGCCGGTCCGGTGTCGTTCCTGGTCAATGCGCCGAAGTCGGAAATCTACGGCGCCGAGGGCGAGGCGACCTTCCGGGTCACGTCGTCGCTGGTCCTGAACGGCGCGATCGGTCTCCTGCACGCAAAGTACCTGCAGCTGACCCTCCAGGACACCAACCTCGCGGGCAACGATCTTCCGTTCGCCCCGCACGTCACCGCCCAGGGCGGCTTCGACTGGACGTTGGGCGAGGTGCTGGGCGGGACCGTGACCCTGTCGCCGACGGTCAACTACGTCAGCCACCAGTACTTCTCGCCGTTCGACTCCCTCGATGCGGCCGGGTCGGCGCAGGTCAATTCCGAGCTCCAGCAACCCCAGTACGTCAAGGTGAACGCCTCCCTCGCCTGGAAGCGCAACAACCTGACCCTGCGGGCGTGGGTGGACAACCTCACCAACGCCGAGGTGCTGGGTTACGGGCTCGACCTGAGGGGCGCCGGCTTCCCTTACAACTTCCTCGTGCCTGAAGCCCCGCGGACCTTCGGCGCCGACATCCGCGTGAGCTTCTGAGGAACATGGCGATGAGCGCGCCCGACTCTGACTTCCGGCCCGATCTGAAGGACCCTGACCTCTATCTGGCCCACGCGCCGCACGAGGTGTTCGCCCGCCTGCGGCGCGAGGCGCCGGTCTATTGGAACCCGGAGGCGGACGGCGCCGGCTTCTGGGCCCTGACCCGCCACGCCGACATCGTCGAGGCCTCGCGCCAGCCGGAGCTGTTCTCCTCCGCCCACCAGAACGGCGGCCACCGGATATTCAACGAGAACGAAGTGGGCCTGACCAACGCTGGCGACTCCGGCATCGGCATCCCGTTCATCTCCCGCGACCCGCCGAGCCATGGCCAGTATCGGAAGTTCGTCATGCCGGCGCTGACGCCCAATCGGCTGGAAGGTATCGAAGCGCGAATCTCTGAGCGCTGCGCGCGGCTGCTCGACGCCACGCCGCTGGGCGAGCCCGTCGATATCGTGCCGCTGCTGGCCGCGCCGCTGCCGCTGCTGACGCTGGCCGAACTGCTCGACGTGCCGGCGGACACCTGGCCCAAGTTCTACGACTGGACCAACGCCTTCGTCGGCGAGGACGATCCGGATTTCCGTCAGTCGCCCGAGGCCATGGCGGCCACGCTGGGCGAGTTCTTCGCCTTCACCCAGGAGCTGTTCGAGGCGCGGCGCGCACGGCCCGGCGAGGACATCGCCAGCCTGCTGGCCAACGCCGAGATCGACGGCGCGCCGATCCCGTTCGGGGAGTTCGTCGCCAACCTGATCCTGACGCTGGTCGGCGGCAACGAGACGACCCGCAATTCGATCAGCCACACGCTCAGCGCCCTCGCGGCGAATCCGGAGCAGTGGGACTGGGTGCGTGAAGACCCGGATCGCCTGAAGACCGCGGCGCGCGAGATGGTGCGTTACGCCAGCCCCGTCATGCACATGCGCCGCACGGCCACCGCCGACACCGAGATCGGCGGCCAGCCGATCGCCAAGGGCGACAAGGTGGTGTTCTGGTACATATCGGGCAATCGCGACGAGGCGGTGTTCTCCGATCCGGACCGATTCGACCTGAGCCGCGCCAGCGTGCCGCACATCGGCTTCGGCACCGGCCAGCACGTCTGCGTCGGCTGGCGGCTGGCGGAGCTGCAGCTGCGCGTCGTCTTCCGCCAGCTGGCCCTGCGGGTGAAGCGGATCGAACAGATTGGACAGCCGCGCCGCTTCCGATCAAACTTCATCAACGGCTTGAAGAACCTCGATTTGAGATTGGTTCCGGCGTGACGGAGGCGGGCATGGGCGCCAAGACCGCGTGGAACGGCGAAGCGATCATCGCCGACGTGATCGGCCGCCCGCCCGACATCCAGCTGGGCGCCGCCGACGACGACTGGCGGCTCTGCCGCTGGCGCCAGTTCGTCGGATCCTACACCCTGCCGCCGCTGCCGGACCCGATCTTCGTCGTGCATATCGCCGGCAAGCCGAGCGTGAAGACCTGGCAAAGGGACGGCTGGAGCGAGACCCATTCGTTCCCCGGCTGCGCCACCATCGTGCCGGCCGGCATGCCCACCGGCTGGTTGGTGGACGGCGAGCTCGACGTCGTCACCCTCAGCATCGGCTCCGCCGACGTGCGCCGCACGCCGGTCGCGGACCGGTTCAAGCAGATGCGCTTCGCCTTCTCGGACCCGCTCGGCGTCGCGTTGGCGCGCCAGGTGTTGGGCGAGCTCTACGCGCCGCAAACGCCGGAGCGGGACGTCTACGTCGGCGCGCTGGTGAGCGCGCTGCGGGCTCACATGCTGCGCGCGCCGGGCCGCGCCGAGGCCAGCGAGATCCCCACCGCCGCCTTCTCGGCCCACCGGCTGCACCAGGTGATGAACGCCATCCTCCAGCATCCGGAGGCGCCGCACAGTCTTGACGAGCTGGCGGCGCAGGCGGGCGTCACGCCCTCGCACTTCTGCCGCATATTCAAGAAGGCCAGCGGCGTCAGCCCACACCAGTACGTGATGAAGGCGCGCCTCGACCGCGCGCGCGAATTGCTGACCCAGTCGGAGACGTCGGTCTCGCTGATCGCCGACTCGCTGGGCTTCACCAGCCAGAGCCACTTCACCCGCGCATTCCGCCAGTTCACCGGCCGCACCCCCGGCGAATTCCGCCGGCAGGTCAGCTAGCGGCGGGCGGTGTAGAGGATGGTGATCATGTTGCGCACCACGCGGCCGCCGAAGTCCTGCTCGGCGATGCGGCGCAGCTCGGCCAGCACCTGACGCCGCTCGTCCGGCGGCCTAGCAGTGATGTCTGAGTAGGTGGAATAGAGCGCGACGGTCTGGTCGGCGTCGAGCACCAGCTCCCACTTCCGCGCCGCGTGGCTGAAGTCGGCGAAGGCGCCGCAGCGGCCGAAGGCGCTCTTGCGGGCATTGACCTGCAGGGCGAACGGCACGCCCCCGCGCCCGCCGCTGCTGGGGCTGCGCGGGCCGTCGCTCAGCAGGGCGTAGGTGGCGGCGTGGAACGGATCGGCGCGGTCGTCATCGCCGAAGACGTTCCACACCATCGCCCACCAGCCGCCGGGCCGGAGCAGCGCCGCGACGCGGTTCAGCGCCGCCAATTCGTCCAGCCAGTGGAACGACGTCGCCGCGAGGCCGAGATCGAAATCACCGCGCGGCAGTTCGGCGGTCTCGAAGGGCGCGGTGACGACGCTCAGCGCCGGCGACGGCGTGCTTTCGCGCAAAAAGGCCGCCAGCCGCGCGTCCGGCTCGACCGCGACCACCGGGTCCGCGCCCGCCGCCAGCAGCCGCCGCGTGGCGATGCCGGTGCCGGCGCCGACCTCGAACGCCGCGCAGCCGGGCCCGAGGCCGCAGCGCTCGCGCAGGGTGTCGTAGACCCAGTCCGGATAGTCGGGCCGGATGGCGTCATAGGTGGCGGGATCGTCGCCGAAGGCTTGGCGACCGAAGGCTTGGAGGATTTCGGTGGCCGGACTCATGCCTTCCCCCGCCTTACTCCGCCGCCCGCAGCCCCGCGAGGCGATCGGTCTTCAGCTTTTCCGCCACCAGGAACGCCAGCTCCAGCGCCTGCTCGCCATTGAGGCGCGGGTCGCAGTGGGTGTGGTAGCGGTCGCCGAGGTCGCCTTCGGAGACCGAGCGGGCGCCGCCCAGGCATTCGGTGACGTTCTGGCCGGTCATCTCCAGGTGGACGCCGCCGGGGTGGACGCCCTCGGCCTCGGCGATCTCGATGAAGCTCTTCACCTCCGAGAGGATGCGGTCGAAGGGGCGGGTCTTGTAGCCGTTGTTGGCCACCAGGGTGTTGCCATGCATCGGGTCGATCGCCCAGACGATGTGGCGGCCCTCGCGGCGGGTGGCGTTCATCAGCGCGGGCAGGCGCTGGGCGATCTTGTCGGAGCCGAAGCGGCCGTAGAGCGTCAGCCGTCCGGGCTCGTCCTCGGGATTGAGCGCGTCGATGAGTCGGATCAGCTCGTCCGGCTCCATGGTCGGGCCCACCTTCACGCCGACGGGATTCTTGATGCCCTTGGCGAAGGCCACGTGAGCGCCGTCGAGATTGCGGGTGCGCTCGCCGATCCAGACCAGGTGGGCGGAGGTGTCGTACCAGTCGCCGGAGGTGGAATCGACGCGGGTCATCGCCTCCTCATAGCCGAGCAGCAACGCCTCGTGGCAGGTGAAGAACTCCACCCGATGCAGGTCCGGCTGGGTCTCCGGCGTGACGCCGATGGCGGCCATGAAGGCCAGGGTCTCGGAGATCTTGTCGGCCAGCTCGCGGTAGCGCGCGCCCTGCGGGCTGCCCTCGACGAAGCCCAGCGTCCAGCGATGGATATTGTAGAGGTCGGCGTAGCCGCCGCCGGCGAAGGCGCGCAGCAGGTTGAGCGTCGAGGACGACTGGCCGTAGGCCTTCAGCAGCCGCTCCGGATCGGGCCGCCGCGCCTCTTCCGTGAACTCCATGCCGTTGATGTTGTCGCCGCGGTACGAGGGCAGAGTGACGCCGTCGATGGTCTCGGTGGACGTCGAGCGCGGCTTGGCGAACTGGCCGGCCATGCGCCCCATCTTCACCACCGGCTTGCCGCCGGCGAAGGTGAGGATCACCGCCATCTGCAGGATCAGGCGGAAGGTGTCGCGGATATTGTCGGCGGAGAACTCCTTGAAGCTCTCGGCGCAGTCGCCGCCCTGCAGCAGGAACGCCTTGCCGGCCGAGACCTGGCCCAGCAGTGCCTTCAGCCGCCGCGCCTCGCCGGCGAACACCAGCGGCGGCATCCGGCGCAGCTCGGTCTCCACGCGCGCCAGCGCCGCCGTGTCCGGATAGTCGTCCGGCACGTGCTTGGCGGGCAGCGATCTCCAGGACGCGGGCGTCCAGCGGTCGTTCATCGCGAGGGGCCTTCTTCGGAGGGCGGCGCTTTTAGCTTAGATGGGGCGGCAAGGCCATATGTGGAGGCGATTGCGGCGAGCGCGCGAAAGCGTCACCTTTTGAGGTTCGTGGTCGACTAAGCGGCGCCGACGTTTCCCGCGCACCCGAGGAAGGCATCAGATGCAGAGCTTCGACGTGATCTACGCCCGCGCGGCGGACCGTAAAGGCGGCGAAGCGGCGCTGGAGGCGCAGCTGGCGGAGTGGCGTTCCAAGCCGCGTGACGAAGTCGCCGCCACGCCCGACGATCGCTGGCTGGCGCAGATGAGCCGCGGCGTCTTCCAGGCCGGCTTCAACTGGCGGGTGATCGACAACAAGTGGCCGGGCTTCGAGGCGGCCTTCCACGGCTTCGACCCTCCGCTCAACGCCGCCATGAGCGAGGAGGAGTTCGATGCGCACCTGAAGGACACGCGCATCATCCGCAACGCCCAGAAGGTGGCCTCGGTGCGGGCCAACGGCCAGTTCCTGGTCGACCTGGCGCGCGAGCACGGCTCGGCGGCGCGGTTCTTCGCCGACTGGCCGGACAGCGACTTCGTCGGCCTGCTAGAGCTGATGAAGCAGCGCGCCGCCCGCTGCGCTGGCGAGACCGCGATGCGGTTCTTCCGCGGCATGGGCAAGCCGGCCTTCATCACCACCCGCGACGTCTCCGCCGCCCTGGTGGAGGCCGGCGTGCTGGAGAAGCCGCCGAAGAACCGCAAGGACTTCGCGGCCGTGCAGGCCGCCTTCAACGCCTGGAGCGCCGAGACCGGCCGCGACCTCACCGCGCTCAGCCGCGTGCTGGCCATGAGCGCCGGGCCGATCTACGAGCCGGGCCAGTTCGGACGCTGAGCCCATGCCCCAACACTTCGTCTGTCTGACCTTCGACTTCGACAACGCCTCGCCGGCCATCGCCCGCGAGATGACCACGCCGACGATGATCTCGCGCGGCGACTTCGGCATGGTCGCGGCCGAGCGGCTGGTGGCGCTGATGGGCAAGCACGGGATCCCCACCACCTGGTTCACGCCCGGCCACACGATCGAGACCTATCCGGCCTCGGTGCGCGCCGTGTTCGAAGCCGGCCACGAGATCGCCCACCATGGCTGGACCCACCGCGTGCCGGCGTCGCTAAGCCGTGAGGAGGAAGAACAGGAGTTGATCCGCGGCAACGCGGCGATCAAGGCGCTGACCGGCCGGAATGCGCGCGGCTACCGCTCGCCGGCGTGGGACCTCAGCCCGCACTCGATCGAGCTGCTACTCAAGCACGGCTTCACCTACGACTCCAGCCTGATGGGCCACGACTACCTGCCCTACCAGGCCCGCGACGGCGACGTGGTCAGCCTTCACGAACCCATCCGCTACGGCCCGGACACGCCGTTGGTGGAAATGCCGATCAGTTGGTCGCTCGATGACTATCCGGTGTTCGAATACATGCGCACGCCGACGAGTGTGAACGCCGGCCTGATGAACGCCGAACTGGTCGGCCAGAACTGGTGGGGCGACTTCCGCTACATGGCCGAGCACTACGACTGGGGCGTGCTGACCTACACCTTCCACCCCCACGTCATCGGCCGCGGCCACCGGCTGATCATGCTGGAGGGGCTGATCGAGAAGCTGAAGGCGGCGGGGGCGGTGTTTCTCACCATGGAGCAGGCGGTGGACGAATACCGGGCGAAGTACCCACACGGGCGCAGCGAGCGCGGCGGCTAGGGTTCGTAGAGATCCGCCGAAGCCCGAAAATCACCCGAAATGCCCCGCCAAGAAAAGTGACGCCTGCGTCCGTCTGGCTCCGACTTCACCGTAAATTTCCATTATTAACGGTGCTCCAATCGTGACGCCACCTGTGCGGCGCTCTGGCAGAGGCGCCTTTCGTCGAATTCACGATGTCAAAGACCGGGGCGCGCCGAGGCGTCCCAGCGTTGTCGTTACCATGGGTATGACTCGCTGTCTAGCCCTTATGCGGAACCCTTCGCCGTATCGGGATAGATCAGGCAACCTTTCTTTCGGCTTCAAGTCTGTCGATTCGATCCAGGATCGAGAGCACGGTCGCCGCGTAGAAAAATATAGAAAAAACCCAACCGAAAAGCGGCACAAAATTCAATACCGTCCATAGCCACGCATTCACGCTGCGCTTTTTGGCAATCATGAATATAGGGACCGCGAGAGCGAGCTCTAGTATGAGCGTCGGGAACAGTAGGTTGACCGCCACCATAAGAAATACGTGCATTTTGATTGGTCCCCGACCAGCAGTTCTC
>Ga0302314_10002021_pt1 | contig 37924 bp, 29 predicted proteins | sample III_Palsa_N2_3_FD_200533 | JGI IMG/M metagenome (GOLD analysis project Ga0302314, IMG submission 200533) | Peat permafrost microbial communities from Stordalen Mire near Abisko, Sweden - III_Palsa_N2_3 | ecosystem: Environmental > Terrestrial > Soil > Palsa > Peat permafrost | place: Sweden...
CGCTTATCCTTTTTGACCTTTTTCGATCCGTACGGGACACCAGCAGATGGCGATGAACTTCGAGCAGGCACGGCTGAACATGGTGGAAAACCAGGTGCGCCCGTGGGAGGTGCTGGACGCCCGCGTACTGGATGTCATCAGCCACGTGCACCGCGAGGATTTCGTCGATAGCGCGCATCGCCAACTGGCCTTTGCCGACCTGTGCCTGCCGTTGGGTCACGGCGAGGTGATGATGAAGCCGGTGGTGGAAGGCCGCGTGCTGCAGGCACTGGCCTTGCAGCCGACCGACCAGGTGCTGGAAATCGGCACCGGCTCGGGTTTTCTCACCGCCTGCATGGCCACGCTATCGGCTCAGGTAACGAGCCTCGACGTCCACGCCGATTTCATCGCGGCAGCTACCAAGCGACTGTTTGCTGCGGGCATTGCCAACGCCACCCTGATCACCGGCGAAGCGGTCAATGCGTGGCAGCCGCAGGGGTTGTTCGACGCGCTGGTGGTAACCGGCGCGGTAGCCGAGATTCCTACGCGCTGGCTGACCTGGCTCAAACCCGGCGGTCGTGCGTTGATCGTGCACGGGCAGTCGCCGGTGCAGCAAGCCACCTTGCTGAGCCATGAAGGCGCGGGCCGCTACCGCGAAGAAGTCCTGTTCGAAACCGATCTGCCCTATCTGACTCATGCCGAACCGCCCCAACGGTTCGTCTTCTGAACTACGCCCCCGACCGATTCCCACGAGGCAACCCATGCGTTTGAAGCTGCTCACTCTGGCCCTGGCGATGGCCGCCATTTCGTTGCCTAGCCATGGCGAGGATCTGCTCGATGCCTACCAGCAAGCACGCGCCAACGACCCGGTGCTGGCGCAGGCTGATGCCACCCGGCTGTCCACCGGCGAAGGCGTGGATCAGGCGCGCGCGCTATTGCTGCCCCAGGTCTCGGCCGGCCTGACGCTGAGCCAGACCAAGAGCACCGGCGGCCAGATCATCGAGGATCCGAACAACCCGGGCCAGTCCATCAGCACCAGCGGTTTCGGCTATACCCGTACGCGCGACATCAGTGGCCAGCTCAGCCAAAGCGTGCTCGACTTCAGCAAGTACGCCAATCTGAAGGCGGCCCACTCGGCTGCGGATGCCCAGGACCAGACGTATCAGGCGGCACTGCAGGATCTGTTCGTGCGCGTCACTACCGCCTACTTCACCGTGCTGACCGACGAGGACGGGCTGACCTTTGCCAAGGCCAACGAAGACGCCCTCAAGCGGCAGTACGACCAGGCCGAGCAGCAGTACAAGGTCGGCATTGCAGCGATCACCGGCGCGTATCAGGCCAAGGCCGCCTACGAGGCGGCCAAGGCACAGACGATTGTCGCCCAGAACACGCTCGACAACGACCGTGAAGCGCTGACCCAGATCACCGGCCAACCGACTGGCAACCTGAAAAAACTGCGTGACGACCTGCCACTCGATCCGCCCATACCGAACGACGCCGACGCCTGGGTGAGGACCGCGCTGGAGTCCAACCCCAGCCTGCTCGCGCAGCGGGACAACGTCGAGACCGCCGAGCACAACATCAGCGCAGCCCGCGCCGGCCACCTGCCGACGATCAGCGCCAACGTCACCTACGGCAAGAGTGCCAGCTGGTACCAGAGCGCCGATATCCACGAGAACACACCTGCCTCGACCACCATCGGGCTGACCTTGAGCGTGCCGATCTTCTCCGGTGGCCTCGTTCAGTCACAGGTGCGCCAGTCGATCGACCAGCGCGATTCCGCCCAGGATGCCATGGAATCCGAACGTCGCCAGGTCAAGGCCAGCACACTGAACTACTACCGCTCGGTGATTGCCGGCATCGCCCAGGTGCAGTCGGGCAAGTCTGCGGTGGTATCAGGCCAGGAAGCGCTGGACGCAACACGCGCCGGCTTCTCGGTGGGCACCGAGACCATGACGGACGTACTGCTGGCGATCCAGACCCTGACCTCCTCGGAGAGCACCTATTCGCAAGCCCGCCATCAGTTCGTGCTGAACAAGCTGCTGCTCCAGCAGGCCGCTGGCACCGCCGAACTGAAAGACCTCGAGACGATCAACGCGCTGTTGCAGTAAGCCGCAAGCCGCACATGCATGAAGACGGCCGGGCTCGCACCCGGCCGTTTTTTTGCGGCTATTCCTGCAGCAAGGTATCGATCATCTGCATGATCCGCTGCACGGCACCACGCTCGCGTTCGAAAACCTGTTGCGCTGCCAGTCCCATCCGCTCCCGTTTGACCGGATCGCGCAGCAGCTGCAGCACATCGGGGCCGAGTTGACTGCTATCCCTCACCTGCTCGGCGCCACCCTGCTGGATCAGGCTGCGCGTGATTTCCTCGAAATTGAAGGTATGCGGCCCCACCAGCACCGGGATCGACAAGGCTGCCGGCTCGAGCACGTTGTGGCCGCCGATCGGCACCAGACTGCCACCAACGAAGGCCACATCGGACGCCGCGAAGAACGGCATCAGCTGACCCATCGCATCGATCACGAACACCTGGTTCGACGGTGAGGGCGTGCCGTCGGCGCTGCGAGTGCCAGCCGTGAAGCCCAGGCTGCGCACAGAATGTTCGATCAGGCGAAAGCGTTCCGGATGACGCGGTGCCAGCAGCAGCAGTGCGTCCGGCAGTCGCGTGAGCACCTGCAGATGCGCCTCCAGTGCCGCCAGTTCTTCGCCTTCGTGCGTGCTGGCGGCCATCCATACCGGCCGCCGCGGTCCCCAGTGCGCACGCATCGCGACGCCATCGGCCACCGCGCCTTCCGGTATCAGCATGTCGAACTTCATGTTGCCGGTAACCACGATCTGTTGCGGATCCGCGCCCAGCAGTCGATAACGCGCAGCATCGGTGCGTGACTGCGCGGCAATCTGGCGTACACAGCGCAACGCTGAACGCGCCAACGCACGAAACGGCCTGTAGCCACGCATCGAGCGCTCGGACAATCGCGCGTTGACAATCATCAGCGGGATGCCGCGGCGGCGGCAGGCGAAATACAGGTTCGGCCAGATCTCGGTTTCCACGATCAGCGCCAGCCGCGGCCGTACCCTGTTGAGGAAACGGCTCACCGAAAACGGCAGGTCATACGGCAGGTAAACATGGAACACGCTATCGCCAAACAGCTGATGCACCCGCGCCGTACCGGTCGGGGTGATCGTGGTGATCACCAGCGGAGCGTCCGGGTAGTCCCGGCGCAATGCCTTGATCAACGGCTCCGCCGCATTCACCTCGCCAACCGATACGGCGTGCACCCACACACTGCCGCTGAAGCCTGGTGACCGAAAAAAGCCGAAACGTTCCGGCCAACGCCGGGGATATGGTCGCGAACGCACGCCGCGCGCGAGCAGGCGCAGTACCAACACGGGCGTCACCAGAAACATCGCTAGGGTGTAGAGATAGCGCAATGGTCGATGATCCTTGCCGGCAACGCAGGAGTATAGCGAGAGCGAACCGCATGGGCCTGATGCGAGGCAGCCCGCTACAATGCGCACGATGCCCGGCATGCCCCGCCCCACCTTCACCCGCTCGCTGCTTGCGCCGCGCCATTGGCCGGCATGGCTGGGCGTCGCCGTGATCTGGCTGATCGCGCAACTGCCGCAGGCCGCGTTGCTGTGGCTCGGCCGTCGGCTCGGCGCGCTGGTGCTGCGCGTTCCCTCGCAACGACGGCATATCGCTGAAGCGAATATCGCGTTGTGCTTCCCCGAACTCGATGCAGCCGCGCAAGCCAGGCTGGTCGATGCCAACCTGCGCGACATCGGCCTGATGATGGTCGAGTTCGCGCTGGGCTGGATGGGCAGCGATCGGCGCATGGCGCGCATTCCGACCCGCATCGAGGGGCTGCAGCATCTGGAAGCCGCGCGTGCGCAGGGCAAGGGCGTGCTGCTGGTGGGCGGCCACTTCTCGCACCTGGAGCTGTGCGCGCGGCTGGTCTCGCAACGCATCCGGATTGCCGGCATGTACCGGAAAATGGATTCGGCCGTGTTCGAGTGGGTCGTACTGCGCTCCCGGCTGCATTACGCCGAGGCGATGTTCGACAAGGACGACATCCGCGGCACGGTGAAACACCTGCGCGGCGGCGGCACGCTGTGGTACGCACCGGACCAGGACATGCGCAGCAAGGACAGCGTGTTCGTGCCGTTCTTCGGCGTGCCGGCGGCCACCATCACCGCCACCCATCATCTGGCGCGGATGTCCGGCGCGGTGGTGATCCCGTTCTTCCATCGTCGCCTGCCGGATGGCCAGGGCTACGCCTTGCGCCTGGGCGCACCGCTGGATGACTTACCGGGCACGGATGTGCTGACCGATACCGCCCGCGTCAACGCCAGCATCGAGCAGATGGTGCGCGAGGCGCCGGAACAGTATCTGTGGGTGCACAAGCGCTTCAAGACACGGCCAGCGGATACCCCTGCACCCTATTGAGCTCGACAGGCCGACGAAAGGGTGCCCCATGTGAAATTGCACCAGTCTCCGAAGGTCTCACCACACCATGTCGACCCATCCCTGTCCGTGTCGGCTGTACATCCGCCGGCGCGAGCGTGCCTGTTCCAGCCAACCCGACGTCATGGCTTGGGCGCAGCCGGTACTCCATGAAGCGTGGGGGCCGGCATGACCCGCGCCACACCGTCAACGGCAACTCCCCTGCCGATCCTGACTTACCACAACATCGCGACGGCGCCCCGCGAGATCCGCCGCTGGCGCAGCCTGTACGTGAGCCCGCGCGCGTTCGCGCGGCAGATGTGGTTGCTGCGGCGATTCGGCTATACCGGGCTGTCCATGTCCGCCGCGATGCCTTATCTGCAAGGCGAGCGCAGCGGCCGCATCGCCATCATCACGCTGGACGATGGCTACGCCGACAACCTGGAGTCTGCGCTGCCGGTGCTGCAGCGCCACGGTTTCAGCGCCACCTGCTATGTCGTCAGCGGCAGCATCGGGCAATACAACCAGTGGGACGACGAACGGCTGGGCGTGCGCAAACCGCTGATGTCGGTGGAGCAGCTGCGCGAGTGGCAACGCGGCGGCATGGAGATCGGCGCGCATACCCGCAGCCATCCCCGGCTGACCCAATGCAGTGACGCGCAACTGCACGACGAGATCCACGGCAGCAAGGCGACGCTGGAGGATCACCTCGGCACACCGGTCACGCAGTTCTGCTACCCATACGGCGATGCCGACGATCGCGTGGCCGGCGTGGTCCGCGAGGCCGGCTTCGCCGCTGCCACCACCACGGCACGTGGGCGGGCCAGCGCCGGCATGGATTTGTGGCTGCTGCCGCGGGTGCAGATCGCGCGCCATCACCTGTTGCCACAGTTCGCCATGCGCGTGATGTCGGGTTACGAGGATCGCCGCGGGTGAAACTGCTCTTTGTCGGCACCAATCCCGAGAACACCGGGGCCGCCAGCCACTTCGTCGCCCTGGTGCAGGCCATGGCCGAAGCCGGGCATGAGGTCAGCGTGGTGGCCTATCCCGACAGCCTGATCTGGCAGGGGCTGGCGCAGTCCAAGGTGCGTCTGCACAAGGCGAAGTTCCGCAACGTACTCGACCTGCGCGGCTATGTCGCCGTCTTCAAGGCGGCGCGAGATCTGAAACCGGACTGGCTGGTCGGCAACTTCGGCAAGGAGTACTGGCCGCTGCTCCTGGCCGGACGGTTGCTGCGCGTGCCGGTTGCGCTGTTCCGGCATCGCACCCCGCCGATGAAGCGGCTCTCCGCCTACTTGATCCCGCGTCTCGCGCAGCGCTTCATCGCCGTCTCGCAACATGCCCGTCAGGCCTACCTGGATCGGGGCACTCCGGGCCATCTGGTACGCGTGCTGTACAACCCGGTGAACATGGAGCTGTGCCGGTTCGACCCGCAGCAGCGCAGCGAGATCCTGCATTCCCTCGGTATCGACGAGCGCGCGATTGTGCTCGGCTACACCGGCCGCATGCACAACGACAAGGGCATCGTCTCCCTGTTCGAAGCCACCGCGGTGGCCATGGCTGTGGAGCCACGACTGCACTGCGTATGGGTGGGCGATGGCACGGACGCGCAAGCCTTGCGTGATCACGCCGCGGTGCACCCAACCTCGGCACGACACCACTTCCTGGGCTGGATCCAAGACGTCCATCCCTATTACAGCGCGTTCTCGATGCTGGCCTTCCCGTCGATCGCAACCGAAACGTTCGGCCGGGTCTCGGTCGAAGCGCAAGCTACCGGCGTTCCCGTGCTGGGCAGCGATATCGGCGGGATCCCGGAGACTCTGGAGGCTGGCGTGACCGGACTGCTGCTGCCGCCGGGCGACGTCGCGGCGTGGCGCGAGGCCATCCTGAAGTTGTGCGATCCCACCATGCGCAGGTCGATGGGTGCCGCCGCACTGGACTACGTGCAACAGCACTTCAGCACGCAGGTGATAGCCGCGGAATTCCAGCGAATTCTGAGCGAGCACTGATCCTGCGCCGGATCAATCCTGCTGCCGGCGCTACAGTGCGTACAAGCTGGCGCATTTCAGGGACTCGACCGAATCCCGGCATCATCAACCACAGTTCGCAACCTGACGTTCGCAGCATGACCTCCGTGCGCGCTGCAGCAACGCCTGTTGATACAGTTCCATATCGGCCGCATGGAACTCACGGACCTTGTCCAGCAAAGCGGCATCCAGCACCTCGCGCAAACCAGAGTATTTCGTCGTGTTGCGCGATCGCTGTTCCAGGCTCGCGGACAGGTAGCGCCCGCAGAATTCCTGCAAGTCCTGCTGGTAATGCTCGCTGATGCCGATAAAGGCAAAATTATCCAGCGGAAAACCCCACAGGTACTGGGTATAGATATTTCTGAACTGTTCGCTCAGACAGAACTGCTCCAGCGTCCAGCTCTGCTCGATGACTTGTCGATGATGCGGTGCAGAGGTTTCCTCATCGTAGCTTTCCTGCCAGTAGTAATAATGCGAGATCATCCGCGCGACAGGCTCCCGCATCCAGGTGACGAAAGTAAGCTCGCGCGTGGCCGCCAGTGGCAGATACTTCAACGGCAGGAAGTGCCCGTGCACGCACTCGATGTCACCCAGTCCTTGCGCAGCAATCTCCACACCTGCCGCAAGCGCGTCTTCGCAGCGCTGAGCGACGGACTTGCTGATGCACTGATCAGCGTAATCCTCCCTGTATCGATCGCCGAAATGGGCAGCCAGTGATGTGCCGAAGCTCGTTCCCGCCGTCTTTGGCAAATGCAACGAGATAATGGTCATTCGATTTCCCAAGTCGGCAGACTTATTCAGCGGCGCTGACCGGCGAGGTTAAACCCATGTGACAGAAAAATGAACCTGAGCGCGACCAAGCCACAAAACGGACGATGCCCTGACGGTATCAGCCGCCAGGGCATCGTTAAAGCAAAGTACCCGTTACTTGATGGTAACTACAGCCGGTGCGGCCGGTGGCGCGTTGTCGTATGCCCGCCATGCGATCAACAGGTTGGTGGCATTCACCGAGCCCAGGCCATTGGCAAAGCTCCAGCCCGGCTGGGCTGTGAAGGCCTTGTTGGCCACCGTGTAACTGGTGGGTGTAGTGACGGTGCTGGTCAAGCCGACCTGTATATTGTTGTAGTCCACTGTTCCGTAGAAATAACAGTTGTTGGTGGTGAAGGCATATGCCGGTTGCTCCTCAATACACTGCGTGGAGTTCGAGCCGCTGGTGACATTGTGGAATACGCAGCCGCTGGTTCCCGTGGTGCCATTGTTGGCGTTGCAGGCGGCCAGCGTGGCCGGCGGTGTACCGGTCGCACCGCCGTATTCCTGTGCCGCCAGCGCATACAGCGTCGGTGCCGCATTGCCCTGATCCATTGGCAGACCGCGCGCAGCCAGTCCTTGATCCATCAGCGCCTGGATACCGGCAAACATCGGCGACGACAACGAGGTACCCGCCTCCAGCGTGGTCGTCGAGGTGAAGCCCGGCTCGCATGGATACTTGTTGGTGCAGAGGATCACCCAGGTGTGGTCACCCCACGACCCGCCGAACAGCGAGACATCGGGCACATCGCGCGACTGATCGTTCGCCGCGTTGTAGATCTGCCGCTGCCACGCCGGCTTCGCATCCACCGATGAGGGGCCACCGCTGCCGGCTTCGGAGGTCAGGTAGTCACCTTGGGGGTCGTACTTCAGGTATTCCTGGCAGTACGCCACCGCACTGCTGAAGCCCATCGCCGTCGCGGCGACGCCGTTGCCGCAGGACGTGTTCCACGGGATCTCCGGCACATACGAGAGCGCCGAACCACCCACCGCACTCGGCGTCGGCGCGAAGTACTGGCTGGTGGTGCCTTCAATGTAGTCGGCGAAGTCCGTGCCACCGACCACGGTGTCATGCGGCGAGGTACCGAACGCGTTGGCGTCGACCGCCGTATTGCCGGCATAGCCATTGATGACGCCGCCGTTGAAGCTCGGGTTGGAGCCGGAGTCACCGGCGGAGACGAACACCGAAATGCCCTCGGCGTCGGCCTGCGCCCACATCAGATCGATACCGGTCTTGCTGGCGGGGTCCGTAAAGAACTCGCCATAGCCGTAGCTGGCACTGATGACGTCCGGACGTCCGCTCGGTTCGTTGATCAGGTTGGTCGCCGCAATAAAGACACCGCCAAAGAAGTTGCTGGTCGCTTCGTAGTAATAGCCATTGCTCAGGTATTCATCCGCGCAGGTAGCCACCTGGATGTTCGCGCCGGGCGCGATCGCGGTAGACCATTCCGCATCGAGCACAGTCTCGGTGTCATCCTGGGAATAACCATAAAGTGCATCCGGATCCATGCAGTTGTTCGTGCCACTGGGCGGCGCCGGATTGATCTGATTGAACGTACCGTTGTACTGGCCAAGATTGAAGGTACTGACGAAATTGGTCCAATCCGCCGGCACCATGTCGCCGTCCTCGACGACCGCAATGGTCACGCCGGTGCCGGTGAGGCCGTTGCCGCGGATCGTCTTGACGTTGTAGATCGTGGACATGTCGTTCGGCGCCAGGCCGCGCAAGGCGCCACCATTGAACGAGACGGCCTGGTTGATCCCCTTCGGGGACGTGGGCGTGGCGGTCTTGGCGACAAAACCCTTCTTCGACGCGTTCCACTGCGCGACCTTGGCCTTCTTGGCCAGGGATGTCGCATGGAAGTCATTCAAACCCATCACACCCGCCACCACGGGCGCCAACGCCGCCGGAATACTGATGTCGCTGGAATTTGACAGGTGCTTGACCGGGGTCTGGGTGGGCTTTCCGGTCGTACTATCCACCCCTTTTTGACTTAGCGTGTAGATGTTTTCCTGTGTGTGGAACGCCGCATTCACCTGAGCGACCGTACCGCTGAAATCGATCTGCGTCTTGTTCGGGTAGACGGTGTTGACGGTGAAACCCTGCGCGGTCAGCCACGCCTTGACCGCTAAGATATCAGCAGGGTCTGCGCCGAACTCCTGACCGAACTGCTGCGGCGTCAGCCACTTCTGGAACTGGGCCGACTTGGGATCATGCAGGCTGGTGATGGTCGTCTCCATCGCGGCCTGACGCGACGCGCTGGGCTTGAGTATCAGTTGCAGGTGATTCATCTGGACCGTGCCGGCCAGCGGTTTGCTCGCCGTTGCCTTGGCAATGAATGCCAGATGGGACTTCGGGATCGTGTAAAGACTGGTATTGCTGACGGTCTGGGTGACCTGTGCTGTTTCGCTGGCACCGGCTGAAACCGTTGGCTGCGCCATCAGCATGGCTGGTGCGCCGGCCAGCGCGGCGGCGATCGACGCACTGAGAATGAAATAGCTTTGTTTCATGATGAAGCTCCTGTGTAAGTTGATCAAAAAGTTGATGGCGCAATTACCAGATCCACTTTGCGAACAGCACTCACGACATCTGCTTACATACTTGCCACGACCCTCTGGATTACCGCTCTCTGTCTCCCACCTTCGGCTCTCGTCTGGTTTGCACCAACCGAATCCTGTTGCCCATGCCTATTACGCGTTGCATTACCTGCTGCGGTTATACAAACCCCGGTTCTGCCCGAATGGCAGATTCATGAAAATCGCAGAGCCGTGGCTGATCGCCACGACCATGGGCATTTCATCGTTTGACTACTTACGGTCTGCACACCCCTATTCATTCCGCCCTGACTTGATGGCAACCCTTCCAGTCATTTTTTGAGTGTGCGACTTGCTTTCTTTATCTGCAATGGGATTTATGTTACGGCACGACGGCCACTTGAGCGCAGTAACTTACGCAACCGATTAACTTAGCGTAATACTTTGCGAATGTCGCAAACAAACTGTCTCCACGGGTAATTTCCCTGAGGAAATAAAAAAGCCCCTGGCTGCCATGCAGCCAAGGGCTTCAATCAAACATCAAACATTCAAGCGTTATTTCATTACGGTGCCGGTGGTGCAACTGGTGCTGCCGGCGGAGCGCCGACGAAGGCACGCCATGCGATCAGCAGGTTCGTGGCGTTCACTGAACCCAGACCGGAAGCAAAGCTCCAGCCCGGCTGGGCACTGAACGCCTTGTTGCCGACACCGTAGCCGGTGGGATTGGCGTCGGTGGTGGTGAGGCCGAAATTGAGCGTGACTTGATCGGTGGCATCCTCGTTTTCGACAACGATCGAGTTGTAGAAATAACAATTCGGCGTCGTGAACGTGTCATCAGCAAAGACACCCGTACCCGTCTCGCTCTCGCAGCCGCTGGAAATCGAACCGCGGGTCACGTTATGGAACACGCAGCCACTCGTGCCGGTGGCTCCATTGTCGGCATTGCAGGTACTCAGGCTCGCAGAATTCGGTTGCGCAGCGGTACCGTACTCGTTGCCAGCCAGCGCATACAGCGTCGGTGCCGCATTGCCCTGATCCTGGGGCAGGCCACGCGCAGCCAGACCCTGATCGATCAACGCCTGGATGCCCGCGAACATCGGTGATGCCAGTGAAGTGCCACCGCTGAGGCCAACGCCGCTCGGATTCGCTTGTGCGTACGTCCCGCCGGAAACGCCCGGGCTGAAATCCGGGGTGCACACGTAGTTCTGCGAGCAGACAGCCACGAAGGTGTCATCGCCAAACGAGCCGGCGAACAACGACACGTCCGGAAGGTCACGCGACTGGTCCGCGGCCGTGTTGTAGACCTGACGCTGCCAGGTCGGCTTGCGATCGACCGACGACGGACCACCGCTACCGGCTTCGGAGGTATCGAACGTGAAATCGTAGTACTGCATGACGGTCGGCGTCGACGGCGGAGCCGTCGCATAACGGATGGCGGCATTGCAGAAACCGACCACCTGGGCGTAACCCAGCGACTTGGCTGCCACGCCGTTGCCGCACGACTCGTTCCACGGAATCTCCGGCACATACGACAGCGCGGAGCCACCGACGACGCTCGGTGTGGCTGCAAAGTACTTGCTGGTGGTGCCATCGATGATGTCGGCCAGATCGGTACCGCCGACGCCGGTGTCGTTCGGCGAGGTCGCGAACGAGTTGGCATCGACCGCCGTATTGCCGTAGTAGCCGTTGATGATGCCGCCGTTGAAGCTGGGGTTGGAACCGGAGTCGCCGGTGGAGACGAACACCGAAATACCCTCGGCGTCGGCCTGCGCCCACATCAGATCGATCGCGGTCTTGCTGGGGCTGTCGGTGAATTGTTCACCGAAACCATAGCTGGCGCTGATGACGTCAGGACGACCGCTCGATTCATTGATCAGATTGGTCGCAGCAACGAAGACACCGCCAAAGAAGTTGGAGGTCGCCTCATAGTAATAGCCATTGTTCTGGTATCCGTCCGCGCAGCTAGCCACCACGATGTTCGCGCCCGGCGCGATCGCCGCCGACCATTCCGCGTCCAGCAGGGTTTCGCCGTCGTCCTGGGTCTCACCGGTATATGCGTCAGGATCCTCGCAATTGTTGACGCCACTGCTCGGCGCCGGGTTGACCGGTGTGAAGGTGCCGCCAAACTTGGTCAGGTTGAAGGTGGTTTCGAAATTGGTCCAGTCCGCCTGCACCATGTCGGTGTCCTCGACCACCGCGATGGTGACGCCCGTACCCGTCACGCCATTGGCGCGGATCGTGCTGACGCCGTACATGGTCGCCAGATCGTTGGGCACCAAGCCACGAATCACGCCCTGCGGATTATTATTCGGATAGGCGATGCTGATCGCCTGGCTCTTGCCACCGAGCTTGCTGGAACCCTGCGGCTGGCTGAGCACCAGGGATTTCTTCGCAGCGTCCCACTTGGCACCCTTGATCGGCTTGTTCATCGCCTTCGGGTGGAAATCGTTCAGGCCCATCACGCCGGCCACCACATCCTTCAGCGCCACCGGAATGCTGACATCGCCGGCGTTGGCGATGTGCTGCTTCTTTGTGCCGGTTTTACCGAACGCGTAAATGTTTTCCTGGGTATGGAAGGCTGCCTTCACCTGACCGGCGGTACCGCTGAAATCGATCTGGGTCTTGTTCGGATACACGTTGTTGACGGTGAAGCCCTGCGACTTCAGCCACGACGTGACCGCGGCGATGTCGCTGTCGGCCACACCATAGCTTTCACCGAACTGCTCCGGGGTCAGCCACTTGTGGAAACTGGACGACTTCGGGTTGTGCTGGTCGGCGATCAGGCTGGTCAGCGCGGCCTGCCGCGCGGCGCTGGGCTTGAGCACCAACTGCAGGTGGTTCATCTTGAACGTGTCGGCCAGTTGCTTGGCCGGTGCTTTCGCTTCAACGAATTTGAGGTGGGTCTTCGCAACCGGGGAAATCAGCTGGTTGTTGATCGTCTGGGTGACGCGCGGCGCCTCGCTGGTACCGGCTGCCGTGACAAGATTGTTTGCAGCCACCGGCTGCGCCAGAACCGGTGCGCCGGCGAGTGCCGCTGCAATGGATGCGCTGAGAATGAAATAACCCTGCTTCATGGATGTAGCTCCCTTTCTGTAAGTTGGTCAAAAGTTGATGGCGCACTAGCCGGATCTACTTTGCGAACAGCACCTTGCGTGCAGAACCTACGCCCCTGCGACGGGTTTTGGATTTCCGTCTTCCATCCAGACACTTGGCATCAACGTATACGTCCATGCCTGTTTCTGCTTCACCACAGCGCTTGACCGTGATGCCACCCAGCGCTCAATCAACGAAGAGAGTGAGCCAGCAAAACGGCCGCCGCGAAATCAAGCCGCGTGCAATCAATCAGCCGGTCGAATCTCCCTCCGATAACACAACAGCATGTCATTAGATGCCCCTTACCCCAGCACCCTTGATACCCCGTTGTGCCTTGCTGAGTGTGCGACGCGGCATCAGTGTCTGCAATGGCATTCGCAAATAATCAGCGATTAGTCCGAGAACCTGATTAATGCGATCAAATTCAATCCATTGCAAGATCTAACGAAATTGGCGGTTCCATTGCAGAATCGCATTCAAAACGAAATATATTACGAATATAGATAAACTAATAAGCAAGGCCAAGGCGAATTCGCCTATAGCCACATCAAGAAAATCACAATATCTTGCGATTCGTGAACGCGCGAAGAAGTTGAACAGAAACAAGAATGAACTAAAGGTGAATGGACGGGCATGGTTTCGACTGGATGCCCGTATATACCCGCGAGCGCCAACCTGGTCACAAATTACGAAACACGTCCCGTTCGCCCATTTGTTGCCGGCGACGCAACTCGTACAGCTTGGCGTATTTCAGGAACGCGTAGAACGCGTGGATCCGGGCCGCGATGAAACCGGCCCAGCCCGAGCGGTAATGCCCGCGCAGCACGTAGTAGCGCAGGAAGGCCACCGTCGGGTAGAACACCATGCGCATGCGCAGCCAGGACATCTTGCGCCGGGCCAGATCAGCCAGTTGCATGGTGGAGTAACGGTTGGCCTTGGCCGTGCGCCCGGCGATATCGGGCTCGCCGACATGGTCGATCACCACGTCGAGCACACCGACCGACCCGTCCACCAGCACCGACTCATGCACCTGGTGATCGCTCATCCGCGCGCGCTGTCGGTCGAACAGCCGCACGTAATGATTGAGCCGGCTGTGTGACGACTGCCAGCGCCAGAACTGCCACTCGCGCCGCCACAGCTGATAGCCGGCATGGCTCGGCGCCTGCAACGCCTGCTGCAGTGACGCAGCGGCAGCTGGCATGAGTGATTCATCGGAATCGAGCAGCAGTACCCAACGCTGGCTGGCCAGGTCGATTGCTGCCTGCTTCTGCGCGCTGTAGCCGGCAAACGGCTGGGCATGGATTCGTGCGCCGTAGTGCGCGGCAATCGCCAGCGTGGCGTCAGTCGAGCCCGAATCCAGCACTACGATCTCGTCAGCCCACACCACCGAACGCAGGCAGGCGTCGAGCGTGCTTGCGTTGTTCATCGTGGTCACCACCACCGACAGCGGTTCACGCGAGCTCATCGTCGTCCCCCACCACATACAGCGCGGCACACCACAGCCCGAGCAGCCAGCCAAACAACAGCCCCCACCATGCCGAATAGAAAGCCATGTGGGTATTCAGCGGAAACAGCATCACGCCCAGCGCCAAGCTGACCGGGAACGCCCGGCTACGCGCCGCCGACCCGACCCGACGCCAGGTGCGCCAGGCCAGCACGACGGCAGCCAGCCACAGCGACAAGCCGAGCGCGCCGGTCTCGGTGAGAATCTCCAGCACCAACTGGTGCGGATGACAGGCACCTTCGCCCACGCCGCAAGACTCGGCGGTGAGGAAGTGATCATTGGCCGGTGCATAGTGCGGATACGCATAGCGGAAGGCACGCACGCCAACACCACTGATCGGATGCGCCGCGATCATTTCCGCGCTGGTATGCCAGATATCCAGCCGGCCACTGAGTGCGGCATCCATGGACTGATCGGTGCCTTGCAAGGCGAGCAGGGTGCGATCCATCCGCAGTTGGAACCTGGCCGAGGTTTTCCAGGCGATGCCGCCGGCCAGCGCGAGCAGCAGTGCGGCGATCACACAGAACCCGACAAAGCGCACCGGCGAGCGCGCCTCGCGCCAGGCAAAGCCCAGCGCCACCAGGGCGTAGCACAGCCACGCCGCACGCGAACCGGCCAGCAGCACCGGACCCAGTATCAGCACGAACGCCAACAGCAGACCCGGCAGGCCCCAGCGACGCCGCGCCACCCATAACGCAAACGGCGACAGCACCGCCAGCGTAGGACCCAGCTTGAGGTCGGTGGCGCCGAAAATACCGGAAACGCGCTCGGCCTCGGCATGGCCACCCAGGCTCCAGCCGGTCAACGCCTGTACCCAGGCATCAATAGTCCACAATGCCAGTGCCAGTGCCACCGCAACGTACAACGCCTGCAACTTGCTGTCGCGACGGATCGCGAAGCATGCATACAGGCCGAGCGGCGCATAGCGCAGCACGGCCGCCACGGTGCCCCAGCTCTTGCCCGGTGCCACCGAGTCGAACGCGGACAGCAACGCCGCACCGACATAGGCTCCCAGCAGCCACAGCAGCAAGCGTGCACCAGCATGCTCCTGCAACGCCCGCGGCTCCCGCGCAAACAGCAGGATCACGCCAAGCAGGCATAGAAACGTACCCAGCTCCGAACTTCGTCCCAACGGCAGCAGGGCAACCACCAGCCAGTACGGCAGCAGCGGCGAACGAAGCGCCGTCTTGAACAAGGTACCGAGTGAAGTCATGCGCGGGCCGGTGCGAAGGCGGTCACGCATTGTAGGCGAGCGCGAACTCAGCCGCTGGTCACCTCGTCATACAGCGCCAGCGTGGCCTGCTGCATGTCGACCAGGCCATAGTTCTGCAGCGGCGAAATCGGCGGCGCCACCCGCAGCAATTCCGCGGCACGCTCCACCAGTCGCTCGCGATCCCCCAGGGGTACACGGCCGGCCGGATACAGCTCGGCCAGCAGTTCGCCGACGCCGCCATGCGCGTAGCCGAGTACCGGCCGGCACAACGACAACGCCTCGATCACGGTACGTCCGAACGATTCGGGTTTGTTCGACAACTGCAGCACCAGCGCGGACACCGCGTAGATGTCGCGGATATCGCTGCGCGGCGGCGACAGCACGACCTGCGAGATCACCCCACGCATGCGAATCAGCTCGCGCAGCTCTTCCACGTAGGCCTCGCGGCCGGGCTCCATCACACCCAGCAGCAACAGCCGTGCCTCGATACCACGGCGCTTAAGATCAGCCAGCAACTCGATCGCGTCATGGTGGCCCTTCAGCCGCGTGCCACGCGCAGGCATGGTCAGCAGGGGTGCGCCGCTCAGCGCCGGAAACTCGGCAAAAAATACCTTCTGCCATGCATCGTCCGGTCGGTGCCCATACGGAAACGCCGCCGGATCGATACCGCGCGGGATCACCCGCACCTTCGCCGGCTCCAGCCAGCGGTAATGGCTGAGCACGTAATCACGCACGGTCTGCGAGACCGCAATCACCCGCTCCCCACGCAGCAGGATCGCGCTGTAGCTACCCGGCGAGTTCAGCCCATGTACCGTGGTGATGAAATGCGGGCGTGGCGACATCCCCTTCAGTGCCCACCAACCCATCCAGGCCGGCAAGCGCGAACGGGCATGCACGATGTCGGGTTTGAGTTCATGCAGCACCCGTCGCAGCACGCCGAGACGGGTCAGGGTACTCAGCGACTTGCTGCCCAGATCGAGCGTGATGTGCTCACTGCCCTCCGCCAGCAGCTGTTCGGTCAGTCGACCGCCGGCCGAGATCACCACCGATCGGTGACCGGCCTGCACCAGCGCACGGGCAATCTCCAGCGCCGTCCGCTCCGCGCCGCCCGAATGCAGTGCGGGGATCAACTGGACCACAGTCAGCAACCTGACGGGTACGACGATGCTGGACATGAGCTCTGGACTGGACGCTTTCATCTTCGATGCAAGCAAAAACAATGCCGCCGGCTCCCCGGATGAAGGCCGCCGCTCAGTCGCGCAGGACGTAACGGGCGCCACAGTAGGCGCAGGTTGACTCACCGCCGTCATCGACGATCGGCAGATAGACCTTCGGATGCGAATTCCACAGCTCCATGCCCGGCATCGGGCAGGACAGAGGCAAGTCCTTGCGCGTCACTTCGTAACGATTTTCGGCATTTGCCGGCACCAGTGGCAGCGCCGCGGAAAGGGGACCCGACATGGGCAAACTCCAGACTGGATATCAGACCGGGAATGGTAACAGGCCGGCAGCATCACTCGCGTGCCTGCGGGAAACGCGAACCGACCGAAGGGCATAGCCCTTGCGGTCAATACAGATTGTGATTCCCCAGGCCGAGAATCCGGATGCGGTTCCGCTTCGGAACCACAGGCTCGAGGGGACACACTCATGGATTCCGGAAAAATCATCGAACGCATCAAGGCCATCCTGACCACGCCCAGGACCGAATGGCCTGTCGCCGCGGCCGAGCCCGCCAGCGTTGGCGGGCTATATGCCGGCTACATCGCAATCGTCGCCGCGTTGCCGGCGATCGCCAGTTTTATCAAGGGCAGCCTGATCGGTTACGGCGGGTTCGGCATCACCATACGCACGCCGTTCACCCTCGGCATCATCGCCATGGTGCTGGGTTACGTGCTGAGCCTGGTGATGACCTATGTGGTTGCTCTCATCATCAACGCGTTGGCACCCACCTTCGGCGGCCAGAAGAATCAGGTCCAGGCCCTGAAGACCATCGCCTACGCCTGGACCGCCTACTGGATCGCCTCGATCGGCACCATCGTGCCGTGGCTGGGCTGGCTGATCGGCATCGCCGGCGGCGTCTACTCGATCTACCTGCTCTATCTGGGCCTGCCCCACACCATGAAGTGTCCGCCGGACAAGGCGGCTGGCTATACCGCAGTGAGCGTGGTGATTGCCATTGTGCTCGGCTGGATCATCGGCCTGGTCGTCGCCGGCGTTGTCGGCACCGCCGCCTTGACCGGCGCCTCGATGAGCGGCATGAACATCACCGGCAGCAACGGCGACAGCAGCAACGTGAGCATCGACAGCAACAGCGCCTTGGGCAAACTCGCCGCGATGGGGCAGCAGGCCGAGCAGGCCGGCAAGCAGATGGACGCCGCGCAGAAATCCGGCGACAGTTCGGCACAACAGGCCGCGATGGGCAAGATGCTCGGTGCAATGGCCAGTGGCGGGACGTCAGGCACGGTCGAAGCGCTCTCGCCCGACCAGGTCAAGGCCTTCCTGCCGGACAGCCTGGATGGCCTCAAGCGCACCAGCATCTCCGCCCAGCGCAGCGGCGCGATGGGCATGCAGCTCTCTGATGCGAGCGCCGTGTACAGCGACGGCAATGGCCACAGCATCACGCTGGAAGTGACCGACAGCGGCGGTGCCAAGGGCTGGATGTCGATGGCTACCGCGATGGCACCGGAAGAGGAAAAGGAGACCGATCACGGCTATGAAAAGACCTACACCGATTCGGGCCGGTTGACTCACGAGGCGTGGGATACCCAGTCCAAGTCCGGGGAATACAGCCTGATCATCGCTCAGCGCTTCAGCGTCAAGGCCGACGGCAATGCCGACAGCATCGACCAGCTGAAGCAGGCAGTCGGCAGCGTCGACCTGGGCAAATTGGAGTCGATGAAGGATAGCGGCGTGAAATCCAACTGACTTCGGCACAGCGGGACATAAAAAAACCGCGCCGAGATGGCGCGGTTTTTTTTGTCTGCAATGGTAGTTACTGCGCGGCGTCAGTCTTCGGCACTGCGCCTTCGGTGGTGATGTGGATCTTGATCTCGTCGCTGACGTTCGGCACATAGGCACCGACGCCGAAATCCTTCCGCATCAGGGTCGCCGTGGCATCAAAGCCAATCGCCTGCGCCTTGGTCATCGGGTGCGGGCCGACCTTGTTCAGGGTGGCATCCAGCACCACCGACTTGGTCACGCCATGCACGGTCAAGTCGCCGGTCACCTTGAACTTGTTGCCACCCAGCGGCTGTACCTTGGTGCTCTTGAAGGTCACCGTCGGGTACTTGTCGGCATCGAAGAAGTCGGCTTCCTTCAGGTGCTTGTCGAGTGCCGGCACGTGAGTGTCGAGGTTGGCCAGCGGCAGGGTCACCTCCACGCTGGACTGGGCCGGATGCTGCTCATCGAACACCAGGGTACCGTCGCCCAGGCCGAAGTCGGCAACCGGGTTGGAATAGCCGAAGTGGTTCCAGCTGAACAGCACCATGGTGTGGCCCGGATCGAGCTTGTAGGTGACCGGTGCGGCCTGCACCGACACAGCGGCGCCGAGCAGACCGGCGAGTACGAGATATTTCAGTGCGCGCATGAGGTGGCTCCTTGAGAATGGGGGGCAGCGTTAGCTTCAGGGGATTTTTCAAGCGATCGTGCAGGCTTCGTCAAACGCGAGGCGGGGACTGCGTGGAAACAGATTACGGCTGGCATCGCCGTAACCGATACTGATCAGGAAATTCGACTTGATCGCGGTGCCGGCGAAGAATGCCGCATCCACGCCGGCCTGGTCATAACCGGACATCGGACCACAATCGAGTCCCAGCGCCCGCGCTGCCAGCAACACGTAGGCACCCTGCAGGGTCGCATTGCGGAAGGCGGTGGTGTCGATCAGTGGCTGATTGCCGACGAACCAGCTGCGCGCATCGGCGTGTGGAAACAGCTTCGGCAGGTGCTCGTAGAACTCATGGTCGGTGGCGATGATCGCCGTCACCGGCGCCTCCATCGTCTTGGCACGGTTGCCTTCGGACAGGAACGGCTCCAGCTTTGCCTTGGCTTCCTTCGACTTCACGAACACCACACGCATCGGCGAGGCATTGGCGCTGGTCGGGCCAAACTTGGCCAGCTCATAGAGCTGGTGCAGTTGTTCGTCGCTCACTTCTTTCGGCAGCCACGCATTGAACGTACGGGCGTTGCGGAACAACTGGTCGAGGCTGGCCTCGGAAAGCAACTCGCTCATGGGTATCCTCTGCGGAAAGACGCGCCGGTATGACGCTACAGCCTGCAAGTGTATAGGTGCCCGTGCACCAGCAGATCACGATCTGAGGAACGTACTGTGTTGATCAGGGAAACAATGCCACGCCGCCCGCGCCGATGCTGAAGCTTCAGGGCGAGTGCTGGGTGATCACCGATACTGCCGCCGGCAACCAGCGGCAGGCATTGGCGCTGGCCGAGTACCTGCAGATGCCGCTGCGCCATCTGGTCCTTGAACCGCGCCCACCATGGTCGTGGCTGGCGCCACGCCTCGCACTGGGCGGACAACTGGCGCTGCCCGCCAGCCAAGACAACCTGTTTGCTCCGCCGTGGCCGAGCGTGGCGGTTGGCTGCGGCCGTGCCGCGGCCCTGTTCACCCGCATGCTGCGCCGTCGGTCCGACGGTCAGTCCTACACGGTGCAGATCCTCGACCCGCGTATCGATCCCGCCCACTGGGACACGGTGATCGTGCCGCGCCACGACCAGGTCGATGGCGCCAACGTGCTGCAACTGCTCGGTTCGTTGAATTCGGTGGACGACGCATGGCTGGCTGATGGCCGCGAATCCTGCCCGCAGTTTGCCGAACTGCCACAGCCACGCGTCGGCGTGCTGCTGGGCGGCCCGCGCAAGGGTATCGCGCTGGATGCCGACTACGCGCGCCAACTGGTTCACCGCCTGCTGAAGGGCCAGCGCCGCGAAGGTGGCAGCCTGCTGGTGCTGGCCTCTCGACGCACCTCGCCCACACTGATCGAGGCCTTCCGCCATGCGCTGAAAGGTGTGCCTGGCCTGGTCTGGGCTGGCCACGATGACGGCCGCAATCCCTATCCCTGCGTGCTCGGCTGGGCCGATCGTCTGGTCGTCACTCCCGATTCGGTAAACATGCTCAGCGAAGCCTGTGCCGTCGGCTGCCCCGTGCAGACCCTCGTCATCAAGCCACTGCCGCCGAAGATCGAGCGGTTCCACCGCGAGCTGCGCGATGCCGGGCTGCTGCAAGATCTTGGCGCGCCGGCACCCGCAGCACGAGCGCCGCCCTTGCGTGAAACCGCTGCGATCGCAAGCAAGCTGCGCGAACGCATCCACAGCCACCGGCAGGGCTGAACGCTACAGCGGCGCGGGCAATCTGCTTCAGGACGCTTCGCGCACCCAGCGCAGTTGATCCGCGGCGAGCAGTGCGTCGAGTTGTGGCACGAATGGATTGCATAGGATTTCCGCAGACAACGGCCTGGCGGCGACCAGCCCGACGCTGGTGTTGCGCCCGTCCTGTTTGGCGCGATAAAGGGCAAGATCGGCCAGTTCCAGTGCTGCGTCGAAAGTCTTGCTGTCAGCGTGCATGGCAAGCGGATGCAGGCTGAAGCCGACCGAACAGGTCAAGCGGATCTTGCCGCCTCGGCCATCCATGAACTCGTGCGCGGCGATGTCCCGGCGCAGACGTTCCGCAATGCTCAATGCACCGGCGACATCAACCCGGGGCAGCAGCAGCAGAAACTCCTCCCCGCCCCAGCGCACGGTAACGTCGCTGTCGCGCCGCGCAGCCGTGAGCAACCCGCCAAGCGCGCGCAATACCGCATCGCCAACCGCATGACCATAGCCATCGTTGACCTGCTTGAAATAATCGATATCGATCTGCAGCACACCGATGCTCTCGCCGCTGGAAAGCAGTGCGGGCAAACGCGCCAGCAGGTAGCGCCGGTTGTGCAGCGCGGTCAGTGCATCGGTGTGGCTCTCCTCGGCCAGCGCGAGGTTGGCCACACGCAGGCGTTCGACCGCGCGGGCAAGCTGCGCGGTGCGGCGCACGACCTGCGCTTCCAGTCGTGCATTGCGGCGACGTTGTATGCGCAGGCTCCATCCGACCAGCCAGATGACCACCAGGCACAGCAGCAGGATCGCTGCGCCGCGTACCAGGGTGCGTTCATACCAGTGCGGTTCGACCTGGACCGTCAGATCCGCCTCGGGACCGACTCCGGGACCACCGGAAAGCGCCGCGGCGACACGAAAACGGTATTTGCCCGGCGGCAAGTGTGTGTAAAACGCGGTGCGCCGCACACCCACGTCCTGCCAATCCGCATCGTAACCTTCCAGCTTATAGCGGAAGCGCACGGTGCCCATGCGCAAATAGGGTGCGGTGTAGTGGATGGCCAGGTCGCGCGCACCCTCACGCAGATCAAATGATTCACCGGAAAACTGCACACCTGCATGCTCGATGGATTCGACCATTGCCATCGGCGGCTTCGGTTGCGTACCGAGCGCACGAATATCCAGGCCGAGCGCGCCGTCGGTCGTGCTGTACCAAATATCGTTGCCATCGATCAGGCTGCGCGCGCCCGCGCCGCCGTTGCAGCAGTGCGTATTGTGCAAACTGGTAGTACGCTCTTCGCCAGCGAGCAGCTGCGGTATGACCTGGCTTGCCGGCGAGCCCGGCAGCGGCAGTTGCGCGAGCGGCAGTCGCCACGCACCGGCAATCGAACCGACGTAGAGCTCGCCATCGAGCACGTCGAGTGTCCAGGCATTGTCACTGGGCAGACCATCCTTCTGGCTGGTCATGCGCAGTTGCCCGTTCACCATGACGCCGATACCGGCATCCGTGGTGGCGATGCCGAGCATGCTAGGCCCCAGCATGGCCACGCGGGATACGAAGTGACCATGCAACGGTTCGGCCCATGCAGGTTGTACCAGCTTGCCATCGCGCCACTCGCGCACACCATCCTCGGTACCCAGATAAAGATGATCCGGTGCCAGCGGGAGTATCGATCGGATCGTCGACGCCGCCACCGACGCGCCGGGATCCGCGCGGCTGAGGATGCCCGCATGCCAGCGATACAGGCCACCGGAGGTACCAATCCAGAAGTCGTCATCGGCGACTTCGCGGATATCGTTGATCTGCCAGCTGCCCAGTGCTGACAAGGCCGGTGGAGTGATGTTGCTGCCGTGGTCGTATACCGCGATGCCCGCGCGGGTACCGATCCACAGGCGGCCGCGATGGTCGTAGTACAACTCGTACGCGGCGGGATTCGGCAACGCCTTGCCCGCGATCAACGGGTGTACGCGCCTGCCATCGAAGGTTTCCACGTCGGAATTGGTACCGAACACGATATCGCCGTGCGGCGCGCGCACGATGCTCCATACCAGCGAATCGACCAGCCCGTCGCGTGACGAGACACGCCGCGTCCAGCCATTCCAGACGCGATACAGGCCACTGATATGGGTACCCATCCACAGGTTGCCGGCGCGATCCTCGTACAGTGCCTGGATCCAAGGGTGATGCTCGATGTCGTTGTCGTCCGCCTGTTCCAGCGTGGCGTCCGGCAACCGCCGATACAGTGCCGGCACGGTGCCGATCCACAACGTGCCGTTGCGATCGGTCAGAAGACTTTCAATCGACGTGGCATCGAGATCGGCACTCAGGCCGGAAGATACGATGCGACTCCCGGCCACGCGCATCAGCCCGAGATGCGTGCCCAGCCATACGTTGTCCCGCGTACTCGCCATGTGGGTGATGGCCACGGGTGGATGACCTTCGGTGTCTTGCTGCATGCATGTCACGGTCGCTGAATCCAGCGCACCGACGAGGCTGCATACACGCCCGAGGCCGCCGATCCATAACGTGCTGCCCTCACGCAGCAGGCTGAAGGCGGGACCGCTGTAGCCAGGCACCGGCATGATCTGGTCGTTGCGGACGCGCGCCAGACCATGTGACGTGGCCAGCAAGGGCGTGCCATCACCCGCATCGATGATCGCGTTGACCGCGTCGCCGCCCAGTGCGGTGAAATGACCGTTACCCTCGCGCAACAGGCCGTGAGCGCCGCCGAACCAGACTTGTCCGAGCGGATCCGCCCACACCGCAGTGAGCATGCTGAGATCGACCCCGGTGCCGGCACGATCAAACGTGACGAATTGCGTGCCGTCGAAACGCGCTACCGCGGTCTGGGTATTGGCCCATAGAAAGCCGGCATGATCCTGGGTCATGCCGAGAACCGTGATCTGCGGCAGGCCCTGCTCCACGCTCCAGTGATCGAGCACGAAGGCATGGAACGGCGTCTGCGGATCCAAGGCAACGGCTGGCCGCATAGCGAATATGCAGATCGAGACCGCAAATAGGACCGCGTACAACGCCCGTACCATGCTTCCCCTTGTGCAAGCGACATCGGCACTCTAGGTGACATCGCTGGCTTCTGGCGATCTTGCACTGTTGACAAGGTGCCAGACAAGAGTTGTCGCTAAGGCTCTGCCAAGGGTGAACGGCAACACCTCGCAACTGGCTGGTGCCACTTCGTCTTCCGGGTCGTTACTTATCGCGTCACTACGTCGGGTTGCCCGGCACGCCGAACGCAAAACCAAGCGCCGTTGTGACGTCCTGCACGCTGGCGCACAGCTGTTCCAGTTCCGCGTTACGCGGCGCGATGCGCGAGCGCAGATCGAGCGTGCAGGCCAGCCCACGTTGCAGCAGGTCGGCGTGCGCCACGTTCAGGATCGCCGCCTGATTGGCGTCGAGCAGCCCGGCCACGCGACAGGCTTCGATCAGGGCCGCATTGGCGGTCACGCCGAGCAGCTCGGGAAGCCGCGCAGCATGTGCCAGCACCAGGCCCTGCAACGCGAACTCGATATCAAGCAAGCCGCCGTGGCCCTGCTTGAGATCGAGCTGGCGTTCGTCGGAACGGTCGCGTTCAGCGCGCCAGCGCGAGCGCATGCTGCTGACGTCGGCCAGCACCGCCGCAGGGTCGCGCGGCACGGCGAGAATGTCGCGGCGCACCTCGGCCAGTTCGGCATTGAGTGCCGCATCGCCGGCCACCGGGCGGGCGCGTAGCAGTGCCTGGTGCTCCCACGTCCATGCGCGGCTCTTCTGATACGCCGCGAAGGAATCGAGGCTGCTGACCAGCAGGCCCTTGGAGCCATCCGGGCGCAGTCGCGCATCGACCTCGTACAGGCGCCCGCCGCGGGTCAGCACGGTGAGCCAGTTCATCACCCGCTGAGCCAGCCGCTGATACCAGCGCGCGCCTTCCAGTGGACGCACACCATCACTCATCGCCTGCGCGCGCCGACCGTCATAGACGAACACCAGATCCAGATCCGAAGCAAAGCCCAGTTCCTCGCCACCCAGGCTACCGTAGCCAAGCACGGAGAAGCCCGAGCCCGCACCGGGCAACCGCCCGTGCTGAGCCACCAGCTCACGCTCGGCCAGGACCAGCACGGCACCCACCACCGACTCGGCCAGTGCAGCCAGCCGGCGCGCGGTGGCGACTGCATCGGCACGGCCATCGTTGAAGGCCAGCCCGAGCCGGAACGCGGTGGACGCCTTGAACTCGTTGATCCGATCGAGCTCTGCTTCGGCCTCGCGTTCGTCCAGCGTGGTCAGCACGCGGGCGATCTCGGCCGCGATGTCGGCGCGCTTGAACGGCAGTTGATCGATGCGTGGATCGAGTACGTCGTCCAGCAACAGTGGTTGTGCGATCACCCGCTCGGCCAGGAACGCGCTGTCGCCGAACAGGCGCACCAGTCGCTTGCGCGCACCCGGCTGTTCTTCCAGCAACGCCAGGTACGACGAGCGCCGCGCCACTGCCTGCATCAGCCGGCATAGCCGCAACAGGCTCGGTACCGGCGCCGTGGTGGTACGCGCCGCGCTGAACAGTTGCGGCATCAGATGATCCAGCCGCTCGCGCGAACGCGCCGACATCGCGCGTACCGGCGCCGCCTGCGGCAGTTTCAGCAACGCCTCGGCGAGTTCGACGCCGGGTACGAAACCGGAGGCTTCCAGCACGCCCGCGTCGAGCGATTCGTCGCAGGCGCGTTGCCACAGCACCATGTCCGCCGCCGGCACGCTCGCGGCACGGCCGCCCTGCGGCATCAGCACAGCGGCAAATTCCTCGCTGACGATGGCGCGCTGTCTGGCCAGCGCCGCGTCCAGCGCATCCCAATCGGAATAGTCGAGACTCAGCGCGATGCGCTCGCGGCTGAGTGCATCGTCGGGGATATCGTGGGTCTGCGCGTCGCGCAGCATCTGCACGCGATTTTCCACCCGGCGCAGCAGCACATACGCCTCGCGCAACATGCGCGCGCGCGCGGCGGCAATGTGGCCGCGCGCTTCGCATGCGGTCAGCGCCGGCAGCAGGCCGCGCACGCGCATGCTGGGCTCGCGACCGCCGCGGATCAGCTGGGTCAGCTGCACGATGAACTCGATCTCGCGGATCCCGCCGGGACCGAGCTTGAGGTTGTCGGCCAGATCCTTGCGCGCGACCTCCGCATCGATCAGCGCCTTCATCTCGCGCAGGCCGGCGAAGGCGGTGTAGTCGAGGTATTTGCGATAGACAAATGGCCGCAGCAGTTCCTGCAGCTGCTTGCCGGCGGCGCGGTCGCCGGCCACCGGGCGCGCCTTGATCCAGGCATAGCGTTCCCAGTCGCGGCCCTCGCTCTGGTAGTACTGCTCCATCGCGGCGAACGACAGCGCCAGCCGGCCCGCGTTGCCGAACGGGCGCAGACGCAGGTCGACCCGTGCGCAGATGCCATCCATGGTCGTCTCGTTCAGCAGCCGCACCAATTGGCGGCCGAGCCGGATGAAGTATTCGCTGTTGTCGAGCGGGCGCGCGCCATCGGTCTGGCCGGCGTGCGGATAGGCCAGCACCAGATCGATGTCGGAGGAGAAGTTCAATTCGCTGCCGCCGAGCTTGCCGAAGCCGATCACCAGCAGCCGCTGCAGGGCTCCCTCGTGCGTGCGGCTATGGCCGTAGCGTGCCGCCAACGCGCGTTCGGACCAGTCCAGCGCCACGCCCAGCAACGCCTCGTACAGCACACTGGTAGCCGACAGGGTTTCCGGTGTGTCGTCCAGACCATTGACGTCGCGAAACACCAGTCGCAACGCCTCGGCATGGCGAAAGCGGCGCAAGGCCAGCATGCAGGCAGCTTCGTCGTCGGGCAGTTTCACGGCGTCGATGCGTGCGCTGGCATCGTTGCCGGAGCGCAGCCTTTCCAGCCCCTGCGGCGCCAGCAGCTGCGGCTGGCGGCACCACACGTCGAACGCGAAGTCGCTGGCCAGCAAGGTGCGCCGGATCCGTTCAGCGACACCGGCATCGTCGTGCAACGGCACGCCGGCGGCGCGGCAGCGGGCGGCAAGGTCGCCGTAGCGGTCGTCGATCAGCGCACGCAGCGCGGCGGATTCAGGGGCATAGGCAGGCATCGGGACATTGTGCCGCAGCGCGGCAAAGGATGCCGACCTGAATGGCCCCTCGGGCTCGTACACCAACGACTCGCCGGGGCGTTGTACAACCCATTCACAGGCCTGAAACTTGCCAACCCGGCACGAACACTTGGTTCATCCGGTCCCGATTACATTTCCGTGTCTGCACCATGACAGCAACCGCAGGACTGCCATGACGTTGAGTTCCACCAACCCGTCCCATCCCTGGCGCGCGCTGGCACCGCGCGTCGCGCTGTTGTTGTTGCTGGCGCTGGCATTCGTGTTGCTGACCGGCCTGCTGGATGGGGGCGACGGTGTCGCACCTGCGCAATTGTTCGATCAACCGCGCTTCCCGCTGGCCAATGCATGGCCCGGCCTGTTGCTGGCCGGCGTGCTGCTGGCGCTCAGCCGTCGCGCGCTGCTCTCGTTCGGGCTGGCGTTCCTGCTGCAGGGACTGCTGTACGCCGTCAACATGCTGAAGGTGGCGAACCTCGGCACGCCCTTGCTACCGGACGACTTCCGCATGGTCGGCCAGTTGCGCAAGGGCGGTGCCCACCTGCTGTTCGGTTACCTGCCGCATAGCCCGTGGCCTTATCTGGGATTGTTGGCCGGACTGGTCCTGATCATCGCGATGTGGCGCTATGAGCCGCCGCTGTTCGCGCGGCGCACCCGCGGCAAACGACTGTTGGCCGGCACCGTGCTGGCGGCGGTGTTGATCAGCATGCTGGTCGGCCTGTCCGCATGGGGGAATATCTACAACGCCAGGGTGCTATGGCTGGAACCGTGGTCGGCCTCGTCCACCAGCGCCCATTCCGGCCTGATCAGCTCGCTGGTGATGTTTCACCTGCAGTATGGCAACGGCAAGCGCAAACCTGACGGCGCCGCGGCATCGCAGCTGATCGGCCAGTCTGCGGCAGCGCTGCAGCAATCGCTGCAGACGCCGACGGCAAGCGATCCACTGCCCGACATCGTGGTGATACAGAGCGAGTCGTTCTTCGACCCCACCAACATGCGCGGCTACGAGGACAGCAACTTCGCGCCGAACTTGCGCCGACTCGCCGCGCACGGGATCAGCGGCAAGCTGCACGTGCCGACCTTTGGCGGCGGCACCATCCGCACCGAGTTCGAGGTGCTCACCGGCCTTTCATTGCGCTACTTCGACAACCTGCAGTTTCCCTATCTGCAGATGAGCCACAAGAGTGTACCGAGTCTGGTGCACGTACTGGACGCACATGGCTACGCGACGACGGCACTGCACGGCAACGATCCGGCGTTCTGGAATCGCACCGCCGCATTCAAATCGCTGGGTTTCAACCGCTTCGTATCGCAGTCGTCGTTTCCCGCGAATGCGGCGATGGACGGCAAGTACATGGCCGACAGCGCGATGACCGACGAGATCATGGCCCAACTGAAGGACAGCGGGCCGCCACAATTCATCTTCGCGATCAGCATCGAGGCGCATGGCCCGTACGATGTCGAGCCTGCCAATCGCGCCGAACGCGATGCCATCCCGGTACCCGACGGCATCACCGGCCTGGACAAGCAGGAACTGCAGACCTATCTCTACCATCTGCAACACGCCGATGCCGAACTCGGCCGTCTAGTGACGTGGCTGGCCCAGCGCAAGCGGCCCAGCCTGGTGCTGTTCTATGGTGACCATCTGCCGGCATTGACTGACAGCTACCGCACCACCGGTTTCGTCGACGGTCAGGACATGCTCAGCCAGGCCGGCACGTGGTTGCTGGTCGATCCGCACTATCAAGGCCAGCCGATACACGAAGACACCGCCGCATGGCTGCTTCCGGGCAAGCTGCTGGAGCAGGCCGGCATCCACGACGATGCCTACTTCGCCCTGACCGGCGTGGTCGGCCAACAACTCGCCGCATTGACTGCAGCCCCTGGCGCCCCGCCGCCGGCCGAAGGCAGCGACGAACAGAAACTCGACGACGCCATGGCCAGCATCAATCAGCTGCGCATGAACGGCAAACTAGACAAGCTGCTGCCGAAGGCCGGGGCACTCCCTACCGGTGGCATCGCCCACAACGACAACGCGCCGACGCAGCCGCCGGCGACCGCCGCGTTGCCGTAGTAAAACTGCTGATCGACAGGAAATCCTGCAGCACGCGCTTGTGGATTCAGGACGACGAATAACAAATCCCGACACCGGCTGCGCGAAGCATGTTGTGTGGGGTCACCCTGCCTGTTCCAACCTGCGGCACTGCCGCCAATGACCCGAAAGAAAACCCCGCCGAGGTGGTGTTTTCGTATTGCAGCTTGGGGGGCTGGGCTTAGAAGTCCATGCCGCCACCCATGCCGCCGTGGCCGTGGCCGATGATGAGGTCTTCGTACGAAGGATGCCTGGCACGGCAAGCGGATTGCTCCAGGAGTTCGGCTCAGGGCAAAAGCGGGAGTCCCAACTCCGCAAGGAAAGCATTGTGTCGCTGCTTCGCCACAACAACTGCCTGCTCGATCTTCTCCAAATCGCCATGCACGGCCTTGAGATCGATTTCTTCCTCCGCCTGCGCGGTGCTGACATAGCGGGAGATGTTTAGGTTGAAGTCGTTCTGCTCGATTTCCGCCATATCTGCATCACGCATCCACGATGGAAGTATGTCGGCAACAGCTGATCTGGCTCAGTCTACCGATTGGCACTGGAGTCGTGGCCAATATTTCCACCGTTCGCTAAAGAAAAACCCCGCCGGAGCGGGGTTTTTCATGTTGCTGCGTGTAAAGCGGGACTTATTAGAAGTCCATACCGCCCATACCGCCCATGCCGCCGCCCATGCCACCGCCGTGACCGTGGCCGTCGTCCTTCTTCGGCAGCTCGGCAATCATCGCCTCGGTGGTGATCGCCAGACCGGCGACCGATGCAGCGTGCTGCAAGGCCGTACGCGTCACCTTGGTCGGATCCAGGATGCCCATCTCGACCATGTCGCCGAACACGCCGGTCGCGGCGTTGTAGCCGAAGTTGCCGGTGCCTTCCTTGACGCGCTGGACCACCACCGACGGCTCTTCACCGGCGTTGGCGACGATCGCACGCAGCGGCGATTCCAGCGCGCGGCGGGTGATCGCGATGCCCAGGTCCTGATCGGTGTTGTCACCCTTCAGGCCTTCGACGGCCTTCAACGCGCGGATCAGCGCAACGCCGCCGCCCGGGACCACGCCTTCTTCGACGGCTGCGCGCGTGGCGTGCAGGGCGTCTTCGACGCGGGCCTTCTTTTCCTTCATTTCGATCTCGGTGCCGGCACCGACCTTGATCACCGCAACGCCGCCGGCCAGCTTGGCCACGCGCTCCTGCAGCTTCTCCTTGTCGTAGTCGGACGAGGTCTCCTCGATCTGCGCCTTGACCTGCGCGATGCGCGACTGGATCTTCTCCGCCTCACCGGCACCATCGATGATCGTGGTGTTTTCCTTGGTGATGACGATGCGCTTGGCGCGACCCAGATCGGCGATCGTGGTCTTCTCCAGCGACAGGCCGACTTCCTCTGACACGACCTGACCGTTGGTCAGGATCGCGATGTCTTCCAGGATCGCCTTGCGACGGTCACCGAAGCCCGGCGCCTTGACGGCAGCGACCTTGACGATGCCGCGGATGGTGTTGACCACCAAGGTGGCCAGCGCCTCGCCTTCGACTTCCTCGGCGACGATCAGCAGCGGCTTGCCAGCCTTGGCAACAGCTTCCAGCACCGGCAGCAGCTCGCGAACGTTGGAGACCTTCTTGTCGTGGATCAGGATGTACGGGTCGTCCAGCTCAACCTGCTGCGACGCCTGGTTGTTGATGAAGTACGGCGACAGGTAGCCGCGATCGAACTGCATGCCTTCGACCACGTCGAGCTCGTTCTCGAGACCCGAGCCTTCCTCGACCGTGATCACGCCTTCCTTTCCGACTTTCTTCATCGCGGTGGCGATGATGTCGCCGATGTTGGTGTCGGAGTTGGCCGAGATCGTGCCGACCTGGGCGATTTCCTTGTCGTTCGCCGTCGGGTTCGACAGCTTCTTCAGCTCGCCGACGGCAGCCGCGACAGCCTTGTCGATGCCGCGCTTCAGGTCCATCGGGTTGATGCCCGCGGCGACGGCCTTGAGGCCTTCCTGGATGAACGCCTGGGCCAGCACGGTCGCGGTGGTGGTGCCGTCACCGGCGACGTCGGAGGTCTTGGACGCGGCTTCCTTGACGATCTGCGCGCCGAGGTTCTCGTAACGGTCGGCCAGTTCGATCTCTTTCGCGACGGACACGCCGTCCTTGGTGATCGTCGGGGCGCCGAAGCTCTTCTCGAGCACGACATTGCGGCCCTTCGGACCCAGGGTGACCTTGACCGCATTGGCCAGGGTGTTCACGCCCTTGAGCATGCGGGCGCGAGCGTCTTCGCCGAAACGTACTTCTTTAGCTGCCATAAAATTTTGCCTCAAAATTTTTGAATAGGAATGGGGTTTTGCTTTTCAAGCAGTAGCGCGAAAGATCAGGAGCCGGGGAAGTTCAGCGTGCGCGGATAGTCGCGCTCAACGAATCCCGAATCCCGACCCGGAAGGCAATCAGCCTTCGATCACAGCCACGATGTCGTCTTCCTTCAGGAACACCAGATCTTCGCCGTCGATCTTGATTTCCTGACCGGCGTACTTGCCGAACAACACGGTGTCGCCAGCCTTCAGCGACATCGGGCGCACCTTGCCGTCGGTCATGATCAGGCCGGTGCCGGCAGCGACAACCTTGCCACGGGTGGGCTTTTCGGTGGCGCTATCGGGGATGACGATACCGCCGGCGGAGACGCGCTCCTCTTCCAGGCGCTTGACGATGACGCGGTCGTGCAACGGACGCAGTGTGCTCATGGACAACTCCAGCTGACTATTGAGATGGGACAAGGCTTTCAGGACCCGGATCGGCAGTCTTGTTAGCACTCGGAGTAAATGAGTGCCAATTTTACGGGTATGGAACGCCGCTGCAAGAACTTTGGCTCGGGGATGGACAGCTAATTGGGTGAACGGGGACGGGTTTCAAGGGGAACCCGGGAAATCTCGTCCTGACGATCACACCGGACAGGGCGACCCGATCCAGCTTAGGCTTCAACCATGACAGCCCCAACCACTCCCGACATGGTTCTGCTCTGTTACTGCAGCTGCCCCGATGCCGCCAGCGCGCAGGCGATCGCCACTGCACTGATCGACGAACGGCTGGCCGCCTGCGTCAGCCGCTTGCCCGGGATCAGCTCCACCTACCGCTGGCAAGGCACGGTAACTACCGACAGCGAGGAATTGCTGTTGGTCAAGACCACCGCCGCGCGCTTCGACGCGCTGAAAGCCCGCCTGCTGCAACTGCACCCCTACGAACTGCCGGAGCTGATCGCCGTACCGGTGAACTTCGGTCACACCGTTTATCTGGACTGGGTACGGCAAGCCGTCGGCGACTGACGCGGTGCCCCTCCGCGCTTGGCGACCCATGCATGAGGCAGGCGTCTGGGCAAGACTGCTGACAGATCCTGTCAGTGCCCGGAATTAGCCTGTGCTCTCCACCACATTACAAACCGATGCCATGAAAAAGTCCGACGCCGCCGCCCTGTTGCTGCTTGGCGCCTTGTGGGGCGCGTCGTTCCTGTTCATGCGCATGGGTGCCAACCAGTTTGGCGGCATGGCGCTGGCTGGCATGCGCGCCATTGGCGCGGCCATCTGCTCCATCCCCTTGCTCAACTCGCGTGAGCGCGTGGCCGAGCTGCGCACGCACTGGCGATCGGTGCTCATCGTCGGCATCGCCAACTCGGCGTTGCCGTTCATCCTGTTCTCCTACGCCGCGCAGAGCCTGCCGGCCGGCCTCTCGGCCATCTTCGACGCGATCGCGCCGTTGCTGGTGGCGGCCTCCGGTTGGCTGTGGCTGGGCGAAAGGCTCGACCTTGCACGGGCCAGCGGCTTGCTGATCGGTTTGGCCGGGGTAGTGTGGCTGATCGGCGGCAGCCTGGGTCTCGGTCATGGCGGCAGCTCGGTCGGCTGGGCGATGGCCGCCTGTGTCGGCGCCAATCTCTGCTACACCTTCGGTGCCCATTACAGCCATCGCCGCCTGAAGGTGGTGACACCGATGACCGTGGCGATCGGCAGCCAGTTCGCCGCAGCGCTCCTGCTGCTGCCTTTCACCGTCTGGCTATGGCCGGCGAAAGCGCCGACTGCGCAAGCCTGGTTCGCCATGTTCGGCCTTGCCGCGGCCTGCACCTCGCTCGCCTACGTCCTGTTCTATCGGCTGATGGCGCGCATCGGCTCGACCCGAGCGATGGCCGTGCTGTACCTGATTCCGGTATTCGGCGTGCTGTGGGGTGCGTTGTTCCTTGGCGAGCGCGTCACCGTCGCCATGGCCGGCGGCTGCGTGGTGATCCTGCTCGGCGTGGCGCTGACCACCGGCATGCTGCGTTTCGGGGCGAATGTCGCCGTTCCTCTCGATCAGGTCGAAAAGGCCTGATCGTAAACAGGCTGTAATGCCGCATATCCAGGCGCCGATCCAAAGCTGGGCCATAATCCGCTTTCACGTCGTAACACGATCCAGAACGCGGAGTTGCAATGCGCTCGATTTTCCACGGCCACCGGGCCGCGCTGTTGCTGCTCCTGCTCGCCCTGTTAGCAGGTGCGCAGGCCGTTCTTGCGCAAGACACCGCCGACCTGCTGCCGGTCACCGAGGCGTACAAGCTGACGGCTGACGCCGCCACACCGGGCGTGGTGAAGCTGCACTGGACGATCGCGCCGGACTATTACCTCTATCGCGGCCGCATGAATTTCAAGGCCGGTGATGGTGTGACGCTGGGCGAAGCACAGCTACCGGACGGCGAGAAGCATCACGACGAATACCTCGGCGACGTGGAGACCTATCACCACAGCATCGATGCCACGCTGCCGTACAGCGTGGCTGCCGGCACCACGCGATTGAAGTTGAGTGTGCGCTATCAGGGCTGCCACGAGGTCGATCCGAAGATCTGCTACCCGCCGCATACCGAACAATTGGATCTGCCGCTGCCGACCAGCCTCGGCAGCACCGGCGCACCTGCCGGCAACAATCCACTGAGCGCAGCACTCGGACAGCTGGGCAGCCACTCAAGTGGCGCAACCGTCGGTATGGATAGCGCGCCGCTGCCAGCCGAACAGGCATTCCGCTTCGAAGCGCTGGCGCAGAACCCGCATCAACTGCTGCTGCGCTGGACGATGCCGAAGGGCTATTACCTGTATCGCGACCAGACCTCGCTGAAGCTCAAGGATGCCGGCGGACTCAGCCTCACGCCGACGTGGCCGGCTGGCACCGCGCATCACGACGCACATTACGGCGATGTCACCGTGTACTTCGATCAGGTCGAATTGCCAGTGGCTGTCGACGGCGATCTCGCCGGGCGCAAGCAACTTACGCTTGAGGCCAGCTTCCAGGGTTGCCAGGACGGCGGCCTGTGCTATCCGCTGATGACGCGCGCGGTAAGCGTCGATCTCGGTAGCGGTGTCGCCGCCTCCGGCAAGGCCACGGCGACGGCACCGGAATTGCCGCCAGCCAATGCTGGCGAAAGCGCGCAGCCGATCAGCCTGATCGTCGCGCTGCTGCTCGCGCTCGGCGGCGGACTGGTGCTGAACCTGATGCCGTGCGTGCTGCCCGTGTTGTCGATCAAGGCCGTCAGCGTGCTCGAGAGCGGCGAGAACCGTGCCACTGCGCGTCGACACGCCCTGTTCTATACCGCCGGCGTGCTGGTCAGTTTTGCCGCGCTTGGCCTGGGCATTCTCGCCTTGCGCTCGGCCGGCCATGCCTTGGGTTGGGGTACCCAGCTGCAACAACCTCTCGTGGTCGGCGTACTGGCGCTGGTGATGCTGGCGGTCGGACTGTCGATGTCCGGCGTGGTGCAGTTCGGTGCCTCGCTGGGCAATACCGGCGCCCACCTCGCCGCACGTTCCGGCCCGGCCGGCGACTTCTTCACCGGCGTGCTGGCGGTGGTGGTGGCCAGCCCCTGCACCGCACCGTTCATGGGCAGCGCACTGGCGTATGCGTTCGCCGCACCGATGCTGGCGGCGCTGCTGGTGTTCCTAGCACTGGGTATCGGACTGGCGCTGCCGTTCCTGCTCATCGGTTTCGTGCCCGCGCTGGCGCGATTGCTGCCGCGGCCGGGGCGCTGGATGGAAACGCTGAAGCAGGTGTTGGCGTTCCCGATGTACCTGACGGCCGTATGGCTGGTGTGGGTTCTGGCCGAGCAGCGTGGCGCCGATGCAGTGGGTCTGGTGCTGGTGGCAATGGTGCTGCTGGCGATGACGCTGTGGTGGTTCGAACGCAGCCGTTCGCGTGGCGCGATCAGTCGTGTACTGGTCGCACTACTCGCGCTGGCCACCCTGGTCCCGATGTATCTGCTCGCCCACGTGCCAGCGCCATCCAGGGTTGCCGCGAGTGAGGACGGCGTTGTCGCGTACAGCCCGGAAAAACTGGCCGAACTGCGCGCCGCCGGCACACCGGTATTCGTCGACATGACCGCCGACTGGTGCGTCACCTGCAAGGCGAACGAGCACACCGTGCTCGACACTCAGGCGTTCCGCGACCTGCTCCAGCACACCGGCGCGGTTTACATGAAAGGCGACTGGACCGACGTCAACCCGACCATCAGCGCCTTCCTGCAGCAGTACCACTCACCCGGCGTACCGCTCTACGTGGTGTTTCCAAAACATGGCGGCCCCGGCATGCAGTTGTCGACGGTGCTGACTTCCTCGATGGTCGAGCAGGCACTGACGGAAGCGGCGCGCTGATGATGGATCGAAGCAACTGGCTGATCCTTGGATTGGCGGTGCTGGTGGCCGCCATCGGTGGCTACACGCAACATCGAAACCAGCAAGCTGCCCCAGTGAACCAGGCGGTCCTCGGCCAGCCAATGCCGACCCTCAGCTTGCCCGGTCTCGACGGCAAAACGCATCCACTGACTGACTATCACGGCCACCGCCTGCTGCTGAATTTCTGGGCCAGCTGGTGCGGCCCGTGCCTGGAAGAGATGCCGGCGCTGAATCGAGCACAGAAAAAGTTCGGCGAAAATGGGGTGATCGTCGTCGGAATCGCGATGGATGAGCCCGATCGTGTTCGCTCATTTATGGCCGCACATCCGGTGAGTTACCCGATCTTGCTGGGCCAACTGGCCTCACCCAGCACCTCGCTACAGTTGGGCGATGCGCATGAAATGCTGCCATATAGCGTCCTGATAGACGCTGATGGTCGCATTTTGGCAACACATGCCGGCGCCATGTCCACCCCTCAACTGGAACAGTGGCTGGCGTCGACGCCGGACCAGCCCTGAACCACGGCCCACATACGCTTACGCACGGAATCCCGCCCTTCTCCGTCAAACATCGTCGATCTGCGGTGAACTGGACAACATTCGCGACTGCGCGCACACTGCGGCGGGTTCCGGGATCTCCGGACGCAAGCTGGACGGTTTTGTGGCGAAGATCCTGGTCCTGCATGGACCCAACCTCAATTTGCTGGGTGCACGTGAGCCGCTGATCTACGGCCACGAGACGCTGACCGACATCAACCAGCGTCTCGCTGCTCGCGCGCAAGAGGCTGGGCATGAGTTGGTCTGGTCCCAGTCCAACGCCGAGCATGAGCTGATCGGTCGCATCCATCAGGGCCGCGACGACCAGACCGCCTTGATCCTGATCAACGCCGGCGCCTTCACCCACACCAGTATTGCCCTGCGTGATGCACTGGCTTCGGTGGCGATCCCTTTCATCGAAGTGCATCTTTCCAACGTGTTTGCGCGCGAGCCGTTCCGCCATCACTCGTATCTGTCGGATATCGCGATCGGCGTGATCTGTGGCTTCGGCGGTGACAGCTACCGGCTGGCACTGGAAGCGGCAATCCACCGGTTGCAGGCGCCCGCACCCGGCGCTGCATAGAACGAACGTGGCCACTTGGCCAACCCTATCCCCTTCCGGCCACCCTGGTGGCGGCATGACTGACAAAGGCTGATCCGATGGATTTGCGCAAAATCAAGAAACTGATCGACCTGCTCGAGGAATCCAACCTCGCCGAACTGGAGATCAAGGAGGGCGAGGAAGTCGTCCGCCTGTCGCGCGTACCCAAGAACACCGCGCCGGTGGCCGTGGCTGCCGCACCCGCTCCGGTCGCCGCCGCTCCGGTGGCCGTGGCCGCTGAAGCGCCTGTCGCCGACGCGCTGCCGGCCGGTCACGTGGTGAAGGCGCCGATGGTCGGCACGTTCTACGCCTCGGCTACGCCGGGCACGCCGGCCTTCGCCAAGGTCGGCCAGCAGGTCAAGGCCGGCGAGACGCTGGGCATCATCGAGGCAATGAAGATGTTCAACCAGATCGAGGCCGACGTGGCCGGCACCGTGCAGGCGATCCTGGTCGAGAACGGGCAGCCGGTAGAATTCGACGAACCCATGTTCGTGATTGCCTGAGGCCGCCCGGATGCTCGAGAAGGTCGTCATCGCCAACCGCGGCGAAATTGCGTTGCGCGTCTTGCGTGCCTGCCACAGCCTGGGCATCAAGACCGTGGCCGTGCACTCCACTGTGGATCGCAATCTGAAGCATGTCGGCCTCGCCGACGAGTCGATCTGCATCGGCCCCGGCCCGTCGGTCGACAGCTACCTCAACATCCCGCGCATCATCGCGGCGGCCGAGATCACCGACGCCCAGGCGATCCATCCGGGTTACGGCTTCCTGTCCGAGCGCGCTGACTTCGCCGAGCAGGTCGAGCAGTCCGGCTTCATCTTCATCGGCCCGACCGCGGAAGTGATCCGCCTGATGGGCGACAAGGTCGAGGCGATCCGCGCCATGAAGGCCGCCGGCGTGCCGTGCGTGCCCGGCTCCGGCGGTCCGCTCGGCGAGGACGTCGATACCAACATCAAGATCGCGCGCGAAATCGGCTATCCAGTGATCATCAAGGCCGCCGGCGGCGGCGGCGGTCGCGGCA
>Ga0302314_10002023_pt1 | contig 37894 bp, 31 predicted proteins | sample III_Palsa_N2_3_FD_200533 | JGI IMG/M metagenome (GOLD analysis project Ga0302314, IMG submission 200533) | Peat permafrost microbial communities from Stordalen Mire near Abisko, Sweden - III_Palsa_N2_3 | ecosystem: Environmental > Terrestrial > Soil > Palsa > Peat permafrost | place: Sweden...
ACGTGCACGTCCGCCGGATAGGCCGTCACGTGCTCCTTGACTTTCCAGCATTCGTTCCACTGGTTGCAGGCGATGTAAGTCTTGGTTTCAGCGCCGGCCGTGGAGGCGGCAAGGAGAGCAGTCGCCGCGGCCGCGATGGCCGCGACCTTCCATTGTGTCGCACTAATCTTTTTCATGGAAATTCTTTCGGTTAATTCTGATATGCTAACCGTTCTAAACGGGATCGGTTCCGGATTTCTTTTGTTCAACGCCTGAAGATCTGGAACCGCCGGCGTCGCACCTCACCGTTCGCGCCATGGATCGAGACGTTCGATCGGCAACGCTCGAAATCCCTGGTGTCACGCGTGGCCCGCGCCGCATCCAGGGCCGCGGCGATGCCCGCGGTCATCATGTCGGAGGGTGGGAATAACGGTGAAATTGCGGGGACAGGGATTTGCGGTGGCTCCGGCGGCGGCGGCGCTCCACGCCGGCTGGGCGGGCGAGGTTCACGCGACCCTGCTAGCCGGACCGCATGCCATGACCGCCTAGAGCATAATGATTCTGGACTGAATAGTATAAAAGCAGCCCACGGAACGTCGGCGCTCTTTTCTCAAAGGGGCTGCCTCAAAAAGGGGGCCGGCTTACGCTGGCTGCCGGCGGGAAGCCGGCGGTCCGGCGGATAGATCGAGCTTGGCAGCCGGGGGCGGGAGCCGGGGGAGTCGGAGAGGCGCCTATTCGCGCGCGAGCAGCGTGCTGGCGTTCCAGGTGACCCGGGTCAGCGCCTGACGGCGTGCGAACGCCTGCATCGCCGCGGTGGTCGGATCGCGGGAGGCTTCCCATACGCCATGGTCCTTGTAGCGCGTCAGCAGAAAGACCCGCGTCGAGCCGTCGCGGCGGTCGTCCGGGGTGGGGGCCGCGGTCCACAGGCCGAAAATGCTGGCGTCGAAGCGGGTCTCGAAGTCGGCCCATCCCTGGACGGAAAGCGCGACGAACTCGTCGATGCCGCCGGAATCGATGACGAACCAGCGATGCACATAGATCCCGCCAGCGCGTGGAAGCGCCTCGCCCGCAGGGCGCACCGTGGAGGTGAGCGTGTGCTTCTGGACCGATTTCAGGCCCGGAGCGGCGCTCAATTTCTGCAGGGCGGCGGCGCGGCCTGTGTCGCCGTCCGGCCAGGCCAGGAGGACCGCGGCCTGGGTGCTGGTCCAGCCGATCTGCGGCGTGAACAGTCCAAGACGCCTGCCCTGGGTATTGGCCAGCGCCACGGCAAGCATCGGACCCAGGACGGTCGCCGGTCGGGCGTAGGGTCTGGGACCAGCCGCGAAATCAAAGAACAGGTAATCGTACCGCGCCGTTCCCGTCGTCGGCTGCGCGACGGCGGTGTCCGCCGTCGCAAACAGCGGGCCGCCCACGAGCGCGCCGGCGCCCGACACCCATTGCCGTCGGTTCAGGGAAAGCCTCTCCCAGGCGGCATCCGGGCAGATGTCGACATCTTTGATCGCGGAGACGTTCATGCGCTTTTCCCTTGTAGATCAGGCCATCGGACTTCGAAGACAGCTGTCGACGGCGTCGCGGAACGCCCTCGCCGTCGGGGCCACCAGATCGGCCCCGGTGCAGCGCATGTCGTCCGCCTGGGTGTGGAAATAGCGGTGGCTGCCGTACAGGCCGATCATCGTTGGGTATCCGGCGGCCAGGACGTTGACCAGCTCTCCGCCCGCCGTCGTCTTGTCGGCGACATAGGTGGCTTCCAGACCTGGAATGCTGCGGAAAGCCGTGCGAACAGGCGTCACCACGTCCGCCGTGGCGGTCAGGATGCGCTGGCTGTCGGCGCTCGGCAGCGGCCGCAGCACCGGACCCATTTCGTGCCAGTCGCGCGCCGCCGCGCTGGCGCCGATGTGGACCCAGAGACGAGTGACGGCCGATGCCGGGGCCTGGGCGAGATAGTGCTCGCCGCCGAGGTATTCGTACTCGTGGCCGCTGGTGGCCAGCAGTTCGACGTTCACGGCGTGGTCGGACCGCGCCAGCCAGCGCGCCAGCGACAGCCATGCCGCCAGGCCCGAGCCTCGTTCTCCCGCGCAATGGAACCAGCCCGAACGGGGCGTGGAGACGATGACGGTCTTGGGCGCGTGACGTTCGAGACGCGCGATCACGTTAAAGGCGGGCCGCCGGCCCCCCTCACCGTCGACGACCAGGGTGGCGGGGGCGCCCTGCGCGGCGGCGGCCAGGAAGGGCCCGGCGTCCCTGGGGGCGAGGATCGCCACCGGCCGCTCGAACCCCGGCTTGTGGGTGGTGACGTTGAGGGCGATCGCTTCGCCGGTCGGACCGGTGGTCACCAGGACGGCCGCCGCGGCGCCGCGGGCGAAGGCGTCGGCCAGTGGCCTGGCGACCTGGGGGTCGGCGAGCGCGCCCCAGCGCTTGAAGGGCAGGACGAGGACGGCGATGGCGCCGGTAAGGTCGCCGGGCTCGGACGCCAGACGCAGCGGCGCCGGCAGTCCCTGAGGGCCGGTCGGCGCGACGATCGCCTGGGGAATGACCGGCGCCTGGGCGTCACCGCTCGACAGCGTCGCGCGCCGCGCCTCGAACCAGGGAACCTCGAAAGGCTGGCGGCGACGGGCGTAGCCCCAGCCGCCGAGCATTTCCTCGAGCCACGCGCCGGAGGCCTCGTCGCCGGGTCCGCCCGAGGCCTTGATCCCGAAGCCGTCGTAGCGTTCGAGCGTCCGCTGCAGCCAGGCCAGATCCTCAGGTGTGTCCGGCGGAGCGGCCACAGCCGTACCAGCGGCGAAGCCGCCGACACCGGCGGCCAACAGAAAATCCCGGCGAGATGAGATCATTTGGACGCCTTCCGCGGATGTCGCCGACGCGCCGGCCGCGATCGAGCTATGCGTCGTGGCCGACCGCGACACGATCCAGTTTTTCTAGGGGGTGACGGGGGGCGCCAGTTGTCGAAACGTTAGAAAAAAGACTGGTCTCGAAAAGAAATTCTGGCTCGCGGAAGCCGATAAGGACCGAGTTGAATGTGGCGGGCGCGACGCACCTCTTCTCCCTCCGGGAGAAGTACCCGCGAAGCGGGGGAGGGTGTCGATGCAGGGCGCGGTGCGTTGCTCACCGCCCTCATCTGTCGCTCCGCGACATCTTCTCCCAGGGGGAGAAGAGAGGGATGTGCGCGTCGAAGATATCCTGGAGTTCTGCAATCATGCCAGATAACCCCTCGCGCCGATCGATGCTGGCGGCCATGGCCGCGGCCGGCCTCGTGGCGCCGGCCCTGGCGCGGTCGGGCCCGGCGGCGATGCAGGCGGTGCTCGACTATGCGCAGAGCCAGAAGACCACGGGATTCCTGATCGTCCGTGATCGGAAGATCCTGGTCGAGAAGAATTGGCCGCTGCCGGCGGACGCCGAAACGTTCCGCGCCGCCGCGACCTATGGGACGAACGCCGACGGCGCGCTGCTGGAGGATGTCGCCTCACAGCAGAAGAGCTTCGTCTCGGTGCTGGTCGCGGTGGCGATCGACAAGGGCCTGATCGACGTGACGCGGCCGGTCTCGGCCTATGTCGGATCCGGGTGGAGCAAGGCCGCGCCCGATCGGGAGGCGCAAATCCGGGTGATCGACGTGCTGACGATGAGCAGCGGCCTGACCACCGAATTCGCCTGGGCCGCTCCGCCGGGCGCCGTCTTCCTCTACAACACCCCCGTCTACGCCGTGATCAAACACGTCGTCGCGGCCGCCGCCGGACAGCCGCTGGAGACCATCACCCGCGACTGGCTGACCGCGCCGGCGGGCATGGCCGACACCGCCTGGCGCAAGCGGCCGGCGGCCATGGGCGACGTCGGCAATCCCACCGGCCTGGTCACCTGCCCGCGTGACGTGGCCAGGTTCGGCCAGATGGTGCTGGACGGCGGCAAGGCGGCGGACGGCCGCCGCATCGTCTCGCGGGCCAGGCTGGACGCCATGTTCGTCCGCTCCGGCCCCAACCCCGCCTACGGACGCCTGTGGTGGCTGAACGGAAGCCCCTTCACCATCAGGCCGCTGGCCAACCGCGTCGAGGGTCCGCTGATCCCCGCGGCCCCGGCGGACCTGGTGGCGGCCCTGGGCGCCTGGGACCGCAAGCTCTACGTCGTCCCCAGCCGCAAACTCATGGTCGTGCGCATGGGCCAGGCGGCCCCGGACAAAGGCTTCGACCAGCAGCTGTGGCTAAGGCTGGAGAGCGCGCTCGCCTGAGCTTGCGGGCCGGCTTTCAGAACCGATATTTCGAGCGGCGATCACAACTGCACCTTCTCCCTTATGGCTCCCTTGTGGGGGGAAGACCTCTTGCGAACCAGACGGATGAGGGGCGCGCCGAGGCGAGACTCTAACGGATTGAGTTTACGAGGCTAATCGGCGAGAAGCCCGTCATCCGGCCCTTCGGGCCACCCTCTCCCGCAAGGGGAGAAGGAACCAGAGGGGCGCTATGAGACTGACGAGGCGGGGCTGGATCGGCGCTTCGGCGGCGCTGGCGGGAATCTCGGCGGTGGCCGGAGTGAAGGCGGGGCCGGCGCAGGGTGCGCCCGATTTTCCGGTCGGCGCGTTTCAGATCCGCTCGTCCGGCGCCCATGACTACAGACTGGCCCTGGCCGCGCTGCGCGACTACGCCCACGCCGAACTGGCGGCCTGGGGACTGCCCGGCATGACCGTGGCGGTCACCGACATGGAGGGCTTCACCGCCGTGCTGTCGCTGGGGTGGGCGGACGTCGAGCGGCGCGTCCCCGTCGACGCCGGCCATTATTTCCAGATCGGCTCGATCAGCAAATCCTTCATCGCCCAGACGGTCCTGGCGCTGGGCGAGGAAGGGAAGATCGACGTCGACGCGCCGATGGCGCGCTATCTGCCGGACGCGCCCTTGCCGACCGAGCCGATCACCATCGCCCAGGTGCTGAGCCACACCTCCGGGCTGACAGGCGACGCGCCGCCGTTTCCGCGGACGCCGGACGGGCGGCTATGGTGCGGCTTCGCGCCGGGATCGCGGTTTTCCTACAGCAACCTCGGCTATGGGCTGCTGGGCCGGATCATCGAGCGAGTGACCGGCACGCCGCACCCGGCCGCGGTGAGCAGATACGTGCGCGGCAGGATCGGACTGAACGATATGGCCGGTACGATCTCTCGGTCGCGTCGGGCGACGTTCGCCGTCGGCTACTGGCCCGCCGACGGCGTCGCCGCCTCGACGCTGCCGGGCGCAACGTTGGAATTCGCCGCCTGGAACGAGGAGGACACTCCGGCCGGCTCGATCGGGGCCACCAGCGACCAGATGGCGCCCTATCTGCGGGCCCTGATGCGCGCCGGGCGAGGCGAGGACGGACCGGTGCTCAAGGCGGCCGCGGCCCGGCGCCTTGTGGCGCCGGTCATCGCCGCAGGGGCTTTCGGCCCCGGCGCACAGTATGCGTGCGGCGTCGCCGTGACCCCGCTCGACGGCGCGCCGACGCTGCACCACACCGGCGGCATGATGAGCTTCTCCTCGTCCTTCCATGCCGATCCGGCCGCCGGCGTCGCCTGCTTCGCCAGCGTCAACGCCCGCAACGCGGAGTATCGACCCCGCAAGACCACCGCCTACGCCGTGCGCCTGATGCGCGCCATCCGCGCCCGGGCGCCCATGCCCCCGGTCCCCGACCCGGTGGCGTCGATACGCTTCAAGGACCCCGCGCCGTATCTCGGCCGGTTCGCCTGCGACACCGGCGAGATGGTGATCGAGGCCGAGGCAGACGGCGTCACCGTGCGATCGGCCGGCGGCGCCGGCCGAATGATCGCCGAGGGGCCCGATCGGCTGATCACCGACCATCCCGAACTGGCGCTCTATGGCCTTGACGCCGTCAGGGAGAATGGCCTCGTGGTCGGCTACTGGTGGGGTGACACCCTGTTCGGACGCGACGGGCCGCGCGCCAGGCCGGCCGCCGCCGAGGCGCTGCGTCCCTTCGCCGGCGCCTACCTCAATCGCGACCCCTGGATCGGCGGCGCCGCGGTGTTCGTGCGCGGCGACGCGCTCGTCATCGACGGCCAGGGCCGCCTGATCGACCGCGGCGGGTGGTGGAGCGTGGAAAAGGACAAGGGCGGTATCGACCGCATTCGGTTCGACGCGATGCTGGGCGGCAAGGCCTGCCGGATGAACGTGTCGGGCGACGATCTTTGGAGGATCGAGGTTCCTTAGTCGGGCCGGGGACGGCGCGGGTCCAAAGGGTCAGCATTAAAGCGAGTTGTTATGATCTGCGTTTTTTGCGCTCTTTGCGTTTTAATCTTTCCTTCCACCACCGCAGCGTTTGATGCTCGGCCAACGCCCGACAGTTGAATCGCTTTGCACTGTTCCCTGATGGTGTAGGCTCCTTCGATCGTGCGGAGGAAACGGTGATGCGCATTGCGGGCGTGGGCCATGTGGTGTTCGCGGCGGTCATGGTCTGGCTGGGGATACTGGGGCTGATGGCCGGCGATTTCGCGCCGATCTGGCAGCCGACGCCCAAGAGCGCGCCGGCGCGGGAGTTTTTGGTCTATTCCGGCGCGGCCATCTTCCTGGCGACGGGAGTCGGGCTTCTCTGGCGCCGCACGGCCGCCGTGGCCGCGGGGTTGCTGCTCGTCGATCTTCTGCTTTGGCTGATATTGTTCAGGGGGCCACCCGTCATACGCGCACCCGCCGCGCAGGATTCATGGTCGGGCCTGGGCGAGACGGCCGTGATCGTGGCGGCCGCCTGGGTGCTCTATGCCCGGTTCGCCGGTGAGAGCCCGCGCCTCGGCTTCGCCAGCGGCGATACCGGAGTGCGGATCGGCAGGGTGCTCTATGGCCTGGCCCTGATCCCCTTCGGCGTGGCCCACTTCCACTATGCCAAGCAGACGGCGACCCTGGTCCCGGGATGGCTGCCGGGACATCTGGCCTGGGCCTATTTCACCGGCGGCGCCTACATGGCGGCGGGCGCAGCGATACTGAGCGGCGTACTCGCGCGACTGGCCGCCACGCTCTCGGCGCTGCAGATCGGCCTGTTCACCCTGCTGGTGTGGGGCCCGGTCATGGCGGCCGGCGCCAAGGACGCCTTCGCCTGGAGCGAAACGGTGATCTCCGTGACGCTGACGGCCAGCGCATGGGTGGTGGCGGAGTCCTATCGCGGCGCGAAGTGGCTGGCGTTTTCCCGGCGATAGGGGGTGTTGGTGATGTCCGAACGGCTTGCGTGCGACGACATCTCCGCTTTCGACCCGCCGTTATTGACGGCGGATCGGATGGATACTTTGCCTGTTGCGCCGCGCGGCCATTGGTGACACGCTGACCACTGGAAGAAGGGGGATGCCATGGCTCGTTTCAACTGGCGCACACGTCGCTCGGCCGTCGCGGCAATGGCCGCGTCGTTACTGACCATCGGCGCAGGGGCCGGCCTTCTGGTCAGTTGCAGTACATCCGGAGGCGGCCCCGCGACGCAGGGCTGGACCGAGGCGCAACGCCAGGCCTGGTACAACACCGACCAGGGATCCCGGCTGATGCCCCTGGCATGGTTCGAGGCCCTGGAGCAGCCGGGCAGCGCAACGGCGGCGAAAATGCTCGACCCCACCTATCTGGCCACCTTCCGGATCCTGCCGCCGTGGGGAGCGGCCAAGCTGCCGATCGGCTTCGCGGTCGACCGGATCGCCAACGACAGCGGCTTCCCGCACACCGGCCTGCATTGGAACGGCAAGCCGGCGGCCCAGGACCCGGTCGACTGGGTGGGCCTGAACTGCGCCGCCTGTCACACCGCACGGATCAGCTATGGCGGTCAGGACATGACCGTCGATGGAGCGCCCAGCCTGTTCGACTACCAGAGCTTCGTCGAGGCGGTGGACAAGGCGCTGATCGAGACGCGGGCTTCGGCTGCACCCGGCGCCGACAACGGGCGATGGAATCGGTTCGCGACGTCCGTCCTGGGCGCGAACGGCGATGATGCGGCCAGTCGAGCACGGCTGCTGACCGCGCTCGACAGCCTGATCGACTGGGAAGCGAAGACCGAGGCGCTCAACAAGACCGACCTGCGCTATGGATACGGGCGGGTCGACGCGGTGGGCCACATCTACAACCGCGTCCTGCTGTTCGGCGGCGCGGCGCAGCCGACGCCCAACGCCTCGGACGCACCGGTCAGCTACCCGCATCTATGGAACATCGCCAAGCAGACGCACCTGCAATGGGACGGGATCGTCACCACGAGCAAGCTGCCGATCGGGATCAACGCCACAGATTTCGGGGCGATCGGACGCAACACCGGCGAAGTGCTTGGAGTGTTCGGCGAGGTGGTGATCAAGCCGCCCGCCCATCCGGGCGATCTCACCGGATTTCCCTCGACGGCGCATGTGTCGACGCTGAACGACATCGAGGTGCTGCTGACCAAGCTGGCGCCGCCCGACTGGCCGGAAAAGGCGTTCGGCGCGCGTGGCGCGATCGACGTCACCGAAACCACCGGCCACAAGCTGACCCCCGCCGAGGTGGTGCAGGCGGGCCAGACGTTGTTCGGCGCTCATTGCGCGTCGTGCCACACATCCCACCAGGCCCAGGGTGGCGACTATGAGACCATGGTGACGTTCGCCAAGCTCGGCAAACAGAACCTCACCGACGAATGGATGGCCTGCAACACCTGGGCCTATACCGGAAACAGCGGCGCCCTGACCGGCATCCCGGCCAGCTATATCAAAGGTGACCCGCTGGCCGCCAACGCGCCGGTGCGGGCCCTGCTGACCACCGCGGTCACCGGCGCGTTGATCAACAAGAAGGGCGAACTGATCGACTCGACGGTCAAGAACATCTTCGGCGTCACCCCGTTGCCGCCCGTGACCTTGCCGCATGGCGCGCAGGCTGTCCCGCTGACACCGAAGCAGCTACGGCTGAACTACTGCCTGCAGAACGCCAGCCAACCGCTGATGGCCTACAAGGCCCGGCCGCTCGAAGGCATCTGGGCCACCGCCCCCTATCTGCACAACGGCTCCGTACCGACACTCTACGCGCTGCTGCAGGCGCCGGCCGACCGGCCCAAGACGTTCAACGTCGGCACCCGCGTCTACGATCCGAAGAACGTCGGATACGACACCCGGCCCACGGCGGCGGGCAACAGCTTCGTGTTCGACACCTCCCTGCCCGGAAACTCGAACAAGGGTCACGACTACGGCGTCGGCGCGCTCACCGAGACGCAGCGGCTCGAGCTGCTGGAATATCTGAAGGGCGCCAAGGCCGACGGAACCTGAGGCGCGGCGATGCCCGGACTTTCCATCGCCGTCGCCAATCTTTCGACATCGATCGACGACGCCGCGTTCGCCACCGCCGTCGCCGCCATAGGCCTGCAGGTCAGCCGGGACTTCCAGTCGGAGTGGGGCGTGGGCGGCGCCCTCACCGCGACCCGGATCACTCTGGACGACGGCGCGGCCAACATCGACGCGGCGACCGACGCGATCGTCTACGTCGGTGACGCGGCCAATGATCCCACACTCGGCATGGATGGCGTGTTCGGCTACCACGCCCAGAACAACGGCAAGCTGCCCTATTCCTTTGTCTATCTGGACGTCTGCAAGCAGTACGGCGAGGCATGGTCGTGCACGCTCTCGCACGAGGTGCTGGAGATGCTGGCCGATCCGACTCTGGTGCTGACCATCAAAGGTCCGGCGCCGGCGGGCGTCGCCGGGGCGGCCGGGCAGACGGTCAGCTATGAACTGGAAGTCTGCGACCCGACGCAGAGCGACACCTATCTCATCAACGAGGTGGCCGTGTCGAACTTCGTCAACAAGGCCTGGTTCGGATTGCCGGGCGGATCCCCGACGACGAACTTCCTCGATCTCGCGCTGAGCCCGTTCGGCATGCGTCCGAAGGGGTATTTCCAGTACGAGGACGCCGCCGGCGCCCACACCGCCAACGGGACGGCGGTGGACGCGCAGCGCCTGGCGGCCCGCGCCATCCTCGACGGCCACCGCCGCACCGCCCGCCGCCGCGCCGTGATCGCGCGTCAACTCCAGACTCAAAAAAGTCCAGAACCTGATTCAGCAGGGCAATCGGGCGAACGCCCCCATTGAACCAAACTCTTATTGAGTTCGACACATTCGAGCGAAACCAAGGTCGGGCGCACCGAGCCTTTCCGTGTCGGTCGGGGGTGACGGATCGGGCGGGGGTGACGGATCGGGCGGGGACTCAAACACAGAGTTAGAGGAGGAAAAGGGGGACACGGAGAAGACGAGGCGGCGCGAAGCGCGCCAAGGCAATTGGTCGCGCTTCGCGCGAAGGTTAATCCTTCTTTCTTCCCCGTGCTCCACTGTGTACTCTGTGCCTCCGGGGTTTAGTTCCACAATGGTCCAAACAAGCGGCATGCGGACAATCCGGCCACGACCGGATAGGTCAACATTAATCCAAGCTGGTATTATGTCACTTTTGCCTCCGCCGGGATACCGACGCCGGACGTAGAAAAGGTGGAAAACATGATTCAGGTGGGCGTGGATTTCGGCGGCACCAAGATCGAAGCCGCGGCGCTCGACGCCGGCGGGGCGTTTCTATCGCGGGTGCGCGAGCCCAATCCCGGCTCATACGAAGCGGCGCTGGAGGTCGTGCGCGATCTGGTCGGCCGGGTCGAGCGGGAGGCCGGCGCGCGCGGGACCGTCGGAATCGGCGCGCCCGGTTCGGTGTCGCCACGCACCGGCGTGGTGCGCAACGCCAACTCCACATGGCTGAACGGTCGAGATTTCCGCGATGACCTGCAACGGGTGCTCGAGCGGCCGGTGCAGCTCGCCAATGACGCCAACTGTCTGGCCCTTTCGGAGGCGGCGGACGGCGCCGGCGCCGGGGCCAAGAGCTGTTTCGCGGTGATCATCGGCACCGGCTGCGGCGGCGGCGTGGTTGTCGACAGCCGGCTGATCGAAGGGGCGAACGGCATAGGCGGCGAGTGGGGGCATGTCTCCTTGCCATGGCCGACCGCCGAAGAAATCCCCGGGCCGGCCTGCTGGTGCGGGCAGAGGGGCTGCCTCGAGACCTGGATCTCCGGAACCGGCCTGGCGAGGGATTTTGCCGCGGCCGCCGGGCGACGGTTGACCGGGCAGGAGATCATCGCCGCCTGCGAGGCGGACGATACGCAGGCGAGATCGGCGCTCGAACGCTACATCGACCGGCTGGGACGGGCGCTGGCCATGGTCTGCAACCTGATCGACCCTGAGGTGATCGTGCTGGGCGGCGGGATGTCCAACGTGGCGGCGCTGTACGAACAGGTTCCGGCGGCGATCGAACGGTACGTGTTCTCCGACGCATGGGAGGCGAAGCTGGTCCCCGCGAAGTGGGGCGATTCTTCAGGCGTGCGCGGCGCCGCGCGGCTGTGGGCACAGGCAAAGATCTGAGGCAGGCGAGGCGCGGATGCGCCGGAAAAGCGTCAGGCGGGGCCGTCAGACAGATTCTACATTCTCGCTCTATCGTTATCGGCTTCACACCGGCCTATGAGGCGAAGCATGACATCACCGACTGTCTCCAGACTGCTGCTGTTCGGCGCGACGGGCGACCTGTCGCAGCGCATGCTGTTGCCGTCGCTGTACAACCTCCATGTCGACGGCCTGCTCCCGCCGGGCCTGCGCATCATCGGCACCGCCCGCAGCGCGCTTGGCGACGGCGAATTCCGCGGCATGGTCAACGACAGCCTGGCCCGCTTCCTGCCGGCGGGCCGGCCCACGGCGTTCGAGGTCGAGCGGTTTCTGGCGCGTGTTTCCTATCGGGCTCTGGACGTCACCCACCCGGACGAGTTCGCCGATCTAGCCGCCGCCGTCAACGCGGACCCCGACACCGGCGTCGCGATCTTCCTGTCGACGGCGCCGGACCTGTTCGAGCCGACGATCCGCGGCCTGGTCGGCGCGGGACTGGCCGGGCCCAACGTCAGGATCGGCCTGGAAAAGCCGCTCGGCCATGACCTGGCCTCCTCGCGTCTGATCAACGACGCCGTCGCCTCCGCCTTCCCGGAGGAACGTACGTTCCGCATCGACCACTACCTAGGAAAGGAAACCGTCCAGAACCTGATCGCCCTGCGCTTCGCCAACACCATGTTCGAGCCGCTGTGGAACGCCCGCGGGATCGAACACGTTCAGATCACCGTCTCGGAGACGGTCGGCCTCGAAGGCCGCGGTGATTTTTATGACAAGGCCGGCGCGTTGCGCGACATGGTTCAGAACCACATGCTGCAACTTCTGAGTCTGGTCGCCATGGAGCCGCCGGCGACCTTCGACGGAACCTCGGTCCGCGACGAAAAGGTCAAGGTCCTGCGCAGCCTGCGCCCGATCGGACGAACCACGGCGCCGACCCACTCGGTGATCGGCCAGTATGCCGACGGTATGGTCGAGGGAAAGCCGGCCGCCGCCTATGTGAGCGACCTGGGCCAACCCTCGAACACCGAAACCTTCGTCGCCCTCAAGGCGCACGTCGACAACTGGCGCTGGCAGGGCGCTCCATTCTATCTGCGCACCGGCAAGCGCATGCCGTCCCGGCAATCGGAGATCTTCATCCAGTTCAGGGCGGTGCCGCACTCGATGTTCAGCGGCGTCGGAGCGGCGCTCTCGCCCAACAAGCTGGTCATCAGCCTGCAGCCGGAGGAGACCATCCGCCTGCTGGTCATGGCCAAGGAGCCAGGTCTCGACCGGGATGGCCTGCGCCTGCGCGAGGTCGCGCTGGATCTCAGCCTGACGGCCGCATTCGCCGGCGTGCGCCGACGGATCGCCTATGAGCGCCTGCTCACCGACCTGATCGAGGGCCAGCCCACCCTGTTCGTCCGCCGCGACGAGGTCGAGGCGCAGTGGGCGTGGGTCGACGCCATCCGGGACGGCTGGACAGCCAACGCCATGGCCCCGCGGCCCTACACCGCCGGGACCTGGGGACCCACGGCCAGCATCGGCCTGACCGAACGCGACGGGGTGAGCTGGCATGAATAGGCGCCGCGCGAGATGAGCGTTCACCCGGCGATCGAGGCCGTCACGGCGCGGATCGTGCAGCGGTCGGCCCCGACCCGGCGGGTCTATCTCGATTTCATCGATAGGCAGCGTCATCAGGGATTGGACCGGCCGGCGTTGTCCTGCGGCAATCTCGCGCACGCCTTCGCCGCCGCCGGCGAGGACAAGGCGGCGATCCGATCCGGCAAGACGATGAACATAGCCATCGTCACCGCCTACAACGACATGCTCTCGGCGCATCAGCCGTATGGGCGATATCCCGATCAGATCAAGCTGTTCGCCCGCGAGGCCGGCGTCACCGCCCAGGTCGCCGGCGGCGTCCCGGCGATGTGCGACGGCGTCACCCAGGGCCAGGTCGGCATGGAGCTGTCGCTGTTCAGCCGCGACACCATCGCCCTGTCCACGGCGGTCGCCCTGAGCCACGGAATGTTCCAGGGCGCGCTGCTGCTGGGCATCTGCGACAAGATCGTGCCTGGACTGTTGATCGGGGCGCTGCGCTTTGGCCATCTGCCGACCATCCTGGTTCCCGCCGGTCCCATGCCCTCGGGCCTGGCCAACAAGGAGAAGCAGCGCGTCCGCCAGCTGCACGCCGAGGGCAAGGCCGGCGATGAGGAACTGCTGGAGGCGGAGTCGGCCAGTTATCACGGGGCCGGCACCTGCACCTTCTTCGGCACCGCCAATTCCAATCAGATGATGATGGAGGTGATGGGCCTGCACGTGCCAGGCGCGGCTTTCGTCAATCCCGGGACGAAGCTGCGCCAGTCGCTGACCCGCGAGGCGGTGCGCGCGCTGGCGAGGATCGGCTGGGACGGCAATGACTATCGCCCGCTCGGTCGCTGTATCGACGAGAAGGCGATCGTCAACGCCGCCGTCGGCCTGATGGCGACCGGGGGCTCGACCAACCACGCCATCCACCTGCCGGCCATCGCCCGCGCCGCCGGCATCGTCATCGACTGGGAGGACCTGGAGAGCCTGTCGGAGGCCACGCCGCTGATCGCGCGGATCTATCCGAACGGATCGGACGATGTGAACGCGTTCCACGCGGCCGGCGGCATGGGATTTGTGATCGGGTCCCTGCTGGACGCCGGCCTGCTCCACCGTGATCTCTTCACCGTCGCCGGCGCCGGCCTTGGCGACTACGCCCGCGCCCCGCGACTGGACGGCGAGACATTGACCTGGGACGAGCCGGTCACGGCGCCCGGGAATACCACCATCCTGCGCCCCGCGAGCGAACCCTTCTCCCAAGAAGGCGGCATGAAGCTGGTGCAGGGCAATCTCGGGCGGGCGATCTTCAAGACCAGCGCCGTCGACGACTCCCGCTGGACAATCGAAGCGCCGGCGCGCGTATTCGCCGACCAGGACGAGGTGATCGCCGCGTTCGAGGCCGGACAATTGGAGCGCGACGTCGCGGTGGTGGTGAGATTCCAGGGACCGGCGGCCAACGGCATGCCGGAACTGCATAAGCTGACGCCGCCGCTCGGCGTGCTGCAGGATCGCGGTTTCAAGGTCATGCTGCTCACCGACGGACGCATGTCCGGCGCATCCGGCAAGGTTCCGGCGGCGATACACCTGAGCCCGGAAGCCGCGCGCGGCGGCCCGATCGGCAAGCTGCGCGACGGCGACCCTGTTCGGCTGTGCGCCCACAGAGGCGAACTGTCGGCCCTTGTCGACGTTACCCAATGGGAGGCGCGAACGATCGCACCGCGTCCAGCCTCCGCGACCGGCGCCGGGCGGGAGCTCTTCGCAATGATGCGCCACGGCGTGGACGGCGCGGAACAGGGAGCTTCGGCAATGCTTGCGATGGCGGGGCTGTGATGGACATCGAAGCGGTGATGCGCCTGGGCCCCGTGATCCCGATCCTGGTCATCGAGGACGCGGCCTATGCTCAGCCGATCGCGAAGGCCCTGGTCGCCGGCGGCCTTTTCGCCCTGGAGGTCACCCTGCGCACGCCCGCCGCGCTGGCGGCGATCGCCGAAATGAGCCGCGTCGAGGGCGCGGTCGTCGGCGCCGGCACCGTCCTCAACGCCGCCGATCTGCGCGCCAGCAGCGAGGCCGGCGCGCGCTTCATGGTCAGCCCCGGCCTGACCCAACCCCTCGCGGACGCGGCGGCCGCGGCCGGCGTCCCCTACCTGCCAGGAGTGGCCACGGCCGGCGACATCATGCGCGGGCTCGACCTCGGCCTCAATCATTTCAAGTTCTTCCCGGCCGAGGCCGCCGGCGGACGAGTGGCGCTCAAGAGCCTGGCCGCCCCGTTCTTCCAGGCGCGGTTCTGCCCGACCGGCGGGGTGTCCGAAGCAAACGCCCCGGACTGGCTGGCGACACCCGGCGTTCTCTGCGTGGGCGGCAGTTGGCTGGTTCCCGCCGGGCCGCCGGACACCGCCGCGATCGAGGCGCGCGCGCGCCAGACCGCGCAATGGGCCCGCCCGTGAGCGCGCCCGAAACCTTCGCGCCCGACAGCCGGATCGGCCTCGTCGCCGACATCGGCGGCACCAACGCGCGCTTCGCCCTGGCCGGCCTGACGCCGTCGGGCGAGATCGCCACCGCTTTTCGCCAGGACATGCGCGCCGACGACTACGCCGGCCTGGCCGAATGTATCGAGGCCTATCTGGATTCGCTCGGCGCCGCGCCGCATCCGACCCAGGGTGTCTTCGGAGTCGCCTCGCCGATCACCGGCGATCAGGTGCGGCTGACCAACCGCGACTGGGCGTTCAGCATCGAGGGCCTCAGGCGCCGGTTCGGCTGGGAAAGACTTCAGATCATCAACGATTTCGCCATCGTCGGCCACGCGGCGCCGGCGCTAGGAGCCGAGTACCTGCACGCCCTCGCCGGGCCCGCATGGTCGCGAACCCTGCCTCCGGTGGTTTCCATCATCGGTCCGGGGACGGGTCTGGGCGTGGGAGCCGTCGTCTCTGGTCCGGAGGGGCATCACGTCCTGCCGACCGAGGGCGGACACGTCAGCTTCGCGCCGGTGGACTCGCTCGAGATCGAATTGCTGAGGGTGATGTTGCGGCGTTTCCCCCGCGTGTCGAACGAGCGCGTGCTCTCCGGTCCTGGCCTGGAAAACCTCTACGCCGCCATGGCGGACGTGCGCGGCATCCCGCCCATCCTCGACGGCGCGCCGGCCATTCTGGACGCGGCTCTGCACGGCGGCGACGCCCTGGCCAGGGACACGGTCCAGCGCTTCGCCCTGATCCTGGGCGGCGTGATGGGCGATGTCGCCCTGGTGCACGGAGCGCAGGCCGTCGCCATCGCCGGAGGCATCGCGCCTCGGATGATCGACATCCTCGACACCGCCGCCGTGCGAGCCCGTTTCGAGGCCAAGGGCCGCGCCCAGGCGCTGCTCACCACCGTCCCCATCGCCCTGATCACCCACCCTGAGCCGGCCTTGCTCGGCGCGGCCCGGCTGATGTTCGACAAATCGGCGTGAGAGCATCGGTGCGAAGGTTCGGTCACCAAGCGCACCAAGGTTATACCAGCCCTCGTTAATGTTGACCGATTGGCCCCAGGCCGTCCCCGGCCCGGTGGCGGCGGGGGCGAGGACGCCCCGCCGACAAAGGGAGGGAATTCAACGCAGAGGCGCAGAGGACGCAGAGAAGGCGCAGAGGTAGACAATGGCGCTGCGCGCGGAGCGCCATTGCGCATGGACGACGACCTTATCGGAACAACGACACCCTCTGCGCCTTCTCTGCGTCCTCTGCGCCTCCGCGGTTAAAACTGTCGATCTTTCGGCGCTATCCTGCCGCCTATGGGCGAGGACGCCCCCAGGCCCAATCGCGGCGACGGAGGTGATGAGTCACGCTCATAAAGAGCTGGTATTAGACTGGATATTGAAATGCTCGCCGCCGCCAGCAACGTCAGGTCGTGACGGGGCCCGAGCACTGGAAGGAGCCGTTCAGGTAGACAAGGGGGTCGGGGGCGCCGTCGAGCCAGACCCGGCGCACTTCACCGAGGAATATGCTGTGGGTGCCGAAACGGTGGTGACCGACGCGTCGGCACAGCATCGCCGCCTGGGCGTCGGCCAGGCGCGGCGCGTGCTCGTCTTCGATACTCCACCGCCCGGTTTCGAAACGCACGTCGCGAAGGCGGCTATCGGAAAACGCCCGCGCCACGGCGACGTGCCGGGTGGTCAGGACATTGACGCAGAACCAGTCGATGCAGGCCATCGGCGCGTGCATCGACACGGTCTCGTTCATGCACACCAGCAGGCTTGGCGGGTCCATCGACAGCGACGACACCGCCGTCGCCGTCATTCCCTTTGGCGCGCCGTCCACCGTGAGGGTGATGATGTGGATCGTCGAGGCGACGCCGCGCATCGCGTGCCGGAAATCATCCAGCAAGGCGGGGCTCGCCTCGGCGTGCGCTGGAGTGGGCTGGTCAGTCAAATCGATCGGTTCCTCCGAACCCCGAAAGCCTCGATCTAACACTCTGACGGGAGCGATATATAGGGGACGATTCTATTTCCATTCGGAGGCGTAGCCTTTCTCGTAGCGCGGGCTTCCAGCCCGCTTCTTTTTTTGAAGGATGCGCGCGCCTCACCGACATTCAGGTGCGGGCTGGAAGCCCGCGCTACGAGACGGCCATGCGGCGCGGAACGACTTCGTCGGCGCGCGCCTCGGCCAGGGCGGCGACCACCAGGCCATGATCGGGCGAAAGGGCGCACGCGGGGTCGGCTCGGGCGGCGTCGCCGGTGAGGGCGTGGGCCTGGCAACGGCAGCCGCCCCAGTCGATCTCCAGGCGCTCGCAGCCGCGGCAGCTTTCCGGCGCGAAGGCCGGCGCGCGGAACATCGCGAACACGTTGGATCCGGTCCAGATCTCGGTCAGGGACCGCTCACGCACAGAGGGAAAGACCAGGTCCGGCAGGCTCGCCGCCGCGTGGCAGGGCATCGCCAGCCCGGTCGGCGAGACATTGATGATCCGCTGGCCCCAGCCCCCCATGCAGGCCTTGGGCCGGGCCGCGAAATAGTCGGGGACGACGTAGTCGATCACCACCCGCCCCGCGAGCCGCGCCCGCGCCGCGGTCACCGCCGCCGTCGCCGCCTCCAGCTGGGCCAGCGTCGGCATCAGGGCGGCGCGGTTGAGCATCGCCCAACCGTGGTATTGCACGTGAGCGATCTCGATCCGGGACGCGCCGAGATCTTCGCCGAGCGCCAGGATGTCCGCGATGCGATCGAGATTGCCGCGATGGACGACAAAATTGGCGGTCAGGGGCAGGCCCGACGCGACGATGCGCGCCGCCGCGGCGAGCTTGCGCGCGTGACCGCCGCGATAGCCGCCGATCCGGTCCGCCGACCCCGCCAGGCTGTCCTGGAAACTCAGCTGGACATGGTCGACGCCGGCCTCGACCAGCTTGGCGAGGGCGTTGTCGTCGAGGGTCACCCCGGAAGTGATCAAATTGGTGTACAATCCCGCTCCGCTCGCCGCCCGGATCAGGAGCGGCAGGTCGCGCCGCGACATCGGCTCGCCGCCGGTCAGGTGCAGGTGCAGGACACCCATGTCGGCCGCCTCGGCGAACACCCGCGACCATGTCGCCGTGTCCAGTTCCGCGCTCGCCCGCTCCAGCTCCAGCGGGTTGGAGCAATAGCCGCAGCTCAGCGGGCAGCGGTGCGTCAGTTCGGCGATCAGCGCGATGGGCGCCGCCAAGTTCGCCGGCGCATTCACGCCGCCAGCGCGCCCTTGCCGCGAAGGTCGTCCAGCATGGCGAGCACGTCGGTCTCGATCACATCGCGAGGCGCCTTGAAGGCGACCGCCAGCTCATCGACGATCGACGAGACGGCGCGCACGCCGTCGACCAGCTTCAGCACCTCCACGGCGATCTCGTCGGGCATGAACAGGCGCTCGGGCGCGAGCAGCACCCAGGCGTCGCGCGAGCGATCGAACCGGAACTTGACGCCCGGCTTGAGCCTCGGAACGGCGGAGGAATCGATCACCGGTCGGCGCCCGGATCGTAGGCGCCTGGCGGAATGAAACCCGGCTCTACATAGGCCAGGTACAGCCCATCCAATTGCGACCACAGGACACCGCACTTGAAGCGCAGCGCATCGAGCACGGCCTGTTGGGCCTCGACCGTCCGCGCATGTTCCTTGCAGTAAGCCAGGGCGAAAGCGCTGTCGGTCGGCGCCTGGGTCAGGCGGGCGTTGAAATAGGCCAGGGTGTCGGGGGTGATCCAGTCGTAGTTGGCGAGCATGCCGGACACCCGCTCGGCGATGATGGTCGGCGAGAACAGCTCGGTCAGCGACGAGGCGACCGCCTCGAGCAACGGCCGGTCGCGGACGAAATGCACATAGGCGTCGACCGCGAACCGCGTCTCGGGAAGGATGCCGTCGGTGCTCTCGACGTAAGCCCGATCGAGACCAACCCCCTCGGCCAATTTCAGCCAGCGCTCGATGCCGCCCGACGAAACGCCGTCGCCGTCGTGATCGACCAGCCGCCGGCGCCACTCGCGCCGCAGCTCGGCGGTCGGCAGGCGCGCGATCAGATAGGCGTCCTTGGAGGGAATACGGCTCTGGTAGTAGTAGCGGTTCAGCGCCCAGGCCCGCACCTGCCCGCGATCGAGCTTTCCCGAATGCAGGAGCCGATGGAACGGATGCAGGTTATGATAGCGCTCGGCGCCGATGGCGCGCAGCGCCGCCTCCAGGCCGTCGGGCGTAAGCAGGGTCTGGGTCACACCGTCATCTCCATGCCGTCGTAGGCAACCTCCCAGCCACGCGCGACAACCTGCGCCCGCTCCAGCGAATCCTCGAGCAGGACGGGGTTGGAGTTGTTGATGTGGATGAGGACCTTGCGCTCGACGCCGAGGGGTTCGAAGGCGGCCAGGGTCCCGTCCGGCCCTTCCAGGCTCATGTGGCCCATCCGCCGGCCGGTCTTGGCGCCGAGCCCGGCGACGACCATCTCGTCGTCGCGCCACAGGGTGCCGTCGAAGAACACCAGCGCCGCGCCGCGCAGCCGGTCGGCCAGCGCCGGCGTCATCGCCGCGCAGCCGGGAATGTAGAAGACCGTCGTCGCGCCATCGCTGATCGCCGCCGCCACCGTGGTCTCGCTGGTCTCGATGGCCGGCGCATCGGCGCCTTCCAGATAGAGCGGCGTCTTGCCTGGCACGGCGAACAGCTCGACGGTCAGACCGTCGTCGAGCATGACCGCAGCATCGAGAGTCACCACCTCGCGTCGGACGACATCGCGCGCAAGAACCTCGAAGATCGGATTGGCTTTCAGCACGTCATGGATTCGGCTCGTCGCGTAGAGCGTGAGCGGCTGTCGCTCGCGCAGGGTCAGCAAGCCGGCGATCACGTCGACGTCGCCGCCGGTCAGCACCACCCCGGCAATCGGCGAGGATCTGAGGCCGTCCCTTGGATGTAGATACGCCGAACGCCCAATCTGCTCCCGCAGGTCGGGCGATGCATTGATCAGGAACCAGACCACGCCATCGGCGCTGACGGCGAGGCTGGCCTGGGTTCGCGGTCTCGCGGCCGGATCACCGGCGCGGGCGCGCCGACATCCCTCAGCGTTGGAGTTCCACTGCGGGAAGCCACCTCCCGCCGCAGACCCCAGCACCGCGATCTTCATCGTCTGGAGTCAGGCGATCTCGGCGCTGACGTAGGCGTTGATTTCCGCGCCGCAGACGATCTCGACGATCTTCGGGGTCTTCCAAGCCATGGCGTGTCTCCTCCAGCCGAACTGATAACGGCCAACTCCCTTGGTCTAAGCGCGAAGCGTGCAATGATCAACCGGGTCGCAGGGCGGGATCGAGGCTCGCGCGGGATCCCGATACGATGTTCGCCTACGGCGCGGGAGCGATCGCTTTGTGCGGCGCGGCGCCCGGGGCGGAAAAGACCGGGCCGCCGACATAGCTGACATAGACCTTGCGTTGGCTGAGCGAGACATAGACGCGATGAGACCGGAAGAAGTCGTCGCCCAGCAGCATGTTGGGTGCATCGGCCGCGGCGGTGGGGATGTGTGAATCCATCGCGACCTCCTTGTCGGCATGGAACATGTCGGCGACCTCGATTTTCGCATTGTGGATGGTCTCGTCGCCGAAAGCGAACGAAGGAAAAAGGCCCACGTAGGACGAGACCTCGTCGCGGCCGAGGCCGTAAATAGGAGCCGTCGCCGAACTCCCGTTCGACGTCGGTGTCACCCCCGCGTTGGCGGCCGCGTTCGGCGTGACGGCCGAGCCGCTCGCGCCGGTATCCATCATCGCATTTGTCGGCTTACCGTTCAGATACACCGTCAAGTCGATCCTGCCGTCGGTCGTGCCGATCATCGGTGCGACCGAATAGGCCGTTCCCCAGTAGACGACCTGGTCGCCCTTGCAGTTCTTGGGCCTGAAGAATCGCAGCTTTTCGTGAGGAAAATCGAATTCCACGTCCGTCTGCATGAGAAACATCGCGCCCAAAACGCCCTGCGCCCCGCCCAGAGGATGTGGCCCCGTGACGAGGATGTCGAAGTCGGTGGCGACCAGGTTGGCGACTTTCAATTCCTTGACACGCGCACTCGCGCCATTTTCGCCGCCACCCACACCGTACATTTTCACGCCGACGAGCGGTCGCAGGACGAGCCCAAGCCGCTCGGCGGCAGGGTGTGTCAACAGCGTATGGGCGGAGCCTGTGTCGACGATCAAGCGAACCGGCTGGCCGTTGACCTGTGCATCGACGGTCACATTGCCGGCTACCGTGACCGGCAGCTCGCCGAGCTCCTGCATCTGGCAGGTCGCCTCGCTCCGCGCCGCTGGCGCGACGGCAAGACAAAACGCCGCGACGATCGCCACCAAGTCAGCCCGCATGGAATACCCCCATTTGTGAAACCCCGATCAGGCTGGTTTCCTTCGTTTTCGCCCTCTTGCCAAGATTTAACGTTGACACTCGTCGACGGCGTGTCGGTCCTCAAGCCAGCCGGGTTCCCCTGCCCTCGCCAACTCTTGATCATCTCTCCCCACCGGCTATGCAGGACGCCGAGGGGGAGGCGGCGATGGTCAGCACAATTACTAAATCCAGCAGCGGCTCCGCTTTTTGGACCCTCACCCTCTGTGCCCTGGCCGCGATCGGCGAAGGGTTCGATATACAGTCGATGGGGGTGGCGGCGCCGCGGATGGGACCGGCGCTGGGGCTGACGCACGCGCAGCTGGGGCCGCTGTTCAGCGCCAGCATCGTCGGCCTCCTGATCGGGTCGATCGTCGTTGGACGGATCGCCGACACCGTTGGACGCAAGTGGTCGCTGATCGGATCCCTGGCGGCGTTCGGAGTGTTTTCCGCCTCAACGGCGTTTGTCGCGGGATTCACGCCGCTCCTGCTCGTGCGCTTCCTGGCCGGACTCGGCCTCGGCGGCGCCATGCCCAATCTGATCACCCTGTCGGCCGAGGCGCTGGCCGCCGAGGGCGTCGCCGTCGACAGGCGCACGCGCCTGGTCACAATGATCACCGCCGGCATGCCGTTCGGCGGCGCGCTGGCCGGCGTCGCCGCGATCTGTCTTTCATGGCGAGGCATCTTCTTCGTCGGGGCGGCCCTGCCGTTGGTTCTGGCGCCGCTGATGGCCATCAGCCTTCCGGAATCTCTTGGATTCCGGTCGGCGCGCCACCCGGCCGGCGAGGGTTTGGAGAGAATCGGCGTGCAGGCTGGACTGTTCGGCAAAGGCCGGCTGGCGACCACGCTGCTACTGTGGGCGGCGACCTTCTGCGCCCTGCTCTCCCTCTATCTGCTGATCAACTGGTTGCCGACGCTGATGCGCGCGAAGGGTGTCAGTCCGCGTGACGCCAGCCTGGTTTCCGTCCTGTACAATCTGGGCGGGGCGCTGAGCGCCTTTCTGCTCGCCGCCCTGCTGGGGCAGCGGCGACGGGCGGCGATGCTCGCCGTCTGGTACTTGGGCATGGCCGGATCGATCCTGCTGCTGGCCAACGCCGGCCGCGACCTGGCGTCGGCGGGCGGGGCGGGCTTCATCGCCGGCGTGTTCATCGCGAGCGCCGCCCTGCCCTTCTACGGCCTCGCTCCCGCCTATTACGAGATCGAGGTGCGCGGGGCCGGCGTCGGCGCCGCCCTGGGCGTCGGCCGGTCGGGCGCGATCGTCGGACCGCTGCTGGCCGGCGTGCTGCTGACGGCGGGGGCCGGCGCCGGGTCGGTGATCATGGCGCTGCTCCCGCTGGCGGTAGCGATCGGCGCTTCGGCGATGTTCCTGATGCGGCGGGACACGGTGCGCGAAGGCGAGGTCAGTTTTTATTAAGCTTAATTCATGAATTTTTTGTCATGGATTTCACCGGATATTGCTTTTCCAAGTTGATCTGAGCCGCTAGCCGGCGTCCTGAAGCTTACGACTGGCCTTAGTTACGGCTTATTCACTTGAAGCACACCCCGGCGCGTGGTGCTTGCGCCTCGGCATTAGGCCGGAGTGAGGCGGGTCGTGATCGGCGGGGCAAGGTGTTTCAAATTCGCGAACACGAGCGCGGCGGTTCTGATCGCCGTCTCGACCGCGGCCACGGCCGCGGACAAGGTCGTCGTCCCTACCATCTCCATGCCCGCCACCTATGAGCGCCCGGGCGCCGGCGAGGCCGTCGCGCCCGCCGCGCTCGACCGCTGGTGGTTGCGGTTCGACGACGCCCAGCTCGACGCCCTGGAAGACGAGGCCATGCGCAATGGTCCCGACGCGCTCACCGCCGCCGCCCGGATTGTCGAGGCCAATCAAACCCGTAAGGCGCAGACGGCCCAGACCCTGCCCTCCGGATCGATCGCCGGGACCGCCAGCCGGCAACACGCCTATGATCTGGGCGGCGATACCCAGAACATCGCGCCGATCAGCGGAAACACCGACCAGCTCGGGGCCAATTTCAACGTGTCGTGGGAGCTGGACCTGTTCGGACGCCTCAAGACACAGCGCCGGATCGCCGCGTCCGACGCGGCGCAGGCGCAATTCAATATCGAGGGCACTCGGGCCAGCCTCGCCGCTTCGGTCGCCGATACCTACTTCCAGATCAAGGGACTGGCGATCCAGCTCGGCGACGCCCGCGAGACGGTGCGCATACAGGATGGCTTGCTGGACATCGCGCGAAAGCGGGCGCGAGCTGGGGCAGGCCCCGACGACGAGGTCGACCGCGTGGCGAGCGGCGTGTCTCAGGCCACCGCCCAGGCCGACGATCTGGACGCCCAGATGCAGGCGGCGCGCCGTCAGCTGCTGATCCTGGTCGGGCGGGGCCTCGCGCCGGACGGTGACCTGGCGGTCAGCGGGGAACCGCCCGCCGTTCCCCCCACGCCAGCGACCCTGCCGTCCGAGCTTCTCTCCCGCCGACCCGACGTACGCGAAGCCGAGTTCCGCCTGCGTTCGCAGATCGGCACGGCGCACCTGCGGCATCTGGCCGTGTTTCCAACCATCACGTTGCTGCCGGCGCTGGGGCTGGCCCACTCGGCCTCGCCTGGGGATTCCTTCATTCCGCCGAGCACCGTCATTCCCTCGGAGATCGCCGCGAATGAGGGGTTCTGGACCTTGGCGGCAGGGGTGAACGTGCCGACGCTGGACATTCCCAAGCTGCTCTTCCAGGCGCGTGCGGAGGACGCGCGGACCCGGCAGGCGGCGATCGCCTACGAGCGAACGGTACAGACGGCCTATGGTGACGCGCAAAGCGCCTTGACCAGCCTCGCCGCCAGCGAAAAGGCGAGCGGCGAACTCGTCGAGGGCGAGGCGCAGGCGCGCCGCGCCTACGAAGGCTCGAAGCGCCGCTACGCGGCCGGCCTGGACGACCTCACCGCGACCTTGACCACCGAGCAGGCGTGGCGCTCAGCGCGCTCGGCCGAGACATCCGAACGCATCGCGACCTTGCGGCACACCGTCCAGGTCTACAAGGCGCTGGGCGGCGGGTGGGCGTTCAGCGGCGGCGCGGGAAGCTAGGCGCCATGTCCCTCGCCCTCGCCACACTGATCTACGAATGGCGCCGCTACCTGGCGGCGATCATCGCGCTCGCCTTCTCCGGGGTGCTCGTGCTGGTGATGATCGGCCTGTTCACCGGCATCATCCACTCGGCGCTGGCCACCACGGAGCGGGCGCGGGCCGATCTCTTCATCATGCCGGTCAAGACGCCGACCATGGTCGACGGCGACCCGACCCTGCCGGCCCGCGTGCAGCCGCAGATCTACATGAACCCGCACGTCATCGAAGTCCGCAGCATCGAGGAGGCCTTCGGCGGCTGGACCAACACGCCAGGGCCCGGCGAGAAGCAGGTCCAGAAGTTCGTGTCGGTGTGGGCGGTCGACCCGATCCCGAACGCTGTGACCCTTCCGAGAGACTACACCGAGGAACAGCGCCTGGCCCTGATGGAACCGGGGGCGATCCTGGTCGACGCCAGCAACCTGGCGACACTGGGTGTGAAGCTCAACAGCAAGGGCTCGATCAACGGCCACGCGGTTTGGGTGCGCGGCATCCTGCACAACTACCAGGACATCAACCAGACGTCGGTGGTCGCCTCGCGCGAGACCGAGCGGATACTGCAGCGCACCGTCAGCACGACGGACACCGGCCCGCTGATGGTCAAGATCGACAATCCGGCCAACGCGACGCTGGTGCGCGACCAGATCAACGCGGCGGTGCACGGCGCCTACCACGCCTCGACGGCCGCCGAACTCAACAAGCTGGACGAGGACGCCATCCTGCAGGAACAGATCATCGGCATCCTGCTGCTGTTCCTGACCATCATGGCCGGCCTGATCGGCGTCGGCATCACCTCTCAGACCCTGCGCGGCGCGATCCTTTCGAACATCCGCGAGTTCGCCAGCTTGCGGGCGCTCGGCATCTCCATGGTTTCGTTGCGCCTGATCGTCATGGAGCTGTCGGTGTGGGCCGGGGTCGCCGGTGTCGGCGCCGCGCTGGGCCTCACCTGGCTGGTCTCTCTGGCCGCCAGCGTAGCCGGCCTGCCGCTGGACATCCGCACCGGCCCGGCCATCTTCATCTCGGTGATGCTGATGATCATCTCGGTGGTTTCCGGCGCCATGGCCATGGGCATCCTCAAGCAAAGCCAGCCGGCGGACCTGTTGCGATGAACACACACATCTCGAACGGCTGCACGTCGAACGCCCTTTCCGCCCAGGGCCTGGTCAAGCGCTTCAAGACCGGCCGCACCTTCGTCGAGGTGCTCAACGGCGTCGACTTCCACGCCCGCCATGGCGACGTCACCATGGTCATGGGCCCGTCGGGGTCGGGCAAGTCCACCCTGATCGCGGCGCTCTCGGGCCTGCTGAAACCCGACCAGGGCAAGGTCAACGCCATGGGTGAAGACCTGTGGAGTCGGAGCGGTGGCAAGATCGACCGCTTTCGCCTGCAGCATTGCGGCTTCATCTTCCAGGGGTTCAACCTGTTCCCGGCCCTGACGGCCCTGCAACAGGTGACCACCGTTCTGAAGTACCAGGGCCACTCCCGCGGCGAAGCCCGACGCATCGCCGTCGAGGCGCTCGACGAGGTCGGCCTCAAGCCGCGCATGAACCAGCGGCCGAGCGAGCTTTCCGGCGGCGAAAAGCAGCGCATCGCCATCGCCCGCGCCGTCGCCAAGCGCCCGACCCTGCTGTTCGCCGACGAGCCCACCTCGGCGCTCGACGGCGAGAACGGACAGGTGGTCATCCGCCTGCTGCGCCGGGCGGCCACCGAACACAACGCGGCGGTGATCTGCGTGACCCACGACCCACGTCTGGAATCGTTCGCCGACCGCATCATCCACATCGAAGACGGCCGTATCCTCGCGCCGGGGGGAGATTGATCGCAAATGCCCGCACTGTTGCGCCGTCCGCTGTTCTGGATCGTCGTCACCGTCCTGCTGGTCGGCGCCGGCGTCGGCCTGACCATGATGAAGGGCAAGGCCAAATCCGCCGCCGTCGCCCACGTCGAAGCCCCTTCGCCGTTCTCCGCCGTCGCCGAGGGCAAGGCCGATGTCGAGGGCGGCATCATCCAGGTCGCCTCGCGCACCGCCGGCGTGGTGCGGGAGGTCGACGTGCTGGAGGGCGACAAGGTCCGCAAGGGCCAGGTGCTCGCCCGCCAGGAGGACGACGCGCCACGGCTGGCTGTCGACACCGCCCAGGCCACGGTCGAACAGGTCAAGGCGCAGCTGGGCCTCACCCAGGTGCAGATCGCGACCGCAGAGCGCGAGAAGAACCGCCTCACGGACCTCAGCGGCGTGGTCTCGCGCCAGCAGGTCGATCAGGCGGCCGACGCCATCGCGGACGCGCAAGCGACCCTGGCCAGCCAGCGCGCCGCCGTCGACGTCGCCCAGACCCAGCTCAACGAAGCCCGCTATCGGCTCGAGCAGACCATCGTGCGCGCGCCGGCGGACGGCGTCATTGTGCGCCGCTACGCCAACCCGGGCACGGGCGCCTCTACGCTCAACGTCACCCCGATGTTCGATCTCGAGCCGGCCGGCGCGCGCATCGTCCGCGCCGAGGTCACCGAGACCGACCTGCCGACGATCAGCGTCGGCCAGACCGTCAGCATCGTGCCCGAGGCCGACCAGACCAAGGCCTATCCGGGCACGGTCCTGCGCCGCGCGGCGGTGTTCGGCGCGCGCAAGCTGCAGTCGGACGATCCCGCGGAGCGCACCGACGAGCGCGTCGTCGAAGTCGTCGTCAGCGCCGCCAGCGCCCCTTTCCTGGTCGGCCAGCGCGTCCTGGTGAAGTTCGTGAGGGCGCCGAAGGCGTAATCTCGCCGCTACTCTCCCCGCGGCATCGACGAGGCGCGGACGTCGCGGGGGGCGGCGGCGTCCTTGCCTAGGGCGCCGATCACCGCCTGGGCTTCGTAGGGCGCTTCCAGCGTCGCCACCTCCTCGGCCGAGAGCGGGCTCTCCACCGCCTTGATCGGATCCTCGAGATGGCTGACCTTGGTGGCGCCGAGGATCGGGGCGGTGACGCCGGGCTTGGTGAGCATCCAGGCGATGGCCACCTGCGCCGGGGTCTCGCCTCGCTCGGCCGCGACTTTTTCCAGGGTGTCGATGACCGCCTGATCGGCGGGACGGGTGAAGCGGCCCTCGTTGATCGGCGACTTCGAGCGCGTGGTGCCGGCCTTGCGGTTGCCGGCCAGCAGGCCGCCGGCCAGGGGGCTCCACGGGATCAGGCCGACGCCCTCGTCCACGCAGAGCGGGTTCATCTCGCGCTCTTCCTCGCGGTAGAGCAGGCTATAGTGGTTCTGCATCATCGAGAACCGCGTCCGCCCGGTCTCGCCGGCGCGGTGCAGGTATTTCGAGAACTGGTAGGCGAACATCGAACTGGCCCCGATGTAGAGCGCCTTGCCGGCTTTCACGACGTCGTCGAGCGCCTCGATCGTCTCGTCGATCGGCGTGTGATAGTCGAAGCGGTGGATCTGGTAGAGATCGACATAGTCGGTCCCCAGGCGCATCAGGCTGGCGTCGATCGACTGCATGATGTGCTTGCGCGACAGGCCGCCGCGGTTGGGACCGCGCCCCATCGGCACGAACACCTTGGTGGCGATCACCGACTCGTCGCGGCGGATCTTGAGTTCCTTCAGGCAACGGCCGAGGATCTCCTCGCTCTCGCCGCGCGAATAGATGTCGGCGGTGTCGAAGAAGTTGATCCCCGCCTCCGCCGCCCGGCGCATGATCTCCAGGCTGGCGGCCTCGTCGATCATCCAGTCGGCCATGGAGCCGAAACTCATGGCCCCCAGACAAAGGCGCGAGACCTCGGTCCCTGTCGTTCCCATACGGACATATTTCATCACGGAGCTCTCCCTGGCGTTTTTGTTCAGAGGCGAATGTTAACCAATCGGCAGCGGCGCCGCCATCAGCGACCTTAAGGCGCGCGCATCCGCATCAGTCCCTCCTGCGCCGTCGAGGCCACCAGGCGGCCGTCGCGGTTGTAGATCTGACCGAGGTTGAAGCCGCGCGCGCCGGAGGCGGATGGGCTGCTCTGCGCGTAGAGGTGCCAGTCGTTGAAACTGGACCGCCGGTGGAACCAGATGGCGTGATCGAGACTGGCCGACTGGAAGCCGGGCGTGCGCCAGTTGACGCCGTGCGGCCGAAACGAGGTTCCCAGCAGGGACATGTCCGAGACGTAGGCCAGGGCCGCCTGCTGCAGGGCGACGTCGTCAGGGATCGGAGAGATGACCCGCATCCAGACGTTCTGCGCAGGCGGGCCGGCCACCGGCGCGCCCTCGGTATCCCGCCCGTCGACCCAGCGCATGTCGATCGGCCGACCGGCGCCCCAGCTTTCGGTCAGCGGGGCGATCGTCTCCGGCCCTGGCGTTGCTGGCATCGGATCCTCGTGATCGTACCCCGGCTCCTCCTCCTGGAAGGAAGCCGCGAGGTTGAAGATCTGGGCGCCGTGCTGGATCGCCGTCACCCGCCGGGTAGTGAAGCTCTTGCCGTCGCGAGCCCGGTCGACCTCGTAGAGGATCGGAACCGACGGGTCGCCTGGCCGGATGAAATAGCAGTGCAGCGAGTGGCAGATCCGCTCCTCGATCGTCTTATAGGCCGCCATCAGCGCCTGGCCGATCACCAGGCCGCCGTAGATCCTCGGTCCCTGGTTCGCCGGCGCGACGCCGCGAAACAGATTCACCTCGATGCGCTCCAGCGCCAGGGTCTCGATCAGGTTTTCAACGTCGGGCATCGGGTCCCTCCAGCAAGGGGCGCGGCTTAACGGTTGGGGGACGGAGTAGGCAAGTCCTCTCAAGCGCCTCCCTCCCCCTTGTGGGGAGGGACAGGATGCGAAGCATCCAGAGTGGGGCCCGCCGCTACATCGACAGCATGGGATTTGCCTGCCGCACCCCACTCTGACGGCTTCGCCGTCTGTCCCTCCCCACTTCGGGGGAGGGAGGAATACATCAGCCGCCCAGCCACCCGATCGTCCGTATCACCGCCTTGTTCCATAGCGCGTATTCCCGCCCGCGCCGCTCGGACGCCATCGCCGGGCGCCAGGCGGCGTCCTGGCGCCATTTGGCTCGCAAGGTATCCAGATCCGGCCAGAAGCCGACCGCCAACCCTGCGGCATAGGCGGCGCCGAGGCAGGTGGTCTCGGCGATGGCGGGGCGGGCGACCGATACATCCAGCACGTCGGCCTGGAACTGCATCAGCAGGCCGTTGGCCGTCATGCCCCCGTCGGCTTTCAGCATCGTCAGCGGCTGACCCGAATCGGCGGCCATGGCGTCGACCACCTCGCGCACCTGCCAGGCGACCGCCTCCAGCGCGGCGCGGGCGATGTGGCCCCGGGTGACATAGCCGGTGAGGCCGGCGATCACCCCGCGCGCGTCCGAACGCCAGTGCGGTGCGAACAGGCCCGAGAACGCCGGCACGAGATAGCAGCCGCCATTGTCGTCGACCGACCGCGCCAGCGCTTCGATCTCGCCGGCGCTGGAGATCAGCCCGAGATTGTCGCGCAGCCACTGCACCAGCGAACCGGCCACCGCGATCGAGCCTTCCAACGCATAGACCGCCGGCGCATCGCCGATGCGATAGCCGACCGTCGTCAGCAGGCCATTGGCCGACGTGACGGCGCGCTCGCCGGTGTTCACCAGCAGGAACGCGCCGGTCCCGTAGGTGCACTTTCCCTCTCCGGGCGAGAAACAGGTCTGGCCGAACAGCGCCGCCTGCTGATCGCCCAGCGCCGAGGCGACCGGCACGCCCTCCAGCACGCCGCGCGCCGTCCCGTATACTTCCGCCGAAGAGTGGATCCGCGGCAGGATGGCGCGCGGCACGCCCATGGCGTCCAGCAGCGCGTCGTCCCAGTCCAGCGTCGCCAGGTTCATCAGCAGGGTGCGGCTGGCGTTGGTCACGTCGGTGACGTGTCGGCCGGTGAGCTTCCAGATCAGCCAGCTGTCCATGGTCCCGAACAGGATATCGCCCCGCGTCGCCGCCTCGCGGGCGCCGGCCACATTGTCCAGGAGCCAGCAGATCTTGGGTCCGGAGAAATAGGTGGCGAGCGGCAATCCGGTCGTGGCGCGCAACCGGTCCTGCCCTCCCTCGGCGGCCAGCGACTGGCACAATCCGTCTGTCCTTGTGTCCTGCCAGACGATGGCGTTGGCGATCGGCGCGCCGCTCGCGCGATCCCAGAGCAGGGTCGTCTCGCGTTGATTGGTGATCCCCACCGCCGCCAGATCACGCGGCGCGATGCCGAGCTTGGCCATCGCCGCCGAGACGACGCCCGACACATTGGCCCAGATCTCCATGGCGTCGTGCTCGACCCACCCCGGCCGCGGAAAGATCTGGCGATGCTCGACCTGCGCGCTCGCCGCCACCGCCCCGCCGGCGTCGAAGATCATGCAGCGCGAGGAAGTCGTCCCCTGGTCGATGGCGGCGATGTAGCTGGGTATGGTTTGTCGTCTGTCCATTCGACGCGCCCCTCGCCAATTACGGATTTGTAACGATGCGGTCGACGGTGGTACGCCGAGCGCCGAATAGCAACGTAGAAAAACGGAGACGCGGATGGTTACGAGGCTCGGACTTGCGATGGCGGTTTCGGCGTCCGCGATGGCGTGCGCCGCCGTGGCGCAGGGGTCGGGACCCATGCTCGGCTTCACCTCGGCCGACGCCGACGCTCAGCGCGCGCTGGAGGCCAGGTTCGACGCCGGGCTTTCCGCCGCCGCGATCGGCGAGCGCATGAAACAGATGGCCGCCGAGGCCAATCAGGTCGGCTCGCCGCACGACAAGGCCAACGCCGAGTTCACCCTCGATGAGTTCAAGGCCTGGGGCTGGGACGCGCATATCGAGGTCTTCAGCGTGCTCTATCCCACGCCCAGGACCGAATTGCTCGAGCTGACCCGCTCCGAGCCCTTCACCGCGACCCTGACCGAGCCGCCGATTCCGGGGGATGCGACGTCGGCGCGCACCGAGGGCGTGCTGCCCGCCTACGTCGCCTATGGTGGCGAGGGGGACGTGACCGCGCCGCTGGTCTACGCCAATTACGGCATGCCGGAGGACTACGCCGCCCTGCAGCGCCTGGGCGTCGACGTGAAGGGCAAGATCGTCATCACCCGCTACGGCGGCGGCTGGCGGGGCCTCAAGCCGAAGCTCGCCTATGAACACGGGGCCGTCGGCTGCATCATCTATTCCGACCCGGCCGACGACGGCTACGGCCCTGGCGATCCATACCCAAAGGGTGCGTTCCGCCCCGAACGCGGGCTCCAGCGCGGTTCGGTCATGGACATGCCGGTGGAGGCCGGCGATCCGCTGACCCCGGGGATCGGCGCCACCGCCGACGCTCCGCGCATCCCACGCGACCAGGCCAGGACCATCCTGAAGATCCCGACGATCCCGATCTCCTGGGGCGACGCCCAGCACTTCCTGGCCGCCCTGGGCGGGCCGGTCGGGCCGAAGAGTTTCCGCGGCGCGCTGGCGGTCACCTATCACGTGGGTGGGGCCGGCGCGGAGGCGCACCTCGTCGTGCAATCCAACTGGGACCAGAAGCCGCTCTACGACGTCGTCGCCACGATCAAGGGCTCGCAATGGCCTGACCAGTGGGTGGTGCGCGGCAATCACCGCGACGGCTGGGTCTACGGCGCCCAGGATCCGCTCTCGGGCCAGACCGCCCTGATGGAGGAGGCCAAGTCGATCGGCGGCCTGCTCAAGACCGGCTGGCGGCCGAAGCGAACGCTGATCTACACCAGCTGGGACGGCGAGGAGGCCGGTCTGCTCGGCTCGACCGAATGGGCGGAAGCCCATGCCAAGGACCTGCGGTCCAAGGCGCTGCTGTACATCAACTCCGATGGCAACGACCGTGGCCTGCTGCGAGCCGACGCCAGCTATTCGCTGCAGGCGTTCATCAACCAGGTCGGCGCCGACGTGCGTGACCCCGAGACCGGCGCGAACACCCGCGACCGAGCCGCGGCGGCGTTGCAGGTGGACGCCCTGGCCACCGGGGCGAAGGACGAAGCCAAGGCGCGCGCCAAGAAGGTCGCCGCCACCGGCGAGCTGCCGGTCATGGACCTCGGATCGGGTTCCGACTACTCGCCGTTCGTCCAGCATCTCGGCATCGCCTCGATGAACATCGCCTATTCGGGCGAGGGCGAATCCGGTGGCGTCTACCATTCGGCCTACGACACCTGGGAGCACTTCGAACGCTTCGGCGATCCCGGATTCGCCTATGGCGTCGTCCTGGCCCAGACGGTCGGGCGACTGGCGCTGCGCGCGGCGGACGCCGAGGTGGCCCCGATGCGCTTCGGCGCGTTTGCCGAGACGGTCGGCGGCGAGGTCGAAGACCTGAAGAAACTGCTGACCAGCGAGCGTGAACACGCCCAGACCCTCGACCGCCTGCTGGCCCAGAAGGCCTTCGCCCTGGCCGCCGACCCGACCCAGCCCTCGGCGCCGCCGGACAGGGAGATCGACGTGCCCAACCTCGACTTCGCACCGCTGGATGGCGCACTCAGCAGACTGAAGGCCAGCGCCTCCGCCTATGACCGCGCGGCCGCGACGGGTGCGAGCGCCGCGCCCGACAAGCTCCTGAAGGTCGACACCATCATCCAAGGCGCGGAACAGGCGATGACCGACGAGCGCGGCCTGCCGGGCCGCCCCTGGTACAAGCACCTGATCTACGCCCCCGGCCTGCTGACCGGCTACGGCGCCAAGACCCTGCCGGGGGTGCGCGAGGCGATCGAGGGCCGGCGCTGGGACGAGGCGAGCGACTATATCGGCCGTACGGCCCAGGCGCTCGACGCCCTCAGCACGAAACTGGACGAGGCGACCAGGGTGCTGGCGGCCAGCTAGGGGTTCGCCAACAATGGCTTGACGGACCGCGACTACAGATCCTTCTCCCCTTGCGGGAGAAGGTGTCTGCGAAGCAGACGGATGAGGGGTTCGTCCCGATGCGAAGCTATAAAATATTGATGTTACGGGGCTAATCGGAGAGCCCCCCCTCATCCGGCCCTGCGGGCCACCTTCTCCCGCGAGGGGAGAAGGGACAAAACGACGACTCATGGACGGGCTCCCTGTCGGCGGTCCAATCGTGGGCCTACGGCGAGAGCCCGACCTCGGCGCGTTCGGCGCACGCGCCTTCGTCTGGGGCGGAGACAGCCGCGGCCAATGCGCGGTCTCGCCGCTCCAGGAACAGTTCGAAATCGCGGGGAGGACGGCGCACGCGCCAGGTGTCACCCACCAACGCGCAGCTGTCGGGATCGAGATCCACGGCGGCGCACAGTCGCGCGACCGTCTCGCCGACCGGGCGGTCGAGCCAGCCGCGGAACTCGTCGGCGTCGGCGTCGCCGAGATATTCCCGCGCGTCCGCCATCAGGTCATCGATGTGATCGTTGTACTCCGCGTCGGTGGTGTCCGCGGCATAGGCGTCGGCCAGGCCATCGAGCACGGCTTCGGTCTTGGCGCCGACGTGGCCGGCGGCGCGGTCGGCCCGGCGGCGGACGCGCTCGGCCAGCAGGCCCTCGCGGCGGGCGGTCGCCTGCGCGTCGAGCTTGTCACGCAGGGCGACCGTGCGCCGAAGGGTCTGGGTGGCCTTGTCGAAGGCGGTGAGGGTGGCGGTATCGTCCGGCGCCAGCGCGCGGGCCTCGCTCTTCGCCGCCTCGACCCGCGCAACGGCCAGCTCGCCCAGCGAGCGCGTCAGCGTCAGGCCGATCTCGACCACCTCCCCCAGGATCTTCACATGCCACGCCGCGCGCTCGGCGGCCGCCGCGGTCTCCGCCATGGCGGCGGTGTCGACATCCGCGTCGACGGGTGGGGCCGGGTCCTCGAGGGAGCGGTAGAGCATAAAGAGGGTTTTAGCCTGGGCATTGCGATTTGTCAAGTTGCAAATTGAGGGGCGGAGATTTTCCGGCACGCCGGGCGCAGACTTAGGGCCTGTTGATAATTAAGCGCGTCGATATTGAGCTCGCATCAGACGTTGCTCACGCGCCCCCTCCACCCCTTCGGGGTCCCCCTCCCCCGTTAAGGAACGGGGGAGGATTTGAAGTGGCGCGAGTCTTAATCCTCACCCGCGCAGCGGGGGACCGCGAAGCGGTGGAGGGGGCGGCCGCCTCAAATGACGCGGCTATTTTCTAACGAACCCTTAGCCCGACGCTTCACAGGCTTTTGCGCCGCTCGTTGGCCTGCCTTTTCCCGCGGCGGGGAAGAAGGGACAGTCCGTTGGCGCTGTCGGTTGGCGCTTGACAAGGGGCCGAATATATCGCAATATGCAACTCCCCGTCAAGACGCTCAAGGCCGCCATGCCCGCACTATCCTTTCCCCGTGAAGAGGCGTTCGCTCGCGCCCTGGCCACGGGACTTTGCCTGGGCGCGGCCGGGGCCGAGGCGGGGTATGGGCGGCGCCACAGGCGCGGCGCCGAGCGCGCGGCGCGGCCCGACATCGTGGCGCGGGCGAGGGAGCTCGGCGACGCGCGGCAATGGGGCGAGGCGTGCGACGCGGCCACGATGATCAGGGCGCTGATGCGCCTGGCGGGCAAGGCGGGTCGGATGCGCACGGCGGCGGCGATGGTCGCCGCCCGCGGCCTGGTCGCGGAGGCCGCGAAACTCGAGCAGCGGATCGACGACAACCGGCGCGAGACGCCGGATGGCGCGCCGCCGATCACCCCGGCTTTCCTGCCGCTGAGCGACGAGGATTGGGCCGCGAAGTATGGCCATCTAGCCTAGCCGAGCGCGGTGGCCAACGACCGGCCGCGCAACGATCGAACCCGCGAAAAGCGAGACCCGAGCATGCGCGCTCCGCTGCCTGGTGCTATGAGGTAACTTAAAGGTGTCACCAAGGAGCATCGCGCGATGACCGTCACAACGACCCTCAAGCTCGACGAATCGATCAAAGGCCGCGTCGGCCGCCTTGCCGCGAGCCGCCAGCGGTCGCCGCATTGGCTGATGCGCGAAGCGATCCGCGAATACGTCGAACGTGAAGAGAAGCGCGAGGCGCTCAAGGAGGCGGCGCTGGAAGCCTGGGAGGCGTTTCAGACGACCGGCGCCCATGTCACCGCCGATGAAGCCGACGACTGGCTCGCGAAGCTGGAGGCCGGCGAGGAAGCGCCACCGCCCGAATGCCACGGCTGATCTGGACTCCCGGCGCACTCCGCGACGTCGCTCGCCTGCATGCCTTCCTCAAACCCAAGAGCGCCGACGCCGCGTCGCGCGCGGCGAAGGCGATTCGCCAGGGGGTGAAGCTGCTGGCTGTTCACCCCGAAGCCGGCCCGCTCGTCGAGGAAATGCCGCCTCAATTCCGGCAATGGCCGATCGCCTTCGGCGCCGGCGGCTACCTCGCTCTCTATCGCTATGACGGCGGCGATGTCGTCATCCTCGCGGTCCGCCATTCGAGGGAGGCGCGGTTCTAATGAGTCACTTCCGCAGCCGCGCCAAGGCCCGGCGCGCTTAGGAAATTGACGCTGAGCCCTTTCCTCCGCTGTGTGATTTCTAACACGGATGAACACGGACGGCGCCACATCGATCCAGTCATGTCCGCACGTGGCCTGGCGTTGCATCGATCTTCCAAGCCTCGGCTGCCGCCTGGTTTTGATCGATGCACCAGGCTCGTGGTGGCGTTCCTTTCGCACCCGCGCTAGGGGACCGCCGCATGATCCGCGCCGACAATATCTCCAAGCAGAACGGGCACCAGATCCTGTTCATCGACGCCTCGATGGGCATCGCCAAGGGTGAGAAGGTCGGGCTGGTCGGCCCGAACGGCGCCGGCAAGACGACGCTGTTCCGCATGATCACCGGCCAGGAGCAGCCCGACGACGGGCTGGTCGCGATCGATGCTGGCATGACGATCGGCTATTTCAGCCAGGATGTCGGCGAAATGTCGGGCCAGAGCGCGGTCGCCGCGGTGATGGACGGCGTCGGTCCCGTCAGCGCGCTGGCGGCGGAGATGTCCAGGCTCGAGGCGGCCATGGTCGATCCGGACCGGGCCGACGAACTGGACGCCGTCATCGAACGCTATGGCGAGGCGCAGGCGCGTTTCGAGGAACTGGACGGCTATGCGCTGGAAGCGCGGGCGTGCGAGGTGCTGGCCGGCCTGAGCTTCAGTCAGGCGCGCATGGATGGCGATGTCGGTCTGCTGTCCGGCGGCTGGAAGATGCGTGTCGCGCTGGCCCGCATCCTGCTGATGCGCCCCGACGCCATGCTGCTGGACGAACCCAGCAACCACCTCGATCTGGAAAGCCTGATCTGGCTCGAGGCGTTCCTCAAAGACTACGACGGCGCCTTGCTGATGACATCGCACGATCGCGCCTTCATGAACCGCATCATCGGCAAGGTGGTGGAGATCGACGCGGGAGCGTTAATCAGCTATTCGGGCGATCTCGATTTCTATGACCAGCAGCGCGCGCTGGGCGAACAGCAGCGGCAGGCGCGGTACGAGCGCCAGCAGGCCATGCTGGCCAAGGAAATCAAGTTCATCGAGACGTTCAAGGCGCGCGCCTCGCACGCCGCCCAGGTCCAGAGCCGGGTGAAGAAGCTCGACAAGATCGAACGCGTCGAGGCGCCGCGCCGCCGCCAGTCGGTCCAGTTCGAGTTCAAGAGCCCGCCCAGGTCGGGTGACGATGTCATCAGCCTGCGCGATGTCCACAAGGGTTACGGCGCGCAGTCGATCTATGAGGGCCTCGATTTCCTGGTGCGCCGCAAGGAACGCTGGTGCGTCCTGGGCGCCAACGGCGCCGGCAAGTCGACGCTGTTGAAACTCGTGGCCGGCGCCTTCGCGCCCGACCAGGGCACGGTCACCATCGGGGCCAGCGTCAGGATGGGCTACTTCGCCCAGCATTCCATGGATCTGCTGGACGGGGAGGAGACGATCTTCGAATCCATGGAGCGCACGTTCCCGCAGGCGGGCCAGGGCGCGTTGCGCACCCTCGCGGGATGCTTCGGCTTCTCCGGCGACGATGTCGAAAAGCCCTGTCGCGTCCTCTCCGGTGGCGAGAAGGCGCGCCTGGTCATGGCCAAGATGCTGTTCGATCCGCCGAACCTGCTGGCGCCGGGCGAGCCGACCAACCACCTCGATATGATGACCAAGGAGATGCTGGTGGCCGCCCTGGCCGACGTCGAGGCCACGATGCTGTTCGTCTCGCACGACCGCCACTTCCTGGCGGCCCTGTCGAACCGCGTGCTGGAACTGACGCCGGAAGG
>Ga0302314_10002024_pt1 | contig 37888 bp, 40 predicted proteins | sample III_Palsa_N2_3_FD_200533 | JGI IMG/M metagenome (GOLD analysis project Ga0302314, IMG submission 200533) | Peat permafrost microbial communities from Stordalen Mire near Abisko, Sweden - III_Palsa_N2_3 | ecosystem: Environmental > Terrestrial > Soil > Palsa > Peat permafrost | place: Sweden...
GGTCAGCAGGTTGCCGATCCCGGCGATGTGGAAGAACGGGACACCGATGAATCCGACGTCGTGGGCGTCGACGCCGTGGGTGAACAGGTTAGACATCGTCTGCCCGGCGAGGTTGGTGTGCGTGAGCACCGCGCCCTTGGGCCTGCCGGTGGTGCCCGAGGTGTACATGATCAGCGCCGGTGAATCGTTGGGCACGTCGACCAATCCAGCCGGCTCACCTGGCCCGTTGACCAGTTCCTCGTAACTCAGCAGACCGTCCTCGCCGGCATCCCCGGCGACCACGATGGTCGTCAACACCGAGGTGACGTTGCGGACGCCGGCGGCCACCGGAGCCAGGACCGATTCGGTGATCATCACCCGCGCTTCGCAGTCCTCGACCAGGAAGGCGATCTCGGGTGGGGTGAGCCGGAAGTTGATCGGAACCGCGATGGCCCCGATCATGTTGGCCGCCAGCACCGACTCGACGAACTCGGTCCGGTTCAGCATCAGAATCATCACCCGGTGACCAGAGCGGACCCCTCGGCGGCTCAAGGCCCCGGCGATCGCCGCGACGCGGCGGCGAAGGTCGGCCCAGGAATAGGTGTGGCCCAAGAATCTGAGGGCGGTCGCGCGCGGCAGCATCAAGGCATGCCGTTCGAGTTGGTTGACCCAGTTCTGTCGTCGAGCCAGGTACGGCTGTTCTAGAGAGGCTGGGTCGGCTACATCGGTGCCGTGGCCGGTCAACTGCGCGGTCACTCGTCGCTTCCCTTCTCGTCGCTCACTCTCGCCCCAGGTTGATATTTGATAAAACATGGTGTTGTCTGGGTCACACTATGGTCTGGACGGCACGAAGACAACCCCGGTGACGTCGCTCAGTCCCCCGCCGTTCACGTCCCTTTCCGCGCAGCGGGAAGGCCGTTTTCCGCTGCGCCGGGCGCAGCTGTCTGACGAGGTCGCGGGGCATTTGCGGGCCTCGATCATGTCGGGGGCGCTGCGGCCGGGCACTTACATCCGGCTCGACGAGACCGCGGCCAAACTCGGCGTCAGCGCGACCCCGGTGCGCGAGGCGCTGTTGAAGCTGCGCGGCGAAGGCATGGTGCAACTCGAACCCCACCGCGGCCACGTCATCTTGCCCCTGAGCCGGCAGGACGTCGACGACATCTTCTGGGTGCAGGCAACCATCGCCAGGGAGCTCGCCGCCACCGCGGCCCAGAACATCACCGATGCCGAAATCGGCGGACTCGAATACATCATCGACATGATGGCCGCTGCGGTCGCCGCCTCGGACACCGAAGCGATCGCAGCAGGCGAATTCGCGTTTCACCGCGCTTTCAACCACGCGACCGGGCGCATCAAGTTGGCGTGGTTCCTGCTGCACGTGGCGCGCTACATGCCGCTGATGGTCTACGCCGTCGATCCGGACTGGGGCGCCACCGCCGTCGCGAATCATCGCGAGCTGATCGCGGCGTTGCGCCGCCGCGACACGGCGGCGGTCGTCAAGCTCACCAATTGGCAGTTCTCCGACGGCGCCCGCCGGCTCATCGAGAAGCTGAACGGCAGCGGCATCTGGGACTAGTCCGCGATCGATCAGGCGGATAGGTCTTCGGCGCGCTTCTTCAAATTCTCGGCGAGATAATCCAAGACGTTGTTGGCCAACTGTTTGACCATCGGCGCCGGGATGGGCAGCGAGGGCTCGACGTCCAGGTCCACCGTCAGCAGCGACGACGTACCGGTGTCGACCACGCTGAACAATTGCTCTTGCTTCTTGAACAGATTGCCCTGCTGCAGCACGGTCTGAATCTGATTCGGGTTGGGGTAGTAGACCGCCTGGATCAACGAGTCCTCGATGGATTCGAACTTCGCATCGAGACGGAGCTGGCTCGGGCGTCCGTCGTCGTAGCGGGCCAGTACCCACAACCCCTTCACCCCGTCGTTCCACTGCGGGTAGGCCTCGAAGTCGGCGACGATCGCCAGGATCGCAGCGGCGTCGGCGGAAACCTCAACGGTCCTGCTCACAAATGGCATTGGGCGAGCATAACGATGACGGGATCGCTCGCTAACCGACGCACGCCGTCGATAAGAGCGAGCGGATGGCGTCGGGAATCGGCACCGGTCGGCGGGTGGTGCTGTCGACGTAGACGTGCACCCAATGACCGACCGCCGCGACCGGCTGCGGCTCTTCGGCGCCGCGGAAGATGCCGAGCCGATACGTGCAGCTGCTGTTGCCGAGTCGGGTCACCGACACACCAACGGCAAGCCGTTCCGGAAAGTGCAACTCAGAGAAGTAGCGACAACCAGATTCGGCGACGATGCCCTGGGCCGACGTCGTCACCGGGTCGAGGGTGACGTTGGTTTGGATCCACCCGTTGATCGCGGTATCGAAAAGTTGGTAGTAGACCGCGTTGTTCAGGTGGCCGAACATGTCGTTGTCAGCCCACCGGGTCAGCACCGGCCAATGCACCGGGAAGTCTTGGCTGGTGAGCCCGTCCGAGTGCGGCGGTACCGCAGAAAACCCAGTCATGGTTGTATTCGACCATGACGCAAATCCGGGGCGCCGTGCTGGAGCAGATCGGATCGCCTCGGCCGTTCGCGGAGTCTCGGCCCATCACCATCGCCGACATCGAGCTGGCACCACCAAGTCCCGGTGAACTGTTGGTGCGCATCGAAGCGGCGGGAGTGTGCCACTCCGACCTGTCGGTGGTCGACGGAAACCGGGTGCGGCCCACGCCAATGCTGCTCGGACACGAGGCCGCCGGCATCGTCGAGCGCGTCGGCGACGGGGTCATCGACGTGGCTGTCGGTCAACGCGTGGTGATGACGTTTCTGCCGCGTTGCGGGCAGTGCGCCGCGTGCGTGACCGACGGGCTGACGCCGTGCCAACCGGGTAGCGCGGCCAACAATGCCGGGACGCTGCTCGACGGCGGCATCAGACTGAGCCGCGGCAACGACACCGTCTATCACCACCTGGGCGTGTCCGGCTTCGCGACACATGCCGTGGTGCACCGGGCCAGCGTCGTACCGGTGGACAGCGATGTACCGCCGACGGTCGCCGCGCTGCTGGGATGCGCGATGCTCACCGGCGGCGGCGCGGTGCTCAACGTGGGCCGGCCGCAACCGGGTCAGACGGTGGCCGTCGTCGGGCTCGGCGGGGTCGGAATGGCCGCGGTGATGACGGCACTGTCCTGTGCAGGTGTGCATGTGGTGGGGATCGACCAGCTAGATGACAAGCTCACGGCTGCAAGTAATCTCGGCGCGCATGAAGCGTACACACCGCAGGTCGCCGTCGAACGCGGCATCAAGGCGGCGGTGGTCATCGAGGCGGCGGGTCATCCCGCCGCGCTGGAGACCGCAATCACCCTGACCGGTGCCGGTGGACGCACCATCACCGTCGGCCTACCACGGCCGGATGCCCGGATCAGTGTGTCGCCGTTGGGTTTCGTCGCCGAGGGCCGGTCACTGATCGGCAGCTACCTGGGATCCGCGGTGCCGGCCCGCGACATTCCACGGTTTGTGGAGCTGTGGCGATCGGGCCGGCTGCCGGTGGAGTCGTTGGTGTCCTCGACGATCACCCTGGACGGCATCAACGCTGCGATGGATCAGCTCGCCGAAGGTCTCGCTGTGCGCCAGGTGATTTCATTCGAAAATGATTGAGCGGCAACACTCGTCACAACGTTCTCATTAGCCTCCGGAGCCGGGCGCATACGATATGCCCGCCTCATAGCGACAAATGTCATGTGCGCCGCGACTGTCGCTGTGAGGTGGGCACATTGGTGTCGCCTCCCCTAGGTGACGTATGTGGCGCATGTGATTCGGCTGCCACGCTCACGCACCGTAGAACGCTCGCAGCAGCGCGCGGCCCTGCAGGATGAACAGCTGCTCGGTGACCTCCCAGTCGGGCAGCAGCGAGTCGAACCCGTGGCAGGTGCCGGCGAAGACGTGCAGTTCGGTCGCGACACCTGCCTGCAGCAGGCGCGTCGCGTAGTCGAGCGCCTCGTCGCGGAGCGGGTCGATGTCCGAGCAGCTGATGAATGCCGTTGGTAAGCAGTGCAATTGGTCACGCCGTGCGGGCGCCGAATCCGCCGACGGAGCTGTCGAACCGAGATAATGCCGCCACATCTGTTCTGCGGCGGGACCGTCGAACGCAGGCGTGTCCGCGAACTCCGTCTTCGACCGGGTGACCCGATCGTCGAGTACCGGCTGATGCAACATCTGGAACACCACCGCGGGCAGTGACCCGTCCGCCGAGCGTTGCGCGAGGCAGGCCGCCAGCGCTCCGCCGGCGCTACTGCCGGCCACCGCGAGGCGGGACGCGTCGACGCCCAGGCCGTCGGCGTTGCCGCTGACCCAGTTCAACACCGTGATCGCGTCGTCGAGGGCGGCCGGGTAGGGATGTTCGGGCGCCAACCGGTAATCCAGCGACACCACCGAACACCGGCCACGGCGGGCCAATTCGACGCATTGCCGGTGGTCGGTGTCCAGATTGCCGAGCATGAATGCTCCTGCATGGCAATAGACGACAGCGGGAGCCGGCGTCGGCGCGCCGCGGTAGATGCGCACCCGGACACCGGACGCGGTCGCCGAACTGATCACGACGCCGGAGCTGTCGATGTCCGCGACGGCTGCGCGACGTCGTTCGTCGATGGACTCGCGGATGACTCTGTACAGCGACAGATCGGTGCGCGTGGTCGCCACCGCGCGCAGCGCTGGATCGAGTCGTTCGTTCGTCGTTAGATCTGCAGGCATTGTCCGCCGTCGACGACGAGTTCCGCGCCGGTGATGAACGACGCCTTCTCAGAGACCAAAAAGGCTACGGCGTCAGCGACTTCGGCCGGTTGGCCGATCCGGCCGAATGACGACGTCGCAGCCAGCCGGGCCTGGGTGTCGTCGTCGAGCATCGGCGTGGCGATCGGTCCGGGGAATACCGCGTTGACCCGGATGCCCGACGCGGCGAGTTCAGCCGCGGCAGCCTGGGTGAACCCGCGGAGCGCCCATTTCGCCGAACCGTAGGCGCTGTGCCGCGGGAACGGGCGGATCGCACCGGTGCTGCAGGTGTTGACGACGGCCGCGCCGTCGGCGGCGCGCAGCAGATCGAGTGTCGCTTGGATGCCAAGGAACGCACCCAAACAGTTGACCCGCCAGGCCTTTTCAAACCCCTCGATCGTCTCTTCCTCGATCGAGGCGCGGTGCAGCAAGCCGGCGTTGTTCACCAGAGCGCTCAACGACCCGAATCTCTCGACGGTGGTCGCCACGGCCTGATGCCACTCCCACTCCAATGTCACATCGAGCGGGATCCCGATAATAGCGTCATCGCCCAGGCCGTCGACTGCCGCACGCAGTCCGGCTGCGTCGACGTCGCAGGCCGCCACCGAAAACCCATCGGCGCGTAGCCGTTGCACGATGGCCAAGCCCTGGCCGCGAGCGGCGCCGGTCACCAGGACGACCCGGTTCGTCACCGGTCACCCTTCGCTTCGTCGAGACCCGCGGCGGCTCCGCGTCGCAGCGCCTGAGACTCCGACGCCAACGTGATCATCTGAAAACCCAGCTCCGCCATGGTGTATCCAACCTTTCCGTTTCCGGCATGGATCGCGGGCACCAAGCCGACGGCTGTCGCGGCACGATGGATCCCGGCGATGGCGTCGCGCACCGATGGATCGGTGTTGGCCTTGGTGACCTCAACACCCATCGAGATCGCCAGGTCGGCAGGCCCGACGTAGACGCCGGCAAGACCGGGCACCGCGCAGATCGCGTCGACATCGGCCAGCGCCGCGGCCGTTTCGATCATCGCGAACACGCTGACCCGCTGCTCCAAACCGACGGTGTCGACGCCAAGGCTGGCCCGCAGCGGGCCGAAACTCCGCACACCGTTCGGCGGGTAGCGGGTCGCCGCCACCGCGGCGGCGGCCTGGTCGGCGGACTCGATCATCGCGACGATGATGGCGTCGGCTCCGGCATCGAGCACCCGTCCGATGGGCGCTGCGTCGGCCGACGGCAGTCGCACCGCCGTGCCGATGGGTACGTGTTCGAGGCGACGCAGCATGCGAGCGATATCGGCGTCGTCGATGTAGCCATGCTGGGCGTCGAAGCCGACATAGTCGTAGCCGGCCCGGGCGAATTCTTCGGGCCCGATCGCGGTCAATCCCGTGATCCAGCCGCCCCACACTGGTGCGCCCCGGGAAAGTGCTTGCTGCAAATGACTTTCCGTCACGGCCACCCTGACTCGGTGATCGCGATCTTCACCCGTCCGGGAACGGGCCGGCTGGCCAACTCGAATGCACCCTGGACGTCGTCGGTGCCGAACGTGTGGGTGAGATATCTGGCCAGCAGGCCGGGATGCTCGGCGGCGAACGTGTTGGCCCGGTCCAGCACCCGCCGACGGTCCAGCGCTATACCCGATTTCAGGGTCAGGTTGTGCCGCAGCATGGTCCGCATGCTGATCGGATAACTGTCGTCGTCGGGCACCCCGAAGTAGAACACGGTGCCACCGGGCGCGGCCGCTTCGATGGCGTGGTTGAGGGTCGCCACCTGATGGCCGACGGTTTCGATCACGACGTCTGGCCGGTCGTCGCGGGCCAGTTGGCTGACCCACCGATCGCTGGTGGCCCGCACAGCCGTGTCGACGCCGAACTTCTCGGCGATGTCCGTGCGGTCGACCGGGTCGACACCGGTGACGTGTTGGGCGCCGGCGGCTTTCGCGGCGACCGAGAACAGCAGCCCGATCGAGCCCTGTCCGATGATGCCGACGTGGCGGCCGTGCAGGTCGGGCAACTGCTCGATGGCGAAGAGCACGCAGGCCAACGGTTGCAGGCCGACAGCCTCGGCGGGGTGCAGCCCGGAGTCGTAGGGTGCCACCTGGTTTCCGTCGGTCACCACGCGTTCCATCAAGCCGTCGAATCCCGACGCCCACCCCACCACGCGGTCACCGGGCCGATGCTGCCGATGCCGGCTGGCGATCACTTCACCGACGATTTCGTGGACCGGAAAGCCCTCTTTCTCGGCGCCGCTGCGGCCGTCGTCGCCGGGGATCTTGCCGCGCACGCCGCGAAAGGCCGGCATGTCGCTGCCACACACCCCGGCGGCCAGGAAACGCAACAACACCTGGCCGTCGCCAAGGTCGTCCGGCGTCTTCTCGGCGATCGATGTGCGTTCGAATTGGTATGGCGCGACGATCCGGTAGGACCACATGTCACACCTCCACTGGCAACCTGCTCCAGCCCCATTGGAAGCTGGACGGCGGGCGTAAAGCCGCCTCGTCGATGATGCGGTAGTCCGGCACTCGCCGCAGCCATTCGGTCACCAGGATCGAGACTTCCAGGCGCGCCAGGTGATACCCGAGGCAGAAGTGTTGTCCGCGACCGAACGCCAACGAGCGGGCGATGGGCCGGTTCCAGATGAACTCATCGGGTTGCGGATATTCACGTTCGTCGCGGTTGGCCGAGGCCAGCAGAGTGATGATGCGCTGGCCGGGTTCGATGGTGATGTCGTGAATCATGAAGGGCTTGCGCGCAGTTCGGGCGAACCACTGAGCGGGCGCGCAGTAGCGGATCATCTCTTCGCGCGCGACCGGGACGTTGGCAGGCAGCTCGGCGCGCACCGCGGAAGACTGGTCGGGGTGCCGCAACAACTCCCAGAGTCCGTGCGCGACGACCTTCGGCACGGTTTCGGTGCCGCCGATGAAGACGCAGAGCATCTGGGTGGCGACTTCGACGTCGTCAAGTGCTCTGCCGTCGGGCAGTCGATAGCCGAGCAGGCCGTCGACCACCGGCAGCGCGCCGCCGGTGGCATCGGAGCGTCGCCGTCGGACCGCAGGGATGAGGTATTCAAGGTAGTTCGGCCGGGCCTCTGCGGTGTCGACCCCACTGCCGGGTTCGGCGAGACTTCCCGCGTTGACCGACGCCAGCACCTCGGGCGCGAAATCAACTGGAATACCGAGTAATTCGCACACCACCGATGCGACGACGATTCCGCCGTAGTCCTGGGTCAGGTCGAAAGTTCCACGCGGCAGCAGTTCGTCGAGCCGTTGGTTGGCCAACTCGCGGATCCGGGCTTCCCAGCCGGCAGCCGGCTTCGGCCGGAACGGCTGACTGTGCGCGCGGCGCACGCCGTCGTAGATCGGCGCGTCGAAGTTCGCGTGGAACGGCAATGGCCGCAAAGGAGGATCGGCCACCGGGCCTTGATTGTGCCGTGCGAGCACGATTGTCGGAGGCAGCGTGCCCTCCGAGGCGACGAACGTTCCGTCGTTGACCGCCAACACATCCCAGATATCGTCGAACCGTGACAGCGCGAAGGCGTCCCACTCCGGCAGGTAGTACACCGGATGGTGCTCACGCAAGACGCGGTAATACGGCAGCGGGTCGGCCATCACCGCCGGGTCGAACGGATCGTAGACAAAATCGTTCATTGCAGCGGCGACGACGGAAGTGCTTGCAGGATCGAGTCTTCCCAGCCGTCACGCAGCGCGGGAGCCACGCTCATCCAGGTGACGATCTCGGCCGGTGGGCTGCCTTTCCAGGACGGATAGTGCTCGGCGAAGCACTCCCATCCGCCCTCCAGCGCCCAGTAGTGGATGACTTCGTTGTAGCGGAAGGTGGTGGTGAACGAACCCAGCCAGTGCTTGCCGGTGCGCTCAGACCACGGCACGTACAGTCGCTCCAACTCGCGGATGTAGTCGTCCTGGCGACCCGGCTTGGTCTGCATGATCTCCTGAATCACCACAGCGGCACTGAAATTCGCGTCGCTCAATTGGGCCAGCGTCTTGTTGCTCGGTCCCGGATACATGATCCGCCCCTCCCCCGAGGCGCCGATACCGGCCAGGAACGCCGACCATTTCCCGGCGGCCACCTCATGGCTGCCGCCGCGAGCTTGCGCCGTCCCGATCCGGGCGTAGTCGGCGAACGCGTCGATTTCCCAGATGATCGTCACCTGCGGCCAGTGACCGTTGTAGGGCGCGGCGTCCCATATCGCGAACAGTCGCGCACCCAACTCGCTCATCATGGGCTGATAGATGTCGGCGAACGACTCGGTGAACTCGGCGCTCGATCCCGCGCCCAGGGCGATGGTCTCGTGCAGATAGAGCAGCGTGTGGCTGTGGTACTTGCGCATCAGCCGACTGGGATCAGCTCGGAATCCACCGGCAGGGAGGCTTTCATGTCACTGAGCAGCGTCTCGGTCGGGCCGACGGTTCCCGGCATGTCAGCCGCGAGCAGGGCGTGACGTTTGAAGGCGCGCGCGGCGTCGCTGAGCACATGCTGAACCGGGGTCGTCCGATGCCCGACGACCAGTGGCCAATCCTTTTGCCAGAGCGTGACTTCGGTCATCCAGCGGTCCAGGCCGGTGAGCACCGCCTGCCTGATCCGCTCATCGGCAGCGAACATGTCCGCGCTGACCGCCAGTCCGCGGGCGGCGCATTCGGTGCTCGCGGGCAGGGTGTGCGCGTCGAGGTCGGCGGCCTGCATGCCGAGGATCTGCAGTGGGCGACTGTCGCAGTGCTGCGGCAACAGCACGGTGACGTCCCAGCCGGCCCGTACCCGGTCGTAGAGCCACCCGCCGACGGAGCAGACCACGTCTGCGGGGCTGGAGGCGATGACATCGAGTCGGTATTTGACCGATCCACCGTCGTTGCGCGGTGCACGCGGCCGTCGTTTCTCGAAGTCCACCTCGAAGGTACCCATCGCATTCCTTAGCAGATCGAACGTCACGCGTCGCCAATGACCCGGCCGACCCAGCGTGACACTTTTACATCAATCTGTAAAGTTTCGATTCAATCAAGATTCGCGGCGTGCCTTGAGCTCGGCAAGGATTTCCTCGGTGTGCTGGCCGAGTTCCGGTGCGGTCGAGCGCGGCGCCCAGGGCGTGCCGTGGAAGTCCGCCGGCGTCGCGACCATCGGCACACTCGCGGATCCATCGGGAACGTCGACCATGCCGCCTGCGGCGTGAAACTGCTCGTCGGCCAGCACATCCTCGATCGAGTTGACCGGCGACCAGAAGAAGTCCGGCTCGCGGGCGAAGATCTCCGCCCATTCGTCGAGCGGCTTGGTGGCAAAGATCTGATCCAGATCACCGATCAGCTCGACCGCGTTCACCGCGCGCGAGCGCGCGTCCGCGAAGCGTGGATCGGTCAACCAGTCGGCGTGGTCGATGGCGCGGCACAGCGCCGGCCAGTGCCGGTCGGCCTGCAGCCCGACGATCCAGAACCGCCGACCGTCGCCGGCGGCATAGTTGTTCATGCACGGGTTGCCCATCGTCTCCCGCTGCCCGATCGCGATGGGCTGCCCCGACATCAGATAGGTGTTCAGATCGAAGCTGATCGTGTACGCGCCCTGCCGATACAGCGACGTCGACACCAGCTGGCCGGATCCGGTCCGGTCGCGGGCCACCAGCGCCGCGCAGATCGCCGCCGCCAGACTCATGCCGGCCATGTGATCGCCCATGCCGCCGCGCTGGAACGGCGGTGTCTCACCCGGGCGGGTCAGCAGCGACGCCACCCCACCCCGCGACCAGAACGCCGCGACGTCGTAGGCGGCCCGGTCGGCGTCGGGCCCGGTCTCGCCGTAGCCGGTGATCAGTCCGTAGACCAGCCGCGGGTTCTCCGGCGCCACCGACTCGAAGTCGAGCCCGAGACGCCGCAGTGCCCCCGGCCGCACATTGGTAACGAATACGTCTGCCCCGCTGATCAATTCGAGCGCGGTGCTGAGGCCGTCGTCGGTTGTCAGGTCGAGGACCATGCTGCGTTTGGAGCGGTTGTCCATCTCGAACGGCGGGCTGACGTCAATGTCGAGCCCAAGCATTCGCCCGAACAGCCGGCCCGGGTCACCGGTCGCCGGCTCGATCTTGATCACGTCCGCACCCCAGTCGGCGAGTATGCCGCCGGTCGCGGGCCCTGCCACCCAGACCCCGAGCTCCACGACGTTGATGCCCTGCATCGGTCCGGCCATGCCACACACCATGCCACGCGTACCCTCAGGATTCATGAGCATGGTCACCGGGCATGGGCCGCTGAGCAGTGCTCCGGCCGGCTGGTTTTCGCCGACAGTGCCCACCGGCGTGGTCTATGTCGAGCCGCATCCCCGGCGCATCCAAGCGGTGAAAGACGGCCACATGGTGATCGACACCGAGCGTGCGTTGCTGGTGCACCGGCCAGATCGCCCACTCAGCTTCGCCTTTCCTGCCGACGAGGCACACGGTCTACCAAGTGCGCCGGTAGCCGAGGCGCCGGGATACGTGAACGTGCCGTGGGGCGCCGCCGACACGTGGGTCGAAGAGGGACGCACGCTGGTGCACTATCCGCCGAATCCGTACCACCGCGTCGACTGCCGGCCGACGACGCGCCGTCTTCGCGTCACAGCGGCCGGGACCACACTGGTGGACACCGACGACACCGTGATCGTGTTCGAGACGGCGCTCGAGCCCCGCCTCTACGTCGACCCCTCGCTTGTGCGCACTGATCTTCTGCGACAATCGAATACGTCCTCGTACTGCAATTACAAAGGCCCGGCCACCTATTGGTCGGCAGTCGTGGGTGACGCGATAGTCGAGGACGTGGCGTGGAGTTATTCGGACCCATTGCCGGAGAGTTCGCCGATCAAAGGCTTCTTCAGTTTCGACGCCGCCCGTGCCGACGTTGTCGCCGAGTTGCCGGATTCTCAGGTCCTCGGCGGCGAATAGTTGGGCCGTCCCAGACCGAGAGCGTGCTGGGCGATCATGTTGCGGAACACCTCCAGCGTGCCGCCATAAATTCCGACGGGTGAGGCCAGTCGAAATATGTATTCGGCGCCGCCGTTGTCCACGGCCCCGCTGGTTTCGATCGGCAGTGCCGACGCGCTGCCCAGCAGGTCCATCAGGTCGGGCGAGACGTCACGCATGGTTTGCGCGTTGGCGACCCGGCCGAACATCCCCGGGGTACTCAAGGACGCCTCGGTGCGAGCAATGCTGCGGCCCAACCGATATGCCACCGATGCGTCGTCGAGTAGCCGGCGGCCGTCGGCGCCCTGCTGCGTGGCCAGCGCCGCGATCGCGTCGATGGCCTCGGCCATCAGCGTCAGATGCTCGCTCATCACCGCGACTCGTTGCAGACCGTCGTCTTCGGCTTCGGCGGTGCCGTGCTCCACGTCGAGCGCACCCCGCAGCACCCCCCAGCCGCCGTTGACCGCGCCGATGCGATATCGGTCGTCGACGCGCACGTCGCTGTAGAAGACGATGTTGGTGCGGTCGCCGTCGATGGTGCGAATGGCCTGGATGTCGACACCGGGCGAGTCCAGCGGCACCAGAAACATGGTCAGGTTCTTGTGTTTCGGCGCATCCGGATCGGTATTGGTCAGCAGGAAGACGTACTTGGCGTTGTGGGCGTTGGACGTGAACATCTTGGAGCCATTAATGACCCAGCTAGATCCATCCGCTTCGCGAACCGCGCGGGTTTTGCACGTCGCAACATCGGAGCCGCCCTCTGGCTCGGTGTAGCCCAGGCACAGCCGGGTGTCGCCGGATAGCACGCCGGGCAACACCTCGTCGGTGAGTTCCGCCTGCCCGAACTGGCGCACCATCTTCGCGACCACGGCGGTGGTGCCCCAGTGGAACCACGGCGTGTGGGCCCGGCCGATCTCCAGATCCCAGATGCGGCGGCGCAATGCGCTGAAGCCGCCGTCGGATTCGTCGTTCCAGTCCGCGGCCAGATACCCTTTGGCGCCTAACGCGAGATGGACGCTTTCATCGAAGTTCTCCCCGGTCTCGCGGTCGCGTCGACGCACCTCTTCGGTGACGATGTCGGCCAGGAACGCCCGCAGCTCGTCACGGAATTCGGTGTCCTCCGGCGACAGTTCGACGCTGGCGAAGTCCACGAGTGTTACAGCCGTGCTTGGGTTTTGATTGTGTTGTCGCTTGTGCGCAGCGGACGGATCAGTGCGTCCTGCGCGAACGAGGCGATCAGCTCACCCTCTTCGGTGTGCACCGCGCCACGGACATACGACATGCCCGCGCCGACTTGGGTGCTCTCGTGCGAGTAGAGCAGCCAGCCGGTCCAGGACACCGGCTCGTGAAAACTGACCGCGATTGTCATCGGCGCCGTGGACACCGTCAGGTGCGACTGGGCGGTGCCGATGCCTTCGTGCGCGCGCATCGTCGTCGAAATGCCAAGGTGGCCAGTGAAATACGCGACCAACGCCTTGGCCAGATCGTCGCGGGCCGGGATCGGGTCGTAGTGCAGCCAGGCGTACAACTCGGGCGGGCCGACCTCGTCGGGGCTGTTGACATCGATCACGTCCACCAGACGCAGTTCGCGACCGGCCATCGGCATCGCCCCGTCGTTGGCGTCGGCAGGCGCGGCCACCTCGGGGCGGCCCAGGTGGTGGCGGATGACGTCGTCGGACGGCACGTCCAGCAGGGTGGTGACGGTGATGGCGCGGCGGCCGTTCTGCGTCACGCTCACCACGGCGGTCGCCGTCGAACGTCCCTCGGCGACCACGTCGATGTCGAACTCGACCGGCGGCCCGACCACGACGGCGCGAGCGAACACCGCATGCGCCGAGCGGACCGACTTCTCTGGAAACCGTTTGGCAACCGCGACGATCACCTGAGCAAGCACCTGGGTGCCTTCGACCACCTGACGCTCGTCCTCGGCGGCGATACCGGTATCGGCGACGAAACGGTTGTCCCCGTCCGGACGCGCGTCGAACAAATCCAGAAGGCCGGCGACCGACCAGTGCGCCTGCTCAGATTCCGTTGTCACCTAGCGAGAATGACATTCTCGCTAAAACTTGTAAAGCCTTGCGCTCCTCATGCGGCGTCGACCACCAGGGTCTTGAACCGGTCGATCACTTCCAGGGCGTGCGTCAGACTGTCGCCCGGCAGGCCCACCTGCACCCAGTTCACCCCCAGCTTGGCCAGTCGTTCCAGGCCGCCCAGATAGGCGTCGGCGTTGAAGTCGTCGTCGGCCGGGCTGCCGCCGTCGAAGTTACTGAAGACGATGTCGATCGTTGAGGCGTCCCGGTCCGCCTTGTCGAGCCGTCGGCGCAGATCGTCGATGCCGTCGGCCAGTGCTTCGATGGAGTCCATCGACGCCGTGCGCGCGGTCTGGGCCAGCGCGGGTGGCGCGGCGAACGGGCACCATCCGTCGCCCTTCTCAGCGACCCGGCGCCGGGCAGCACCGGTGTTGCCGCCGATCCAGATCGGCGGATGCGGCTCGCTCACCGGTCGCGGATGGGCGGTGATACCGCGGGCGCTGAAGTGCGTGCCCTCGAAGGTGATGTCGTCGCCGGTCCAGATGGCCCGGATCACATCGAGTGCCTCGTCGAACAGTGCGGCGCGCTCCTCGAAGTCGACACCGAGCGCGGCGAACTCACGCTTGAGGTAACCGACCCCGACAGCAAGGGTGAACCTGCCCCCGGACAGCAGGTCCAGCGTTGCGCCGGACTTGGCCACCACGAACGGATTTCGGTACGGCAGTACCACGATGTTCGGTATCAGCCGCAGCGAGGTGGTGCGGGCCGCGGCGTACCCCATCGCGACGAACGGGTCCAGCGCGTCGTGGCCGCCGGCTTCGAGCCAGCGCTGACTGGGTGCCGGGTGATCGGTGAACCCGAAGCCATGGATGCCGGCGGTTTCGGCAGCGGCGGCCACCGCGGCGATGCCGTGGCCCCCGACCAATTCCGGGTTGTAGGGATGGCTGTGCATCGGGTGGGTGATGGTGAAATGCATCTGCCGCTTTCCTTAGCTGAGCGCCGATGAAGTCCCTGCAAGATACCGCGTGACATTTGTACGATAATCTGTAAAGCCAGCCGGGCGACCGGCTGGTCCGTTTTCACGAGAATGGATGCGCTCGATGACAGCAATGGTTGACGGGCTGACGCCGCTGGCGACCGGCTTCTGCTTCGGCGAGGGCCCGCGCTGGTTCGAGGGGCTGCTGTGGTTCTCCGACATGCTCGGCGAGGCCGTGCACACCGTCACCGTCGGCGGGGCGATGACCACCTTGCCGGTGCCCGGGCACGCTCCGTCCGGCCTCGGTTTCCGGCCGGACGGCTCGTTGCTGATCGCGTCCACCGAACGCCGCGAATTGCTGTGCTACGACGGCGAAACCGTGGACACCATCGCCGATCTGAGTGACGTGGCGCCGGCTGACTTGGGTGACATGGTCATCGACAACCACGGGCGTGCCTACATCGGGTCGCAGGCTTTCCAGGGCGGTGTCATCATCCGCGTCGACCCGGACAACGCCGTGACCGTCGTGGCAGCGGATCTGGACTTCCCCAACGGCATGGCGATCACGCCCGACCATCAGACGTTGATCGTCGCCGAGTCGATCGGCCGGCGTCTGACCGCGTTCAGCATCGGCGCGGACGGCGAACTGTCTGATCGACGAGTCTTCGCCGACGGACTGGACGGGCCGCCGGACGGCATCTGCCTCGACGCCGAGGGCGGGGTGTGGACCTCGATGACGCTGGCGCACCAGTTCGAACGCATTGTGGCCGATGGTGGCAACGGGCACGTGACCCACCGCATCGACATCGGCGATCGGGTTGCGATCGCCTGCATGCTTGGCGGACCTGCGAACCGCACGCTGTTCATGCTGTCGAGCACCGACGCTTATCCCCAGCGCCTGGCGGGCACCCGGCAGTCCCGGGTCGATGCGGTGATCGTGGACACGCCCGGCGCCGGTCTGCCGTGAGAGGTCGGCGATGACCGACTCCTACTACGAGCTGATCGACGCCACCGATCCACTCGGCGAAAAATTCTGTGCCACAGACCTAGTCAGGAGCACCTGGACGGCGGCCATTCAGCATGCCGCGCCGGTGTCGGCGTTGTTGGTTCGCGCGCTCGAACGCTGCGCCCCCCGTGACGACACCCGGCTGAGCCGGGTCGCCGTCGACCTACTGGGCCCGGTGCCCACCGACGGCGACATGTGGGTCCGCTCGAAGGTCGAACGCCCCGGCAAGCAGATCGAGTTGATCAGCGCCGAGACGCTGGCACTGGGCCCCGACGGTCGGCCCCGGCCGACGGCGCGGGCCACCGGCTGGCGGCTACAGAAACTCGACACCGCCGACTTGGCGCACGCGTCGGCTCCGCTGCCGCGCCCACTCAGCGAGGCACGCAGCCGCGATCTCGCCAAGAACTTCGACCGTAACTACGTGCACAGCCTGGACTGGCGCTGGCTGACCAAGCCGCTCAACGAGGGTCCCGGTGAGTCGTGGATCAAACCGATCACGAACCTCGTCGACGGCGAGACGATGACGCCGTTGGAGCGGCTGTTCGCAGTCGCCGACTGCGCGAACGGCATCGGCTCCAAAATCGATGTCACCAAGTGGACGTTCTTGAACAACGACCTCGTCGTCCACGTGCACCGCATTCCCGACGGCGAATGGGTCGGCGTCCGGGCGGAGACGAACTACGGGCCGGACGGCATCGGCACCACGGTGGGCACCCTGTTCGACGAGACCGGTGCGGTGGGCAGTATCCAGCAGTCGGTCTTGGTGCGGCGTAGGCCCGGGGCTCAGTCCAGCAGCCGAAGCGCCGCGGCAGGGCATTGAATCACGGCCAGCTGCAGACGGTCTGGGTCAGACGAAGCGGCCTGGACGTGATCGATGATCAGCGTGCCGTCGTCCTGCACTTCGAAGACGTCATCGGCGATGGATTCACAGATGCCGTGTCCGGTGCACCTGTCGACGTCGACTTCGAGTCTCATCGACGGGGACGATCCTGCGTCAACGTCGGTGCGGGAACCGGTGGGATGATGTCGACGACACGTAGGTGCATCCGTGCCGATGAGCTGATCGCCGCGGCGATCAGACAGCTCACGTCGCCCGCCGGAACCCGCCCGGTGGACCGCACGACCGAGGCTCGAACGCAGGTCCCGATGAATTCGACGTCCAGACCGCGCGCCCACGCCTCGAGCATCCGTCGCCCGCCGGGCGGTGAGGAACCGACCAACTCCGGGCTGAGCAGCACCACGTCGCCGCGCCGATTGTCGATCATCGGCGGAACCAGTTGGGCGACAAGGTGTTGCGCGCCCGTCCACGAGCCGTCGGCCAAACCCGCAGCACTCACCAGGACGTCGGGGGTACCGACCAGATATTCAGCGGTATCGACGAACCGGTCGACCGAAGGCAGGTCAGCCAGATCCAAGTGGGCGGCGAACACCGCGGCGCCCACCGACCGAAGGCGGGCGGCGAACTCCTCGCACACTCCGGTCCGGCGACTCCCCAGCAGGACCACATCACCACCTGCCGACAAACGCGCCGCGGTCGCCAGTGCGACAGGCGACGACGCTTCGGTGATGACGACCGTCCGGGACTGGGTCACGACCGGCACCGATAGATCGTCACCCGCCGGTCATGCCCGGCTAAGCTCTGGTGGTCAACTACCTCGGGCGGGGCCGAACGAACCCTGGCCGGGGAACATGGCAGTGGCACGAAAACAGCGTGACACTTCGGGCTAATTTTGTAAAGTTCAGGTATGGAGCAGACGCCGACCATCGAAGACGACACCTCGACGCAGCAGCGGATCCTCGCCGCCACCGCCGAGGTGCTCGGCCGCAACGGCAAGCGCAAGCTCAGCCTGTCCGACGTCGCCGTCCAGGCTGGGGTGTCGAGGCCGACGCTGTATCGCTGGTTCGCCTCGAAGGAGGAGTTGCTCTCGGCGTTCTCGCAGTACGAACGGCACACCTTCGAGACCGGAATGGGCCGCGCGACAGCCGGCCTCAAAGGTGCCGACAAGCTCGATGCGGCGTTGCGGTTCATCGTCGACTACCAGCACTCCTACACCGGTGTGCGCATGGTCGATATCGAACCCGAGCATGTCATCAGCCAGTTCTCGAGCGTCATTCCGCAGATGCGCGACGGTCTGGAGCGGCTGATACCCGGCCCGAACGCCGCGGTCAAGGCGGCTACCGCGATCCGAGTAGCGTTCTCGCACTATATGATTCGCAGTGACGATGCGGAGCAGTTCCTGGCCCAGCTGCGTCACGCAGTGGGCATCAAAAGCCCGAGCTGATCAGCGGCCTCAGCGGGCCGTCCGGATGGCCGTGGCGACCGCTTCCGGCGCTTCGGCTTGCGGGAAATGGCCGACACCGTCGAGTTCGGTCACCACGGCCCGGGGCAACATTCGGGTGGCCTGCTCGAGAACGTGTCGTCCCGACACCGGGTCGTCGAGGCCCCAGATCAGATGCAGCGGGCCCTCCCACGCGGCCAGCGCCGCCTCCCAGCGGCGGTGGTGCTGCGCCCGCTCGGTGTTGTAGCGAATAAGTAAGTGCGCCAACTTATGTCCGTTGTCGCGGGAGATGCCGTGCCAGAGTTCGTCGAACTCTTCGTCGCTGAGCTTCGACGTTCCCCACACGTTCGCGAACCCGGATCGCAGCGTGCGGGAGCTGACCCGCCCGGCGACCAGTTTGCCCAGCACGGGCGTATTCAGTAGCTTCTGCACCCGGGTCGGCCGGTAGGCGCTATAGACGATGCCGCAGTTCAGCACGGTCAGCTCGGTGATGCCGAAAGGGAGTCGTCCGGCCAGTTGGCGGTCGATGAGTTCCTGACCGACGATGCCTCCGTAGTCGTGCACCACGAAGTGCGCCGAGGACGAACCCAGTAACGCCATCAAATCCTCGACGCTGTCGGCGGATTCCGCCACGGAGTAGTCGTAGGGGTTGGGCTTGTCCGATGCGCCGTACCCCAGAAAATCTAGGGTGATCACGTCGTGGTCGCGTGCGAGATCGTGGGCGACGGCCGCGTAATCGTAGGACCACGTCGGAAACCCTGCAGCAGAACAACAGTTGGTCCAGCGCCGCGCCGCCGGAATGCGAGACGATGTCCGCGCCGGCTCACGAGCGTCTCGCACTGGGCAATCCATTCCGCTGCCCGCGGGGCCTTGTCCGGAGTCATTGTCGCTTCCTTTCAATCGAACAACACCGCGGCATTGAGGTAGCCGGTCGGATCGAAGGCCGCCTTCAGCGTTCGCATGGCCGCGACGTCGGCGTCGCCGCGTGACATCCCGACGTAGCGGCGTTTGCGGCTACCGACCCCGTGTTCTGAGCTGACGTTGCCGCCGGACTCCGCGATCAGTTCCATCATCGCCGCGTACAGATTGCGTTCCTGTTCGTCGCTGCAGCGCAACACATTCAGATGCAGGTTGCCCTCACCGATGTGCCCGAAGAGCACGCCGATCGCGTCGGGTGCGTGCCGTTGCACCAGCACCCCCGCTTCGCGGGCGAATGCAGCCACCACGGACAACGGCAGCGACACATCGAACTTCAACGGCGGCCCGAACAAGCCGACCACTTCGGTCAGCGACTCGCGGATCCGCCAAAGGCGTTGTTGGGCAACAAGATCGATACCTACCGCGGGCTCACCGCTCGTTCGTGCACCGTCCAGCGCATCCGCCAGCCGTTCGGTTTGGTCGTGATCGGACGCCAACTCCACCAACAGCAGCCAGGCGGCCTGCACCGGAGGGGCCACCCCCAGAAGTTCGTCGGCCAGGGCGCTCGCCTTCCCGTCGACCAGCTCCAAGGCCGCGATGCCATCGATGTCGCGGAACACACGGCCGGCGTCGACCAGGGCGCCGAGGTCGTCGAAGCCGCAGACAGCGGTCACCCGATGCGCCGGATCGGGGTGCAGGCGAAGATCGAGCGCGGTGATCACGCCCAACGTTCCCTCAGCGCCGACGAACAACGCAGGCAGGTCGTAGCCGGTGTTGTCGGCCCGCACGCGGGAGTGCCGTCGCACCACCGACCCGTCGGGCAGCGCGACGTCGAGACCGATCACCTGGCTGCCCATGTTGCCGTACCGCACGGTGCGCAACCCACCGGCGTTCGTCGAGGCCATGCCGCCGACGGTCGCGGTGTCGCGTGCGGCCAGGTCGACGCCGAACACCAGACCGGCACCGGCCGCAGCACGCTGCACCGCAGCCAGAGTGGCCCCCGCTCCGGCCTCGATGCGAAGTTCGGTGGTGTCGACTTTACTTATAGCGCAGAGTCTTTCGGTCGACAGCAGGATGTCGTCGTGTTCGGGTACGGTACCGGCCACCAACGAAGTGCGGCCGCCCTGGACGGTCACGTGCGTCCCGGCGTCGCGGCACAACCGCAGCACCTCGGCCACTTCGTCGGCCGAACCGGGGCGGACCAGGACGCTCGCGCGGCCGCGGTAGCGACCGGTGTAGTCGACACTGCGGCCGGCCAGCACGTCGGGATCGGTGCTGACGTAATTCGACCCCACCAGCGACGACACCTGCTGCACCAGAACCGAGGTCATGGCCTGGGTCTACCACACGCCCGGCCACGGTGCGGTCGGGCCTCGGCTGCAACGGAGCCCGACCATCAAGATCGGCCCGCAAGCGTCGCAACTGATGCAGGATGAGTGTCGTGAGCACCCACCGTGAAGATGTCTGGTTCAACTCCGGCAGTGATCGGATCAGCGCGTGGCTGTACCGGCCAGCGACAGACAACGGTGAAGGACATACCCCGCTGTTGGTCATGGCGCACGGACTCGGCGCGGTGCGCACCATGCGACTGGATGCCTACGCCGAACGGTTCTGCGCCGCAGGATATGCCTGCCTGGTGTTCGACTACCGCAACTTCGGCGACAGCGAAGGGGCACCGCGCCAACTGCTCGACATCCGTATGCAACTGCAGGACTGGACGGTCGCCGTGGCCTACGCCCGCACCCTGCCGGGCATCGATCCGGATCGAATCGGCCTGTGGGGCACCTCTTTCAGTGGTGGTCACGTCATCGCCACGGCCGCACGGCTACCGGGCATCGCGGCCGTCGTCTCGCAATGCCCGTTCACCGACAGCATCGCCTCACTGGGCACGCTGAGCCCGCTGGTCAGCGCCCGCATCACGGCGAAGGCGACGCGTGACCTGGTCGGCGCCCGCTTCGGCGCATCGCCGGTGATGGTGCAGACGGCGGGCAACCCGGGCGAGGTCGCGTTGATGAACGCACCCGATGCCTACCCCGGTTACCTGAAGCTGGTGCCAGACGGCGCCGTACTACGCAACGAGGTGGCGGCGCGGATCGGTGTGACAATCCTGCCTTACCGTCCGGGTCGGCTCGCGGCGAAGGTGCCCTGCCCAATTCTGTTCTGCGTCTGCGAAACCGACTCGGTCGCACCGTCGGGGCCGACGCGTCGCTACGCCGCAACGGCGCCGCGCGGTGAGGTGAAGCTATATCCGGAAGGGCATTTCGGGATCTATGTCGGCGATGCCTTCGAGCGCGTGATCGCCGATCAGCTCGAGTTCCTGAGCCGCCACTTACCTACCGGCGACGATGCAGAGCGCGGAGCGCGATGAGGTGGGGGCACCTCCCGCTTGCGGGGGAGAGCCGGGCAATCAGACTCAGCGGATGACGCTGACGCCGCCGTCGACCGGGATCACCGCACCGGTGATGTAGCTGCTGGCCCGGCTGGCCAGAAAGACCGCGATGCCCGCCATGTCATCAGGTCGGCCGATGCGGCCGAGTGGAAGGCCCGCGCCGACCGCGCCGGCGCCGAACGCCAACAGCTCCTTGGTCATCCGGGATTCGAAGAGGCCGGGCGCAATCGCGTTGACCAGAATCCGCGGGGCCAGCTCGCCGGCCAGATGCTGGGTCAGCATGTGCACGGCGGCCTTGCTGGCGCTGTAGGAGAAGTTGTCCCTGCCACGGCCGGGCGCCACGATCCCGTCGATGCTGCCGGTGTTGATGACGCGCGCCGGGTCGTCGTCGGTCGCGGCGGCCGTCAGCATCGGCACCAGCGCACGGGTGAGCAGGAAGACGCCTTTGACGTTGACGTCGTAGACCTTGTCGAAGCCGGATTCGGGAAACTCGCCGAGTGGCGCACCCCACGCCGCGCCGGCGTTGTTGAACAGCGCGTGGATCTTGTCCTCCCGCTCGGCGAGGGCACCGGCCAACGTCTCCACACCCTCGACCGTCCCCAGATCCGCGGGAATCGCCGACACCGATCCGTGCGCCGACAACTCGGCAACAGCCGCGTCAAGCTCGGCTCTCTTGCGGCTGGACAGATACACCGTCGCCCCGGCGTGCAGTAGTCCGCGCGCGATCATCACGCCGATGCCGCGGCCACCGCCGGTCACCACGGCGACCTTTCCGTCGAGGCGAAATAAGTCAGTCATGGCCATCAGTGTGGATGGCCAATGCGCGAGCCCCCGCACCGGGACAGCGTGCACACGGCAGAGTGGGTGGTCGTGAGTAATCGCTACGGTGACTCCACTCGGAGCCTCAAAGCAGTGCGTTCCCCGGCGATCCCCGGACGGCCGGTGGCGCCGCAGCCGGTGCTGGCCTCTACCTATCACCTCGGGTCTGACGAGGCCGAGGGCTTGGACACCTACGGGCGCAGCTCCAATCCGACCTGGCGGCAACTGGAATCGGGCCTCGCCGAACTCGAGGGCGCGACCACCGCGCTGGTGTACAGCTCCGGGATGGCCGCCATCAGCGCCGCACTGCGCGCGCTGGCCCGGCCCGAGTCGGTGGTGGTGGTACCTGCCGACGGCTACTACCAGGTGCGCCGGTTTGCCGCCGAGTGCCTGAATCCCTTTGGAGTGAACATCATTGCGGCCGACACCGCACACATCTATGACGCGGCCGCCGATGCCGACATCGTGCTGGCAGAGACACCTAGCAATCCCGGATTGGACGTGGTCGATCTGCACCGGCTGTCCACCATTTGCCATGCCCACCGCGCGCGCCTGATCGTGGACAACACCGCAGCCACCCCACTGGGTCAGCAACCACTGTCGCTGGGCGCCGACCTGGTGGTGGCCAGCGCCACCAAAATGCTGTCGGGTCACAGCGACCTGCTGGCCGGATATGTGGCCACCGACCAAGATGAGTTGGCCACCGCGCTGGAACGCGAACGGTTACTGGCCGGGGCGATCCTCGGCGGATTCGAAGCCTGGCTGCTGGTCCGGAGCCTGGGCAGCGCAGGACTGCGATTCGAACGGCAATGCCTCAACGCGCAGGCCCTCGCGACGATGCTGTCCAACCATCCGGCGGTGAAGGTCGTGCGCTATCCCGGGCTGCCCGACGACCCCGCGCACCCCGTCGCCGCGACCCAGATGCGCCGGTTCGGCACCCTGGTGGCCGTCGAGATTGCCGACGCCGCGGCGGTCAACGCATTGCTGCAGCACAGCGATCTGCTGACCGCATCGACCAGCTTCGGCAGCATCCACACCTTGCTGGACCGTCGCGCCCGCTGGGGAGATCCCGTCCCCGACGGCTTCGCGCGCATCTCGGTGGGCATCGAGGACACCGACGACCTCGTCGCCGATATCCAGCGTGCGCTCGACGCGGCCCACTGAGCGCGCAGCCCACTAAGCGAAAGTGCGAGCCGCCATCTCGGTCATCGCGAATTACGGCCGGCTGTGCCGATTTCGGTTCTGACGCCCAGCGGTGACTCCACTCGGACCGCCTCGTCGCGGATCAAGCCCCGCAGCAGCGCGGTGCTGAACTCTGCGGCGATCTCCTTGGCACTGCGGCGTCCGCTCGGCCGCAGCCAGCGGTAGGCGCCCAGCGTCATGCCGATGTAGCCGAGGGCCAGGACGTGTGAGTCGCACTCGTAGAACTCGCCGCTGGTGATGCCGCGGTCGATGAGCCCGTGCACGTGCTCGTAGACCTGGGTTTCCTTCTCGCGGATCTCCTCGACCTGCTCGTCGGTGAACCACTCGGTGATGTAGGGCTGCTCCTGGAAGTACACCGCCGCGCCTTCGGGGTTGGCCGCGATCTGATTGAGCAGTCGCACGGTGTACTGGTACAGCGCCTCGCGCGCCGACATCGCCGGGTCGTCGTGCACGGCGGCCAGCGTGCGTTCGGCCGCCCGCTGGTAGATGTCGTAGAGGATCAGTGATTTGCTGGCGTAGTAGTGGTAGACGGTGGCCTTGTTCAGCCCGACCACGTCGGCGACGTCGTCCATCCGGGTGCCGTGGTAGCCGCGGGCGGCGAACAACTTGGTCGCCACGGCCAGCAACTCCTCGCGGCGGGTGAGCCCGTTCTCGGATGGCATGTCAACTCTCTATCGGTCACTATCGGCAGGCCTGGGAGGGCCAGGAGTCAATCAACTAGTTGGGTAGTCTAGGCAACACGGCTGTTCACTGTTGCGCGTTGCCCGGCGGGACTAGACTCCTGATGAAACGCGTGCCGAATCGAGAGGTAGTCACATGAATCCGGATCCGGATATCAGCTACGACGTTTCCGACGAATTCGAGTACTTTTTCAGGTACCTACCGTTTGGCCTGCGCGGCGTCACCGACGGCCAGGGTTACCCGCCGCCGGCCTACCCGCCCGTCTAAAACACTCGCGTCTTCACCTCTCGAGATCGACGCGAGCGCGAACTTGGGCGAGTGAGCGGATCGCCGGCGTCGATCTCGATGTGCTTTAGAGCGCTTTCAGCTCCTCAGCCACTTCGGACACCGATTTCTTCGCGTCGCCGAACAACATTGACGTCTGCGGCAGGAAGAACAGCGGGTTCTCGATGCCGGCGTATCCCGATGACATGGAACGCTTGAGCACGATCACCGACCGCGACTCGTCGACGTTGAGGATCGGCATGCCGTAGATAGGCGAGCCTGAGTCGTTGCGGGCAGCTGGGTTCGTGACGTCGTTGGCCCCGATCACGACGGTGACATCAGTGCGGCCGAACTCGCCGTTGATGTCGTCCATCTCCTTCATGGCGTCGTAGTCGACATCGGCCTCGGCCAGCAGCACGTTCATGTGACCGGGCATGCGGCCGGCCACCGGGTGGATGGCGTACTTGACCTCTACGCCCTTCTCCTCCAGCAGGCTGGCCATCTCCTTGACGGCGTGCTGCGCCTGCGCGACCGCCAGCCCATAGCCGGGCACCACGATCACCTGGTTGGCGTAGGCCATCTGAATCGCCACGTCGGCGGCTGAGGTTGCCTTGACGGTGCCCTGGTCTCCGGCCGCGGCACCGGCCGCGCTGTCGCCGCCACCGAACGAGCCGAAAATAATCGCCGGAATCGACCTGTTCATCGCGACTGCCATCAGGTTGGTCAGGATCGAACCGGAAGCACCGACAATCATGCCGGCGACGATCATCGCGGTGTTGTTCAGCGCCAAACCCGCTGCGGCTGCGGACAATCCGGTCATCGCATTCAGCAGCGAGATCACCACCGGCATGTCGGCGCCGCCGATCGGGAACACTACGAACAGGCCCATCACGCCCGCGAAGACCAGCACCAACACGATCCACCAGACCGGCATCCCTGGGTTCAACCCCAGGTAGACCGCGACGCCGATCGCGCCGAACAGCAGTACGAAGTTGGAGAACTGGAACAGCTTGGCCGATGCCACCAGCCGCTTTTCCACATTCTTGGGAATCGACTCCTGCAGCTTCAGGAACGCCACCAGCGAACCCCAAAAGGACACCGAGCCGATGACGGCCGCAAACAGCGACCCGACGACCAGCGCGACAGTGGGCGACTGATCTGGGCGGAAAACCGAAAAGCCCTTGGTGTCAATGAATTCCGACCACGCGATCAGTGCGACCGTACCGCCGCCGACGCCGTTGAACAGCGCCACCAGCTGCGGCATTGCCGTCATCTTGGTCTTCTTGGCGGGTGGCACGCCCAGCGCCACGCCGATCAACAGGCCCGCAGCGATCAGGATCCAGTTGATCGACGCGGTGTCGCGCACCTTTATCAGCGTCGCGACCACCGCGACGCCCATGCCGACCGCGGCGATCCAGTTGCCGCGCACCGCGGTCTTCGGGCCGGTCAGGCCGGACAGACCGAAGATGAACAGCGCGAACGCCACGATGTACAGGACGTTCACGCCGTAGTTGACGGTCTCGGTGCTCACTTGACAGCCCCCTTCGCGCCGACTGCCTTGTCGTCCGCGGTCTTGCGCGACTTGAACATGCCCAGCATCCGGTCGGTTACCAGGAAGCCACCGATCACGTTCAGGGTGCCGAAGATCAGGGCGACGAACGCGATCGCCCGCACATCCCAGCTTGCATCGGCGGGCAGCTCGCCCAGCACCAGCAGCGCACCCAGCACCACGATGCCGTGAATAGCGTTGGTGCCCGACATCAACGGGGTGTGCAAGGTGTTGGGCACCTTGGAAATGACCGCGAAGCCAACGAACCCGGCAAGCACAAGGATCGCCAAATTGGCCAGTAGCTGGTCGTACATCTACGCGTCCTTCCCCGTCTGATTGCGCCGCTCCTCAGCATTGGCGTCGCTACTGCGGCGCACGGTCTCGTCGTCGGCGCGAGTGACACACGAGCCGGCAACGACCTCGTCCTCGAAATCCGGCGCCAATTTGCCGTCGGTGATCAATAGGTCGAGCAGCGCGACGATGTTCTTGCTGTAGAGCTCGCTGGCGTGCTCGGGCATCGTGGCCGGCAGGTTCAGTGGCGAGGCGATCGTGACGTCGTGCTTGACGACGGTCTGGCCGGGCTCGGTGAGCTCGCAGTTGCCGCCGGTCTCGCCGGCCAGGTCGACGACGACGCTGCCGGGCTTCATCGCCTCGACGGCGGCGGCGGTCACCAGCCGCGGCGCGGGACGGCCGGGAACCAGCGCGGTGGTTATGACGACGTCGAATCCGGCGATCGCGTCTTCCAGCGCCTTCTGCTGCTGCGCGCGCTCGTCATCGGTGAGCTCACGGGCATACCCGCCCTCACCCGCGGCGGCCAGATCTTCGTCACCCAATTTCAACCATTGCGCACCAACCGAGCGCACCTGATCGGCCACCTCGGGGCGAACGTCGTAGCCGGTGGTTTTCCCGCCCAGGCGCTTCGCCGTCGCCAGCGCCTGCAGGCCGGCCACACCGACACCGAGCACCAGCACGGTCGCCGGCTTCACGGTGCCCGCGGCGGTGGTCAGCATCGGGAAAAACCGGGTCGACTCCGAGGCGGCGAGTAGCACGGCCTTGTATCCCGCGACGTTGCCCTGCGACGACAACGCGTCCATCGCCTGCGCCCGGGAGATACGCGGAACCGCCTCGAGCGCGAACGCCTGCACTCCGGCCTCCTTGAGCGCACCGATCGCGTTGTCGGCGTTGCGGGGGGCGAGGAAGCCGATGAGGGTCTGCCCGCTGTGCAGTTTCGCGACCTCGTCCGCGGTCGGTGGCGCGACCTTGATCACGATGTCGGAGGCCCAGGCGTCGCCGATCGTGGCGCCGGCCTCGGTGTACAGCTCGTCGGGCAGCAGCGCCCGCTCACCGGCGCCCGCTTCCACGACGACCGCCACGCCGCTCTTAACGAGTGGCGCGATTACTTTCGGCACCAGCGCGACCCGCCGCTCGTCGGCTCCCGACTCGGCGACCACGCCGAGCGTCGTCTGCGTTTCTGTCATGGCGTCCGCATCTACTTCCTGTACTCCCTACTCGCCGGTAGATCGGCACCAACCCTAACCTGATGCTCCGGCTCCTCCTCCCGCCGCTCCGCGGCCGGCATCGTCGCCAGAGGCCGGTCTCGTCAGCAGCTCACCAAAGCGGGAAGTCTTGGCCGTGCTCCTCCGTTGACCGCGGTCCGAGGTAGCGGCGCTGGGACTCCTCGATTGCGAGATCGTTGATGCTGGCCTCGCGGCGGGCCATCAGACCGGCCTCGTCGAACTCCCACAATTCGTTCCCGTAGCTCCGCCACCACTGGCCCGAGGAGTCGCGGCTTTCATATTGGAAGCGCACGGCGATGTGGTTGTCGTGAAAGCTCCACAGGCCTTTGCGCAAGACGTAGTCGTGCTCGCGCTGCCATTTGCGGGTCAAGAACTCGACGATCGCGTCACGGCCGACGACGTGCTCGCCGCGGTTACGCCATTGCGAGTCAACGGTGTACGCGCGGCTGACACGTTCGGGGTCGCAGGTGTTCCAGGCGTCTTCGGCGGCCTGAACTTTCTCGATTGCCGTCGCCAATGTGAATGGTGGAAGCGGCGGGAGGGTATCGGTCATGGCCCTCATCCTGCGCCCCCGGTGTGGGCCCGGCGCGGGTGGCTTATCGTGACGGATATGGACTTCGCGATGTCAGCCAAAGCCAGTGACTACCACCAGCGACTGAGCGAGTTCATCACCGATTACGTCTTTCCCGCCGAGGCTGACTACGACAAGTACCGCGAGGAGGTCGGGCCCAAGGATCACACGGTTCCGCCGATCATCGAGGAACTGAAGATCAAGGCCAGGGCCGCTGGGCTGTGGAATCTGTTCCTGCCCTCGGAGTCCGGTCTGACCAACCTGGAATACGCGCCGCTGGCCGAGCTGACCGGGTGGAGTCTGGAGATCGCGCCCGAAGCGATCAACTGTGCCGCGCCGGACACCGGCAACATGGAAACCCTGCACCTGTTCGCCACCGAGGAGCAGAGTAAGAAGTGGCTCGAGCCGTTGCTGAACGGCGAGATCCGCAGCGGCTTCTCCATGACCGAGCCCGCCGTCGCCAGCAGCGACGCCCGCAACATCGAGACGTCGATCGTCCGCGACGGCGGCGACTACGTCATCAACGGTCGCAAGTGGTGGACCTCAGGGGCGGCGGACCCGCGCTGCAGGATCCTGATCGTGATGGGCCGCACCAACCCTGAGGCGGCAAGCCACCAACAGCAGTCGATGGTCTTGGTCCCGATCGACACGCCTGGCGTGACGGTGGTCCGCTCGACGTCGGTATTCGGCTACCAGGATCAGCCCGGGCACTGCGAGATCATCTACGACAACGTCCGGGTGCCGGTCACCAACCTGCTCGGGGAAGAAGGCGGCGGCTTTGCGATCGCCCAGGCTCGACTCGGCCCCGGCCGCATTCACCACTGCATGCGCGCGCTGGGCGGCGCGGAGCGTGCGCTGGCGCTGATGGTCCACCGGGCCAACACCCGCATCGCGTTCGGCCGGCCGCTGGCCGACCAAGGTCTGGTCCAGCAGGCAATCGCCCAGTCGCGCAACGAGATCGACCAGGCCCGGCTGCTGTGCGAAAAGGCGGCATGGACTATCGACAAACACGGCAACCGGGCGGCGCATCTGTTGGTCTCGCAGATCAAGGCGGTGGCCCCGCAGATGGCCTGCAATGTGGTCGACCGTGCCATCCAGGTGCATGGCGCTGCCGGCGTCAGTGAGGACACAGTGCTGGCCCGGATGTACTCGTGGCAGCGCGCGATGCGCATCTTCGACGGACCCGACGAGGTGCACTTGCGGACGATCGCGCGCTCCGAGATCGGCCGGGAGAAGAGCGCCTTCGCCGCGGCGGTCACCTAAGTGGCCACTGGTGTACGAGATCTACAGGGGGCCTGGAACTTTCGCGACGTCGCCGACACTACCGGCGTTCTGCGACCCGGTCGGCTGTTCCGTTCCGGCGAGCTGAGCGAGCTGGCCGACGAGGGTCGAGACGAGTTGCGCCGCTTGGGTATCAGCGATGTCGCCGATCTACGTTCCCGCAGCGAGGTCTTGCGCCACGGCCCGGGCCTGGTGCCCGACGGCGTGAACATTCACCTGTTACCCATCCCGGATTTTCCGCCCGACGATGCCAACCCGGACGGCGAGGCCCCGCACGAGCACGCGTTCCGGCGACTGTTCGACGAAAGGCCGGACGGCGAGGCGGCCAGCGACGCCGCCAGCCGCTACATGGTCGACGAGTACAGCCGTTTTCCCACCTACCCCGGCGCCCGCGAGGCGGTGCACAGCCTCGTGACGCTGTTGGCCGACGGCCGCACCGTGCTGGCCCATTGCTTCGCCGGCAAGGACCGCACCGGGTTCACGGTTGCGCTGGTGCTGGAAGCCGCCGGTGTCGACCGCGACGCGATCGTGGCGGACTTCCTGACCAGCAACCAGGCCGTCCCAATGCTGCGGGAACGCATCCTGGACACAATCCGGCAGCGCTCTGACGTCGACATGACACCCGAGTTGCTCTCGACCACCGAGGCGCGACTGTCCGAAGAGGTGCTCGGCGTGCGCGCGGAGTACCTCGACGCCGCCAGGCGGACCATCGACGACAACTTCGGCTCCCTCGACGGCTACTTCCGTAGCGCGGGCATCACCGAGGCTGAGGTGGACCGACTGCGCGAAGCGCTGCTGGGCTGAATACGCCCCTGCAGTAGGCCTGCGGTGAAATCACCCGTGTGCTCGTTTCGAAAAAGAAGCATCGCCTCAGGCAGTGAACGCTGGGGCTTCTGAGGGCCTGATATGCGTCCGACATATTGGACGCGAAACTTAATTTTCACCAACGAAAACCTGTGTATTTCTCAGACATATGGGTTTTATAGGCGTAGACATATGCGTAATACCTGCGCCGCTGGAGCCGCATCGCGCCCTGGCGACCGTCCCACAGTTCGAAAGGTCGCACAATGTCTGGTCGCAAAATTCGTCTACTGGGTCTGGGGATGGTCGCCACCGCCGGTGCTGGCTTCCTCAGCATGGCCGCGATGATGAACTCCGGCTATGCGCACGCCGACGACATCGGGCTGGTCCTGGGCGGCAGCGGCACGCCAATCCCGGGCGAGGACTATGTAGCGTCCGCCGCCGGGCACTACCTGTTCCCGACCTACGGCGAAGACATCTCCTTCTTCGGGGGCTCCCCAGCGACTCTGGACGACCCGCTGGCCCCCTTCGGCAACGGCGTGTACACGCCCGAGGGCCTCTACCCGTTGACCGGTGTACACACCCTGCAGCTGAACTACCCCTCCAGCGGGGACCTGAACCTACCGTCGGAGAGCACCTCGGTGGGTCAGGGCATCACCATCCTGACCAACACGATTGAGTCGTACGTCAATCAACCGGACCCTGACACCGTGACCGTATTCGGCTACTCCCAGAGCGCCGCCATCTCGAGCCTGACAATGCAGCAACTGGAGGCCGACGGGGTGAGCCAGGACGCGGTCAAATTCCTGCTGGTCGGGGATGTCAGCGCTCCCAACGGCGGATTGCTCTCGCGCTTCGACGGCTTCACCGACACGTCGGGCGCGGCCCACGCCCTGGAGCTGAACCTGCCAAGTCTGGGCGTATCTTTTGACGGCGCAACACCTTCCGCCGACTACGCGACCAGCGTCTACTCGATCGAGTACGACGGCTTCACCGACTTCCCGAAGTACCCGATCAACTTCCTGGCCGACCTGAATGCGTTCCTGGGCATCGAGACGCTGCACGGCACTTACTTGAACGGTGGTGACGGCACCGAGGGACTGGGAAGCGGTCCGTCGCTTGCCGATATCGCCAATGCGACGCCGCTCGAGACGTCGGCAGGCAGCTTGTCGGACTACTACATGATCACCACGCTCGACGGAACGGACTCCACCGTAGGAAATGAAGTCGTCGCGCCGCTGGTCGCGCTGCTGCCGAAGCAACTGCAAGAACTACTGGGGCCTGACCTGACGTACTTGATCAACCTCGGCTACGGCGATGGATCGCAGGGTTGGTCGGACGGTCCGGCCGACGTCAACACACCGTTCGGACTGTTCCCTGATGTCAGCGGTTCGGACGTCTTCAGCCAACTGTCCACGCTCACTCAGCAGGGCATCCAGAACCTGACGACTGACACCGACCCGTATGCGTCGGCGACGTCGACACTCGACCCAGCCTCGACGGGCCAGAGCGTCGCCGAGGTCATGGCAGCACTGCACACCGACATCGCTGACCCCTCGGCGACGATCACCGAACTCGTCAACGCAATCACGACCGCGTCGTCGGCGGCGTACTCCACGTTGCTGCCGACGGCCGACATCATCAACGCGCTGGTGACGAGCGCGCCGGCTTACGACCTGTCGCTGTTCTCCGCGAACATCGCGACCGGCGACCTGGCCGACGCGGTCGGCCTGCCGTTCGCCGCGGACACTGCGCTGCTCACGCTGGCAGCCGGCTTCGAGGTCGAGGTTATCCAGAATGCGGCCTCGGAAATAACGGCCGCCTTCTCGGGTCTGTTCTAGAAAACGCCAAGAGAAAGGCGCCGCAATCCAGTGAGGGGTGCGGCGCCTTTCTCAAAGGCGAGTCGGCCTGTCTAGGGCTCCAGGACAAGCTTGCCGAACACCCCGCCGTCGGCCAGGGCCTGCAGCGCGGCAGACCCACCCGAGAGCGGATACCGTTGTGGCGGCGGCGGTTTCAGTCCGGCTGAAACCAGCTGGTTGAGACCGAAGGAGAACAGCGACGCCGAGCCGGGCACTTGATGTAGGTACTCGCCCCATGCGACACCGAGGACGCCGGCGTTGCGCAGCAGCAGCCGATTGACCTTGATCGTCGGGATGGAGCCCGCGGCGAATCCGATCACCAGCAGCTTGCCGTCGATGGCTAGCACCCGGACGGCGTCGTCGAAGGCCTGGCCGCCGACCGGATCGACCACGATGTCCACGCCGCGATCGTCGGTGTGCTCGCGAACCGCCTGTGCCCAGCCATCAGCCAACGGCAGCACCACGTCGGCGCCCAACGACTCGACGAATCCCGTGGCGGCCGTGCGATGTACCACGGCGATGACTTTGCTCGCACCCATCGCTTTGGCTACCTGGATGGCCGCTGTACCGACACCACCGGCCGAACCCAGCACCAGCACGCTCTCGCCCTGTCGCATGGCGGCTCGTCGAGCCAGCGCGAAATACATGGTGTTGTAGTTGACCAGCAGCGACACCGCTTCGGCGTCGTCGAGCTCGGCGGGGCTGCGGGTCACGTTGGCCAGCGGAACGACGACCTTTTCGGCGTAGCCGCCCAAGATCCCGAACGCCGAAACCCGTTCGCCTACTTTGAATTCGGATTCCTCCGGAGCCCAGTCGACCACGCCGGCGGCTTCCATGCCCGGGATGAACGGCGGCGGCAGCTTCAGCTGATACTCGCCCTTGCTCATCAACAGGTCCGGAAAGCAGACTCCCGCCGCCCGGACGCCGACGACGAGCGTGCCGTCATACCCGACGACGTCGTCGACATCGGTGTAGGCGAGACCATTCGGCCCTGAAAGCTCCTGTACTACACACGCTTTCATACGATGCCGACTAGCGGATCGAGAAGTCCGCCTGCTTCGCAGCCGACAAGTCGTCGATCTCGCCCCAGTGCGACGCGATGTCGTCGACCGAGGGCGGCGTCTTGAAGGTGATGCCCTCGTTCTGGAACAGCGCGGTGCGCTGCACCTTGCCGCCGCCGACGATGAAGATCGAGCCGGTGTCGGGCACCTCTTCGGTGACCAGGTAGGCGACCACCGGCGCGACGAATTCCGGGGTCAGGTTCTTCAACACCTCCGGCGGCAGAATGTCCTCGGTCATCCGGGTGGCGGCGATCGGCGCCAGCGCGTTGGCCTTGATGTTGTACTTGGCGCCTTCCTGCGCCAGCGTGTTGATCAGCCCGACCAGGCCCAGCTTGGCCGCGCCGTAGTTGGCCTGACCGAAGTTGCCGAACAGCCCGCTGGTGGACGTGGCGACCAGCACGCGGCCGTAGCTCTGCTCGCGGAAGTGCGGCCACGCAGCGCGCACCACGTTGTAACCGCCGTAGAGGTGCACCTTGAGCACGGAATCCCAGTTCTCAGACGACATCTTGTGGAACGTGCCGTCGCGCAGGATTCCGGCGTTGCTCACCACGCCGTCGATTTTGCCGAACTCGTCGATGGCGGCCTTGATGATGTTCTCGGCGCCCTCGGACTCGGCGACGCTGTCGTAGTTGGCGACCGCGCGACCACCGGCGTCCTTGATCTCTTTGACGACGTCGTCGGCCATGTTGTGTCCGGAACCGCTGCCGTCGCGTGAGCCGCCGAGGTCGTTCACCACGACGCTGGCGCCTTCTTTGGCGAGGGTCAGGGCGTATTCGCGGCCCAGGCCGCCGCCGGCTCCAGTGACGACAATGACGCGATCCTGCACTCCGGGCATTACGTTCCTATCTCTCAGTGACCAACGGTGTGAAGCAGCCGGCGAATGCTAGAACAGTCGGCGTGCCAATTTCCAGGCCTTCTCTGTATACGGCGGGTAGATGAAGCTGGCGATGTCGGGTCGGGTCGGCTTGGTCAGCACCGACTTGCCGTGGCTGAACTCCTCGAAGCCGAACTTGCCGTGGTAGGCACCCATACCGGACGAGCCGACGCCGCCGAACGGCAGTTTGTGGGTGGCGAAGTGGAATAGCAGATGGTTGATCAGCATGCCGCCCGCCGGCACTTCCTTGATCACCCGTTCGCGTACGGACTTGGACTTGGTGAACAGGTAGGCGGCAAGGGGCTTGGGCCGTGCGTTCACGAACTCGATTGCCTCGTCGAGGTTTCGAACGGTCACCAACGGAAGGATCGGGCCGAAGATCTCGTCGGTCATCAACGGCTCGTCGGTCGCGGGGTCCACGACCACAGTTGCCTGGATGTTCAGGGTCGATGCGTCCGAGCCGCCGCCGACGACGACCGCGCCCTGGGTCGCGGCGAGCGCGGTGGTGAGCCGGTTGAAGTGTCGCTCGTTGACGATCCGCTTCCCGCCGGTGGGGTTCTCCGCCTCGAACCCGGCGACTGCCTTCTGGATCTCATCGATCAGCTGATCGCGGACGGGCTCCTCAACCAAGACATAGTCGGGGGCGATGCAAATCTGGCCGGAATTGATGAGCTTGGTCCATGCGATCCGCTTCGCGGCGACCTTGACGTCGGCGTCTGCCGACACGATGACCGGGCTTTTGCCGCCGAGCTCGAGCGTGACCGGCGTCAGGTGCGCCGCCGCACCCTCGTAGACCTTGCGCCCGATTTCGGTGCCACCGGTGAACAGCAGATGGTCGAAGCCCTGTGCGATGAGCTCCTGACTGACGGCACCATCGCCCTCGATGACGGCGATCGCGTCGTTGTCGAGATAGCGCGGCACCAACTCGGCCATCAGCGCCGCCGAGGCGGGTGCCACCTCGGACGGCTTGAGCAGCACGGTGTTGCCCGCGGCGATCGCACCGACAGCGGGACCCAGCGTCAGCGCGAACGGGAAGTTCCATGCGCCGATGATCAGCACGGTGCCGTACGGCTCGTACTCCACCCAGCCTCGGCCGGGTAGCTGCGACATCTCGAGCAGGCGGTGGCGGCGCTTCGCCCACTTGCCCACGCTCTTCGCCGCGTACGCAGCCTCACCGCTGGTGCTGGCGATGTCGGCGAGCCAGGCCTCGAACGGCGACCGCCCCAGGTCCTTGTCCAGGGCGTCAGCGATCTTGGTCTCGTTCTCGACCATCAACCGGTTGAGCGCGCGCAACTGCTCTTTGCGCCACTCCAGACTGCGGGTGCGACCGGTGGCGAACGTCTTACGGAGCCGAGCGACGGTCGTGGCGACGTCGGAGCCGGCAGCCGGAGTCGTGGCTGCAGGTGATGCGGTGGTTTCGGTGGCGTGGGTGGCTTCGGTGGTCATGGGGATTCCCTTCCTAGACCGGCGAAAACCCAATCCTAATCAACTGGCCGGTTGGGCAACAGGTCCCCTCAGCGAACGGCGGTGCACACCATCACGGCTTTTCGGCGGTCACGAATGCGGAGAATGCGTCCTTGTCGTCCGCCATCGGCACGCCCTCGACCCAGCGATCCAGCCGGCGCATCTCGTCGCCCGAGTTCTGTCCCGTGGCCTGCCAGCCGTGCTCGTTGAGCCAGTCGACGACGTCAGCCCGGTCGTCATCGTGGTAGATCAGCTCCTGGATGTCGACGGTTCGCTCGATGCCGAGTTGCGCGGTGATCCGGTCGAATCGGTCCCGCATCGCCTGACGACGCTCGTCGGCGTGGCTGGCCGCGGTTTCGGCCGCGATCCGGCTGCCCGGCGCGCTCAGCTCGGTGATCTGCGCGAACAGCCGGTCCTGGGCATCGGCCGGCAGGTACATCAGCAGCCCCTCGGCCAGCCAGGCTGTCGGCGCCTTCAGATCGAAGCCCGCGGCGATCAACGCGGCCGGCCAGTCCTGCCGCAAGTCGATCGGCACCTCACGGCGGTCGGCCGACGGTGTCGCACCGTGGGAAGCCAGCGTCTCTGATTTGTAGGCGAGCACCTTGGGCTGGTCGATTTCGTAGACCGTGGTTCCGGTCGGCCAGTCCAGTCGGTAGGCCCGCGAGTCGAGCCCCGACGCCAGGATCACCACCTGCCGGATGCCTGCCGCCACCGCCGCGGCGAAGTGGGCGTCGAAGAAGTGCGTCCGTACAGCCTGATAGCTTCGCATGTGCTGGAAGATCGCGCCGGCCTCCGCGTCGAACTCCTGCACCTTCTCGACGAGGGTGTCGTCGAGCATGCTCTCCCACACCCCGGCGCCCGCCTCGGTGACCAGCAGCTTGGCGTAGGGGTCGCGGATCAGTGGATTCGGCCGGTCGGTTTCGACGGCCCGCGCGGCAGCGACCATCACGGCCGTGGTGCCGACGCTGGTGGCGATGTCCCAGGTGTCGTCGTGGGTGCGCAAGCCGCTCATCGTTGTACTCCTAGCTAATGCGAATGGGTTTGTTGCTCAAACAGTTTGGCCGCGCTGCGCGCGCAGCAGCCTGGTGGTGAAGGCCTCATCGGCCAGGTCCGCTGGAATCGGCCGACCCAGTCGCGCCATCTCGTCGGTATTGCTGACCGCGCTCACCCACCAACCGTTCTCGGTCAGCCAATCGGCGGCATCGGCCCGGTCGCTTTCCTGATACGTCAGCGTCTCGACGTTGATGTCGAGGCCGAGGCGTTCGCGCATCCGGTTGAAGCGTGCCCGTCGCGCCGCGCGGCGCCGGTCATTGTCGGCCGCGCCCAGACTGAACGCTTCGACGGCGACCTGGCTGCCGGGGGCGCTCAGCGATGTCACGATCTCGAACAGCCGGTCCTGAGCTTCGGCCGGCAGGTACGGCAGCAGGCCTTCGGCCAGCCAGGCCGTTGGCCGGCTCGAGTCGAAACCAGCGGCGGTCAATGCCGCAGCCCAGTCGTTGCGGAGATCAACGGCAACCGTGCGCCGATCGGCGGTGGGAGCGGCTCCCGCTGATTCCAGGGTGGTCGTCTTGTAGCTGACCACCTGCGGTTGATCGATCTCGAAGACGGTGGTTCCGGCAGGCCAGTCCAGGCGGAAGCCCCGCGAGTCCAGGCCCGCGGCCAGGATCACCACCTGCCGGACGCCTGCGTCGACGGCGTCGGCGAAGTAAGTGTCGAAGTAGTGGGTACGCACGGCTTGGTAGTCGACGGCGAGTTGGTGCGCGCGACGCCCATGCTCGTCATCGCCGATCCATTCCAGGTCGCTGGCCAGCCGCGCCCACGGCCGCCCCGCCGACGAGACCAACAAGTAGGCGAATTTGTCGCGGATCAGTGGCTCAGTCGCCGCCGTCTCGACGGCACGAGCCGCGGCGACGCTCAAGGCGGTGGCACCGACGCTTTCGGTGATCCGCCAGCTGTCGCCGTCGGAGCGTACGGAGCCCGCGTTCTGCACATCAGTCATAGCGGTGCCCATGCTACCCACTACTTAGGTTAGCTATCTGGTTCTGTGCCCTACGTCACTACGGCTATTCGTGCTGATGACCGAGACTGCCGGCCAGCAACTGTTTGAGCTGTTCGGTGATCTTGTCGAATTCGTGCCCAGTACTGACATAACCGGCGTAAAAACCGACGCCGAGTAACACCGAGAGCAGCACCGCCCCCAGCGTGGCGGCATCGGTGTCCGGCTTCAGCTCTCCTCGTTCAATGCCGTCGTTGATAGCCCAAGACAAAAAATCGCGCGTGGCGACCACCGGGTCGGCATGCGGCCGGCTGATCTCTGGATGACGCTGCGCTTCCAGCGTTGCGGTGATCAGGAAGGCTGATGCGCTGCGGTTCTTGATTTCGGCTTCTTTCGTGCCCTCGATGAACGCGGACACCCGCGCCGCCAGTGTCGTTTCGCGCCGCGCCCGCTGAGCGCTGGCGCCGACGACAACGTGCGTCGTCTCTTCCAGTACCTCCCAATACAACACGCGTTTGTTTGCGAAGTAGTGATTGATGGCGGGCCGAGTCAGGTCGGCGCGGACCGCTATCGCCTGGAAAGTCGCTGCGCCATAACCACGTTCGCTGAAAACCTCACGGGCTGCCCGCAGGATGCGCTGACGCGTTTCAGCCGCCTTTGCCGCGGGGGGTCGACCGGGACCCCGGCTCATG